>JACXTT010002330.1_pt1 | contig 30285 bp, 38 predicted proteins | sample 9270951 | NCBI WGS metagenome assembly JACXTT01 (sample SAMN15532306, study PRJNA645909) | rock metagenome | isolation source: weathered quartz diorite | place: Puerto Rico | collected 2017-06-21 | reverse complement strand
ATGTCGGACAGGTCCGCCAGCTGATGCCGCCACAGATAGCCGTTCAGCAAGACCCCGTGCACGAACAACGCCACCGGCCCTCGGCCTTGCTCCAAGTAGCTAATTCGTCCCGATGGTGTCTGGACGCTATGGCGAACCATCCATGTCTGCGCCTCTGCACTCCCGCTGAACAGCGTACAACCTGCTACGAACACCGTTACAACAAGCACCATCGACACCACGAAATCCCGTCGAAATGGGCGTTCAGGGCTCTGCTGAAATCTATTGCCTCGTCCTATCACGCATTCCTCCCTTCAAATCTCGCGGAAGCATCCGAAGCCGAGTATCACCAAGCCATGCGCGCGACTGAGGCTGCTATCAGAATGTTTAGCGATTTGCTGGACGCTATGGGCTAGCGACGGAGCACCGATTGCTTGAACTCGGAAGGAGAACGACCGTAGAGTTGGCGGAATGCGGCGCTGAAATGGCTATGACTTGAAAACCCGAGGTCGAGTCCTAAGGATGTCAGATCCTCGTACTCGCCAAGGAGGTCGAGAGCACGTGCGAGGCGAAGCCTTAATTGATAACGATAGAGCGGTACGCCTTCCACTTGCTGGAAAACCTGCGTGAGATAAACTGGGGACCCGTGTACTTCGGCGGCGATTTCGGCTAGGGTCCAGCGCCGTGCCAAATCGCTCGCCAGCACAAGTTTGGCTCGGTCCACTAAGCGCTGTCGGCCGTAGGTGGCGCCCGCCGTTCGCGTAGTTCGCGGCCCGAGGGATCGCTGTACCAGCGTCAAGGCCAGCGTCTCAGCCTCCAAAGGTTCGGCAACTCCCTGGCGCAGGCTGTGCCTTAAGAGTGCCACCAACACCTGAGTCCTCGTGTCAATTCGCAAACGCTGCTGTCGAAATGCCAGTGTTGACGCATCTCGGAGGAGCGCGCGCGGCGCCAACTCACGGAGTTCTGATTCGGTTACAACCAAAGTAAGGCTTGCATCGCCACCTGGCACCGGATGGCTGACACGGTAGCCTTCCGCCGCGTTGAAGAAAAGCACCTGGTTAGCTTCGGCGACGGCCTGATCATCATGCCCGACATGTCGGACGTAAACGCCGCGATATGGGAACACGAGTTGCGTCGTCGCGGTGCACTCCTCCGCGCTCTGGTGCCGGCAAATGCCCTGACAGTACGTGTCCCGAATCGTAACGGTCGCAGACTTCAGTAGGGAGTGAACAACAAACTCAGGCACGCACCTACTTTCGTTTTTGAACTCCGCGTTCATGGGCCTCGTTTATTCAAAAAGCATATCATTTGTCCGGACTCGAGACGTCTTAGACATTCCCCCGCGGGTCGTGGTCCAACTTCCAGGTGGCCCGTCATCCACCTGTAGCTTCTGGCCAGACTCGCAGTTGTTTGCTCGAGATCACCGCCTAGAAGATATTCGAGATGCCTGAAGTGCAGGGCAATATCATCCAAGACCTGCTGAATGCAGCACCGCTATTCTCTGACCCGGCGTCGAGCAGTAAGCCGTCCGAACTGCCGACAGTTTGCGCACAAGATGCCGACGTGAGCTAGGGGAAGGGGGTGCATCACATGACCAAACAAAGTGCCGCACTAGGTTTGGATTGTGAGCTGGAGACCTTTCGAGATCATTTGCAGAAGGCAACAGAGCTGGTTGTTCGGTTATACGAAGGGCTCGACCGTGCTCGGATCACGCCTGCGAAAAATCGGGTCGACATTGCCTCATTTCGTGGCGTCCCCGACCTGGCACTCGATTCCCAGTTCTTCCAGCAGGTTCAGAAACCACTGCATCGGTCCGATCGCTTCCATGCCCACGAGCACCGGGCGGGGAAGCTGAGAATAAAATTCCCGCACCTCATGGCCTTCGTGCAGCAGTGTTCGATTCACGACTTCTCCGGTTGTGGTGTCGAGCATCGCCAACGTCTGCTGGCGAGCGTGTAAATCACATCCTATAATTCGCATTCGGCCTCCTTCGATCCGAGCGCTGTTCGGGTGAACAACGAAGCAGTCTACTCGGCTCGTCGTGAGGCCGACCTCGTTATGACATCAACCGGACTGCGACCTGAAGGCTGTTGGAATGGTTGTCTGACAAGGAGGAGCGCGATCAGACCGTGCGTCCCATCGCACGTAGCCTACGAGGTTGGAGCGGCGAGGCAACAGACCGTTCGAAGCCCTCGGACGATGGACCCACTCTCGCAAGAGTGGCACCGAAACCGTGAGGCCACGGTGTATCTGCCAGCATAAGGTGGCGAGGGGCTAGGCTTGGTAGCAGGGTCAGAATACACAAATGTTCGTAAGCGTCGTCAGCCGAAGAGAGCCTAACATGCTGCGGGGCTCTTCTTGCAGTGAGTGCCGAGGCTTCCGGGTCCTCGGTCATGGGTAAACAACACTGCCGGCGCATAGAACAGACCTAACCTATCGTGTCATTCGAGCGGAACAGGGTAAATCCACATCGCTCCCCGCAGGGGAAAGTACATCGCAAGATAGACTGATGGCGGTGCGGATAACAGATGAGGGAGAAAGCGAATGCCACTGTGTAATGGAGCGGATATCGGTTGAGTCAGCCGCATTGACAACATCACCGAACGCGAAAGCGGGCAGACTCGACTCAGTCTCGCCGTTCTTTCGTCGATTGGCGTGAAGCGGGTAAGCGTCGGAAGTGCACTTTCTCGCGTCAGCCTCGGCGCCTTTCTTCGGGCTGCGCAGGAGATGCGAGACCACGGCACGTTTGCTTTCGCAGAGGAAGCAGCGAAGTATTGGGACATCAACGAAATGTTCGAGAGATGATTTGGTCGGAGCGATCCACGACAAATACGTCAACATAGCCAATCCTCCGCCCAGCACGTTTGTGGTGGTGCAGCCTGAATTGTTCATTGATGTGGAGGCGGTGGCACTGGGGAAGGCGTCGAACGGTATAAGTTTCTGCCAAATCGCACGATCTTCCCGCCTTGGATGGTGATCGATTGTCCGACCAGGTAGTGGCGAGTCTTGCCGCCCAGAATCCGACCCGGAGTGATACCCACTCGCTACGGCGCGGTCTGCGCGAAATGCAACTATCGGCGTGAACAGCAAAGTGGCAGCCAGAAGAACCCTCTTCACTTCATCTCCTTTTTGGAATGCTCGACTGGCGAATCAGTGAGATGTCGAATAAAGAAGTCAACAGTCTCTTGGTGAATGACCTCCACGGGAGGCGAAATGGGCCGAGTCCCCACATGCTGAAAGTCGTGTCCGGCATTCTTGACCGCGATGAACTTGACTCGTAGGCCCAACCGGCGGTACGCCCGCGCCATGCGCGCTGACTGGTCAAAAGGAACTACGTCATCTCCCTCTCCGTGCACAAGCATCAGTCGTGGATCGTCTCTCGAAACATAAAAGATAGGGCTCGCTTGCCGATACAAGTCTGATTTCTCGTTACGGGTACCGCGAAGGAACTTCACAATGACGGGAACCGTCTCATTAGGAAACTGCGCGGTCAGATCGGATACCCCAAAGTAAGAAACGGCCGCCTGAACTTTGCTGGAAACGCCGTGCCAGCCGCCATCCCCTTCGAGTCCCGCATGCTCGTCGGCGGTCGCGACCAGTTCTGCGAGATGGCCTCCGGCAGAGGAGCCCCCTACTCCAATTCGGACAGGATCAATCCCGTATTTGGACGCATTCGCACGCAAGAAGCGGATCGCGCACTTGCAATCCTCGACAGCAGCAGGAAACGGCGAAACATCGCTGAGCCTATATGAAAGAGTTGCTACGACGAAGCCTGCATTAGCAAGGAATTCGGCGTTGGCGTGGCCGTTCTTATCTCCTTTTTCCCACCCTCCTCCATGAATCCAAAGTATCGCCGGTGCGGGAGTTCGGCCGCGATCAGTGGGGATGAAGAGATCCATCAGCAAAGGGATCCCCCCGCCGGTACAGAATTGAACGTCAGGAATGACGGTAAACGGCTGTTCAGTCGTCTGCGCGGAGACCTCCACCACAAACGTCAATACGAGGAGGGCAACGACGGCAAACCGCAACGACATAAGGATCACTGCCTCCCGACTCGGGCTGCTAGCCAACCCAGAATTACGCACTGAAGTGCGATGCGATGATCTGACCAGTTGTGATCGGTGGCGACACGCACGGAAGTGAAGCGGAGATCTTTGCCAAGCGATCGCACCTCGTCCGCCATCCCTTTTGGCGTGACACCAGCAAGCGGCGTCATACAGTCCGCCATTGAAGCGACGAGCCGGTCGCGTGGCCAGTCGCCCTGCTCTGCCACATCCGCCGCGGAGATGATAATGACGCCGGCTAAGTCGTGATCGTGTGATGCTGTGTTCACAGCCACCCAGCCGCCCATGCTGTGCCCGGCTATTACAATACGACCGGTGTCAACCCCGAGGAGCTTGGCGTTCACGGGATCGCGGAGATACGCGAGGACGGCATCAGCGTCTTCAAGGTTCTCGGAGAAACGAAAATTTCCCGGGCTTCCCCACGAGCCGCGATAGTTGAAAGTGACAGCGTTCCAACCGGCGCGCCGCACCGCTTGGGCGATGTCGAGGTTTTTCTCGTTGCCAGGTAATCCGTGGCATATCACCAGTGTCGGATGCGCGCCGGCGCGCGATGCATAATAGATGATGCCATTCACCTGCACCGCATGAGTAGGGATGTGGAGCACCGTCATGTGGGCTGGATGCGCAATGTCCACGAGGGGATCAGTGAAGATGGCGGGGGGAACCGATTGAGCGGCCATCGTTCTCCCGAAAAGGATGGCAAGACTAATAAACACATATTGCCGCATGTCCTTCCCCTCGTTAGAGAGCGTTTTGTCTTTACTTTCTGAAAAAGCCAAACCTCTTAGTGCCTCAGTTGCTGCTGGCAGCGTTCTTCGGCATCCACTCCCGCTTTGGATTTCAATTTGCGGCTATCGACTCTCCTTCACCACGCGTCCGTTAAGCGGCTGAACAGGCCGAGCATTGTTCGGGTAGAGCTTCGCAAACGCATTGATCTGTTCCGCTGATACTTCTATCGGGCTCTTGAACACAAACCAAGTGACACCCTCTGAGCAGGGGGGAGCCGTCAACGATCCGTTGTACATGAAGTAGCTGTGTGTATCTCGCGGCAGGAGGCTTGCAGGATTTATGTCAGTCCCTGAGACTTCGTCTTGGCCTTCCGCCTTTGGCATATGCTCCCAGAGTTTTTCAACAGTGAGGTTTGAACGGCCTAGCTTGATGAACACCGTGATTCCAGCGACTTTCCCTTCGCTTGCCTGATACATCAGGTGTGCTGCCATTGGGTATGTCTTACCGTAGATGGATTCCTCGCTGGGACGATGGAAGTGAAACTGGGTGAGTTCATAACGCTGACCGTCCACCACGAGAAAATTTCCATTTCCACGGTGATAATTGACGCGGATTGTGTGGCCATTGTTGATGACGTACCTTAGTGGCCCGCTCTTGGATTCGAATCGCAAGTCGGGGAGGTCTGCCTTCTCCGCTTTGCGTATGTCAATCGGCGATTGTTCCTTGCCTTCGTTGCAAGGTGCATATTCCGGATCGAGCTGACTCCAGTGTTCATCCCCGCGTGCTCCTTCATAGTCCCAAGGCGTCTTCCACGGCGAGACATACTTTTCAGCTTGTTGAGCGATCAGACCAGTGCTAGCGAACCCCATCACAGCTAAGGTCACAACGGCGAATATGAGGACCCTTCTCAAAACGCACCTCCTTCGAGCCAGCAATCTAGGCTGTGATCGCTGGATAGCGCTTCGTCCTATATCAAAATGTAAGTGTCGAGGTGTGTCCTTATCTTTTTTCCGTCGTTTCAGAAGGTGTGCTTGGCTGGCAGGTGTCGACGAAGGTCACTTGCAGCGGATCCTCATTGCCTCTCGTCCCCTACCGTCCAACGCCTTCTCGATTCAGAAATCCGGTGTTGCTTGCAAAGTCGCCAATGGCACATCCTACTAGCAACTCAAGGTGTCTGGATTGGTCTGCCACTTCCAGGAAATCCGCCATGAAGCCACTGCAAGTCGCGCCTCGGCACCGTATTCTCGCTCTACATGGCGTCTCGCGATCGAGTCGGCAAGTATGCAGCTGATCTAGCGTCGCTTCTACGATCGTTTTCACCCTTCCCTCGTTTGGCGAGCCAAAACTCTTGCTTCGTACTTGCAGGCACTGCAGTCGTAAGAAAGATCTTCCAGACGTTGTCCAAGGCTTCGACATAGACATGTTGATGACAGACGAATTGTTCCTACTGGGGAAGTCAGCACATTGGTACTGCGAGCAACGCGCCGACCCAGCCCGAAGTACAGACGGCCGCGTTGCTTAAGGCGTAGCCAGCACGCCTAAGGAGAGCGGAAATTCCTTGAGAACTTCGACAGGGAGAAAAACAATGCTATTCGTTTTGACCAAGAAAAGAAACCTAGCCGAAGTGCGCGGAGGAATCTTCGCGTTCCCACGGCTCTACGAGGAGTGCGAGGCCAAACATGTTGACACACAGACTGAAACCGTCGTGGGGTGTTATTCGCCCGAACTTCACAAGTTGTCTCACAGGCAAGCCGCGAGAATCGCCGTCAAAAACAAAAGGGCTTTTTCTTCATCGATCCAAATGACGTGCTCACGGTATTAGCCCAAGGTAATTATGTGTTATTACAATGTCGAGGCGGTTCGCACCTCTTACGTGAGTCGATATCAGCGATGGCTGAGAAGTTCGAACCCTATGGGTTTATTCGGATTCGCAGATGCATGCTGGTAAACGGGTTATAGGCTATGCCCGAAAGGCGGTAAACAGTTTACGTCACGCGGACCTACAAGAAAAATCTGCAGTCACTGGCCGAACTCTGGCTTGGGATTGGGGCACTTCCAGCTCAGTAATCGATTGGCGGTGTCGCGCAGGAGAATCAATAGCCCGTCGTCTATGCTCGGATGGCTGGGCACGTAATGGAGCAGCCGGTTGACTGGCATGCGCACTTTGCTTAGGGTTACGACAATGGATGTCGAAGAGCGCGCTGACTTTGCGGCTTCTAAAATTGCCGGCCTCATCGGAGAGCCAGCGCGAGCTCGCATCCTCTACTGCCTTCTCGACGGCCATGCACGAACCAGCACCGAACTTTCGGTAGTAGCTGGGGTTAGCCCTTCAACGACAAGCGTACACTTGGATCGGCTGAAGACCGCGCACCTGGTCAATGTCGAAGCGCAGGGAAAACATCGCTTTTACAGGCTTGCGGGGTCCGATGTGGCACGCGCCCTTGAAGGACTAAGCATCCTCGCTGGCCGCTCTCGCGACAGATCCGTACCTGGTACGCCGAGCCGGCTCCGTGCAGCAAGGACTTGCTACGATCACATGGCGGGGACGCTGGGCGTGTTGCTCCACGACCGCATCAAGGCGCTGGGATGGTTGTCCACAGGTTCGGGGTCAAGGAGTAAGACCTACGACGTCACTTCCGAGGGGAACAAGGGGTTTGAAAGCCTTGGTATTGAAGTCGAGGCAACACGAGCGCTTCGCCGCCGTTTCGCCTGTGCATGTCTGGATTGGAGTGAACGACGACCTCATCTCGGCGGTGCGCTCGGCGCTGCGCTGCTGAAAGTTGCTCTAAAGAGAAGATGGGTGATCCAGGATCTTGACTGTAGAGCCCTAGATATTACGAGTTTGGGGCGACGTGAGATGCAGGCGCGATTCGGCCTTCAAATCTAAGCATTCGCTACCCGTTACCCGCGCGTCATTCCTCGCAAGCCGAGATCCAGCAGCGGTGAAATTGGAAATATGGTATAGGGCTTGGATTTGCTAAAGGGAGTGCGCGATTCGACCTAGGAGCGCACTGGAACCTGCAGAATGGGACGCTCTTCTTGTGCGGCAATTCGGGCCAGTCGTTAAGATCGTGCAACTCTCAGCACTATTACAGCCGACAGCGCTTGCACTCGCCCCTAGGCTGCCGATCCTCTGAGGAGTTCGAACAGCAGAGCGGGCAGCGAAATTCGGCAGACTCTCTGGGAGCAACCGTGCAGTTTGTTGTGAACGATGGGAACGGTGAGAACGTGGAGAGGGCTTCTACAGGAGTATCTGGGGAAGAGGACTCAAATGCCGTACCCTGCCCCAGACCCCTTCTCCTGTCATGAAAACAGGGTTCAGCGTTCGATTGGGGAGCTAGAGAGGTCGACTTTACGCGGCGATTTGCTCGAGCTTGACCGTATAGCCTAAGCCTTCCAATCGATGAACCAAGTTTCGAGTCAAACTATGTTTGTTGAGTTTGTCGAGGTAGAAATCGCCTAACTCGTTGTAGCAGGCTCGGTGGGAAAGCATATGGTAAATCGCCACCAAGACCTTGTGTGCCGCCGCTACCACAGCCCGCTTGTATCCGCGCGGAGCTTTGAGACGGTAAAACTTGTCCCGCAGGTAAGTACCTTTGGCTTTTGCCGCCGCGGTGGCAGCCTCTACCAGAGCTGTCTTCAGATACACATTTCCCTTGGCAATGCGGCTGCTCTTTCGTTTGTTGACCGATTCGTTGTTGCCGGGACAGATTCCTGTCCAAGAGGCTAGCCGTGAGACGCCCTGAAACACGCTCATGTCCACGCCCATTTCGGCGATCATTCCTGCCGCCAATGTCCAGTCCACGGCCGGGATCTCGTCCAATAAAGTGAGTTGCACCTGATACGGCTTAGTTTCTCCTGGATTCGTTCCTTGAGGACGGCTAGATCTTTTTCTGCCGCTTCGAGTGCTCGAGTTGCAACCGCAACAAGAAGCAATGGTGCTCCTCGAGCTTTCCTTCCAGAGCCGGCTCCAATGCGGAAATCTTCTTGCGCAGTTTCCCTTTAGCCAATTCGGCCATTTCCTGCGCGGTTGCTTTTCCTTCGATTAGCGCCCGCAGCATCAAACGGCCGGACACTCCGAAAACGTCCGTGGCCACGCTAGCCAACTTGATGTTGGCCGTCTCTAGCAGCTTCAGCAAGCGATTGCGTTCCGCCCTCTGGCTTTCCACCAGTTTGCGGCGGTACCGTGTCAGATCACGGAGTTCACGGATAGGCTTGGGTGGAACGAAGCTGGGGCGGAGCAAGCCGTAACAGAGTAAATCCGCAATCCATTCCGCATCCTTTACGTCGGTCTTGCGCCCCGGAACCTTCTTGACATGCTGCGCGTTGGCCACCACGATCTCAAAAGTGCCTTCTCCTTTCAGGATGGTATAGACCGGTTTCCAGTACACCCCGTGCTCTCCATGGCCACATGAGTACAGCCTTGCGAGAGCAGCCATTCGCGCAAGAACAGCAGTTCTCGTGTGGTGGTGCCGAACGTGCGCACCTGCTTCTGGATCTGGCCGTTCCTCAACACGATCAACAGGCAGGCCACCACAGTGGCCTGATGGACGTCCAACCCACAACCGCGTTCCACTAGAGTTTGCAAGGTACCTCCTTAGCGGAGGCGATTACTGCGCCGCAGGTCCGTTGCAGACACTCTCATGCGTCCTTCCCAATTTTCGGGTACGACAAATGGTGATACCTTTACCGGCGCGGGTTAGTCTGCTAGGCGGGATCTTTGTTCTCACAGAAAGGGCCGACCTTCAAGCAATCGCCATCCAACGATGCTTGTATCACAGGCTGCCCCCATTTCCTTGGGCGGCTGTCAGCCGAACGCCGTTTTCATGCTTGGTGATGCGCCGAAAGCGCAAGAAGCCTGCTAGGAGATACAAGAAAGCCTGAATGAAAGTGTGCAGGTGTGCCCAATTTTTTGTCTCACTATAGGGGTTCATGCCAAAACTTGGGAACAATTTGGGAACAATAACTGCCGAAAACCCCCATCACTGGCGGGCTGATTCGCTTCTCTCGAATCTTCGCGCAACGCATAGCGCATCAGGGGAGGCTATCGGAAGCAAACCGTGCGGTAGACTCCAGACATCTCCACTAAGAAAAGGCCGGGGCTATCTCATTCTGAGTCAGCCCCGGCGTTAGTCGTTAGTTTTGAGTAGCCGTCCGCCTAGAACGTAAAGCGGGCGCCGAACTCGCCTACGAACGCGCGCGGAGTAAACGAGCTGCCGGGGTTGATGAACCCTTCGGGCGTCAGGAAACTTCCGGCCGTATTCGTATTGTGGAAGTTACTTCCGTAGTTGGTTTTGTTGGTCAGGTTAAATGCCTGGAAGATAAGCTGGAGGTTCCAACCCTCGCGCACCCGAATGTTCTTGGCCACGCGCACGTCCATGTTGAAGAACGCGTTGCCCCGAAGCGTGTCATAGCCAACCTGGTGGCACTGCCCCGCAGCCAAGCACTGCAAGGCTGCCGCAGCATCTTTTCCGGGTGTGCCATCAAAGGCTAAATAATTCGTAGGATCGTTGCTGGGTACAATCACCGGCCGCGAATAACCGCTTCCACGTGCCAGCACGTCGAAACCCGATCTCAGATCGTACGGGCGTGCAGAGCCGTACGACAGAATCGGCGCTACCTGAAACGCCAAGGGCAACTGAACGATGCCGCTGAGGGAGATGTGATGGCGCTCGTCGTTGTCCGTGGGCCCAAAATCGCGCGGATCCCAGATGTTCAGTGGGTCGTGGGCGTAGTTCCGGAACGAGGAGGATGCATCCGGGCCTCCTGACTCAATGCCCCATCCCATAGCGCGGGAAAGCGTGTAGTTGGCATTCAAGCTGAAATGCTTAGTCATGTGTTGACGATAGCTGAAGTTGAGTCCGTCGTACCTTGAACGATTAACAGACTGTTCATCCATGACGCGCCCAAGCACCGGGACTCCGGCTGCCGCGAAGGCTGCCGAAAGCGGTCTCGCGGTTGTTACCGTTGGATTTCCGCTCGCGTCCACACCGAATGATGTAGGAATCTTGGGATTGATATTCACAGTCTTGTTTTCATGCAAGCCAAGTTCGTGGACGTATTCGATTTCCACAACCGAGTTCTTTGTTGCAGCCCACTGATACCCGAAGTTAAATTGCTGAGAAACGGGATTACGATACTTCGGGTCCATTAGTCGGCCAGTGGCCCCATCGACCAGTGACGTCAATGGTGGTGGAATGGTCGGGTTCGGGTCCACCCCGTAGCGCCAGTTGCCCAGAGTGATGCCCGTTCCGGGAACTACGTCACTTGGCTGCGTAAGGGAGAACAACCCCTGGTAGATTGTGGGTCTCGCGTGTTGGATCATGAACAGCGGAATGTTCTGGAAAATATTTCCGTAGTACAATCCATACCCGCCGCGCAGAATATGCTTGCCTTGGCCGGTAATGTCGTAGGCAAAGCCGAAACGCGGGCTGAAGTCCTTATCGTCGTCATGTGCGAGCACAGCGTAGGGGCTCCCAATAGCCAGGAGTTCGAGGTATGTCCGGCTCTTGGCAATTGCGCTTGCTCCGACCAGGTTGTAATCCTTATCCCAGCGGACACCGAGATTCAACGTGAGTCTCTTGGCGATTCTCCAATCGTCCTGGAAATAGAGGCCCAGCTGTTTGGTGCCGCTCGGCATATCGAAGTACGGATCCCCTGCGCTTGCGGACATGCCGATTACGGCTCCCGGCGTAGCGAAGCCCTGCGGGTAACAGGGCTGATCTTTGTTCGGACCACAAGTGGAAGGATTCGCGACTATCACGCTGGGATCTGCACCGAAGTCGACTTCTAGTGTCGAGTTGGATTCAAAAAATCCACCCAGTTTCGGATTATGAATGAAGTCGACTCCCATGCCGAAGGTATGCCGTCCCACGGTCTTCGTGAGGTCGTCCCGGAACTGCCACTTGCGCTGATAGGACTGCTGCGGAACGTTTCCGTTTGTGCCGAAGGAAGACCCTCCAATGAACGTCACAAGCGGCACCTTCTGCGTACTGTCGATGATGTTGTTCCAATATTGGTATCCCACCAGAAAGCTGTTGACCGCATTGTGGGAGAGCACAGAGCTCAGAGTGAAGTTAGCCGCCTGCAAGTGGTTCTTCGTGAAATTGCCTTCTGTGAGGTCACCCGTTTGGCTGGATTGATCGTTCAGGCTGTCGTTGGCCTGCGACGTATAGCTAATGTAGGCGGTCTCACGGTCGTTGAACTTGTAATCTACTCGACCATTGTATCGAGTCTCATAAAATGGCCTTGGAATAACGGCTGACGGCACTGCGGCCAAGCCTGCGGCCTGGGCAATCTGCAATTCCGAAAGGGCCCCTGGATCTTCCGTGATGCTGGTGTGTTCCCTTTGTCGCTCAAGAGCAAAGAAACCAAACAGCTTGTCTTTCGCGATTGGGCCGCCAACGGATCCGCCAAAGAACTGCCTGCTGTAAGGGCCTTTGACGCCATTTGCTTTCTCGCTTACATTTTCAGCGTTGAATTGCTGTTCCCGGAAGAATCCAAATGCTGACCCGTGATACTTGTTGGTTCCGGATTTGGTGATCATATTGATGGCCGCGCCTTCGGAGCGTCCATTAGCCGCTGAGAAACGCTGTGTGCTGATCACGAATTCCTGAACTGCTTCGAGTGGAAGCTGCATCACGGGACCACCGACGGTGTTATCCTTGTTATCCACGCCATTGATGGTTACGTTGACGTTTCGGCCGCTCTGCCCGTTTACGGAAAGAATCGCATAGCGCATCTTGGTCGGGTCATACGAGTCCGTCGCTTTCACGCCCGGCGCTAGGTAAGCCAGGTTTGCGACGTCGCGGCCCAGCAAGGGCAGTTCTTCGACTTCGCTTGGAGTAATATTCTGGCTGACGCTCGTTTTTAGCTGGTCGACGAGTGGTGCCTCGCTGCTAACTTCGATAACTTCAGTCGCTGCGCCGAGCTTCAATTCCGCGTTGACCGTAGTCATTTGGCCGATCAGGATCTCGATGGTTTCCGACAGGCTGGCAAACCCAGCCTTGGTAATCGTCACCGTGTACGTGCCTACCGGTAGCAATTCGAACCGGTAGTAACCAGCGTCATTCGTGGTCGTAGTCCGAGTCGTTTCCGTTGCTTTACTCTTCGCGGTGACCTGTGCACCTTGGACGACGGCCTGTGATTTATCCGTGACCGTACCTTGGATCGTGCCGCTTGCGGTGGCTTGTGCGAAAGCGTTGCTGCTCCCCAGGCTCAGAAGCACCATCCCAACTATCAATAAATAGGTAAGTCTTTTCATTTCTGTACTCTTCTCCTAAATTCGGCTGACCCTGCTTTAGTTTCTTCGCCGATTCAACCCGAAGTTATCCACTCTGCTTTGAATCAACCGCGAACGACGGTACGAGCTGCACGCAGCACTCCACTCTGAAAACAAATTGGCGGGACTGTTTTTCAATGACTTGCGGGATGCAATTTTGTACCAACCTATGAGTTCACAGAGGCAGGCATCTCTACTCCATCACATCTTTTCTTCGTTTCATAACACATTGTTGTCGTACTGCCATGCTTCATCGTAGATTGACAACCGGTGAAAACATAAATCGTGAGATTCCAGTTTCTGTATATTTTTCGTTTCGCGAGAATTTCTTCTGGCCCATCGCCGTAGAGATTGATCGAGTCGCGGTCACACCTGGAATCGCAAGGCTAATGATGATTTACTGGGGAGCCCGTGCAGGTCGTTTCGACTCAGAAAGTCAGTCGTCTCTCGAACGGGCGGACTTTGCCTTACCCGGTCGCGGGCAGTTAAGCAAGAGCGACCGGGATCATCTAGGAACGACGAGGGCGATCACAGTCAAAAGCAGCCGGTCAATTCTAGATGGGGAATAGCGCGCATCCCGATCCCGTCAGACCGCATCCGCAAGTCACAGGAACGCGAACTTCTTTTTTCAACGTCGATTACTCAAGTAATGCATTGAAGTCCCCATGGAGATACGCTATGGCCGCGCCGAGCCCTCCCGTTCGGATGCGGATTTCGTGCAGCCTGTATGTGGAGCCGTTAAAATCGACCAGACACGGTAGTGAACGATGCGCGGTGTAACGACGTGTCGCGATTGCGGATTTATTTGACTCCTTTCGATGGATCCCAGGAGCCCTGCAGCTTGCGAATTATCTGTTCATTTGTGTCATTCCCCAGCGTAGTTGGGAAACTTCCAAATCCTGGAGAATTATTCGAGTGCCGGTGAGATACGGAAGCCGATGCAAAGCAGCTACACAAACGCGTCGCAGTGAAACCTTCCCCAAGATGATCGACCCGCCGAGAATCAAGGCAACTTTAAGCCAAGAGAAGCGTCCAACCGTCTTAATGGGAGAGGAGACAAATAGAATGAGGAGCACGGTTTCAGTCTGCGTTGCCTCGGCCCTTCTGCTCTGTGGCCTCAGTTTATTTCTCGGGAGAGGATCCAAAGCGCAAACACCATCTGCGATCACAAAGCGCGAGCCTGTAATAGTAGAACTATTTACGCCAGAAGGCTGTTCTACGTGCCCCCAGCAGACGCATTGTTTGCGCGGCTGGAAGATCAACAACCGATTGCTGAGGCGGAAATCCTCGCGCTGGAGGAGCATGTTGACTACTGGAATCAGCAGGGCTGGCTCGATCCTTTTTCTGATTCCGAATGGACACTGCGACAACAAGGGTACGTCGCCGCCTTCAAGGGCGACGGTGCTTATACACCGCAAATGGTTGTAGACGGCCGCAGCCAGTTCATCGGAAGCCGCATTGGGGAAGCAATGGCAGCAATTGGGGCGGCGTCGCGCAACTCGAAAACAGAGGTTGTTATTGCTTCCGGCATCTCTGGCGAGCGGCGCACGCCCCAATTTACCGTGAGCGTGGGGAAATTGGCAGGTGAAACCGACGGGGACACCGCAGAGGTCTGGCTGGCGGTTACCGAAAAGGGTCTGCACCCTGACGTGAATCGAGGCAAAACGCCGGGAAAGAACTTCACCACGCGGCGATTGTTCGCTGGATGCATAAGGCCGGGGTCGTGGACAGAAGGAAAACCCCTCTAACCTTCATTGGCACTACCAGCGTGAAGTTGAAACCAGGGTGGAAACTCGAGAATCTTCGCTTAGTTGCGTTCGCCCAGGAGAAAACGAGCAGGCACATCCTCGGCGCGGCATCGATCAGAATCACAAATTAGAGCGGCCTTCTCAGAGAAACACCTTCGCACGTGCGGCGAAACTACCTCTAGCACTTCGACACTATGAATGGGCAAAAGTGTCGGTCCCAACCCCAAATTTGGTGATGGATTGCAGATTGTCTTTGTACGTGCGTAAGACGGTGAATTCCTTACCACCCTTGATTCGCAGCACGTATTCTCCCATGCTCCAGGGGCGGATCTCTTCGACGAAGGAAGTGTTGACGAGCACAGACCGATGGATACGTATAAATCCATACGGTTTTAGTTTTTCCCCCACCGTGGAGATCGACTCCCGGAGCAGATACGAGCCGGACTGCCGTTGCAGCAATACGTAATTGCCCTCGGCCGTTACCACGGCCACCTCGGCGGGATCGATGAAAAGAATCCTGCCCTTGACTTTGATTGCGATCTTCGGGGACCTTGCTAAAAGTGTTTCCAGCTGACTCAAGATCTTGACCAGATTGGCCGCTCGCTCACTCTCCGTCCTTCGAAACGCAACATTCAAAGCTACATGAATTCGCTCGTTCGAGAAAGGTTTTAGGACGTAGTCGACTGCATGGTTTTCGAAGGCCGCGATCGCATGCTGGTGGTGTGCAGTAACAAAGACTATTGCTGGTATGGGTTGTTTTTGCTTATTCAAACAAGCCGCAAGCTCAATTCCCGAGAGTTCCGGCATCCCGATATCGAGCAGAAGAACATCGTAACTCTCACCCTGCATCTTTTCGAGTGCCTCAACCGCATCTTTCGCCGAGCTCACCTCCTCGATATCGTTCCTCTTGAGCATTATCTGTTCCAAGGCCTTTCGAGCAAGCGGCTCATCATCTACGATTAATACCCGCATGGTTTTTTCCTATCCCTCTTTCTCTGCGTGGGCGAGCAATGTTTCATCGGTTCGCTTCTCGTGCGACGAGAAGCCAGGAAAGACAAGCATGGCGGCCGCGATTCTGGAGACTGCAGTGTCCTCGTGCGGTTTGACATCCATATTTGGATGTTAAACGAATTGTGGTCAAGGGGCAAACTGCATATTTTCCAGACATGCGTAAGAGCGAGTTCTTGGCTGGAGAAGAGGGTGTTCCGAAGCCAAAGCGAGGTGCGATTTGCGAAAAGGTTTTTGTGCTGCCTGCTGTCGCGGCTGTTTTGATGCCTCGGGCGCCACAAGCGCAAAACCCCAAACCTGTGCCCACTACATGAAGGGCACAATGGAGCTACAAAGAGGCCAAAAGCCGGGAACATTGGAGGAACACACGAGAGAAGTGCCTCCTGTTCTTATGGGTAACGCCAATCTGGCGGCTGTCCCGAATGCGTCCTGGTAACATGCGAAGTCCAAACGTCGAACTTGCGAGGGGGTTATGACGACACTTGAAACCGTTCTGAAGCGTTCTGAAGCGTTTTGAAGAGCCCGATGAAGTACGTACTTTCCAAAAAGGAAAATTCGAACTCGTTCGCATTGGGGGCATGGCCATCGGCCGCGCCACGTACGAACCCGGGTGGAAGTGGTCCGTTCATGTCGGGCCCAGAGTGGGCGCGTCGCGCTGCAACGTCGAGCATATTGGCTTGGCGCTCTCTGGCTGCGTCACCGCTGCAATGGATAACGGTACGCTCTACCAACTCCGCGAGGGCACTCTTTTTTACATTCCACCTGGTCCTCCGGACCACGACAGTTGGGTGGTGGGTGACGCGGCATACGTCTCGCTGCACTTTCTTGGCGCAGACCATTACGCAAACAAGTACAAGCTATTTCAGAACCCCCTTTTGACACCCTGACCCATTGAGTGTAAAGCGGCTGAAAGGGTATTGAAAGTAGCTCTAATCATTTCGCCCTGCAGTGAGGTGTCACATGCTCGGTGCTGAAAAACTCCATTAGAAATCTCGCTCACCGGACGTGTTGTGAAGGAGACTCTGTAACACGAAAATCCTCCGTAACCCAGAGCCGGCACGGACCGCATCGAGCTCAGGCTGGCAACTCGTGAGCCCGAACGGCAAAGTCGCATGCTGTGAAGCTGCGCTACAAGGCCAGCGAGGTCCAGGGAGAGTTTACGTATTTGTTCCCAGGAGTTGTCCGATGCGCCCATACAGCTTCGTAATTCTCGCCACTCTCTTCGCAGCCCCGGCCTCAGCCCAGTCCGTTCCTCCCGCCATCTTCACCGACTCGCCCGCGGACGCCGCGCATCCAGCGCAAATGACTGCCCTCCACATTTCAACTCATGGTGTGCAAATTAATGGGCTCATCTATCAGCCCTCCTGGGTAGGCCCCCATCCGACTCTCGTCATCTGCCACGGATTGCCCGGGAACGAAAAATTTCTCGATCTCGCACAAGCGGTCCGTCGTGCGGGCTGGAACGCTGTCACCTTTAACTACCGCGGATCATGGGGCAGCTCTGGACACTTCCGCTTCTCCCAGAATCTCGAGGATGCGGACGCTGTCCTCGCCTATCTCCGCGACCCGATTAACGTCCGGCGGCTGGGCATTGACACGCAACGCATCGTAATAGCGGGTCACAGCATGGGTGGTTGGGTCGCTGTTCACACCGCGTCACACGACCGCAGCCTAATCGGCGCAATCATTATCTCCGCTGCGGACGTGGGCAAACAGGGCGATTGGCCACGCGCTCGCCTTGTGGCTTTGATGGCGGACAGCACGGCGCCACTGGCGGGCGTCACCGCTGAGAGTATGGCCGACGAGGTGCGCACACTGGGCAAGGCGTTCCGATTCGAAAGCGCCGCAGCTGGCCTCACCAAGATTCCGCTTCTCGCACTTACGGCCGACGATGGCCTCGCGCCCTGTACCGATGCACTCGTCCGCGCAATCCGGGAGGAGGGCGGCCACGAAGTCACATCAATTCACGTCGCCACCGATCACAGTTGGTCAGACCACCGTATCGCTCTCGAAAGCACGATCATCACCTGGCTGGCTGACCGAAGCGGGCAATCCGCGCAGAGCCCACGCAAACATCCATCGGACGGTTCAGCGTCTTCCGATATAGTTCCGGCGAAATACCGCTAACAGTTTGGGTTCTTGACAGACGTGTGGCCTTGCACTGAGAGTTGTGCGAGACCTGTCCGTCGAGGTCGTCTTTCCCGGAAAATGGAGTCTGCTATCAGTTCCGTGCCGAGGTTCCAGGTAATAGATTTTCAGTGGCTTGTTTATGGGCGATCAGCAGCTTCTGTCATTTCCATGAGTTCATCAACTAAGCCAGTCGGAAACTCGGCACGAACCAATGCACAGGGGACGTCCCGGCTCGCGAAAACCCGATACTGTTCACTAAAGTACACGTCCGGCAGAGTGACTGGATTCGTCGTCAGTCGCAAGAACTCTGGCACGAAACCAAGCGACCTATTGATGCTGCCCTACCTGCCAACACGTTTGATCAAAGGATTGATTGGGCCCGGCACTCGCGCGCCCTATAGGTACTGGGCAACAGTTCGAGTTCAACGTATATGATCCGGACGCCGGCATCCGCCGGGTCTCCGCTGAAGTAGGTTCCTTCGACGAGTGCTGATTCTGGCTGGGTCCTTTGACGCATCATTATCCCTCATTACTTGCCATTGAGCGCCTTCTCCAGTCCCGGAATAATGCGCGCAGCAGCACGAGCCGAGGCGTGTCCGTCTCACCGTCAAAGGCATTCTCGAATTCGCTGAAATTTGAATTCGATAGTGCGACGAGAGCCTCCTGGCCTGACGGCACTGATGAAGGATCCCACAAATACGAGACCGCTAGGAGGAAAACGACAACTATCGCTGCGAGAACGATTGCTCTCTTGGTTTTCATTTTTCAGTCTGGTAGAACCGGTCCGCGATGAACCCGGCAATTTGTTGAGGAAATAGAATCATCCCCAAAAATACAACCAGTGCAGCCCAAAGCAGCACACCTCCGAGCAATCTACCCCGAACAGCGCACTGTCTGGCACGATACTGTTGCCAAAATCCAAAGCCAAGCAATACAATGGAGAGACCCAAAAGCCAGGGCCGCAGCGTCACGAAAAAAGCGCTCGCAGCGCCAGCTCCTGGAGCTGCGGCAAACCCGAGCGGAAGACAACAACTGATCGTCGCGATGGAACTGAGCATCGCAAGCAGCGAGGCTGATACGCCCGTCCTTTGTTTCAGGGCCTGCCCCCCGCCGTGCTTCCAGCACCGCTCGGTGAATTACTTCCGCCGTGGTAAACCGACTTGTTTCGATCCGGGGTACAGACGGCAACTCAGCCCAAAGTTCTGCGCTTTCTGTGAATCTACGGCGACATCTCGTCCATTGATTCGGACCGTCGGCGAATCGCAAGATCTAAGTTCACGAGCCATTTCTTCGTCTCTGACGATCATCTCACGGACCTCTGCCGTGACACCTTGTGCAGCAAGGGCCTCTTTGACCAGCCTCACCGCTGCGGTGTGAGACGGGCATTCCGACACGTACAACACTTCGACTCTCACTTCACGTCTCTTTCTCTCAAAATTGGGCAATGAGCGGATTGCCTACGCAGTTCTCTGTTGCATCTGCGCAGAGCCAAACGCAGATCGTGCTCCAGCTTGCGGAGGTCGGCTAATTTACGCGTACGTCCGAGAGCTTTTCTTCCAAGCGGCGGCGCACTGGTGCACACCGCCGCAAGCGGCTTCCCCGCAGATTCAAAAGGAGGCGAATCTCGCTGAGTTTGAATCCCAGACGCTGTACGCGGCGGATAAAGGCGAGTATCTCCACGTCGCCTTCGGCTTGAGGGAATCCACCCTGCGTTCTTGGCGGTCGTGGCAGCAATGCACTGCGTTCGTAGAACCGAATTGCGTCAACGCTGAGACCAGTCTTCTTCGCGACGATGCCAATTTGCATGGCCTTCGCTCCCATTCAGACGCTACACGCTGAAGCCGGCTCCAGAGTCAAGCTCTTCTTTCCGTATGCGCCGTGCATACCGTCCACGACCTTCTTCGCCCACCGTGGCCCGCTCTTGAGGTCTTGCGTTCCTTTTCGCCGACATGCGAACAGCGATACTGTTCCTGTTCTCTTCTTTCTGATCGCACTCTATGTGGTAAAAACAGACCAGTACTCCGGCTGTCTCGAGGAGCAAACCCTGTCCCTTAATCCTAAGGGGTATCTCAATTCTGTACTCCCACGCATTGTTTTTGTATGTGCATCCCAATTCTGCACAAGCTGTGAGTTTTGCAGGCTATATTGCAAGGATGCTGGGACAAGCCAAGGCAGTAGCTGGTTCCGAAGCGGGAATTACAGCCCGCCCTCGATCTGATGATGAAGGACGCAGGCGAGTTGGACTTCTGAAGCAGGTGTTTGGCCCGATCGAGGTTCTTTCTGCCGCTCGTGTGAGCTTGATGCTTGGCACTGCGGCGTGGGTCGTCGCAGGCAGTTCGACACAGCCAACAGACGACCACGCCGTCGCACCATATGTGGTTGCAGGGCCGCTCACTGAACCGGCAATCTTCTCCAAGGGCACCATTTCGACCGGTGACTACGAATCGCATCCGGCCTTCGCCCCCGATGGGAAGACGATCTATTTCTTGAAGGATTCGCCGGACTTCAGCTACTGGACTATTTTTGTTTCCAGGTTTCAAAACGGAAGATGGACCAAGCCTGAAATCGCTCCATTCTCTGGACAATATCGCGATGCCGACCCGTTTATTACTGTGGACGGGTCAAAACTGCTTTTCATTTCCGACCGTCCGGTACCGGGGAAGGCGCACCGCGATCTAGACATCTGGGCGATGGACTGGAACGGGAACGAGTGGGGACCGCCGAGGAATCTTGGTGCTCCGGTCAACAGTGAATCAGCGGAGTGGTATCCGACTATGGCCGCGGACGGCACGCTCTACTTCGGGTCCGGTCGTACCGGCGGCCAAGGTAAGACAGATCTTTGGCGCGCCCGTCTCTCAGGGGGGCACTACACCGAGACAGAGAACCTCGGTAGGCCGGTCAACTCCGAACTTGATGAGTTCGAACCGTACATCGCAACCGACCAGAGCTTCTTGATCTTCATGGCGGAGAATCGAGAAGGTCGTGGCGACACCGACCTCTACGTGACTTACCAGAGAAATGGCGCATGGACTAAGCCCCAAAGCCTTCCGGGTAGTATCAATTCTACCGCCAGTGAGTATTCGCCAAAGATTTCACCTGACGGAAAGTATTTCTTCTGGACGAGCACTAGAAACCTGCAGAATGCGACACCCAGCAAACCGCTGAGCACCGAAGAATACTTGGGGAGGATTCATTCCGCAGGCAATGGGCTAGGAGACATCTACCAGATCGACTTTGACGCTCTGCACCTCGAGAGTCGTTTCGCAATCAAATTCATGAAGCCGAGCCACAGGCAGGTTCTTGCCGGCCAGTGCCCCGCCTCGACGCCAGACATGGAAGGGAAGTGCAGATGATGACCAGCAGACAAAAGTGGATATTTCTTGCCGTGGGAGCGGGCTCGTTTGCTCCCATCCTGCATATCTCGGCCGAACCCAAGGGCCTTGCCTTTCCTACAGGCTATCGGGAATGGGTGCACGTCAAGAGCGCGGTTCTGGGACCACAGTTTCCTGCGTTCGAAACGGAAGGGGGCATCCATCATATCTACGCGAACGATAAGGCCAGACAGGGATTCAAGACAGGCAACTTCCCAGATGGGTCGATTGTAGTTTATGACTTGCTGACTACAACGGAAAATAACGGAGTCATGTCGGAAGGCGCGCGCCGACGCGTGGACGTAATGTACAAAGACAGTCAAGCGTATCGAGAATCTGGAGGCTGGCGATTCGAACGCTTCATGGGAGACGATCAATCCACAGACGTCCTATCACCAGAACATAGAGCGAGTTGTTTTCAATGCCACAAGAGCCAGGAAAAACACGATTTCGTCTTCAGTCAGTTTCGACGGTAAAGAAAGGGCTGGAGGGACAGCGCATCGGGAGCAATATTGCGCTGCCTTGGTACGGATCGCAAAGCAGTTGGGGTGCTCCAGATGACGAGCTTGCAGCGCATGCGCGGGAGCCTAAGCCCCAGCTCTGCAAATTGGGCAAGCTGTACGAGGATCTGAATCGACCCGATATGGTTAACCAAAGCTTTGACCACTTCAGCCAGAACTGCTATATGACAATTGCATCTGGCGCTGCCTCCACTCAGAATAGGTACGATCGTACGTATTTTGTATTTGAAATTACAGAATTAAGCTCTGCAAAGTCTTGACTGCCCGATGGCGGGTGATATACATGCTCTAGTAAAACGATTTAGTCTCGAAGTGTGCGAAGCCATGGGGAAAGTGCATATGGACGCGGTTGGCCTGGCGATGCTGCTTCTCGTCAGTCTCGCTCAGGCCCAAAGCGACAGGAAAATCGTGGTCGACGTATCCGGACCCGTGCACGCCTTTCCACATTTTTGGGAACAGATGTTCGGATCAGGCCGCGCAATTCTCAGTTTGCGTGAAAGCTATCGTCGCGACCTTCGGGAGGTTCAGCTAGTCACTGGCTTTCGGTACGTGCGTTTCCATGCGATTTTTCATGATGAAGTTGGCATTTATGACGAAGACGATCGAGGCCAACCCGTTTACAACTTTTCCTATCTGGATCAGATCTACGATGGGCTGCTGGCAAACGGCGTGAAACCATTCGTGGAGCTCAGCTTCATGCCGAAAAAACTTGCCTCCAAAGAAATGCCTCATGCCTTCTGGTACAGGCCCAATGTCTCTCCTCCAAAAGACTGGGCAAAGTGGGATGGTCTCGTAACCGCGTTTGCAAACCACGTGGTCGAGCGCTATGGCATTGCGGAAGTCAGCGAATGGTATTTTGAGGTCTGGAACGAGCCCAACCTGGACTTTTGGGGAGGCGATCCCAAGCAGCCTACGTATTGGGAACTCTATGACCACACGGCAAGAGCACTCAAGGCAGTCAGTACAAGGCTGCGAGTGGGCGGGCCGTCCACTGCACAGGCCGCTTGGGCCGATGCCTTCCTGCAACACTGCGCGGACGGGAAGGTCCCAATCGACTTCTTATCCAGCCATGTGTACGGCAACGACCCCCCTCAGGACGTTTTTGGCACCAACGAGGAAATTCCGCGGAATGAAATGGTTTGCCGCGCGGTGAAGAAGGTGCACGATCAAATTAGAGCGTCCCACTTCCCGAACCTCCCGCTGATCTGGAGCGAATTCAATGCCAGTTATATGAATGAGCCCGCTGTGACCGACTCGGCTTACATGGGGCCGTGGCTTGTCGATACTGTGCAACAGTGCGACGGACTGGTGGACATGATGTCATATTGGACTTTTTCGGATGTTTTCGAGGAGCAGGGAGTGGTCAAGACTCCCTTCTACGGGGGGTTCGGACTGATTGCGGCAGGCGGCATACCCAAGGCCGCATTTAACGCTTTCAAGTTGTTGCATCAATTGGGAGACGAACGCGTCGCGCTCAATTCCAACTCAGCGCTGCTGACGCGTCGCAAGGACGGAACTCTCGTACTGGCTGTCTGGAATTATGCTTCCCCTGAGAAGATCGGAAAACCCGTAACCGTCAATCTCGTGTTTACGGGCAGACATATCAGGCGAGCTTTGATCTCCAGCGTGGATCCCGATCACGGAGACGCAACAAAAGCGTGGCAAGAAATGGGAGCTCCGCGGTATCCAACTCAGGCGCAACTCGTGGCGCTTCGAAAGGCCTCGCAACTGGCTCCTGCCGAGACACGCGCCGTAGAGGACAACGAACTGCAGATCACTGTGCCCTCTTATGGACTGGCCCTCTTGGAACTGAAGGAATAGGCGTGGGGCAATTTGCGCTGCCCTGGTGCAGATCGCACAGCGGTTGGGACTCTCCGGATGAAAATCGTCTCACGACCGTCGCGAGCAGGCAAAATGCGTGCATACTCGCCGCCGCTTTTGAAGGTCGAAACGGAGGTTCCTGCTAACGTGAAGACGAGAAACTCTAACGCAGACTCAGAACCCGCGGCCGGTGCTTCTGGAACGGGGGCTGGTGGAGAGCATGGAAACTCGGACGATGCCAGCGACGACACGCGAGCAAAGCCGGGAGGTAGGCGAATTCCGCAAGGAGTTCAAATGTGCTGGCAAGGGAGAGGCCGACATATGGAAAAACTTATTCCTTTTTTGTGGGACTCTTTGTGGTTCTGACCGCTGAATGGGTTGGCGTAACGGCGGCCAGCTACCAAGGCTGTTCCCTGCTTCCGCTCCGGTTCAGCACTCCGTTGCGCTTGCCTCCAAGACCGACCCTATGTCGTCGGTCGACACCGACGAAATCCGGAAAGCGTTTAACACTTCGAGTCAAAGGGGTTCGTATTGTTGCGCTGCTGGCTCCCACATGTCGAGGTTGCCAATCTGGCCATGCGACCATCGCCAAGGTTTTGAGGAAGTTCTCCTCCCTCAAGCTACGAGCCATACTGGTTTGGGAGCCGATGATCGAAGGAGACGGTGCGGAAGCGGCATCGCAACAGGCGGCAACTTTTCAGGACACGCGCATCGTGCAGGAGTGGAACGAGAACAGGAATCTTGGCAAGCTGTTCGGAAAGACTCTTGATCTGCACGCTGTCGCCCGGGATGTGTACCTAGTCTATAAGCCGGGAATCCGATGGGAAGGAGAGCAGCCTCCCCAGCCCACATTTTGGATGCACCAGTTGAACGGTGCCGATCCCAAGTTGCTCTTATGCGCAGACCCGACTCGCCTGAGCGCTGAGGTAGGAAAGCTACTGGAGCAGGCACATTGAGCTCCGATGCGCAGTGGCATTACCGCACCCGCGAGGGTCGGACTGGCCTGTGCCGACTACGGTGACGCAGGCCCGGCGGTCATCCTGCTCCACGGTCTCTGCGGCCATGCTGGCGAATGGGCGGAGACAGCCTCATGGCTATCTAAATCCTATCGTGTTGTGGCACCGGAACAGCGCGGTCATGGCCGCAGCGACCGGAACCCTGCGGACATATCCCGGACGGCTATTGTCGACGATGCTGTGGTGTGGGTGGAGCAACTTGGGCTTGCACCAAACGTACTCGTAGGGCATTCGCTCGGAGGCCACACGGCAATCCTGCTGGTAGCGAGGCGCCCTGACTTGGTGAGTGGCTTGGTCGTAGCGGAAGCGACGCCGCTTGCAGATCCCGAAGTCCCTGCCCGCGTCCGAGCGTGGTTAGGAGCGTGGCCCGTACCGTTCCCTTCCTATGAGCAAGCGATCAGATTCTTCGGTGGAACACGCTAAGAGCGCAGGTTTGGGCAAGTGGGCTGGAGCAGCGCAACGATGGGTTTTGGCCCAGGTTCGAGATTCCCGTAATGTTGGGGGCGTTGAGGGAGATCGCCTGCCGCTCCTATTGGGATGAGTGGGCACGTATCCGCTGCCCAGTGCTAGTGGTGCGAGCTCAAGGCGCAGTTCCGACTGGAAACACACAACGGATGGTGGAATTAGTGCCGCATGTCAGATTGGTTGAAATCGAGAAGAGCGGTCACGACCTTCACTTGGATCAACCGCTGCGCTGGCGCGAGACGCTGGAAGCGTTTCTGTCAGCACTCGACCGGCGAGCCAACAAGCAGGTGGAGAGCGTTTAGCACAATGAGCAGAAGTGATCTGCGTTTCTATCTTGTGGACGTATTCACAACCGAGCCTCTAAATGGCAATCCTTTGGCCGTTGTTGTGGGCGGTCAGAATTTATCGCTCCAGGTGATGCAACGCATTGCCCGGGAGTTCAATCAGTCGGAAACGACATTCATTCTTGCGCCCACTCGCGGAGATGCCAACTGGCGGCTTCGCTCCTTTACCCCGACAGGCGCCGAGGTCTTTGGAGTCGGCCACAACGCGCTCGGGGCCTGGTGGTGGCTTGCTGAGAGCGGCAGGCTGAAATGCCGGTCGGGCCGCAAGGCCTTTGTGCAGGAAATCGGAGAAGGCGTATTCCCTGTGATCGTCAATTGGGACGCTAAACGGCCAACATCTGTCGCGATGGAACAGGCACCCTCTAAAACAGGCTGTGCCGTGGAAGATTTCCTGGGCCTTGCGGGGGCGCTTGGATTGGACTTGCCTGATCTAGTGACGGAACATTTGCCCACGCAGGTTGTTTCGACGGGGGCGGCACACCTATTGGTTCCGTTGCGCAGCTGGCGTGCGGTGGATCGTGTGCGAGCCAACGCTGAGGGTCTGCGCGCAATTCTCGAATCGTTGCACGGACAAGGGTGCTATGTATTCAGCCTTGATGTTCCTACTCCTGGGACGAACGCATATGCTCGCTTCTTCAATCCGACGGCTGGCATCTCGGAGGACCCTGCGACGGGAAGCGCCGCAGGGCCGCTAGCTTGCCATCTGGCTGCGCATGGCGTTGTGCAAAGAAATGGCACCATAGTCGTTGAACAGGGCACGGCAATGGGCAGAAGAAGCCTGATCCACGAACATCTAAACGATGGCGTTGTTCAGATCTCCGGTGCTGGCGTAGTCGTGGCAAGGGGTATTTTGCAACTTAACTCAACATCTGAGAAAGGGCTGCCATGATCGGCGAACGAGTCCATTCGGGTTCTCGGTATGAAGAAAAGGCTGGCTACGCGCGAGCCGTCGTGGTCGAAGGTTGGATATTTGTCTCTGGTACAACCGGGTTCGATCCCGACACCAAGCAATTCCCGGCAGACGTCGAGTCGCAATGCGAAAACTGCTTTCGCAATATCTCCCGGGCGCTCGCAGAGGCTGGGGCTACCCTCGACGATTTCGTGCGCGTGCTCATCTTCGTCACGAGCCAACCAGAGTTCGAGCGGATTATGCCCATTATCAGAAAGCACTGCTATGCAGCGCGTCCGGCTAATACAACTGTCTTCGCCCGGCTCGTCGCGCCACACATGCATGTGGAGATAGAAGCTATCGCAAAGAAACGTTGAGCTGGCCGAGAGGTATCGACTGCCGTGCAGAAAACGAAGTGGCCCCGGTCTTTTCCGCATTGAAGTTGGAAAGAAAATCTCTCGGAGGACGAAATGCCATACGAAGCTCCATTGCAAGTTGGATTTCTTTGCTATCCGCGCCTCACTCAGCTCGACATGACCGGACCTTATGAGGTCCTGGCGCGAATGCCGAACACCAAGGTTCACGTCCTCTGGAAAGAAAAGAGTCCGGTGAGTACTGAAGATGGCTTGCAGATCGTTGCCAATCGTTCACTCGCTGACGCGCCAAAGCTTGATGTGATTGTCGTTCCTGGCGGCCTTGGGCAGCAAGACTTGATGGAAGACCAGCAAGTCTTGGGTTTTCTCCGAACGCAAGCGGAAAGCGCACGATACGTTGTCTCTGTGTGTACGGGCTCATTGGTCCTAGGAGCTGCTGGGCTTCTGAAGGGGTATCGAGCCACATGTCACTGGATGTATCTCCACCTGCTGGAGCTATTGGGCGCGATTCCCACTGCTGAGCGCTTGGTAGTTGACCGGAATCGAATCACCGGAGCAGGAGTCTCGGCAGGAATCGACTGCGCTTTTCTGCTGGTCTCCTTATTACGAGGCCAAGAAGCTGCGCAAGCCATTCAACTACAAATCGAATACGACCCGCAGCCGCCCTTCGACTGCGGATCGCCAAGGAAGGCCCCGGATTGGCTCGTAAGCCGACTAAAGGATTCGGCGAAGAATACAATCGCCGCGAGACGGGCACTCGTTAACCGAATCGCCTTGGCTCGTTCAGGATAGGACATCGTGTCGCTCCATTTGAACTCCCTCCCGATAGCTATTTCGGCAACATCCGCGACCTCTTCGAAAAACTAGAGGGGGTCGGGGAGATCCTGGAGGACCCGAATACCACGTCCGTGCGACTGATCACCAATCCTGAAAAGATGGTGCTCCGCGAGACACAACGAGCCTTTGTGTATTTTTCGCTGCATGGCTTGACCGTGGACACGGTGATCGTCAACCGTGTGCTTCCCTCCGACATCAGCGACAGGTGGTTCAGCGAGTGGCACAGCTCCCAGGACAGGATAATAGGCGAGCTGGAAGAGTACTTCGTGTGCGCTGCCGGTGCCCACCGGCTGACGCGCGGCGGGTGCAACGAAGCCGGGGGGCAAAGAAACGGCCCAAGGCTGGAGTGGTGTTCGAAAAATGCCTCGGAACGGGGAGTTCCAGTCACTGCATGTGAGCGCGAACTGGGCCGAAGGCCCCCCGAGCCGAGAGATTATGCGACGAGGGACACTCTGGTTGACTGGGAAGGGCCTCGGGTGTATAAGTCTGCCTATCTGGACGGTCAAAATGGAAATTCCGATTTTCACTTGTCGCAGGCATCCTTAAGCGTAATCTCCGAACTACGGGGCATCCGAACTTGAGCGTCGCTCGGCGAGCCAGGGTTTTGTGCGGGGAAATTCCCGACAACGATCTTGCGGGGGCGCTGGGAAGAAGCAGCCAGGAGGTCGGCTGAAACAGGGAGGACCAGGTCATGCACGGAATTGTTTTTAGTGAGCTGCAAAAGTTTGTGGTAAGCAAACACGCGCATGCGGGCTGGAAGGCAGTGACAGAAAAGGCCGGACTGTCTCACAAAATTTATCTTGCCGCTGGGCAGTATCCCGATTCAGAAATCGTCTCGCTGGTGACGGCCGCTTCGGCGATCACTGGACAGGACCCGTCCCAGATCGTGGAAGCCTTCGGTGAATTCATCGCGCCATCGCTGCTGAAGATGTATGGCCACCTGCTCAAGCCGGATTGGAAATCTTTGGACGTGATCGAGCACACCGAGGGAACGGTACATACAGTAGTTCGCACGAGCGACAAGGACGCGCAGCCGCCAAAGCTACGCTCGCACCGGACCGGACCGGACACGGTTATCCTGGTGTACGATTCGCCGCGAAAAATGTGCGCGCTGGCGGTAGGAATCGGTAAAGCGCTTGCGCGCCACTTCAAAGAAACGCTCTCCATCAGCCAGAGCCAGTGCATGCTTAAGGGCGGGCCGTATTGTGAGATTGTCTACCGGAAGACGGGGTAGAATTCAGCGCGCCGCTTGCCCACCCTCTTAGTCGTCGCCAATCCCTTAAGACGAACGTCGCGGCAGCGATTGCTTTTCACGTAGCTCCCTCGTTGGCCTTACTGCTTTATTAAGGCTTGGAAGAATGGCGGTGAACGCGACCTGGGTGTTTCCACAGACCTGGATAACGCGTGTTGACACCGATTCCCGGAGATGAGAACTCAAGGGCAGCAGTCTTAGCCCTCGCGGAGCAAGCCGCGAATTTTTGCCGCGAGCTCGGTCAGGCTAAACGGCTTTTGCAAGAAGTCTTCCCCCTTGCAAGGCAGGAAAGTAAGAATGCTCGAGTCTTCCTCATACCCAGACATGTACAGAACCTTAGTCTCCGACTGGGCTTCACGCACTCTCTTAGCAAGCTGCAGGCCCGACATACCGGGCATCAGCGCATCGGTGACCAGCGCGTTAATGAGGCCTGTATGGCAATTATGAATGCGAGAACCTTCATAGCGCGGAAATGCTCTCATGGGCTGTTCGCCTGGACAATCTATTTCGGTCTACTCGCAAACGTCGCGCGCACGTCCGGCCGAACGATGTACAGAAGGAGAGCGCCAGCTACGGTGACACCTATGACGCCCTGAATGACACGCCCCAAGAGAATGTTAACCACGTCGCCCAAAACCTGAGTTCCGATTATGACCACAGCCAACCACCACCCCCAGCTTCGCCGTTTGAGCCAACCTATCCCAGCAAGCGCGAGCGCAGCCGCGAGCAACAGAAATACGACGCCCACTGGCTTCCCCAATGGCGCAAGCTCATCGTAGGCGTGGGGATTCAGAGCCCACATCCGGTCAAGAGGGGTGCCGCGTCTGACCAGGCTAGTTCCTGCAATGAATGCCATCGCCGCGCCAAAGATAAGGAAAACGCCAATGGCAGTCATGCCACGCTGTGAAGATGCTAGATATCGAGGCGCGCCGTCGTTCATGCACGGCTTCTAGCGCGAAGCAGCGGCTTTCGCACCGAGCGAGTTGCATGCTTCCTCGATGAGTTCGACGATTTTATCGGGCTGCGAGGCCAGGGAGGCATGACTCGCCTGCAACGTGATCATCTTCCGCGGCGTAATACGCTCCGCCATCCACTTCTCGGTCTCCGGCGGAATCATGCGATCGTTGGCCGAGACTTGATACCAACTGGGCTTCACTTTCCAGGCGGGTGCTCCCGACTTGTCCTCGAAGCAACGCCCCGCGATCGGTTTTTGGGTGACCGCCATAACCAGTGCTTCCTCTTCATCGAGGTCCTGGCAAAAGCTTTCGCGAAACTTCTCAGGGTTGATCCAAAGAAAGCCGTCCTTGTCGGGACGGATATTGGCCGCACCTGCGGGCGGTTCTCGTCGCGCGAAAATGCTACCCAGGCTGTCGCCCTCGTCCGGAGCAAACGCCGCAACGTAAACGAGACCGATAACGTTTGCCGTGTGACCCGCCCCCGTAATGACCGCGCCGCC
>JACXTT010002329.1_pt1 | contig 30286 bp, 22 predicted proteins | sample 9270951 | NCBI WGS metagenome assembly JACXTT01 (sample SAMN15532306, study PRJNA645909) | rock metagenome | isolation source: weathered quartz diorite | place: Puerto Rico | collected 2017-06-21 | reverse complement strand
TCTCCTGAGTCATTGATTCCTTAAATAATTTGGTTGTCGGGTTGGCAATGTTTTTGGGCTGCAGCAGGCATGAATTCCGAATTTTGTTATGCAAGTTATTTCTGATTCATGAGACTAGTGCCGATGGCCACGGCAAGGCTGTCGCAGCCGGTGCGCTCGACAAATTGCTCCGCTTGCGCCGGATCGGTCAGCAGCGCCTCGTTGGATCCGTCGGTCCCTTCCTCCTCGACACCTTCGAGATGACCCAGTTCTGCTTCGACTGCCACGCCCCGCGAGTGGGCGAGTTTAACAACGCGCTGTGTCACAGCAACGTTGCTCTCGAACGGCAGATGGGATGCATCGATCATTACCGAGCTGTAATGGCCCGAGGCGATCGCGTCCACACAGGAGTTCTCGTCGCCATGATCGTGATGAACGGCGAAGTTGGCTTCCGGATAAACCGCTTCGGCTCCGCGCAGCAACTGCTCGAGCATGAGCGGGTGAGCGTAGTCTCGCATGACGCGCGTGAACTGCACTATGACTGGCGCGCGAGCTTCGGCGGCACCGCGGAACAGACCGTGTACCTGTTCCAGATTGCAAACATTGAACGCGCCGATGGCGTAGCTCCCATAGGCGGCTCGGAGAAGTTCGTTGGCGGCGACGCGCATGAAGCGTGCGGTTCTCAGTTCGAGCGTGATGGCATCCATCCTCTGTGGCTCATCGATATGCCGGTGAATGAATGCTCAGATCTTCTCCCTCTTGTGCTACAAATCGGGTTCAAAAGCAATGGCAACATCGCCGACAGCAATTGAGCTTTCGGCTTGAGCGAGTTTGTCCATCGCCCTAGGCTCCTCAAGCGAGTTTTTGGTAAAGGATCTCTTGATCCTGATCGCTCGATCGCACATGCACCATTACAAGGTTTTTGTCGCAACCCTCGCGCTCCTGCTGGGGCCAGTGGGCGCGCTCATCGTCGCTGCTCCGCAGCCCAGTAAAAGCGGTGCTCTGGCGAGCAGCGAGGAAAACGCCCTGAAAATCGGCAACCACAAAGCCGCCTATGACGCGCAGGGCATTCTGCTCCCTTGGACCTCGTGGCGTGATGCAATCGAACGCGAGGTCAACTGGTATTTGAAATGTCCCATCGAGCACGGCTATCCGCGGTTCGTGTATATGACCTTTATGGATGGCAGCTACCGACCCATCGCGAACCGCCCTTCATTTATTCCCGCGACGCAGAATGGCATGGGGATTATTTCCTATCTGAAGTATTACGCTTACAAGGCGAAGAAAGATATCCGGCTGCTCCAAATGGCGCGTTACATGGGCGATTACCTTGTCAAAGAAGCGCTGACGCCTGATACGGGCAAATATCCGCGCTTTTCCCGCTCCACTGGCTGGCGCGAGAAATTTCCACAGCCGCCCGAGTGCGGCTCCCAAGACGACAAGCCCTACGAAGTCCAGCCGGACAAGGGCGGGATCGCCGGCTACGCCCTCCTCCTGCTGTACGAGGAGACCAAAGATGAAAAGTATCTGGAGCAGGCTCTGCAAAACGCCCGCGTGCTGGTCGCCAACATGGCGCCAGGCACCGCCACTAATTCTCCCTGGCCCTTCCGAGTGGATTACCGGACCGGTCAACCTCGCGGCGACGTTTCCGGAAACATGTCGTTCATCCTGCGACTCCTCGACAGGCTGATTGAGCAGGGTCACGGCGAATTCCGATCGCCCCGCGATAAGTTGTGGTCGTGGATCAAGGAATTTCAGATTCCCAACCTGTCGAAGGATGGGATGCTTTGGGTGCAGTTTTTCGAGGACCACCATGAGTTGGACAACCGCACCGCCTGGGCGCCGCTGAACCTGGCCCGCTACCTCATTGAGAAACAGGACGCGCTCGATCTGGATTGGGAGCAGCACGCACGCGCACTAATCGAGTTCGTCAATCGCCGCTTCATCACAGTTCGGAATGGTATCGCCGTTTGCGGCGAGCAGACCCATGACCTGGACCCATGGGGCGGCATCCTATCCACCTACGGCGCGGTGCTCGCGATGTACACCAAAGCGACGGGGTCGAATGAATACAAAGGGATTGCCCGGCAAGCGCTGAACTACTGCTTGTACGCGATCGACGACGACGGCTGTCCAGCCGACCGCGCGATCAAGCGTGGGCGCGGCGGTTGGCAGGAAGACGCCCACACCGATAAACTCCATAACATTGTAGACGCAATGAACGCGTTTCCCGATTGGGCCAAATGAACGACCGGCAAAGCGCGAACGGATGCCGACTCGTACTCGAGCCCGGCAGGCTGCGAACGTGTGTGGTAGTCACGTGCCTGGTTTGGGTCACCGCGGTTGCTCCTGCGCAGACCATCGGCAACCACCCTGCGGTTTATGATCAGCATGGCGTCCTGCTGCCCTGGACGTCCTGGCGTGATGCCATTGAGCGTGAAGTGAAATGGTATTTGAAATGCCCCATGGAGCACGGTTATCCGCGCTTCGTCCTCATGACGTTTATGCAGGGTGACTACAACCCGAACCCGAAGCGGCCGGATTTCATTCCCGCCATGCAAAACGGCATGGGCATCATCTCGTATCTCAAGTACTACGCCTTTACCGGCAAAACCAATCCGCCCGTGCTCCAAACCGCCCGTTACATGGGCGACTATCTCGTCAGGGAAAATCTCACCCCGGACACCGGCAAGTATCCGCGCTTTTCCCGCTCGACCGGAAAGCGAGCAAGCTTTCCTCAACCGCCTGATTGCGGTTCCCAGGCTGATCGACCTTATGAAATCCAACCGGACAAAGCTGGCATCGCCGGTTACGCCCTGGCGCTGCTTTACGAAGAGACGAAAACTGAAGCCTATTTTCAGCAGGCAATCCAAAACGCGCTCGTGCTGGCGGCTAACCAGCGAGCGGGATCGGCGACTAGTTCCCCCTGGCCTTTTCGAGCAGATTACCGCACTGGCGCCGCCCGCGGCGAAATCTCCAGCAACATGTCTTTCATTCTCCGCCTGTTCGACAAATTGCTGGCCCATGGCCATCAGGAATTCCGAGCTCCGCGGGACAAACTTTGGGCATGGATCAAAAACTTCCAGCTTCCCAATCTCTCAAAGGACGGCCTGCTCTGGACGCAATTTTTCGAAGATTACGAATTATTGACCAATCGGAACTCCTGGGCGCCGATGAACCTCGCTCGCTATTTAATTGAGCAAAAGAATGCACTCGATCCCGATTGGCGGCGCGAGGCCCGCGCCCTCATCGAATTCGTTAACCGGCGCTTCACTGGCATTCATGGCGGCATCCTGGTCTGTGGCGAGCAAGACGATGACAAGAATCCATGGGGCGGCGCCGTCTCCACCTACGGTGCCGTCCTGGCGCTGTACACAAAGGCGACCGGTTCCAACGAATACAAAGGCATCGCTTATCAGGCGCTGAACTACGCGCTCTACTCCATTGACGATGATGGCTGTCCCTCGGAAGCGGTCTGGAAAGGCAAACGGCGCGGCGGCTGGCAGGAAGACGCCCACACCGACAAGCTGCACAACTTCGTTGACGCGATGACCGCGTTCCCGGAATGGTCCAGGTGACGCCAACCCTTGCCACGCGACCCAGCTTGAGCGACTTCCACCGCCGAATGCGAGCGCTGCGGCAGGAAGGCCAGGTCTTTTCGACTGGGCTTCCCATCGTTTGCAGTAGAGCTCCCGGGAGGCTCGACCTGATGGGTGGCAATGACGATTACACCGGCGGGTTGGTGTTCGAAGCAACGATTCGAGAGGCCACACTCGCGGCGGTCCAACTGCGCCCCGACCGTCGCCTTGTGTTCTGGAACCCGCAGGTGAAGTCGCGCGGTTGGCAGGACCGCGTGCAATTTTCCATCGACGACCTCATGGGTGACGCCGAGGTGCGGGCAATGGTGAATACTGACCCTGCGCGGCGTTGGACAGCTTATGTGCTCGGCCTCTTTCATCTGTTGCGGAAACGTTCTCCGGAAAAGATTAATCGCGGCGCGAATGTTTATATTGAGTCCAATGTGCCGCTCAACAAAGGTGTCAGTTCCTCGGCTTCGATCGAAGTCGCAGTGATGAAGGCCGCGGCGGGCGCCTACGGCGTGCAACTCACCGGAGTCGAACTGGCCGAAGCCTGCCAATGGGCTGAGAACGTCATCGCCGAGTCTGCGTGCGGCATCATGGATCAAATTACGGCGGTCATGGGCGACGAAGGTTGCATCCTGCCGCTGCTCTGCCAGCATTGTTTGCCACGCCCGCTTGTGCGTCTGCCCGAAGAGCTTCAATGCTGGGCCGTTGATTCCGGTGTCAGCCACATGGTTTCCGGGATTGAATACGAGGCGGCCCGCGCCGGCGCCTTCATGGGTTACAAAATGATTTGCGACTCCGAAAGTCTCCCGGTGAAACATGATGACTCCGGCCAGATCCCGCGCTGGACGGACCCGCGCTGGAACGGCTACCTGGCCAATCTTTCGCCGTCGTTATTCCGCTCGCGCTATGAATCGCGCCTGCCCGAAGCCCTCAGCGGCGCGGATTACCTTCGCGACGGCCAAATCCACGTCGATCCGTTCACCAATATGCGCTCGGAGGTGATCTATCGCGTTCGGGCTTGCACGCGCTACGCCGTCGAGGAGAATTTTCGCGTGCACCTGTTTGCCGAACTTGCTCGCGGCGGTCTGGGCTTCCCGCAGATGGGCGACATCATGTACCAATCACATAACGCCTACACCGAATGCGGCCTCGGCTGCGAGGCCACAGATTTGCTCGTCGACCTTGTCCGCGCGGAAGGTATCGCGAGCGGATTGTTCGGTGCCAAAGTCACTGGCGGCGGCGCGGGCGGCACCGTTGCTGTGCTAGGCCTTAAAGCGGCGCGCCCCGCTTTCGATCGCGTGGTGAATCGTTACGCCGAGGCCCGCGGCTTCGAGCCCTACGTTTTTGAAGGCAGTTCGATGGGCGCGGACCGGTACGGGCTGGATATACTGGCACCTTGAACACCTTCGAAACTGTCAACGCAATACCCCGAGCGCAGCAAAGGTCTCGTTTCCTCTGGTTCTTCTTCCTGCTGGCGCTGGTGAACCTGATGTGGGCAGGGCAGGGGACCGCTGTAAAATTTCTGGAAGGCAAGCTCGGCCCAATCGCCATCACGTTTCTGCCGTTTTACCTCACCACGGTTTTGCTGGTGCCGCTGCTGCTGCGCGAGCGGCGTCGTCATTCGGGCACGGCCACGGTGACGTGGGCGGACTGGCGGAAATTTTTCGCCGCCGGTGTCGGTGGACAGGTGCTTGCCCAACTCGGCATGACCTGGGGGATCACGCGCTCCCTGGCCTCCAATGCCGCCATCCTGAATCTACTGATACCTGTGATCACGGCCGTTCTGGCTTCCATCATGCTGCGCGAGCGTATTACATTGCTGCGCATCGGTTGCCTGCTGGTAGGCTTGGCCGGTGTCTTTCTGCTTTCGGTTGAAGACCTGAAGCAAAGTTCTTTTCTCCGCGCCAGCTATTTGTCCGGCAACCTGCTAATTCTGGCTGGATGCCTCGGTTCCTCGTTCTACAACGTTTATTGCAAGGGCCTGCTCCAACGCTACCAGGAAATTGAAATTCTCATTTTCAGTTACCTGACCGCCTCACTGGCCAGCGTACCCCTGTTGCTCTGGGTCGAGCCATTCCATTTGTCCCAATTGACCGCCCTCGATTGGAAAGGATGGATCGCATTCGGCTTTCTCGCCATTTTTATGTACGGGCTCTCAATGGTGCTGTTCTTTTACGTGCTGCAGCGTTTGCCGGTGACCGTTGCCTCCGCCTCGCTGTATCTGGTGCCGGTTTTCGGGATTCTGTTGGCCGCAGGATTTCTGCACGAACACTTGACCGTCCTGGCCGTCGCCGGCACCGGCATCGTGCTCGCTTCCACCATCTTCATCATGAAGTGGGACAAATCAGCGGTTTGAGCAGAGCGCTCATCTCCGCCAGCCGCACAGGTTCTCCACGTAAGCCGCCGAGCCGTCGCGCAGCCAGCCGTCCAATTGTGCCTGGTCCTTAAGCTGTTGGCCCCGCAGCCGTGGCACAACCACAAATTGCGACTCGATTTCGGGCAGCGTGGTCATATCCACCCAGAGCTTCTCAAACTGAGTCACCGGGAAGACGTCTTCCTGCCCGTGGCCCCAACGTTTCTTCACCTCCTTGAGTGTGATATAGGTCGGCATCTTCGCCGCGAGACTCCGAACGGCTGCGATAATCTTTTCGTTCGCTGACTGGGCCTCCGTTGAGTTCCGTGCTGCTACAAGGATCTCCTCGCGTGTCAGCCCGAACACCGAGAGAACTTTATCCAGGTCGAGCCAGCACGTGTTCGAGTTGTAGTAACTCAACGCGAACTCTGCCTCCTCGCGTGGCATGGCCAATCCCTCAACCAGTCGAACGCGGCTATTGACTCGCGCCAGGCCGCCGCCGCGATCTTCCAGGCGGCGTGTGATGACTTCGAAAGTGAGCGCCGCGCCGCTGCGGATGTGTAGTCCCAGCAATGCCGCATCTATATCCGCTCCCAGCGTGTCAATGTTGTGCAGCAGCAAATACTTTAATCTTGGGAACTGCTCCAGTAATCGCGCCAGAACACCGTTTCGAAACAGGTTTGGGACCTCGAACCAATGGCCCACCGGATGCAGGCATTGGAGCGGCAGGTTGTCGGTGTAGTCGCTTGCTTCGCCGGCTTGCTCAGCCCAGCGGATGAGAGCGTGGCGAAGACTGTCGCGCACCTTTTGTTGCTGCTCGTCCAGAATCTGTTGGGGCATTTCCTCCCATGCAAAACGAAGGTCACGTACGGTGGGAATCAGGCGCCATCCGACGGACCTGCCCGGCGAAAGCAACAGGGGGCCTTCGTAACCATAATTCTTCTTCTGCGCCAGAAATTCCTCGGTCGGTCCGTGAGTCAGATAACTGGTGGTAAACACATGCGGAATCGCCGTTCCCATGTGTTGGGAAATGCGGGCGCTCTTGGCAAGATGAGCTTCGATGAAGGTGCGGTGTTGCCCTGCCAATTTGCAAAACGGATGCAGCGCTTTGATAACGCCCGCTCCCTGGGTCCAGCGACTGCCGGCCCCCGCCGCGAGAGTGACCACAGCCAATTCGTCGTTACGTATGGCCGCGGTCCCGAACTCAACCAACTCTGCCAGCGATTGGGGCAGGGTAGGGGAGGCGCTCGACCTAACGGGATAGGCCGCCGACCAAGGCCTTGCATCGATCACGTCCTCCGGCCGGACATCTTCGATGACAGCGTTGGCGGGCAGCCGGTTTTGCGCCAGGCCGATGCGGCCCTCTTTGAGATCGGCGCGGATTTGCTCGTGCTGGACATCGTCAAAGCCGTGATGTTTCAACAGAGCATGCAGCGATTCCTCCCCCGCAACCTCGGGCCTGCCGCGCGGTAGCATCACCTCAAAAAAAGTCTGGACGACCCCGCGCAAGTCGGGCTTCGTGCGGCACGCGGCGCCAAATTTGTCCAATTCCGCCCGTCGTAGCGAGGCCAGGGCATGCGGTTCCTGGCGCAACAGTCCCGGCACCAATAACGTGTAATAGCCGGCGGGCATCAGCGCCGCTGCGTCCGTCAAGAGTTCCGCAAAAGTTCCGCGCTCGTTTATCGCAAAATCATAAACGACAGGCTCCATCGCGAATGGAAGCGCGTGTTGCAGTTCCTTCTTCGCCGCAGACATAACGACCTGGAGTCGCTCCTGGGCCGCCGCTCGTACTTCCGGAGCAAAAATAAAACCCATCCCACCCCCGGACATCCCGCCTAGCATCCAGAATCCCCAGAATCCCTTGCCGAACTCTGCCTGGACGCGCTCGATGAGAGTCTCCGTAAAGTAGTTGGTCGCCCAGGGGATAATGGTTTGAATCGGCTCGTGGAAGTTGCGCGTCGTGGCTACGCCTATCCGACGGACATCTCCCTGGCGCAACGCCGATAAAATTTCATCCAGAATGCCAAACATGCTCTGGCGCGCTCTCCATTCGGCCTCAGAGCGCAACAGATATTTTTCCGTGACCATTTCCAGGATCGGCCCGACGTTCTGGGCCATGCCGCCGTGCACGAGCACCAGGCTCTGCTGAAGTTTCGTCCGTGTTTCAGCCGAAACGTCCGTCGCGTCCAGAATCCGGTGCTGCGGCATCAGGCGGCCCCGGCTGACGCCGAATTCGGGATCGCCCTCCGCCGCGAGCACGCCTTCGATTAATTTCATTCCAGGCCAAACGCCGCCGGAGTCCTGCCAGCCGCCTCCCGACCCGCCCAGCCATTCGCCAAGCAGCGCTCGCGCCAGCACAATTCGGCGCTCGTGTTCTTGCAGTTGGCCGGTCAGGTCGGCCGCTTGGCCGGTCGCGCGCATGCAAACGCTCACCAGCGCAGCCAGCAGCGTCGTCGAAACAGCGAGCCGTGATCCTTTCGGAATGTTGTTGACGCTGCTGACAAGTTCCAACCCGCGTCCTGGCCCCACAATCCGCGCCAGCAATTCGCCCAGGCTTTGGCCCGAGCCCTCGATCCCCGGCGGCACGATCCCCGACGCGATCACCGCCGCCTTGAGCAGTCCGAGATAGTCTTTGGCGAAATCGAAAACTTCAGCCAGATTGCGGATGTCGGCTGAAGCCGCAAGGTCAACGCTCACCAGACGCAACAGCGGTTCCTCAATGACGCGTAAATAGGCCTCGACCGGTGGACGCGGCGCGGTGTCGCGCCCGTGCACCCCCAGGTCGATAGACACATTCAGCACCTTGGCGCCTTCGGGATAATCCATCCCGAGGAAGAAAATATCACTCCAGCCGCAATGCGTCAGGTCCATGCGCACCGGCGTGGACTCGCGCAGGATCGGATAACTGCCATCCGTGGGATTGCGCCGCAGTAGCTCGGGCCGCAGCCGAAGCGGTTGATCGGCTGGGTGTCCCATCCGGAACATCCATTGGTTGCCCCGAACCGACCGCACGCTTCGGCGGACCTGGTTGGCGAGGGTTTGAAACGCCAGCCGATAATAGGCCGCGGCGAGGGCACTCGAGATGGCATCATTAGGCCCTTGCTCCTGTTGCGCGGACAGAAACTGATCGATGGCTTCCTCGAATCTTCGCTGCAGCAACTGTTCGTAACCGTTGAAAGGGATCAGGCCGCGGGCCGCAGGTGACGTGCTGCCGTCGCCATCCAGTAGCCTGGCTGGAAGATGAAAGCGGTGGATGGCGTAGAGAAACAACAGGGCGCGCACACGCTCATACAGGTTTTCGCTCTGGCGTCGGAGGCCGTCGAGGGCCGCGCACTGCTCCCGCAATTGCGACGCCGATAACCCCGCGCAAGCGTTATCCAGCGACCGATCGCGGCGCGCGCGGTCCGTCGCGGCAATGAGCTCGATGAGGTCCGAGCCATTGCCAGCCGCTTCCGAATGGGACATCATCTTGCCTGGATTATCACACCCGGCGTGCAAGCAATTCCACCAGGTTGCTCAAGACCTCGTCGCGATCCTGGCCGCTGAGCGCCAGGGCAAGCTGCGCGGTCAACAGTCCGTACTTCAACCCAATATCATAGCGACGGCCCGCCAGTTCGCAGGCGAGATACCGCTCGCGCCCCGCCAGGCGAGCGAGCGCGCCAGTCAGAGTGATGTTACGGCCGCCGGCGCCCGCGATCTCTTCTCCGAGCAATTCCATCACCGCCGGCGTGAGCACGTGCATGCCGAAAAAGCACAGGTAATGGCCGGCCCTTGAACCCGGCACGATAAGACGCTGTTCGGCTTCAGTTGGGGACGGCTTCTCGAGAACCTCCGAGATCTCGTAGTGACCTTTCCGACCCGCTACCACATGCCCACCCACCGCTCCGTAATAAGGCAATTTACTCTCGTGCGTCGCCTGCACCGCCGAAACGGCACAATTTTCCGCCAGAGCAATCTCCACCAGTTGCTGGGCCGAGCGCTTTTGAGCGCCGCTGACATAGAGATGATCGCCTACCAGCAAAAGGAACGGTTCAGCACCGACGAACTCCCGAGCGCAATGAACCGCGTGGCCATAACCAAGACTCTCGCGCTGCTCGACAAACCGCAGTCGTCCGCCCTGACCACCGGCGGCCGCACCATAAGCGCTTTCGTCCCCCAGGCACACCACGACGCAAATATCCTGCACCCCGGCAGCCAGGATTTCCTCTACCAGGATTCGCAACGCCGTCTTCGTTTGGCCATCGCGGTCCACCAGCGTCTGCAGCGGGAGCGTGCGCTGTGATTTCCCGGCGGCGGTGATGACGGCTTTCTTGATTTCCATCTTGCCTGTGTCGTGCCTTGAAAAACCGGCTGGAGCCTTGCAGAAGGCCGCGATGCCGTCAAAGAATTTGCTAGTCAATCTGTGGCTGCAGGAGACGACGTAAGGAGTCTCTGATCTATTTGTTGGCTGGCGAAACCAGTGTTGATTGCATCGCCTTGACCAGAAAACATTTTACGTCGTCTCCTGCCATACCTTACGTTGACTTAGTCGCTCGCCCAGCTCCCCCCTGCAAGAGCGTGTCTTGAAATTGTAGGAGACGAGGTGACGAGGCTCTGATCTCCTGCAAAACCGTCGATGCAAAAAGGAAATTTGAGCCTCGTTCCCTCGGCTCCTGCAATGCAAACCGCTCTTCCAAACGCACTCTAACCCAATTCAGAATTCGCTGGCGTCCTGCCTCAGGCCACGGTAGAGGATGCTCATGCGGACTTTCACGCCGAGGATCGCGCCCGCGCTCGCATGCTTTTTCTTTGCGTTCACTGTTTCGGTCCCTGGCGCATTAAACCTCGCCCACAAGGGCGAGAGCCAATACCGAATCGTTCTCGCCGCCAATGCCCTGGCCGCGGAACGCTACGCCGCCGAGGAGTTGCAGAGTTACCTCGAAAAAATGACAGGGGCGAGGCTCCCCATTGTCAGCGACGCCGAGCGCGCCACCTCGCGTGAAATCCTTCTTGGAGACAACGCCCACCTTGCAGCGCTCGGACAGCACATCAATTTTCACAAGCTGGGAACTGACGGTTTCGTGCTCCGCACCTCGCGCAACTGGCTCCTCATCGCTGGCGGCCGGCCTCGTGGCACGCTTTATGGAGTTTATGAATTACTAGAGCAGCATCTCGGTGTCCGCTGGTTCGCGCCGGGCCTGGAAGTCGTGCCGCAGACGAATCGCATCAGCGTGGCTGCCTTGAATGAAACCAAAGTCCCGGCCCTCGAATACCGCGAGGTGTATTGGAGCGAGATGCTGCACAATCCGGATTTCGCAGCGCGGCACCGGGTCAACGGCCCAAATTCTGGCCTGGGGGCAAAGCACGGTGGGCCGGCGGTGGTGTATTTCCCGTTCGTGCACAGCCTGGATAGTCTCATCCCCCAGGATTCATATCAGGAACACCCCGAATATTTCCCCCTCATCAAAGGCGAGCGGGTCAAAGGTTACGTCCAGCGCTGCCTATCTAATCCCGACGTACTCACGCTCGCCATCGAGCGTGTGCGCCAATGGATCAAAGAACATGCGGATGCGACCATCATCAGTGTCTCGCAGAACGACGTCGGCAAGTGGTGCCAGTGTGAAAAGTGCAAGTCCCTGGATGATCCCGAGGAAAGCCCGGCCGCCTCGCTCATTCGATTTGTCAACGCCATCGCCGAAAACATCGAAGGCGATTATCCGAACATTCGCATCGACACCTTGGCTTACCAATACACTCGCAAGCCGCCAAAAACTCTCCGGCCTCGGAAAAACGTCATTATCCGGCTCTGCTCGATCGAGTGTTGCTTCGCCCACTCGCTGGCGGGTTGCGAATCATCCGCCAACATCAAATTCCGCGATGACATCGTCGCCTGGCAGCCCGTCGCGCCCAAACTTTATGTGTGGGATTACACCACCGACTTCGGGCACTACCAGCAGCCGTTTCCAAATTTCGACGTGCTGCAAGCTAATGTGCAGTTTTTCGTCGGGCACGGCGTCCGTGGGCTGTTCGAGCAAGGCAATTACTCAAGTGGCGGCAGCGGCGAAATGGAGCCTCTGCGTGCTTATCTCCTTGCTAAACTTTTATGGGACCCGCAGACCGATGTGCAGAAGCATATCACTGAATTTCTGAACGCATATTACGGCAAGGCAGCGCCGCAGATTCGCTCGTATTTGGAGCTGGAACACCAGCAAGTCCGCCAGGGCAAAGCCCACGCGCACATCTTTGACCACCCAAAATCCGCTTACCTCAATGAGGAATTTCTCAACGCCGCAAATCAAATCCTCGAGCAGGCGGAACATCAGGCTGATAACGACGCCTTTCGGTTTCGGGTCCAAACCGCGCGCCTGCCTGTTTGGTATGTCCAGCTCGCTACCGACCGTGTCTCGGTCGAACACCGTGCCGAATTGCTGAGAAAATTCCTGGAGATCTCCCGCAAAGCGCACGTCTCCAACATTAGCGAATCAAAGGCCCTGAACGCCTGGGCTGACAGCATGGAGAAGAAATAAGTAGAGGCCTTCTTCGGAGTGCGGCTGGCCGATAGTGGACTTCTACTTCCGATAAGGCCCCTCAACACCATTCGCATCAAGTGGGTTTTTCGTGACAAATTCTTCGCAACCATTATTTGCCAGTAGTGTTCACCATTGGACTTGATCCGACGGGGCGAATCCCCATGGAACCATGTTGAATCACCGGCACCCCCGATCTAGAATGCCGCCTGACAATGAAAATGAAGAACAATTTTGAAACAGAACTGGGCGTACGCGGTCTGACGCGGTCGCGCAAAGCGGCGCATGGCCGCACGGAGATTATTGTGCTCTGCATCGTGGTGGTCATCGGCGCTGCCGCGGCATACTGGCTGATTTCAGGGCGGAGATCTCATAGCTCGACGACGCCCCAAGGCTCGTCTGCCGGCTCGCAGGTGCGTCCGGATTCGACCGCAGCAAAGTCTCCGGCCAAGAGCACTTCTTCCTCCCCGTCCGCGCAGGCCAGCAAGGCGCCGGCAGCGCCCGTCGAAGCCACGCCTGCCGCTCGTCAACTGGTTGCCGCCTTGTCGCAAATTCAACCAGGGCAGGGGCCGCTGACCCAGGAACAAGCCACTGCCTGGAAGCAAACGCTCCAACAGCTCGCCGACCAGCGCGCCGCGGCTGTGCCGGCTATTGGCGAATTTCTGGCAAAGAACACGGATGTCCGGTTCGAGTCGGAGTCCGATCTGAGTTCAATCGGCTTTCCATCGCTGCGCGTGGCTTTGCTCCAGACAATGCACGGCATCGGCGGCCCGCAAGCCTTGGCAGTATCTCTCCAGATTTTGCAAACCGCGGCCGACCCCGTCGAGATTGCGACACTTACCAAATACCTGGAGCAGTCGGACCCGGCCAAATACCGGCAGGCGGAACTCACCGCCGCTCACGAAGCCCTGGCGCAGGCGGCCTCCGGAAAGTGGGACAGCCGCGACGTCAGCCCGCTCATGGAAGTATTGAAACAGTACGGCGGCGCGGGAACTGCCGCGGATCTGCAAAATCTGGGCAATAACTGGTTTATCTATACGCCAATCGTCCTTGCACAACTCCCCGACGGCTCGGGCGTGCCTGCGCTGCTTGCCTGGGTCAAAAAGCCGGATGCGCCGGTTTTGACCGGCACCGATATGTATTTGCGCATGTTAGCCCAGGTTTCGGCCCAACATCCCGAGGCCTTCGAAGCGTTGGTCGAGCAGGCCTCGGCCAACCGCATCCCCAATTCCGCCTGGAATGGTATCGCGGCATCCCTCGGCGGCTCCATGCTCGAGCTCGACAATCCGGTGCTCAACCCCGGCACCTCTTTGACTTCGCAGACTTCCTCGCGCCGGGTCCACATCGCCTCCGGCAACCAGAACTTCCTCGAACTGCCTCCTCCCGACGGCATGACTCCTCTTCAGGCAGCCGACCGCGTGCGGATGTTGGATCGATTGCTGAGTTCCACGACCAACCAAACAGCCCTTCAAGCGCTGCAGAAAGTGCGCGTCGAGCTTTCGGCGAAAGCAAAGTAAGTCCGACTGAGAGGGATGCCTCAAGGAAACGACTTGCTGGCCAGAGGCCGGCGTAGCCAGAACCAACACAGGTAGGAGTGATGTACTCAGCTCGGGCCAAACGCTGCCGAACCGCGCGAAGTCCCGCCCTGCGGGAGAGTGCGCGGAGCTTGCTCCCGCTTTGACGCTCCCATGGCCATTCAAAAGCGCCGGCAAGCCGAACACACTCCATGCGCTTCGCGAAGCCCGTGGCAGCTCCGCAACTGGCGTCCCTAACTGCGCGCCTGGATGCCCCAAAAAGCATCAAGCACAGTGAGCCGGCTCGGTATTCGCGGACTTGGCGGATAAGGTCATGCTCCCAGTCGCTGCACTACCGCTCACTGCATCAGCCGCGGCCAGGGCCGCCCGCTGCTCTTGGTCATACGCGGCGGTCTCCTTCTCGAGAATCTTTGACAGCAGAAACAAACCGAATAAGATCGCACCCATCGGAAAACAAACGTATAGCCACTCTGCGGTTGACGCATCCACCAAACCGCTGTTGATAGCCAGGCCGCTCACCAGTCCGGCGATTGCAAGAGCCAGGAGAATTTTCGTTGTCTTGGTCATAATTTAGCGCACGATTTTAGTTCGTTTCACATGCAGTCCGCCGCTGAACGTGCCGGACACCGCGCGGGACGACTTTCCGTTTCTTGCTAAATATACGACAGATTTTGCCGCAGTGAACTGCTCGGCCTGGCGCACAACGGCTCCAAAAAGCGCTCGCCGCTGTAGGGCCTGTGAGAGCGAGATGAAAACAGCGGCGATTACATAGTGTAGGAAACGACGTCAGGAGTTTCTGATCAAAGAGTTGATGCAAAAATCAGAAACTCCTTACGTCATTTCCTACAATTTTGCGCACAGGATGATATCATCTACTCTTCGACCGAATTGTTTCTGCGCAATAGTTCTTGCGGCAAGCGAAATTGAGGTGAAGATTGCTCAAAATTTGTGCGTGTGAATACTCAAACTATGAACGGAATTTCGGAGTCTGCCATTGCTGAACCCGCGCCGCTGGTGACGGAGTCGGCAGAGAGTGCTTCTGAGTTTTGGCCGGGCTTTCTGCTGGGCCTGGCCGCCACAAGCATTGTCATCGGCATTCTCTGGGATATCTCGTGGCACATCAGCATCGGGCGCGACACGTTCTGGACGCCCGCGCACATGGCCATCTACCTCGGAGGCGTCCTCAGCGGACTGGTCGGAGGCTGGCTGGTGCTCAAGCACACGTTCCTCGCGCGGTCAAAGGCGTCAGGCGCTGCGGTTTCCGTTTTCGGCCTGCGCGCGCCGCTCGGGGCCTGGGTTGCCCTCTGGGGCGCGCTGGCGATGCTCACGTCTGCCCCCTTTGATGACTGGTGGCACAATGCCTACGGGCTGGACGTGAAGATCATCAGCCCGCCTCACGCCGTGCTGGGGCTCGGTATGTTTGCAATCAGCCTCGGCGCGGTGTTGTTGGTGTTGGCGCGGCAGAATCGAGGAGAGAAAGGCGCGGGCGCAGGTCTGTTCGTTTACGCGGGCGGGATTTTCCTGACGCTGGGAGGCGTGTTCGTTTCTGAGTACACTTTTCCGAACCTTCAGCATACCGGGCTTTTCTTCAAAGTCTGTGCGGGGGTGCTCCCTTTCCGGTTGGTTGCATTCGGGCGCGCGGGCAGGCTCTCCTGGTCGGCGACGCGCATCGCCGCGGTGTATCTCGGCATCGTCTGCCTCATGATCTGGATTCTGCCGCTGTTCCCCGCGCAGACCAAACTCGCGCCAATCTTTAGTCCGGTCACCCATATGGTGCCGCCGGCCTTTCCGCTGCTCCTGGTCTTCCCGGCATTCGCCATCGACCTGGTGCTGCGGAAAGTCGCCCAAGAGGTTGCCTGGTGGAAGCAGCTCCTGCTGGCAGTCGCCCTCGGTGGAATTTTTCTCGCCGTGTTTGCCGTCGTCCAGTGGTTCTTCGCGAAGTTCATGCTTTCTAGTTATGCGGATAACTGGTTTTTCGCCGGAGGCCGTTTCTATGGCTACGGCGTGGGAACGGGCTCATGGCGCAGCCGATTCTGGCGTGTGGACCCATCTCAGGGTCGGCTCAATTCGGACGTGGTGAAAGTCTCCACCTTCCTGATCAGCTGGGCTTTCGCCAGCGCGAGCGCATTGGTCGGCCTCCTCTTGGGTAACTGGATGCGAAAAGTCAAACGATGAGAGCGTTGCGTGGCGAACAGACACCGGAGCTCGGCTGTCCCCGGCCGCAGGAACCTCGAAACTTGGCGCTTCTCTCGAATTTCCGTGGCTGGCTGACTCTCCCAACTCGGCTCTTCTGGTCACTTCTTCTCGTAGCCCTCCTTCTGCCCTTTCCGGCCACCGCTCATGTTGGAAGTCCGGACGTCTTCTATGACGGCATGGTTGGGCCTTATCCGGCGCGGATCACGATCGGTATGCCCGGCGTTGTCCCGGGCCGCGCCGAGATTAGCGTTCGCGTCCGCACGGATGAGCCAGTAAAGGTCTCCTTCCTGCCGCTTTATACCTGGACCGCGGTCACCAACGCACCACCGCCGGACCCGGGCCTGCCGGTGGCGGGCGAAAAGAATCTCTTCAGCGGCGAGCTGTGGCTGATGGAATTTGGCGCTTACAGCATAGACGTGCGCATCCGTGGCGAGAGTGGCGAGGGGGCAGTGCAACTGCCTGTAAACGCGGTGGCAACCCGTCAGCTCCCGCTGCCTTCCTTTCTAGGAAAACTCTTGCTCGCGCTCGGAGCGATTCTGTTCTTAGGCGGCATTGCCATCGTGGCTGCCGCGGCCCGCGACAGCGTTTTGGCGACAGGAGTATCGCCCGGCCAAGTCGAGCGCCGAAAGGGCTGGATTGCCGCCGCCATCACCACGCTCATCCTGGTCGGCGCGCTGGTCGGCGGAAAGAAGTGGTGGAGTTTCGAAGAAACAGACTTTCGCCGTCATCTGCGTGAAGGCGCCTGGCCCGACCTTGCCGCCGAGGCGCGCTTCGAAGGCTCACAGCGGATTCTGCGGCTGACCCTGGGGCAAAAAGCCTACAGCCAAACCTATCGCCTGCAGTTAATGCCCGATCACGGCAAGCTGTTACACGTGTTCCTCGTCCGCGAACCGGGCCGCGACGCTTTCGCGCACGTCCATCCGGTTCGCAAAGGCGGAAAGACGTTTGAACTGGCGTTGCCCCCGTTGCCCGAAGGCGATTACAAAATCTTCTGCGATCTCACTTTCGAGGAATCCGGGATGAGCTCGACCGCGACCAATTCCCTTCACATTCCGCCCATGCCCGCCAACGCCTCTGGCGGTGTGTCCTTGTCGCCCGACCCCGATGATTCCTGGGCGACCAATGCAATCGCGATCGCTGCTGCTCAAACCTCTAGTAACGTCGTCTTCCGCCTGCCCGGCGGACAGCAGGTGATATGGAATTCCGCGCAGCCGATTCGCGTCAAGCAGGATGCCGCGCTGCAGTTCGAGCTGCGCGATGCCGCGGGTCAGCCGCTCCCGCTCGAACCGTACATGGGCATGCTCAGCCACGTCGCAGTGCTGCGCTCGGATGGCGCGATCTTTGCCCATCTTCATCCCTCGGGTAACTTCTCGATGGCGGCGCAGCAGATGTTCCAAGAAAAACTGCAGCGCGAAACCGGCGGGGCAGGGGACCCTAACGGCTCTATGCCCGCGGGAATGGATCATTCGCGCATGAGCCACGCAATGCATCATGGCCATGGCGATGGGGCCCCTTCTCGTGTGTCACTGCCGTATGAATTCCCTGCTCCGGGTGAATACCGCCTTTGGGTGCAGTTCAAGAGCCAGGGTGAAGTGTTCACCGGCGTGTTCGATGCGTCAGTCCTCGCGCGGGCAAGAGGTTCTTGACCAGCGCAGTCTGCGTCGGTAGGTTCTGGTCCGGTTGGAGAGATGGCCGAGTGGCTGAAGGCGGCGGTTTGCGAACCAACTGTAATTCTAAACCTCTCGGTCCAGCTCTTCGTGCCGGAACTTATTGGAATACATTCCGATTGCAAGGTGGCGGTTTTTCAATTGACTCATTTCTAACTCTCAAAGCGTACGAAAGGCTGAAAGGCTGAAAGGCTGGAAAGCTAATGCTTTTTACTTGCAAGCGATGCTTACCCAAGTATAAACTACCAAACTGCCGTTCTTGTAAAACCAGCACGAAAGGATCCGTATGCAAGTGATTTGCTCGCGTGATCGTCGGTTTTCCTGCAGGTTCGCAGTTTACCCGGTCATCATTCGCTCAATCGTGCTTGTCGCAGTGCCGCTCTTAAGCAGCGCCACTCAGGCTGCCATCCTAAGCTGGTCGGGAGGCTCGCTCACTACCTCCGTGTGGTCCGACAGTGCAAACTGGGGTTTTGCCGGCACGCCGACCAACGGTGACACGCTCATTTTCCCGGCGGCACAGCCTCGGCTGGCCAACACTAACGACATCCCTGGCCTGACCTTGAACCAGATTCGGTTTGTCGGTTCCGCGGGTGGTTACAATGTCAACGGTAACGCCTTTACCATGACCAACAATATCGGGGCGACCAATACCAGCGGCGGCAACACCATCAATCCAGGCATCACGCTTTCCGCCTCGCCTTTTTCAATTGATGTCGGGGCGGGCGCCACGCTTACCCTGGCCGGGGCCCTTACGGGCGGCGCCGGCGTCACAAAGAACGGCGCGGGAACTCTCACGTACACCGGCACTAATGATAATACTTACGCCGGAACGACCACCGTCAGCGCCGGTTTGCTCCAGCTCAATAAAACCAATGGCTTTGGCCTGGCAATACCTCAAGCCCTCGTTCTGAGTAACTCAACGACGGTACGCTGCCTGAGCGCTCATCAGATTTGGAGCTTCGGGGCGCCGACGACAATTAACACTTCGGCTTTGCTCGACCTTAATGGCAACGAGGATGCGGTCGGGTTGCTTACTTTGAACGGCGGCCAGGTCACGACTGGCGCCGGGGGATCGCTCCAAATGCAGGAGGCTATTATCGTAAAATCTAACACCACCGCCCAATCCTCGATTGCTGGCAACCTGCTATTGGTCTCCGGGTCAATTACGATCTCCAACGCCGGTCATTATTTTTCGCCCGACCTGCGAATCAATGCCTCAATCGGCAGCATGGGCAATTTCGGTTTCATTAAAAATGGTGATGGCGAAGTCAGTTTCGCCAGTTCCAACTCCTTTTTTGGCCCCATAACTGTCAATCGGGGAAGTCTGTGGGCCGAGAATGCTTACTCTTTTGGCAATGTCACCAACACGGCGACCGTCAACAGCAATGGAACGATATTCCTGTTCCTCGCCTCGATAGGTACAAAGCCGCTCACTCTCGGCGGCGGCGCATTGGTAGCCAGGGGGCCCTCAGCCTGGGCAGGCAATATCACTGTGGCCAGCGATTCACTCATCAATGTCTTTGTTGCGTCTGAAACGCTGAATCTCTCGGGGGCAATCACCGGCCCTGGTGGCATGACCAAGATCGGCCTCGGCACGCTTACTTACAGCGGTTCACTGGATAACACTTACGCCGGAGTCACCACCGTAAACGAGGGCATTCTGCAGTTGAATAAAACGATTGGTTGGGCCATCGGCGACGGTTCTTTGGTCATCGGCGATGGCCTCGGCGGGGCGGACTCCGATATCGTCCGTTACACCGGGGCGAGCATCAGCGAAATTAATATTTCCGTGCCGATCACGATTACCGCCTCAGGACTGCTCGATCTCAATAATCATAGCGATGATGTCGGTCCGATCACTCTTGCCGGAGGTGATATTTCAACCGGGACCGGCCTCCTTGAGGCCAACGGCGATTTCAACGTGCTGGCCACCAATCGCACGGCCAACGTCAGCGGCAACGTGCGGTTTCTTGGTGGTGGCGAGCGCCGAATCAATGTCGCCGATGGACTGGTTTTTTATGACATCATCTTCACGGCCAACATTTCCGATAGCGGCGGCGGGTTGGTCGTCTCCAACAGCAATCCAGTTGGAAACTTCGTCATCTTCCGCGGGAGCAACAGTTTCACCGGCCCGCTCACGATCGCTCAGGCGATCCTTAGCGCCGAGACACCTTGGGCGCTGGGGACGACCAACGGCGGAACGATCGTGAAGAGCAACAGCACCCTTTGGCTCTACATTACTGCCATCACCAACGAATCGCTCACACTCAATGCCGGCGCGCAATTGGTGGGCCAATACGACTGCACCTGGACGGGGCCGATCACGTTGACGGGTGACGCGACCATCCAGAGCTTTGGCGGTGGCAGTGGCTTCGGATTCAATTTGTTGGGGGCAATCACCGGCGCCGGGAACCTGCTCATGTTTTCCGACGGCGGCACCAATCGCATGTTAGGCGCCGCCGTCAACACTTACTCCGGCAACACGACTTTCAGCGCCGGCTTCCTGGACCTCAACCGATCAGGTTTCGATGCCTCTATCCCGCATGATTTCACCATCAATGGACAAGCGCGCCTCCTTCAGGAAAACCAAATCAATAATGGCGCGAACGTGACCATCGGCGCCGCGGGCAGCCTCGTGTTGAGCAATGGGGTGGTTGAACGATTCGGTACGCTCAGTGGAAGCGGCTCCGTCAACCTTGGATCTGCCCCTAATTTCCTGGTTGTGGGCGATTTTTCGAACAACGGCTCATCAACCTATAACGGTGTGATTTCGGGCGCCGGTGATCTGTGGAAGGATGGCTCTGGCACGCTCACTTTGACCGGCAACAATACCTATACCGGCACCACCTACGTTCGCGGAGGAACGCTGTTGGTCAATGGCGTTCAACCAGCCAGTCCGATCATTATCGACAGCGGGACCCCAACCCTCGCCGGTAACGGCACGGTTGGCGAAATCTATTGCCAGGGCAACTTGCGCCCGGGGACCAGCCCTGGGATTTTGACGTGCAGCAACCTGACCTTCACCAGCGCAGGCAACCTTTACCTCGATCTTAATGGCCACACTCCAGGCAGCACTCACGATCAACTCAACGTGCACGGAACGAATTCTCTGGCCAACGCCGCTCTCCATATCTCCAGCTCGCTAACCAACCCGGTCAGTGTCGGTGACCAATTGGTTTTCATAAAAAACGACCTGGCCGACCCTATCTCTGGCACTTTTCTAGGATGGGGCAGCGGTTCAAGCCTGATCACCAGCGGCGGCGCCAGACTGGTAATCAGCTACAACGGGGGCGATGGCAATGACGCCGTGTTTACGGTGACGGAGGTGCCGACTGATGCTGTCGGCACAAGCGTTACCTCCGGCAATGGCAGCCACACTCTTGACCCCAATGAGTGTAATAACCTCACTATCGTCATCACCAACAAAACCGGCTCCGCGATGACTTCGGTTTCGGCGGTCCTCTCCACTACCAACATTGATGCACTGGTCACTCAACCGTACTCGGCCTACCCGAATATCCCCGCTAATGGGAAAGCCACCAACAGTACGATCTTCCAGATTTCAACGCTGCCCAGCTTTGTCTGCGGTTCAGACCTGAACCTGCGACTGACGGTTTCGAGCGTCAGTCACGGAGTTTTTACTGTTCCCGTAGTATTGCACAGTGGCCAGCCTTCCGGCGTCCCCAATCGTTACGACAACAATATTGTCACCAATATCCCGGACATCGGCACGATTGAATCCACCAATGTTGTGGCAGGCTTCACAGGACCGCTGACGAAGGTTGCCGTCTCGCTGTGGCTCACGCACGCCGTTGATTCGGATTTGAGCATCTCGCTCATCGCTCCTGACAACACCAGTATCGACCTGAGCTCGGGCAACGGCAGCGGCGCAGATTATGGGAGTGCCTGCTCACCCGATGCCAGCCGAACGACGTTTGATGATTCGGGCGCTTCCTCCATTACCGTTGGCAGCTCCCCGTTCGTCGGCGCCTTTCGCCCCGAGGTTAGCCTCAGCAGCCTTTTCGCCTCACCGCCTAACGGCAATTGGCGCTTGCGAATCACCGACTCATTCGGAGGCAGCCTCGGCGCTTTGCGTTGTTGGTCGCTGTTCCTCTACCCAGTCAGTTGCCGGGCGGGCAACGGCGCTTGCGGGCTATGCCTGCCGTCGATTAGCGGTTCGATTACCACCAATGACTTGGTCCAAAGCGGACGCTTGACCCGGAACGGCATCGGCGCAGGCTGCGGGCAACCCAAAGCCTGTCCAACCTTAAGCGACGGTTTCCCCCGCCATTACGATATTTATTCCTTCACCAACAACACCGGCGCTGAAGCCTGCATCACGATCGACCTGGCTAATTCTTGCAGCAACAATGTATTTGCCGCGGCCTATTTGAGCAGCTTCGATCCAGCAGACCTTTGCGCCAATTACCTTGGCGATCCCGGTGTTAGCGGCTCCAACCTGGCATTTTCCGTCACTGTTCCCGCCGGAGCGGTTTACAAAGTCGTGGTGAATGAAATCAATCCTGACACCGGTTGCTCCAATTATATCCTTTCACTTAGCGGCTTGCCTTGCTCGCAGCCCTTGTTGAATGTCCAGGCTGTGCCAACCGGCAAGGCCCGACTGTACTGGAGCAGCTCAGCAGGTGGCTATTTGCTCGAATCCACGCCTTCGCTGTTCCCGACCAATTGGTCAGTTACGGCGGATGAACCCCTCATCAGCGGCGGCAATTATAACGTCACCAACGACATCATCGGCCCGAGTAGATTCTATCGCCTGCATAAGCCACAATGAGCGTCCCAACCAGGACCCGAGCATGAAGGCAGCGCTCGGCATGTTTGTCGCGGGCAATCGAGTTTTCGTTCCGGATTCGACCAAACAGGCACAAGGCGCGGCGTTGACGGGTCTATTCAACGCCGTGGTGCTTGAGCGCGCAAGAGGTTCTTGACCGGCGATGCCGGCTCCGCTAGGTTCCGCACCGGCCGGAGAGATGGCCGAGTGGCTGAAGGCGGCGGTTTGCTAAACCGTTATACGGTCAAAAGCCGTATCGGGGGTTCGAATCCCCCTCTCTCCGCCAAACCTCATCAGACCGTTGATTTTACGGTGCTCCATGCATCTCTTTGGACTTCTTCAGGGCCTCGCGGCGAGTGCAAGTAAAAGTGCGCAGGGAATTAAATTGCCCGAAAGTGCAGCGATTTGGGCAAATAATTTGGCAAAGAAGAACCGTCTTACGTCTTAGTCGGGGAAGTCCAGACGACTTGCTCACGAACCGAGGTCCACTTCTTCTTTCCAGCGCGCCCTTGTCGCTTGCCGCGGCCCGGCAGGAGGAGGGTCTTCAGAGCAACCAGGAGTGGCTCCTTTGCCTGCTTGAGTCTACCGCCTCACTCAACCAGCGACTTTACGTCGGCCGTGGACTTAGCAGGTAACGGTGAATTAAAGCCAGCACTGAGCAACGAAGAGTTCGCCGCGAAAATGCGCGAGTGGATTGAAAAAGGCGCAGCCGTTCCAGAGTAAACCCGGATCGCGACCGGAACGACGCCGGGGTGCGGAATTTAACGGGAGGCAACAGCAAGAACAGAGAATGTCGTCGCCGTTTGCTCTATTTGCTCCTGTTCAATCACCGATTTTTCTGGCCGTTCTCAGCGGTCCACGATGAGGCCTGCGTCATGGAATTGGAGTCACGTTGATTATTTTTGGTGCGGCTCTCCTTGCACCAGCTTAAGGAACTCTCGCAGATCTCCACTGTTCACATCTGAAATCGCCCAATAGGTCATGCCTTCGTGGTTCGAATGGATGCCGTTATACCCTTGCGGAGTTCGTAGCTCGCCGCTGGAACCTGACTTTTCAGGCCAAATGAACAGATTGATAAGATGTAGGCGACGCCTATAGACCAAGGCCGCGACCTGCTGCCCTCCGACATAATCCAATCGCCCGCCCACCAACGGAAAGCCTTGGCTGGCAAGGTCGGTTACGGGCGGCGAATAATTGAGCTTCCCGGTGAACCACGGTTTGACGGTGTGCCGATCGGAAGAGGCGACATCGGTTAGATGGGAAGTCTCGGGCATTACGGACCGTAGATGTGCGCTAACGATTTCCTGCGCGAGTTGGTCTTCGGCAGAGCGTCGAGTCAACATTGGCACAGCCAGGAGCAACAAAAGCGCCGTGGCGGCGACCGGCCCTAGAATTGTGGACCAGTTCAAATTCCAACGCTGGCGCCAGCCTTTTTCCCGCCCCTCCGCTCGGTTTACCTGCCGCACCGCTGACCGCACCCGCTTCTCCAGGCCTTTGGGAGCCTCGAAATAGAGCGAGCCGCGCGCAATCGCCGTCCGGACGGACTGCTGCTCTCGGTGCGCCGCTGCGCAGGCAGGGCAATCCTTCAGGTGTTGCTCGATTGCCATGCTCCTGACCAGATCCACCTCGCCATCGAGATAGCCCTGAATGAGATTCTTTGATTCGTTACATTTCATTTTGCTTGGAGACTGGCTATTAACAGCGAACGGAGGTGGTCGCGGCCGCGCGCCAACCGCGACATCACCGTGCCCAGAGGTATATTTGCGACCTCAGAAATTTCCCTGTAGGAGAAACCCTCGAGTTCACGCAGCACGAGGATTTCCCGGAACTCCACCGGCAGGCTCGCAATGGCTTTATCCAGCAGCTCATGGTCCGACTTCTCGAGCAGCAGCGCATCCGGCCTTTGTGTTTCATCTACGCCATCATGGATTTGTTCGTCGAACGGTTCGCTTATTTCCTCGCCGCGATTCTTCTTCAGCCAATCATAGAATGCATTGCGCACGATCCGCAACAGCCAGGCGCGGCTGTTCCCTCCTCGGAATCCGCTGAAAAACTTGAACGCGCGCAGGTAAGCTTCCTGCACGATGTCCTGAGCGTCCGAGTCGTTGCTGCTCAACCAGCGCGCCAAATTATATGCGGCATTCATGTGCGGCATGATGCTCTGCTCGAACCGTGCGAGTTTGTCCTGTTCTTCCACAAATGGCACGCTCCGCGATTTCGACTCGCTTATTGTCCAGACTGGCTCTTCTGCGGTTCTATTCCCGGAAAAGAGGCTAGCGGATTCGGGAGAATCGTCACGCGTCATTTCAACCGGCGCTCTTGCAAGAAAAGCCGCAAACGAAATGTCTTCATAATGTGCAGACTCATTGACCATCTATTCTCAAGACTGGTGTCGCCTGTGAATTATTCCCAGCCAGCGAAGCTTTTTTCGGGGAATGAAAATCGCCTCTGCACAGTCTGTAAGATTGCAAGCAAAGCTCCGAAAAAATTCGGGTATCAACCAAAACACTTCAACCAGCAAAAAATATGTCCGACATCATTAAACACAATCACAACAATGACGGCATCGACCGTCGCGGCTTCCTCAAATGCATGGCCTGGGCCGGCACTGGCGTCCTCTGGACGATGACCGGAGGAATTCTGCGTTCACAAACGCTCACCCAGTCTTCGAACGCAGAAAAGATGGCTGCCGGCGCTGATTTGAGCTTCGTCCAAATCAGCGACAGCCATATTGGCTTCAATAAGGAGGCAAACAAGGATGTCGCCGCGACCTTGCGCGAGGCGGTGGCCAGGATCAACGCGCTTCCCAAAACACCCTCCTTCATGCTGCACACCGGCGACCTCACTCATCTGGCCGAGGCGGAGGAGTTCGACACGCTCGACCAAATCTTAAAGAGCTGCAAGACGAAGCAGGTGTTTTATGTGCCCGGCGAGCATGACGTGCTGAATGACAACGGTCAGCAATATCGCGACCGGTTCGGCAAGGGTTCGAAGGGATCGGGTTGGTACAGTTTCGACCAGAAAGGAGTCCATTTCATCGGTCTGGTCAACGTAATGGACATCAAGGAAGGCGGGCTGGGCGTGCTTGGCCATGAACAGTTGGAATGGCTCGAAGACGATTTGAAAGGCCGCTCCAGCAGCACGCCGATCGTGCTCTTTGCGCATGTTCCCCTCTGGACCATCTTTCCGAAGTGGGGCTGGGGAACCGAGGACAGCGCGCAAGCTTTGGGTTATCTCAAACGGTTCGGCTCAGCGACAGTGCTCAATGGCCATATCCATCAAATCATTCAAAAAGTTGAAGGGAACATCACGTTCCACACGGCCATGTCCACGGCATTTCCGCAACCGCAACCCGGCGCTACGCCAAAACCTAGTCCAATGAAGGTGCCGACCGAAAAGCTGCGGAGTGTGCTTGGTGTCACCAGCGTGAACTATGTCGAGGGCAAGAGCACATTGGCGGTAGTGGACTCGCCATTAGGGATGTAGGGAAATGGAGGCCCGGGCGATGGCGAAGTCTCGGCACCTCGTCGCAGCTCCGTTTCCCCACGAAGGACCTACGAAGCGAAAGCGACCTGATTATGGGTAACTCGATTTGGGTGAAGATGCACGGCGGAGCCACGCATTTCCCGATTGCTCTAGTCATGGCGTCAGTGGCCTTTGATTTGGCTGCCGGGATCGTTCCAGACAGCGCGGATGGATCCCGCCGAGCTGGTTTCCGTGCCGCCGGTCACTACTCGCTGGTGCTTGCGGCATTGGGAGCTATCGGGGCGGTGGTTTCCGGTTCAATGATTAGGCACGGACAACTTTGGGGGCACGGCAACCTCGCTCACCACCATACTTTTCTCTGGCCAGAATTCGGCATGGTCGTTGGCTTAGCTGGTTGGCGCTTGGTGGTGGGCGGCCGCGCCTCCCACGCCGCTTTCGGGATCTATCTGACCGTTTCAATTCTAACTGGCAGCCTGATGGCCGCCGCGGGTTATTGGGGCGGAGAACTGCTGCTCAATGGGTAAGCCAAGCCTATGCGGATCGAGACTAAAGCGACGTTGACAGGATTAGCGGCTGCGGCTTGCCTGCTGGGCGGCACATTCAGCTTTGCTCAACTTCTCCAATCAACCAATGCAGCAGATTCGAAGCACTTTCCCTCGACCAATTCAAGCCCGGCCCCAGCGGGCGCGCTCCTGGTTGGCGAAGCGGAAAGGGGCGCCAAACTCTTCGACCATAATTGTGCTCATTGCCACGGCGAAGATGCGCGCGGCGACGAAGGGCCAGACTTACATGGCGTCACAAAGTCGGATGCCCGCATAACCTCAATCATCAAAAACGGCATCAAGGGCGAGATGCCAAAATTTGGCACAAAACTGACCGACGCGGATGTGCGGGCTCTGATCGCTTTTGTGCGGTCATTAAGAAATTGACCAGACTGGAGCGATGCGACTTCCACGGGAACGCAGGAATGATTGAGTTATGATCCCTTCGAGAAAAACACAACCTTGGGTCAATGTTGCGATATTCCAAGATGTAAGCGATGGCCAAATGCTTGAAATGGATTTGAAAGCCAAAGGGTTTGAGACGCGAACCTACAATGACAAATTGCTTCAATGCCTTTTGTTTTTGTGTCCGCCCCACGCCACTATCCGGGTTCAGGTTCGGGGAAATGATTTCAAAGATGTTTCCTGCTTCTTGGACCATGAGCCGCCCACGTCCGTTCTTTTGCAAAGGGCGATTCGCTGTCCGTCTTGCGGTTCATTGCGGGTGCAATATCCGCAGATGACTCGCAGGTTTCTTCTGCCGACCTTATTGTTACATCTCGGCATTATTTTTCGCGTTATCGTGCACGAAGCTTACTGCGAAAATTGTCATTGGCTCTGGAGTCTTTCAAAAAAGCGGGTCTCCGCTCCGGCTAAAGCCCTCGCCGCGAATGCAATTTCACTTAAATGACAGCGGCGAGCTAATCGCTCTTCTCCGGGAATACTTACACGACATGTTCGGTATGTATGGATGCAGGTCCGAATGACTTCGGAGTTGCGCGAAAAACAAATTCAAAAAATTTAAGTATGCAACTAAATCCAATGCTAGCCATTTTCAACCTGTGCGGCGGAGAAATCATTCTGATTCTTGCTATCGTGCTGATTCTTTTTGGCGCCAAAAAGCTGCCAGAACTGGCCAAAGGCCTGGGCCAGGGCATAAAGGAGTTCAAGAAAGCCACCGACCATGCCTCGGAAGGCCTGCGTGATGTCATGGCCCAGAGCGCGCCGAACGCGCCAAGGCGTCTGCCTGCCGCCACAACCTTTTCTCCTGCTCCCGAGTGCGCGGCTTCGCAGGTGCCGCCCGACGGCCTGAGCATTCATCAAAACCTGCAACAATAGGGAGAACAAAAATGAATAACACGCGCAGTACAATTCCTGAAAGTCCCGTCGCGTCGTCGTATTCGGCCAGAAATATGGCCAAGCCGGTGCATTGCTATTACGCGAGCCCAGGTGCCAGGTCTGTGAATCTGATAGGCCATTTCAATGATTGGGATCCGAACGCGCACCCGATGCGCCTACGGGCCGATGGATGGTGGTTCATCGAAGTGCACTTGTCTCACGGCCATCATCATTACCTGTTTCTGGTCGATGGCGTACCCACCCTCGATCCAAAGGCAAGCGGAACAATCGGCTTGGGGCCTTATTCAAAGGCATCCGTCATCGCGGTAAGTTGAATAACTTTCACTCTGGGCACAAATGAAGCCAAACAAAAAGCGGGTCCTCATCCTCGGCGGCGGTTTCGGTGGCGTTTATGCCGCCTTCTACTTGCAGAGATTGTCTTCAGGACGGTTGAGACCAGGCAGAACTCCAGGACGAAATGAGAGCAAGAACAAAAGAACCAACAGTAGTGTTGGCAACCGCCTTCGGACGGCCTGCTTTTGGGCATGAGTTCAGGGATGGGCAATGGCAATGCGATCGCGGTCAAACCCGGCGGAATCGGAGATGTGACCGACAAGCAAAGGCTTTGGCACCTGGAGCGGGTCAAAGCCGCAATCGGTTCAGGTGTGATTCAAGGTGCACATATTTATTTGGCGGGATCTGATGGTGTCGCGCTGTGTCTGGATTTGAAGACGGGCGAAAAAGTTTGGGAAGAAAGACTCACAGGCTCGAGCGGGCGCGGCAGTACCTGGTCCTCGATGCTGCTCGCCGGCGACAAAATCTATTTGCCGGCTCAATCCGGTGACGTATTCATAATCCGCGCCTCGCCGAAATTTGAATTGCTTGCCACCAATGCAGTTGGCGAGCCAACGAATGCTTCGCTTGCGGCGGCGGACCAGGAACTGTTCCTGCGAACCGATAAGAGCCTCTAGTGCTTTGCGAGTGCGAAGTAGCCATTCAGGTGGGGCGAACTTGAAAGCGAACTTTTGAAGCAAGGGAACCCTCGTGCCGCAGGTCATCGACGGGACCGAGAAGAGTTCCGCGCGCTTGCGCCCCAGCCCATTTGTTTGTTAAAGTGCTGTGTCACTATGTGGAGCAATGGCTTCTTCAATTTCCAACGCCTTCTCTCTGCTGTTCAGAGCGCAATGTTACTCAGCTTCACATTCGGCACTGCCGCAACCGCGGCTACTGCGGTTGATAAAGACGCGTTCTTCGAGACGAGGATTCGTCCGGTGCTGCACGTAGAGTGCTTCAAGTGCCACGGCGGTGAGAAGACCAGTCACGGATTGCGTGTGGATTCGCGGGAGACCCTCCTCAAAGGCGGAGAGAGCGGGCCAGCCATCGTCCCCGCCGAGCCGGATAAGAGCCTGCTTATTCAGGCCATCCGGCAAACGCACGTGGACATCAAAATGCCGCCAAAGAAGAAGCTGCCGGATGCGACCGTGGCCGACTTCGTTGCCTGGATTCGCGACGGCGCGGCCTGGCCTGCAGCGGCGCCCAAGCTCGATGCATTCAAGGCCAAACGACATTGGGCCTTCGAACCGGTGAAAAAAGTTGAGCCGCCGAAGCGCGGCCTGCGCGGCTCCGCTAATCCGATTGATCGGTTTGTTTTGGCTAAGCTGCGCGAACGGAAACTCGATCCAGTCGCACCAGCCGATAACCGCACACTCGCGCGCCGTGTTTACTTCGATCTCCTCGGCCTTCCGCCCACGCCGGAGGAGTTGAATGCGTTCCTCAACGATCGTTCGCGAGACGCCTGGTCGAATCTCATTGAGCGCTTGCTCGCTTCGCCGCACTACGGTGAGCGCTGGGGCCGGCATTGGATGGACGTGGTACGATACGCCGACACCGCGGGTGATAACGCGGATTATCCCATCCCTGAAGCGTATCTCTATCGCGACTACATCATTGATTCGTTGAACGCAGACAAGCCCTACGATCAGTTCGTGTGCGAGCAGTTGGCCGGCGACATCCTTTCCAGGCTGGGCCCGCGCGAGCGTTTCGCGCAGCAATTGGTCGCCACCGGTTTCCTGGCGCTTTCGCGCCGCTACGGCACCGGGCCTTATGAGTTGTGGCACCTGACGCTGGAAAACACCATCGAAACAGTAGGTTATGCGTTCATGGGCATAAACCTGCGATGCGCCCGCTGTCATGACCACAAATATGATCCCGTGACGATGGGCGATTACTACGGCCTTTACGGCATTTTTGCGAGCACGCAGTTCCCGTGGGCGGGATCAGAGGAGATTCAATCGAAGAATTTTAACCG
>JACXTT010002328.1_pt1 | contig 30291 bp, 25 predicted proteins | sample 9270951 | NCBI WGS metagenome assembly JACXTT01 (sample SAMN15532306, study PRJNA645909) | rock metagenome | isolation source: weathered quartz diorite | place: Puerto Rico | collected 2017-06-21 | reverse complement strand
ATAACGACTACGGGTCTTAGTACTCTATCCCGAGCTGGCTGAGGAGCTTGTAGAAGTGCGTCCGGTTTATTCCAAGGGTTCGGGCCGCCTCGGCAACTGATGAAGACTCGCGAAGCGTTTTTATGATGTAGAGCCGGCGGAATTCGTTCTCCGCGTCGAGGAGGGGCCTTCCAAGAGAGACGGCCGGTTCCTGCGATGCACGCTCGATAATCTCCGGCGGGAGGTCGGATACCTCGATTGTCTCGCCCTTTGCGAGCACGGCAGATCGGTGTACCACGTTCTCAAGCTCGCGCACATTACCCGGCCACGCGTATTGCTCCAGGGCGGCGATCGCGTCGTCGGTAAAGGATTTCTTCCCTTCCGAGTATTTCCGTATGAAGCCTTCCGCGAGCTCGCGCACGTCCTCTTTCCGCTCGCGCAGGGGCGGCATTGTGAGCTCGATGACCTTGAGACGGTAGTACAGATCCTCCCGGAACGAGCCTTTTTCAATCATCTCGGCAATGTTTCTGTTCGTGGCGGCGACGAAGCGTACATCGATCCCCATGGCGCGCAATCCGCCGAGCCGTTCAATCTCCCTCGTCTGGATGACACGGAGGAGCTTGGCCTGAAGATTGACGGACAGCTCGCCCACCTCGTCGAAAAACACTGTCCCCCCCGCTGCAAGCTCGAGCTTGCCGGGCTTCGACTTCGTGGCGCCCGTGAACGCCCCGCTTTCATAACCGAAGAGCTCCGATTCGAGAAGGTCGCCGGGGATCGCCCCGCAGTTGATCGTGACGAGGGGCTGAGCCGCGCGGCGGCTGTTCTCATGCAAGGCGGTCGCGAGGAGATCTTTCCCCGTTCCGTTCTCGCCGAGGAGAAGCACCGGCGCATCGGTGGGTGCGATCTTCGCCGCGACCCTGAGAACTTCGAACAATCTCTTGCTCGAGCCGACGATCGCGGGACATCTGAATTCCTTCCGCAGATCGGAGAATTTCATCGATACATCGGAGAGAAGCCTGCTCTGCAGCGTGGATATCTCGATCGACGTCTCCAGTCCTCGCACGATCTGGCGCGCGAAGGAGAGTAAGAAGATCAGATCCGATTCCGTAAACGGCTCCTGTTCCTTTCGCCTGTCGAGGTAGGCGGCGCCGAGGACCTTCGGGCCCGAGACGAGAGGAACGCAGAGCACGGCAGTAATACCGAGCCGGAGAACGCTTTGCTGCTTGGAGAGGGCAAACTCGGCTTCTCCGCCCGCGGCCCGCACTGCGCGTTGTGTCGCGATGGTGTTTCTGATGACGGAGGTGCTCATCTCCCTCGCCGAGGGATCGTCGTCCGGGTTCATGTTTCTGGAATAGACCGATTCCGGCTCTCCGAGCTCGTCCGCGAGCACGATGAACCCGGCGTCGGCCCTCAGCTCTCCGACCACGACCTCAATGGCTTTTGCCATCAAGGATTTCTGCTCTGTCTCCGAGGAGAAGAGGATACCGGAGGTGTACAACACCTCGAGCCGGCGCTTGTCTTCCCGTAGCCGCTCAAGGGCCTGTTCGAGCTTCCGGCTTTCATCGAGGAGGGAATTCACATCCCCGGAGATCGTCCTGCTTAACTCCATGAACATCGTAAAGAGTTTGTCGAGCTTCTTTCCGGCCTCCGGCGCCGTCCGGCCCGATTTCAATTCCGCCGAGAGGCCCATGAATGCCGAAGAGATCTTGCCCATGGACTCCCCGAGGAGCTGTTGTATCCGCACGCGCGTTTCTGAGTTTCCGTCCATGCTTAACCGATGTCGCTTTCTGCAAGGTCCGCGTAGAGCTCCCTGACGGAAGCGTACCTCTCGGCGGGATTCTTCATAATGCATCTCTTCACGATCCGGTCAAACCCCTGCGGTACGCCGGATCGAACCGACGACGGGGGCTCCGGCTCTGTGTTGAAGATCGAATGGATGACCGCAATTTCGTTCTCCCCGCTGAACGGGAGTCGGCGCGTGAGGAGTTCATACAGGATCACGCCGAATGAGAAAATGTCCACGCGATGGTCGACGATGACCCCGGTGACCTGTTCGGGAGCAACATACCCCAGCGTGCCGATCACCGTACCGAGAGATGTCATCGTAGTGACCAGCGGCGACTTCGAGAGCCCGAAGTCCATAATACGGATGTTCCCGGAGCCGTCGAGCATGATGTTGCCGGTTTTGAGATCGCGGTGGATGATTCCCCGTGAATGAATCTCGGCGAGGCCGTCGCAGATCTGAACGAGCAGACGCACGACTTCGGGATTCGGAATGGGAAATGACCGCTCCAGGTATTCCCTGAGCGTTCCGCCGGTGAGGCGCTCCATGGCGATGTACCCCCTTCCAGCGCTCTCTCCGACTTCCATCACACGCACGATATGCGGATGGGAGAATGAAGAAAGAAGCTGCCCCTCCGCGGCGAGACGCCGCCTGTTTTCCTGATCCTGGAGGAGCGAAGCGTTGAGAACTTTCAGCGCCACCTGCTGCCGCGTATTCAGATCGACCGCTTCATAGACCTTCCCCATTCCCCCCTCGCCGAGAAGCCCGAGCAGACGGTAATGCGAGACGCTCCTCGAGCGGCGGTGGGCCGCGATGAGCCTCCAGTTTGCCGCAAGCCATCGGACCCCCGCCGATCCTGAAAGGGCTGCGACTGCGTAGAGTGAATAGGCCCACCATGTTTTCCAGAAGGGCGTGGCAATGGTGATGGCGAGCAACGCGCCGGCCTCGTTCCACATACCGTCGCTGTTCGAGCCTCGGACTCTAAAGATGTAGGCACCCGGATCCAGGTTCGTGTAGCGCGCTTCGCGGCGGGTGCCGCACCTCACCCACTCCGCGTCGAACCCTTCCATCTTGTATGCAAACTGGTTCTTTTCCGGATGCGTGAATTCAAGCGCGGCGAACTCTATTGAAAACACAGACTCGGTATGTTTCAGCTCGATGGATGCTCCCCGGTTCAGATCACCCTTCCATGGCACCGGCTGGTCGAACTTCTTGAAGCCCGTGATGACAATAGCCGGCACGACCGGGTTGTCGCGCACGGAGTCCGGATCAAAGATATTAAATCCATTGACTCCCCCGAAGAGCAGCTCGCCCGCTGCGCTCCGGCAGTACACCCCGGTGTTGAATTCATACGACTGGAGGCCGTCGTCGGGCGTGTAATTTCGGAACACAGGATGGGGAGAGTCTGTCGCGCTCATCCGGGAGAGGCCTTTATTGGTGCTCATCCACAAGTTCCCGCGCCGGTCCCTCAGCACCCCGTAGATAAAATCGTTTGGCAGGCCGTCGGCCACGTAAAAGTGCTTCCACGACCTCAGCCGGAGGTCGAATCTGGTAAGGCCCAGGCCAGTTCCTGCCCAGAGGATGCTGTCGCCGTTGACACAGATCGTCTTGACGAGGTCGTTGCTGATGGAATTCATTTCGTCGCTCGTGTGGCGGAAGAATTCCGTCGGTCCCCCGGCGAACTTGAGCCTCGCAAGACCAAACTGAGACATCCCGATCCAGAGTCCTCGTGAATCCGCCGCGAGCGACTCGATCCGGATGCTGTCAATCGCCGAATCCCCCGCGGCGGGGAGTTTCACGCCGACAAAGCTCTGGGACCCCTCGTCGAACTTCATCAGCCCGCTGTACGATCCCACCCAGAGGGTCCCGGATGAGTCTTCGCAGAACGACGTTATATAGAGGTTTGAGCCGGGTTTCCGCTTACCGGGGGGAGGGGGATAATGGTGGAAATTGCCCGATGAAGGAAGATACCCGTCGATTCCGTCTGCCGTCCCCACCCACACTCTTCCATTTCGATCCTCGTAGAGAGCGCTGATGCGGTTGTCGTAGACGCTGTTCGGGTTGTGCGCGTCGTGGGGAAACCTCTTCACCAGGCCCGTGCCCCGGTCGTACACCGCCACACCCTGGTCGAATGTGCCAAGCCAGATCCTGCCGGTTCGATCTGCCATGATGGACTTGAAGAAATTGTCTCCGGTGCTCTTACCTCCGGATGGAGGGAGTAGGATATGCCGGAATTTCCGCCGGTTCGGATCGATCCTGACGATGCCGGAGCCGTCATAGCCCGCCCATAAGAGACCCGATCTGTCGCAGAGAAGCGAGACGGCGCCTTCGAATCGCTTGCTCGATCCCTCGCCGACCTCGGGTACAAAGCGAGAGAATGTGCGAGTCTCCCTGTCGAACCGGTTCACCCCGCCATAGTACGTTGCCACCCAGAGATCTCCGTTCTTGTCTTCACAGATATCCCTAACGGTGTTTTCGCTGAGGCTTCCCGGGTCGTTTGGATCGTGACGGTACGCGCGCCATGGAGGCCGGCCATCCGCCGACTCGTATAGGCCTTCCTGCGTCCCGACCCAGTACGTTCCAGCCCTGTCCCGGCAGATCGCCGAAAAGATGATGCGATCACCCCGGGCCGGCACCATCGCGTCTTCCACCGCTCCCGAACGGACGTGGTACCGCGCGAGCCGGCGGGGCGATGCGACCCACATGACGGAATCGTTCTCTTCCCAGAGCGGGATCGTGCCGGGGACGGAGAGTGCGGGTGAAAGAGGGCGGGTCCGGTGAGAGGCCGGCTCGTATGCGACCAAACCCGAGGGCGGCGCAACCCAGAGCACTCCCTCGTGATCGAGGACAAAGAACCTCGAAGGGCCCCGCCCGGCGGAGAAGCTCAGTACGGGATCGTGCTCCAGGCGGTTGAACGAATTCGTCGAGCGGTCGTACCGGTTGATTCCCGCGTTCGTGCCGACCCAGAAGTCGCCGTTCGCGTCTTCCGCAAGAGACCAGACGGTGTTATTCGACAGCGAGGCGGAATCGAGAGGGTCGTGGCGGAAGACGACGAAGGAGGATCCGTCGTAGCGGTTGAGTCCGTCGGCCGTCCCGAACCAGAGGAATCCGTAATGATCCTGAAGAATGCACCAGATCGAGCTCTGGGATAATCCCTGCTCGACTGATATCGACCGGCTTCTCGGCTCTTCCGACTCCCCCGGGAGCGCGGTGGCGCAACACTCAAACAGAAGATACCCGATCAGTGCCGTCAGCGGACGAAAGAATCGCGGCATCGGCGGGCTACATCGATTATTTTTTCTTCACAAACTTCAGCGCGGCAGAATTAATGCAGTAGCGGAGGCCGGTCGGCTTCGGACCGTCGTCAAAGATATGTCCCAGGTGGCCCCCGCACGTGCTGCAGAGCACCTCGGTCCTGATCATCCCAAAACTCGAATCGGAGAGCTCGACGACGTCCTTTTGACTATCCGGTGCCCAGAAGCTTGGCCAGCCGGTCCCCGACTCAAACTTCGTCTCCGAATTGAAGAGCGGATATCCGCAGCCGGCGCAGTAATAGATCCCCGCCTCGTGATTGTCCCAGTACTCGCCTGTAAACGGGCGCTCCGTGCCCTTCTGCCGCAGGACCTCATACGCTTCCGGTGAAAGTTCCTTTCTCCAATCAGAGTCGGGCTTCGATACCTTGTACTCCATGACACTACCTTTCCCGCCCGTCGAGTCCCCCCCGCCGGAGAAGCAGGCGGAGGCCGACACGACGAGCATCAGCGATTGAATCAATACTATTGTTTTCATCTCACAAGCCCCGGTTCTACTCATAATATACCAAATTCCGGCAGATTTTGTAGGCGCGGTCTTCAGACCGCGTTCCCGCTGCGCCCTCCAGATCCTGTAGGCGCCGGCTGAAGCCGGCGCGCTGCCTCAGCGGCTCACCTGTAACCCTGCGCCTGAAGCTGAAACAGCTCCGCATAGCGCCCCCCGAGGGCGAGAAGCTCTTCATGCGTGCCCGACTCAAGGAGTTCACCGTTTTCCAGCACCACTATCCGGTCCGCCATCCGGACCGTGGAGAAGCGGTGGGAAATCAGAACTGCCGACTTGCCTTTTGTGAGGTCGGCGAAGCGCTGGAACACCTCGTGCTCCGCTCGCGCGTCGAGAGACGCCGTGGGTTCATCCAGGATCAGCAATTGAGCGTCGCGCATGTATGCTCTCGCCAGGGCGACCTTTTGCCACTCACCCACCGAGAGATCTACACCCGTGTCGAATCTCTTTCCGAGGATCTGGTCGTAGCCGGCCGGGAGCTTTCCGATCACGGGGTCGGCCAGGCTCCGCTCGGCCGCGGTCCGGATTCTCCCCCGGTCCTCCATGGCTTCGATCCTCCCGACGGCGATGTTCTCGGCCGCCGTCATCTGGTAATGGACGAAGTCCTGGAAGATCACCCCGATCTCTTTCCTGAGATCGTTCAGATCATATTCTCTCAGGTCGAATCCATCGAGGAGTATTCTCCCTTCCGCCGGGTCGTAGAGGCGTGCGAGAAGTTTGACGAGCGTCGTTTTCCCCGCGCCGTTCTCACCGACAAGGGCCAGTTTCTCCCCCGCCCTGAGTGTAAATGAGAGGTGCCGGTTCGCCCACCGCGTCGAATTCGGGTAGATGTAACCGACATCCTCGAATGTAAAGCCGTGGAGAATCGGCCGCGGAAATGGTTTCGGGTGCAGCGGCGAACGCACCCTCGGCGTGAGTCGGAAAAAATCGAAGAGGTCCCCTAGATAGAGGGCCCCTTCTGCCAAACCGGAGAACCGGCCGAGCATCGACTGAAGCAGGTTCTGCAGTTGCCTGAATGATCCGGCAAGAAACGTGAGCTCTCCGAGAGTCCCCTCTCCGCGCACCGTCCGCAGGATGATAAAGATGTATGCGAGGTAATACCCGGAGGCTCCGATGACTGCCAGGCCGCTTCCCCATGCCGCGCGGCGGAGCGCGAGCGACTTGTTCGTCTCGAAGAAGCGGTCCGAGAGCGCCCGGTATCGGGCGGTGAGAAAACCCGAGAGATTGAAGATCTTGACTTCCTTTGCAGTCTCATCGCTCGCGCCCGCGTACCGGAGAGTGTCGAGCTGCCGGCGCTCGGGCGTCCATTTTCTCATGAACGAATAGGTCTTGGCGTTAAAATGCGCCTCGCCAAGGAATGCAGGGACGAGGGCGACAAAGAGGAGGGCGATCAGCCACGGGTTGAAGGCGACGAGTCCGGCCGCGAGGATGACCATCGTGATCAGATCCTGGAGCTGGCTGAAGAGCTGCGTCATGAGCGCGGTGCGGCCCGTCGTCTGCTGCCTCGCCCGCTCGAGCTTGTCGTAAAAGGTTGAATCTTCGAAGTGGTACAGATCGAGCTCGGCGGCATGCTCCATGATCTGTACGGAGGTGCGGTTGGTAAAGAGATCGCCGAGGAGCGAGTCGATGAGCGCGATCCCTCTTCCCAGGAGGTCCGAGGCCGCCGCAATTCCGAATTCCGATGCGACGAGGACCCAGAGGCGGTTGAAGTCGCGCTCTCCCGTTGCCTGGATCAGCACGACGATCTCGTTGATGATCAGTTTGCCGACGTAGAGCAGGCCGAAGGGCGCGGCCGCCTTCAGGAACCGCAGGATGAAATCGGCGGCCGTGAGCGGCCTGCTGGTGGCCCATATCAGACGCAGCAGCTCGGGGAGGTTGGCGAGAGCCCGGAACCGCTCCCGCAGGGTCAGCGCGGGTCTCTGGTCGGGCGCCGGAGCGCTGAAGAACGCCATTCAGCGGGCCGTCGTAATCCGGAGCCCGCCCGTCACGTGACTTTCACCAGCGTATAATTGCGCCCCCCCTTGCGCAGGACGATAAATTTTCCCCTCAACGCCTCCTCCGCCGGTACCATTCTCTCCGGCTCCCCTGCACGGACATTGTTCACGTAAATCCCACCGCCCTCTATGGCCCGGCGGGCTTCTCCTTTCGACTTCACCACCCCGGCCTCCACGAGGAGGTCGACCAGAGGCATGCCGGAACCGGAGAGGCGCGACTTCGGGATTTCGGCCGAGGGTACGTCTGCAAAGATCTCAAGGAGGTCGGAATCGGAAACACCCGATATCGCTTCCCCGAAGATTATCTTTGACGCACGGACGGCCCCTTCAAGCGCCGAATCACCGTGGACCGTCCGGGTCACCTCCGAGGCGAGCGCCGCCTGAGCGGCGCGCCGTTCGGGGGCCTCCCGGACCGTTGCCTCCAATTCTTGAATCCGCTCGCGCGAAAAGAGCGTGAAATACTTCAGATACCGCACCACGTCCCGGTCGTCCGTGTTGAGCCAGTACTGATAAAACCGGTACGGCGAGGTCTTCGCGGGGTCGAGCCAGATCGTCCCGCTTTCCGATTTGCCGAACTTCTCCCCTTTCGATGTGGTAAGAAGCGGAAATACGATGCCGTGTGCATCGGCGCTCCGCATCCGGCGGATCAGGGCGACGCCGAAAACGATATTCCCCCACTGGTCGCTTCCCCCCATCTGGAGGGTGCAGTGAACCCGGTCGAAAAGCTGGAGGAAATCGTATGCTTGAAGGAGAGAGTAGCTGAACTCGGTGAACGACATCCCCTGCTCCTGGTCGATTCTCGACTTCACCGAGTCCTTCGCCAGCATCTCGGTCACAGAGAAGTATTTCCCCACGTCCCTGAGAAAATCGAGCATCGAAATGGTGGAAAGCCAGTCGGCATTATTCACGATCCGAGCGGGGTTCGGGGGAGATTGAAAGTCGAGGAAGCGGGAGAGCTGCGCCTTGATACCCTCAAGGTTCCGGTCGATGTCTTCTTTCGACAGAAGCTTTCTCTCGGCCGTCTTCCCGCTCGGATCGCCTATCATCCCCGTGCCGCCGCCGGCGATCGCTATGGGGTTGTGGCCTCCGCGCTGAAGATGGACGAGGCCCATGATGGGAAGGAGCGATCCCACGTGGAGGCTCGGAGCAGTGGGGTCGAAGCCGATGTACCCGGAGACCGCTTCTGTACGAAGGTGAGCTTCGGCCCCTTCTGTCGCGGAGTGTATGAACCCGCGCCACTCCAGCTCGCGATAAAAATCCTTCGGGGCCTTTGTCATTTCGCAAGGTACCCCTTTGTGTATGAAAAATCAAGAACTTGCGCGGCCATGGTTCTTGAATGTGACGGGAAAATCGCGTACATTTGCCCTCCAAAATAGGAGATCATGAACGACCGGTTGGGACACATGGACTTGACACTCGCTGACGATGCGGACAAGCTCTCCGCGCGACGGTTATTGCTGGCCGGCGTTCCGGCCTTCGTGCTGTCGATCGTTGCATCGATGCTGATCCACGGATACGCGCACGCTATCGCTCACACTCTTCTTCCGCGGGAATCGACGCTGCAATCGGCCGCGATCGAGGAGCTTGCGGGTCCCGCGGCGTCTTTCATCCTCGCGCTCCTCTCCTTTGCCGCGTTCGTGCGCTCCCCCAAGAACCTCTTCTTCTCCTCGCTGGCTTTTGTCAGTGCCGCCGGAAGGCTTCCCGCGGCGCTCGTGATCTGCATCCGTCTTTTCTTCAACCGCGAGGCCCCGCCGGTTGCAGACGAGGGCGGGCTCCTCCCCCTTCTGGGCCTTCACAATCCGACCGCCGGGCTCGTCATCCTCTGCTTTTATTCGATGATCCTTCTCTTCCTCTGCATTGCGGTGATCCACGAGTCGAGGGCAGTCCCCTGGAAGTGGCTCATGGCGGCCGCCATGCTCGCCGTTCTCATTCCCGTGCAGCCAGCCGTCGCGAAGATCCTCGGATTCCCCGCCGTATAATCACCTGATCAACCTGGCGGCCTTCAGGCCGCTCATGACGGCGCCTTCTATGGTGGCCGGTAGTCCTGTATCCGTCCAGTCACCGGCGAGATAAAGATTTCGGATTGGAGTCCGCGGGCCCGGCCGGAGTACGTCAGTCCCGCAGATCGGGGAAAAGGTGGCACGTTTTTCCTTGATGACTACTGAGGAGATCAGCCTCCCCGCGCCGGGGTAGATACCGCGGATATCCTCCAGGGCGATCTCGACCAACCTCTCCTTCGTCAAAGCAACAAAGGGGCGCGCCGCGCTGATGACCGCCGAGACGTAGCCCGTTTTTTTCCCCGGGGCGCGGATGATCCTCCTCCGGTTAAAGAGCCATTGAATTCTCCTCCCGATGAGACCGAGAAGGTCAGACTCCATGAAGTCCCTCTCGAACCAGAGGTGTATTGAAATAATCGGGGAACTCCCCATCCTCCCGAGGCCCGCGAAGGGGGACTCGCTCTCATACCCTTCGGGGACCATCCGGCTGAGGGCATAGTAGGGGACTGCGCTGACGATGAAATCGCCGCCGATCTTTCGGCCGTCCTTCAGCTCGAGGCTCGCGTTCCCCCGTCCGGGCGTAGCGATTCTCCGGACCTCTGTGTTCAACATGATCCTCCCCCGCCGCTTCAGAAGATACTCGACCGCACCCGTTACGTAGAGTTCCGACTGGCCCACCGCCGGAAGGAGAATCGAGGAGTCAGACCTTTCCCCCATGAATGCCGCGCGAAGCGACCTGGCAAAAAGGAGTGCGGACGCGGACTCCGGACTCTCGTTCATGACTGACACGGCTATTGGATTCCAGAGGCACTCCATCGAATCCCGCGATTGGCCCAGTCCGCTCAGCCACTCCTCCACGGTTGTGCGCGCCAGCGAATCCTCCAGTTCCTTGTTCCACCCCCGGAGAGCAACCCCGACATTGAGTAGCCGGCGGCGCTCCTGGAGCGTGAGGAGGCCGAACCTGAGCATCCCCGCCGGGAGGTCGAACGGTTTCGGCACCACAGGCACGGAAAAGGAATGGAATCCCTTCTGAGGATGGTGGAGAGGGAGGCGGAGAGCGCGTTCCTTCTTCAGAAAGCGCAGAGAGCCGATCAGGCCGAGATACCCGAGGAGATTGCGGTAGGCACCGAGGAGGACGTGCTGGCCGTTGTCGACGGTGTCCCCGGTGGCGGCGTCGACGTAGGAGTAACAGCGCCCGCCGAGGCGTGGTGCCGCCTCGCAAAGCAGGACGGCGGCCCCGCGGGATGCGAGCTCCACCGAGGCGGCGAGCCCGCTGAGACCTCCCCCTATGACAACGACGTCTGCGTGAGCGGCGCGGCTATCCAGGAGTAACCTTAGAGCGGGGAACCGTTCATCTGCCGAAGAGCCGCTGCTTGACCCAGTACTTCACTGCGATCAGGAATTGGAGAGTTCGCGGCAGCTGTACCCGGCGGTCGAACACGTCGTAGCGGGCATCCTTAATGCGCAGGAGCGTGTGGAAGTAGATCCGCTCCATGATCTTCGGGGCGAACATGGCGCGGCGGTCTTCGGGCGGGAGGAGCAGCGTTGCCTTTTTGTAGTACTCCTCCGCCCTGCGGGTCTCAAATTCCATAAGGTCCCGGAACTGCGGCGAGTAAACGTGCGCCATCAGATCGGCCTCCGAATACCCGAACCGGCGGAGGTCCTCTAGCGGAAGGTAAATCCTCCCGTATGCTGCGTCGATCGCGACGTCGCGCAGAATGTTGGTGAGCTGAAGCGCGATTCCGAGGTTCACCGCATACTCCCGGGAGGCGCTGTTTCTCGGCCCAAAAATCTCAAGTGTCATCAGCCCTACCGACGAGGCCACGAGCCGGCAGTACTCTTCCAGTTCCTCGAAGGTCTCATAGCGGCTCGTGGTCAGGTCCATCTCGACCCCTCTGAGAAGCTCGTAAAAATGGCGTACCGGAATGTTGAACCGCCTGGCGATCGCGCTCAGGCGGTTGAGGACGGAATAGTCCGACCGCCCCTCGAAAGCGTGTTCGAGCTCGGCCCTCCACCTGCGGAGCAATTCGGTCTTCCCCTGGAGTTCTCCCGCGTCGGGACTGTCGACGATGTCGTCCGTCTTCCGGCAAAAGGCATAGACCGCTTTCAGGGCTTCGCGCTTCTCCTTCGGCAGGAAGACAAAGGAGTATGCGAAGCTCGATTTTCCCGGAAGCAGCGCTAGGTCAGATCCCACGGCTTCTTTTTCCTTCGGTACCTTCCCAGGCGCCGGATCGTCAGGGCCCGCAGGAGGATCATGAGCTTGCCTCCGCCGCCGATCGTGGGCCTCCTCTCGGGGCTCACCCCGCTTCTCGAGATGCGTTCGAGGATTCGCATCCCTCCCAGCCAGACGAGCCTCAGCTCAATCTGCAGGTCCTTCTCGACGAGTTCGGGGAGGTCAGCTCCCTCATAAAAAAGGCCTTTCGTGCGCTCGACCTCGAACCTCATCAGCTCGCGCAACTCCGGGCCTGTGGCGCGGCTGAGCCACATCGCGGGAGTGTAGCCGAAACGGCGCATGTCCTCGAGGGGAAGATAGAGACGGTCCTTTTCGAGATCGACGAAAATATCCTGCCAGAAATTGGTAAGCTGGAGCGCGGTGCAGATCCGGTCCGAGAGAAGGAAGAGCGACTCATCCCTGTGTCCGAACACCGTCAGGACCAGCCTTCCAACCGGATTCGCCGAGCAGCGGCAATACCCGAGCAGATCCTCATATGTCTCATACCGGTTTTGCTTCACATCGCGCGTGAAGGCCGCGAGGAGGTCCTTCAAAAGTCCGATCGGTATGCCGTTTTTTCTGACCGTTTCTCCGAGGGCCATGAAGACCGGATGCTCAGCACGCCCCTGATAGCACTCCTCGAGCATGAGCTCCCAGTCGCGCAGCCGCGCAATCCGATCTGCCGGGAGCAGGCCGGGCTCGTCCGCGAAATCATCGGCGATGCGGCTGAACGCATAAATCGCCTGAATGTACGGGCGCCTCTCTTCCGGGAGGAAGAGGGACGCCACCGGAAAGTTTTCGTAGTGGGAAGCGGTAATCTCTGCGCAGACCCGGAACGCCTCGTCGAGCGTTACGGGATTCCCTGCAGGTGCCGCAGGGCCGCCGGGGATCGTACTGAGCCATTCGCCGGAGAAGGGCACCGGCGTGCTGTATGTGCTGGAGAATTCCTGCAATCGTGAAGATCAAAAGTACGAAAGCGGCCATTTCCTTGCAACTCTTGCGTATTTGTCGTATATTTTCAAGGACTTGCGGCGGAGTAGCTCAGTTGGTTAGAGCAACGGAATCATAATCCGTGTGTCGGGGGTTCGACTCCCTCCTCCGCTACTTCGCGAAATCACCCTTTCGGACTCGGAAATCCGAAAGGAATTTTTTTATGGTGCAACGAGTACGATGACCTCAGGAGAGCCGTTTCTCTCACGATTCAGGGAATTCGTCCGGCGCTTCCACCTGATCGATCCGGGCGAAAGAGTCATCGTTGCTACAAGCGGCGGCTCCGATTCGATGGTGCTCCTGGACGCTCTCGACAGCTACCGGGAGGAATTTCAGCTGGTCCTCGCCGTGGCGCATTTCAACCACGGGCTCCGGGGGGATGAATCGGACCGCGATGAGGCGTTTGTGAGGTCTGTGGCGAGGGAGCGACACCTCGAATGCTACGTGGAGCGCGCCGATACGCGCGCGGTCAGCGAGGCGCGCAAACGGTCGATCGAGGAGAGCGCCCGCGAATTGAGGTATGAGTTTTTCGCGAAACTCCGTAGTTCTCTCGGATTCCAGAGAATCGCCACCGCCCACCAGGCCGATGACAACGCCGAGACCATCCTCTTTAATCTCTTCCGCGGCGCCGGAGTTCACGGGCTTTCGGGGATTCCGGTGATGCGGCGCGACCTTTGCGTCGTCCGGCCCCTGCTCTTCGCGACGAAGGAGGAGGTGCTGGACTATGCCCTCAGGAGAGGGCTTCCTCACAGGGAGGATGCCAGCAATGCGAGCCGGGCGTACACGCGCAATTTCTTCCGGCATGAGGTGATTCCGCTGATCCGGCAAAACGTCAACCCCAACCTGATCCCGACCCTGCGGCGCACCGGGGAGCTCTTCGACCAGCTCGAGGCGTATCTCGGGGAAGTGGCGCAGGGAGCCATGCCCTCGTTGAATGTCTCGGAATCTCCCGGCACGCTTGCATTCGACCTGAACGCGTTCAGGTCGCACCCGCTCTTTCTTCGAGAGCATCTCCTCTTGCATCTCGCCCGGAACTTCACTTCGCGCGAGATCGACTTCGGGACGGTGAAGACGATGCTCCGGGTCGCGGAGGGAGAGACCGGCTCATCGTGCTCGATCGCCAAAGACATCGTTTTTTACCGGAACAGGGGCGAGCTGATCTTCGCCCGCATCAAAAGCCTTGCTCCCTACCGCCACCGGATCGAACCGGACGCGCGGTATGAGTTCGAACATTTTTCCTTCGGCTCGGGCTTCACGACGGATGCCCGCCTGAGCAGCGATCCGAACACGGAATATGTCGATGCGGATACGATCGGCTCCGAATGCATCCTCCGGAGCTGGAGCGAAGGGGACTGGTTTGTGCCCCTCGGCATGAACAAGCGCAAGAAGGTGAGCGACTTTTTTATTGACGAAAAAATACCGTTATTTGAAAAGCTGACGATCCCGCTCCTGGTTTCCGACGGCCAGATTGTCTGGGTGTGCGGAAAGCGGCTCGATGACAGGCATAAGATTACACCGTCCACAGCGAGGGTTCTCAGACTCGAATATGCGCCCCGAAGCACGCGTCGTGAATGAATAAATACGTAACGGTCAACAACGACCGTTTTGAGCTCTTTTTGAGCGAGAGGAAGATTCAGGCGCGTGTGAAGGAGCTGGGCAGGAAGTTGAGCAGGGAGTACAAAGGGCGGGTGCCGATTTTCATCGGAATCCTGAACGGCGCGTTTGTGTTCATGGCCGATCTGATCAGGCACATTGACATCGATTGCGAAATCGATTTCATGAAGCTTTCCAGCTACGGCGACGCCAAAATCAGCTCCGGGAATGTCACCCTCCTGAAGGAGCTGAATTGCCAGGTTGAAGGGCGCGATATCGTGATTGTTGAAGATATCGTCGACTCGGGATTGTCGGTCGATTTCATGATCCGGCGGATTTCACAGCACAACCCCCGGTCGTACAAGGTGGTGACGTTGCTCTATAAAAAGGATGCCGCGAAGATCCGGGTCCCGATCGATTACGTGGGATTCGTCATCCCGAATTATTTTGTGATCGGATACGGGCTCGATTACTCCCAGAAAGTGAGGAACCTGCGGGGGATTTACCGGATCAGCAATGAACCAATCAAAGCGGCAAAACGTTAGAACTTTCGATATGGAAAACGACAAGCAGCTTCGCAGGAAACTCCCCCGGGGGCGCAGGAACAGGCCCTCGAAGAACCAGTTCCGGGGGGACGATGATTTCAACTGGGGAAAAGTCCTCAAGGTCGTCCTCAGCTGGTCCGCCATCATCCTCGGCGTCTTCATCGTCATGACCCTCTTCCGGTCCCAGGAAGGGACCGAGTATGAGCTCGACTTCACCCAGTACCAGACGCTGTTGAAGGAAGGGCTGATCAACAACGCGACGATCAAGAAATCGGATCTCAACAATTTCGATTTCCACGGCGTCCTGAAGAAGCCGGTCGACGTTACCACCTCCACCGGCCGCACGCTTCCCGTCCAGCGCTTCGTCGTGACGCTCCCGTACATCGATGGCACGGTGGTGAAGGAATGGAATGAGAAAGAGATCCGCTTCACGCTCACCAAGGAAGACAACACGTGGATGAACGCGCTCCTCAGCGTGCTTCCGTGGGTGCTCCTCTTTGTTGTCTGGCTGATTATCATGAGGCGCATGCAGGGGATCGGAACGAAGGGGATCTTCTCGTTCGGGAAGAGCCGCGCGAAGAGCATTAACGAGGGCTCCCCGAAGGTGACGTTTCAGGACGTGGCCGGCGCCGATGAGGCGAAGGTGGAGCTTCAGGAGATCATCGAGTTTCTCAAGGAACCGACCAAGTTTCAGCGGCTCGGCGGAAAAATACCGCGGGGCGTCCTCCTCCTAGGGCCCCCCGGCACCGGGAAGACCCTTCTCGCGCGGGCGGTGGCGGGCGAAGCCGGCGTCCCTTTTTTCTCCATCTCGGGCGCCGAGTTCGTCGAGATGTTTGTGGGAGTGGGGGCGAGCCGTGTGCGCGACCTCTTCGAGACCGGCAAAAAGAATGCGCCGGCCATCATCTTTATCGATGAGATCGACGCCGTCGGCAGGCACCGCGGCGCCGGACTCGGCGGAGGACACGACGAGAGGGAGCAAACCCTCAACCAGCTCCTGGTGGAAATGGACGGGTTCGAGCAGAACAGCGGCGTCATCATCATCGCCGCGACAAACAGACCCGATGTGCTCGACCCGGCGCTTCTGCGCCCGGGGAGATTCGACAGGCAGGTGGTGGTCGACCGTCCTGACGTCCGGGGTAGGGAAGGCATCCTGAAGGTCCACACCCGCAACATTCCGCTGGAGGATTCGGTCAGGCTCGACGTCCTGGCGAAAGGAACTCCCGGGCTGGCCGGCGCCGATCTCGCAAACCTGGTGAACGAAGCCGCCCTCCTCGCCGCCCGCCAGAACCAGAAGGCGGTGAGCATGCGTCATTTCGAGGAGGCGAAAGACAAGGTCATGATGGGTATCGAGCGCAAGAGCCTCATCATCTCCGATCAGGAGAAGAAGGTCACCGCGTACCACGAATCGGGGCACGTCCTGGTCGCCCGCAAGATACCCGAGGCCGATCCCGTCCATAAGGTAACCATCATTCCCCGGGGCCGCGCCCTGGGCGTCACGACGTATCTCCCGATCGACGAAAAGCACACCTACTCGAAGGAGTACCTCGAGGCGATGATCGCCTACGCCCTCGGTGGTCGCGCAGCGGAAAAGCTCATCTTCAAACAGTTCACCACGGGCGCGGGCAACGACATCGATCGCGCAACGAACCTCGCGCACAAAATGGTGTGCGAATGGGGGATGAGCGAGCGGCTGGGCCCGCTGGCGTACGGCGCGAAGGAGGAGGAGATCTTCCTGGGCCGCGAAATCACCCGGTCGAAGAATTATTCTGAAAACACCGCGATCGCCATCGACGAGGAGGTCAAGAAGATCATCACCGCAGGAATGGACCGCGCTGAGAATATCCTGCGCGAGAACCTCGACGCGCTCCACCGCCTTGCGACCGCGCTCCTCGAACGCGAAATCCTCGACGGCGACGAAATCGACAAGGTGATCCGCGGCGAGTCTCTCCCGCCCTCCGACCGCCGGACCAACGGACAGGAACAGAGTCCACAGACCGCCCCCCAGACCGACCCCCAGACTGCCATTGACCAACAGTCCAGCACCCCTCGGAGCGGAGATACGCAGAAGCCCTGATCGCCTTCCGGAAGATGAAAGCTACCGCATCGAGCTCATCCGAAAGTCGATCCATTTCTGTTCGATTGCCATCCCCCTCTTCTATCTCGTCACTCCACGGGACGTCGCCCTCGCGGTGCTGATTCCGGTGACCGCGGTCTTCATGGCCGTCGACATCGCGCGGTATTTCCACGGTCCCATCGAGAGCTGGTTTTATGCGGCCTTCGGTCGCCTCCTCCGGTCGCGCGAGTCGAGCGGCGAAAAAAAGCGCCTCAACGGCGCTACGTACGTCCTGATCGCGGCGACCCTCGCCGCGCTTATTTTTCCGAAGATCGTTGCGGTCACGAGCTTCACGATCCTGATTATCTCCGATCTTACGGCGGCCCTCGTCGGGAAGCGGTTCGGAAGGCACAGGTTCCTCGGCAAGAGCATCGAAGGAAGCGCCGCCTTCTTCCTGAGCGCCCTCCTGGTCGTCTGCGTCCTGCCGAAAGTGGAATACCGGCCCGGTGAATACGCGATCGGAGCGGCCGCATCCCTGGCCGGGGCGGTGACGGAAGCCCTCCCCATCGACATCGACGACAACCTCTCCATCCCTCTCGTCGTGGGGGGGGTCCTTTGGGCCGGATACAGCATGGTATATCCCCTGCTTGATATCAACAAATTCACCTGACACACAATGCGCGCGTACCTTTCCGGAGGAATGGAATATGCCGCGGGCGAGGGCGTCCATTGGCGCAGGGAGCTGCAGCATTGGCTCGAGGCGAATCTCCGGCACGACGTCTTCAACCCCAATGTCGAGAGCGAAAGATTCTTCAGCGCTCAGCAACCGGCCGTCGACTTCCGCGCCCTCAAGACGGATGACGTCTCCCGCTATCAGAGGATCGCCCGGAGCCTCGTCGAGATCGACTGCAAAGAGATTGCCGAACGGTCCGATTACATCATCTGTTACTGGGACGAGGGGGCGGCGAAGGGGGCCGGAACAAAAGGAGAGCTGACGATGGCGAGGTTTTTCGGAAAGCCCGTCTATCTGGTCACGTCGTATCCCCTGCAGGATATTCCGGGGTGGATCCTCGGCTGCGTGACCAGGACGTTCGGGACGTTCGACGACTTGAAGGCGTTCCTCTCCTCCTCAATCCCCGGAACCCGGTAAGAAGGAAGGTTCGATGGAACACTCAGGCAGGAAAGAGATGATCGTGGTGGGCGACAAGGTACTCGTGATCCCCGACAGCGACCGCGACCGGACCGAGCACGGGCTCTATCTTCCGCCCAACGTGAAGGAGAAGGAGCGCGTTCAGAGCGGCTATATCATCAAGGTGGGTCCCGGCTACCCCGTGCCGAACCCGAACTTCATCGACCAGGAATCGTGGTCGCCCACGCCGAAAGACCCCGTGAAGTACATCCCCCTTCAGGCGGAAGAGGGGGACTACGCCATTTTCCTCCGCGAACAGGCCATCGAGATGGAATACGAAGAGAAGAAATACCTCATCGTCCCCCAGTCGGCGATCCTCATGCTGATCCGCCGCCATCCGCTCGAACGCCTCGATGGGTGAGGATGCCGTCGGCGGGTCCATTCACCGTTGCAACCGTGGTCGGCGCGGGCTTTAGCCCGCGTCAACGGCCTCCCTCCTGATCCTCCTATCTCCTCCTAAACTGGTGTCACGGTCCATACCGTGACACCAGCCGGGAACTCCTCTCGCTAGGTTCGTTGCGCACCCCCCGACTCTCACGACATTTTCGGTAGGCGCCGGCTTCAGCCGGCGTTTCTCATCGGTTCTTACACTTCCACCGCTTCAAGTACCAGTTCCGCAATATCCTTCACTTCTACCCGGCCCGAGGCCTCTTTTGCCTTAACCCCGTCCGTCATCATCGTCATGCAAAACGGGCACGCCGTCCCGATCACGTCCGGGTTGAGCGAGAGAGCTTCTTCGGTCCTCTCGATGTTGACCCGCTTCCCGGTCGGCTCTTCCATGAACATCCTCGCTCCCCCCGCCCCGCAGCAGAACCCGCGGTCGCGTGAGCGGTTCATCTCATGCATGCGTATGCCGGGGATCGCCTTGAGGGCGTTCCTCGGCTCGTCGTAGAGCTGATTGTACCTTCCAAGATAGCAGGAGTCGTGATACGTCAGCGCGGCCTTCTTTTCCTTCGAAAGCCTGATTCTTCCCGATGCGATCAATCCCGCGATGAACTCGGAATGGTGTGTCACCGTGTAGTTCCCGCCGAACTGGGGGTACTCGTTCTTGAAGATGTTGAAGCAGTGGGGGCAGGTCGTCACGATGTTCTTCACGCCCCGCCCGTTCAGCGTGGCAACGTTCTCCGTCATGAGCGTCTGCGCGAGATACTCATTGCCGCAGCGCCGGGCCGGGTCGCCGTTGCATTTCTCCTCGGTGCCGAGTATGGCGAACCTGATCCCTGCGATCTTCATGAGGGCGGCAAACGCCCTCGTCACGTTCTTGTAGCGCACATCGTAAGCGCCGGCGCATCCCACCCAGAAAAGCACTTCCGCCTCGGGAGTACTGCTCAGCCTTGGAATGTCGAGACCCTCGGCCCAGTCGGCCCGCGCGGAATGGCTGAACCCCCAGGGCGTGAAATTGCGCTCGAGATTCTGAAACGTCGCCTGGAGTTCTTTCGGGAATTTCGATTCCGTGAGGACCAGATACCTCCGCATGTCCACGATCGCATCCACATGCTCGATCTGAACCGGACATTCCTGCATGCACGCCATGCAGGTGGTGCATGCCCAGAGCTCGTCTTCGGTGATGTACTCTCCGACCAGCGCCGTCGCAGCCTGAGGAACGCCTTCGGGGCGATCTCCCGGCCGGCCTCGAGAGCCCTTCTCCATGAGACGCCTCCGGATGTCCACGATGATTTTCTTCGGGGAAAGAGGCTTTCCGGTGAGCGCGGCAGGGCACGCGGCGGTGCACCGGCCGCATTCGGTGCAGGAATATCCGTCGAGGAGCTGCTTCCACGTGAGATCTTCCACGTCTCCCGCCCCGAACTTCGTGGCCGCCTCATCTTGGAGATTGAGCGGTTTGAGTGTGCCGCGGGCACCGAGCTTCGCAAGATAGACGTTCGGAATGGACGAGAGGATGTGCAGGTGTTTCGAGTACGGCAGGTAGTTCAGAAACCCCAGCACCAGAAGGATATGGAGCCACCAGAAGAGTCTGAACGTTCCTTCAAGATCCTCCGGAGCAGACCCCGGGAAAAGCAGACGGGCGATTGACGCCGAAACCGGCCGAAACCCTGCTGAGGGCTGCATACCCCGCGCAATATTCGCGGCAGTCTGAGCGAACATGGCGCACATGATGCACAGGATCAGGAGAAGAATGATCGTCGCATCAATTCTCGAGTGCCCGCTTACATCGAGCCGGGGCGGTTTGGATACGTACCGCCTGTAGAGCGCGAGAATCACGGAGAGTGACACCAGCGCGCCAAGGATATCCTCGACGAATACCAGCGGCCCGTAGACCGGCCCGAGGAACGAGAGCGAGAAACTCCGGGAAATCCCCTCTCCTACCGTCTCGGCGATTGCGAGGAGGAGGATCACGAACCCCCAGAAGATGAAAAAATGCATCACCCCGGCAAGGGGCTCGCGAAACAGCTTCGACTGGCCGAAGGCGACAACCAGCACGTTCTTGAGGCGCTCGATGGTGTGTCCGCTCCGGTCGTCGGGCTTCCCGATGCGCAGGTAACGGATCAGCCGGAGGAAACTGAAGGCAAAAAAGACGATCGAGGAAACGAGCAGGAAGAGGAAGAAACCGGACTGGAGCGTCATACCTCCGTCAGTCGTGCAGGAGCATTTCGCCTTCGAGGACCGTCACCGCATTCCCGCCGATCTTCACGGAAGCAGGCTTGTTGTCGGCCACCTCGAGCTCGACGGTTACTCTTCCTCTCCTTCCGATCGCGTCGCCCTGCTCGCCCTGAAAGACGCAACGTCCGTTCCGGAGGTCGAGCACCCCGCTTTGAAACAGGTGGACGGCGAGCGGCGCGTGGGACGAGCCGGTCACCGGGTCTTCGTTGATGCCGCAGTTCGGCGCGAAAAAGCGCGAGTGGACGACCGATTCGCGGTCCACCGTTTCCGTCGTGAACGCGCAGAGTCCCCGGATATTCCTCGACTCGAGGAAGTTCGACATCGCGAGAAAGTTCGGCTTCATCGAAAAGAGCGTATGGAGCCGTTTGAGGGGAACGAGGAGGTAATCGCTTCGGAGGATCTGCAGGTGATTGTCAAAATCGCTCATCGAAATATTGAGCACCCGGACGAGGTCGATCTTGTACGTGATGGCCCGGTCGAGCGTCGGCACCTTGAGGCCGAACATGATCGAGATCAGCCCGTTTTTCTTCGTCACATCCACCGGAAGAATTCCCGACGCAGTTTCGAGCCGGAACTGGTACTTCCCCTCTTTCACCATGTTCATCCGGCTCTCCTCGGCGAGGACGTGGAACCCGGCAATTGTGGCATGACCGCAGAGCGGAACCTCGGTGGTCGGAGTGAACCACCGTATCCTCGCATCGGCATCGGGCTTCGTGGGCGGAAGAAGAAATGCGGTTTCCGAGAGGTTCAATTCCCTGGCGATCCCCTGCATGTCCCGCTCGCTGAGGTCCTTGCCGTCGAGAACGACTCCCGCCGGATTTCCCGTATGGGGAGCGGTCGTGAAGGCATCCACATGTTTGACGCCTATCTTAGCCACGTGCGATCCCTTCCGGGGACACGTCGAATGCCTTCAGAGTCTTCTTTTCCGCAATCGTGAAGATCATGTTGCCAATGGCGAAAAAAGTGTCGGGGACCGCCGCCGAGACGCCGGCATTCAGAACGTCGTGGTGGAGTATCCGCCCCGTGCCCTGCTCGGCAATGACGAAATGGTGGTCCATGGTCGGCGTGAGCTCGTCCTCTCCTCTCAAAGTGTAATACCCGAGAGCAATGATTCTCTGCTTTTCGATGTACTCGATGAATTGAATCCGCTCTGATCCCAGCAGTACGCTCTCAATTCGTCTCCCCGGCCCCTCTCCCCGGTCTGCATCCCGATCGAATGGAAACGGAAACTCAACCGTCTCATGAGCCTCGGAGTGTGCCCGGCGCCTGAGGACCGCAATCTCTGACGCCTCGACTTCGCCTCTCTCCCTTCCGGTGGCACAATCGAGCGAGACGTACCGGACCACCCCGTCTCTTTCGGCCGCGGCATAGATGCTGTCGCCCGCCCCGAAGAGGTACTTGGTTTCCTCGTTCGACCAGAGGTGGCCCCCGGTGGAGAGATCAAGCGCATGGATTTTCTTGTGATCGGGAAAATCGGGTACGGCAAACTCATGCAGCAGCACAACTCCATCATGAATCGCTTCAATTCCGATCCACCAAGGCTCAATGAGCCTCACACCGGACCAGAGAACTTTGCCGTTGTCTTGCCGGATGCTGAAGAAGGAAACCGATTTTTCCGGCGTGTTCCGCTCTTCACCAACGAACTGTCCCCTCACAGTCGGTAGTAATCGCCAGATGACCCCCCGCGCCGGAAACTCCCAGGCAGGTGTGAGACGCTTACCCCGTACACCCCACCGAAACAAACGCACGAGCGGTATCGTCACATTTCTCGAATAAGATAATCATCTCGGACTCGAATAGCAAGATTTTTTTCCGACATCAAAAATATTGCGAACTGGAAGTCATGTAGAATTATTCGCGTATTCTCGCAGAATATCCCTTAAGCGCCCGAATGCGAGAGCCCGGTGGCTGATCAGGTTTTTTATCCGATCGGATAATTCGCCAAATGTCTTGTCATATCCCTCGGGGATGAAGAGGGGATCATACCCAAACCCGCCTCCCCCTCTCTCACCCGTAGCGATCCGTCCGTTGCAGACCCCCTCGACGGTTCTGAGAATTCCCTCTGCTGCAAAGGCTGCCACGCATCTGAAGCGGGCTCCCCTCTCCTGTAACGGGACGCCGGAGAGCTCGCGAAGTAGCTTCTTGTTATTGTCGGCATACGTTACGTGTTCACCTGCATACCGGGCCGACCGCACTCCCGGCCTCATCTCAAGCGCATACACCTCCAGCCCGGAATCGTCCGCGATTGCGGGCTCCTTCAGGCGCTCAAAAGTTTCCGCCGCCTTTTTCACGGCGTTCGCTTCCAGCGTCCCCCCGTCTTCGACCACTTCGGGCATCCCGGGGAAGTCGGAGAGGCTTCTGATCTCGATGGGGAGACCGGCGAGGAGAGACCGTATCTCGGACGCCTTTCCGGGGTTGCGCGTGGCGAGGACTACGGATCTCATCGCCTCTTGTCCTCCCCGAATGTGCGTTCCACGGCCTCGTCGATTCGTCCGACCCCGATCACCTCAACTCCCTTCCGGTCGCGCAGTCCCTTCATGTTTCCTTCAGGCACAAGAACCCGTGTGAACCCCAGTTTTGCCGCCTCCTGCAGGCGCTTCTCGATCTGGCTGACGGTCCTCACCTCCCCGGTCAGGCCTACTTCTCCCACAGCCACGGTGCCGGCGTCGACTGCCCGGTCGCGCGCGCTCGAGATGATCGAGAGGGCGATGCCGAGGTCCACCGCCGGTTCATCGATGCTGATGCCTCCGGCGATGTTCACGAACACGTCGTTGCGCGCCAGGGGCATCCCCAGTCGCTTCTCGAGCACCGCCAGAAGGAGGGCCAGCCGGCGGTAATCCACCCCCGTCGTGTTCCTTTCCGGTACCCCTCCGCCCGCCGATGTGACGAGGGCCTGCACTTCCACAAGAAGGGGCCTTGTCCCTTCCAGGGTTGCGGCAACCGTCGAACCGGATGCCCCGGGCGAACGCTGCGAGAGGAAGACCTCCGAGGGATTCGCTACCTCGCGGAGGCCCGAATCGAGCATTTCGAAGACCCCGATCTCGTTGGTCGAACCGAACCGGTTCTTCATCGCGCGAAGAATCCGGTATGCGTGGTGTCGCTCGCCCTCGAACTGGAGCACCGCGTCGACCATGTGCTCGACGACCTTCGGGCCTGCGATGAAACCGTCCTTGGTGACGTGCCCGATCAGCAGGACCGGGATGGATCTCTCTTTCGCAAACTTCGTGAACAAAGCGGTCGCCTCGCGGACTTGTGTGATGCTTCCCGGAATCGCCTCGAGCCCGGGATTCACCATCGTCTGCACGGAATCGACGATGATGATCTCGGGAGGATCCCTCTCGATCAGCCCGGAGATGACACCGGTATCGGTCTCGCCGAGGAGAAGAAATGATTCGCCGCTGTGCCCGCCCAGGCGGGCCGAGCGGAGCTTGATCTGGGAGGGCGACTCCTCGCCGGAGATATAGAGCACGCGGCGCTCGCCGAGCCGGGCCGCGAGCTGCATCATGAGCGTCGACTTTCCGATGCCGGGATCTCCCCCCAGGAGGATGACAGAGCCCGCCACGATCCCGCCTCCGAGAACCCTGTCGAATTCCGCGCAGCCTGTCTCTATCCGGTGTTCTCCCTCGGCCGCGATGTCCCGCAGGGGAATTGCGCCGCGCCCCTCGAGGCCTGGGCGCCTCGGCGCTGCCCTGCTCCGGGGCGCCGCTTCTTCGACGAACGAATTCCAGGTGCCGCAATTGGGACATTTCCCCGCCCACCTCGGAGATTCGTACGCGCAGGACTGGCAAATGAATATCGAAGCATTTTTAGACATCGTGGTGCGCTGATATGGCAGGGAACTTCGCTTCTATGCCGACGTGGCGCCGGAACCCGGTGGGAGGGCTAGCGGCCGGGGCCGATTCTCACGTCGCGCCCCCAGAGAAGCTTCGCCCTCAGGAGATCGAAATAACTGCTCTTGAGCCGTCTCACGAGCTTCACCGTGTAGGGCGCGCGCCGGATCGTGAACTCGGCGGGTGCATCGTAGAATCCTTCAACCTGCCCGTCGGCAGTGAGGTGGACGGGTTTCGAAGCCGTGTTCACGCTGATCCTGATCGCACTCGTGTCGGGGATAATCACCGGACGTGCGGTCAGCGTATGAGGAGAGATTGGCGTCACCGTCACCACTCTGCTCTGCGGCACGACCACTGGTCCTCCTCCCGCGAGCGAGTAGCCGGTCGATCCCGTGGGGGTGCTGACGATGATCCCGTCAGCCGCGTAGGTCACGAGGTATTGATCGTCAACGTGCATCTCGAGCTGGATTACTCTCGGCGAGATCCCCCTGTCGACGACCACCTCGTTCAGCGAGCTGTAGCAGACGTCTCCGCGGGCGCTCCGGGTATGGAGCACCATTCTCTCCTCGATGGAGTACTCGCGGCGGAGAATTTCGTCGATGGCTCCGGCCATCTCCTCCACCGACACTTCCGCGAGAAACCCGAGCTTTCCCAGATTCACTCCGAGGATCGGCACGCCGAGGCTTCCCACCACTCGAGCGGCGGTAAGCATCGTTCCGTCGCCTCCCAGCGATACGAGCAGCTCACAGCGCCGCGGTAGCTCTTCCGCAGGGGAAATCGACGGCTCCTTCAGGCGCTCCGTGCCCGCCATCCGGTGATACAGCGAGACAAGCTCCTGCTGAACGACGAACGGCTGCTCGCGCTCCCGGAGGAGCGTGATGAGAGCGCCGGTCACCTCGGCGATACCCGGCTTGTTGGTGTTCCCCAGAATGCCGAACTTCATCGCGCTCAGGATGGCCCGGGAGCCGAAGGGGAGGGCTGCGTTGGCTCCTGCGCCGGTTTTGCAGCCTCCTCCACGTAGTTCAGGCGCAGGTCCCGAAGGGCATTTGATAACATGAGCTCCTCGTCGCGGTTGAGACTTCCCTTCATCTTGGACTGAAGCATTTCAAGCATATCGATCGAGATGCGCGCCTGCTGAAGATCCCGCTCCACGCGGTCGGTCATCGGGTTCTTGAGCTTCCCCATGTGCTGGAAGGCGGCAGTCTCGAACATCAGAATGAGCTGCGTGAGGAGGAGTGTGTTTTTTTCTTCGCTCGGCGTCATTCGCAAAATGTAACCAAATTCCGCTTTCGAATCAAAACAGCGGGGTCTCCCTCTTTTGTAGCCGCGGCGGTGAGATCCCGCTTGCAGGATTTCGACTACAAACGTGCATGAGGCAAGTGGAACGTCCGTGAAGCGGTCAGGGCGGGAGCGCTGCTTCCACCGGTTGATTGCGTTCGAAATCCCAGAGCGTCTTCCTTGCGAGGTCGGCCACTCCAAGGCGATAGTCGATCAGCGAGATGAGGTTGTTCAGTTTTGTTGTTGTCAATCGCTGCTGGGCCTGCGCGAGGTCGTTTCGTGTGATCGTCCCTGCCCTGAACCGCTCAAGGCTTATCTCGTAGCCCTTTTGAGCCACGTCGACACTCTTGGCGAGGACCTGGATCCTCGATTGGGCAACAGAAATCTGCGAGAGAAGATCGATTATTTCCTGCCTGATCCGTTGTTCGGTATTGGTGTATGCAAGCTCGGCAATTCTCAGTTGTGCCTCAGCGGCCTCCACTTGCAGACCGTGCCGCCCCCAGTCGAAGAGGGGTATTGTAAGATCGAGTGCAACCGCCCTGCTCTTGCCGAAATCGCCAAAGACAGATTCCAGCCTGGTGTCGTTGCGGTTAAGGCCGTAACTCGCCGTCAGATCGAGCCGGAGCCTGCGGCCGGAGGAAGCCAGGTCTACATCCATCTTCGATATATCCTTCTCACGGCCGGCATTCAGCAGTTCCGACCGGTTTGCCAGGGCCTTCGCGATTGCAGAATCCCTGTCGACCGTGAGCGGGGTGAACGTGAGGTCGGCCTTCAGGCCGATCGTGTCCTCAAGACGCAATCCAAGTAGAAGCTTGAGCGTATTCCCCGCTCGCGCCGCATCGAGCGAGTCGTTTAAGAGCTGGTTCTTGCTGGTTACCAGATCCACATCCGATTGCAGGAATTCGACCTCCGGTATCAAACCTGCCCCGTATTTGCTCCTGGCGGTTTCGTACGATTCTTCGTTCTGTCGCACCTGTTCCCTTGATATTCTCTCTGATTCGGAGGCCCTGTGTGCAGCGTAGAAGGCGCTTGTCACGTTGAAAACAACATCGAGGTGATCCCGGCGATATGCAGAAACAGATTGCTCCACTCGGAGGGTCGCCTCGTCCTTGCCGATTTTGATCGTATTTGCGGCGAGGATTGGTTGGCGCAACTGGACCTGAAAGTAGCTGAAGTAATCGTTGAGTTCCTCTGATGACCCGGCGACGCCCGTCAGCTGGTTTCGCTTGAAGAAATCCCCCGAGAGTGAAAGGGTGCCTCCGCTCAGGGCGATGGGTTGGGTGATAGAGAGATTGCTTCTGAGATAGGTGGTCCGAAGCTGGTAGAACTCATAGCGTTGCGTGATGGGATTGAACTCGCTTGTCAGGGATTCATTAAAGTCGGGAGTTCTCATGCTCAGATCAACGCTGGTTGCGGCCGCACGCGATTGTGCCTCGAAGCTCTTTGTCGAGGCATAGAACTGTTGCGTCGCGCTCTGAGCCGCATAACCCTGCCCGAGCGACAGTGCGATGCATTGTTCAAGCGTGAGATCGTATCGCCGTTGCGGGGCCGCGTGGGCCGGCCATATCACCACGCAAAGCAGAACGCGCATGACGGACTTCATCGGGGCTCCTCCAAAGAAGATTGTGCGGGGCGGTACGGCTGTATTACTCGTACCTGAGGGATTCGATGGGATTCTGGTACGCGGCTTTCCTGGCCGGGTAGTATCCGAACGAGACGCCGACTCCGACCGAAACGAAGAAAGCGAGGGTAACCGCCGGAAAGGAAATGAAGGTTTTCCATCCGGCGTAGAGTGTAATGAGCTCTGTCAGAACGTATCCGACTACAATTCCCGCCAGTCCTCCCGCTACGCTGAGCACGATCGCCTCCGTCAAAAACTGGGCAAGGACATCCGATCTCCGCGCCCCCATCGCCCTCCGCACGCCGATCTCCCTCGTACGCTCAAGAACCGATGCGAGCATGATGTTCATGATTCCTATTCCCCCCACCAGGAGAGAGATCCCGGCGATCGCCCCCATGACAACGTTGAAGATCCGCTGGGTCTTTTGGCTCTGTTCGACGAGCTGGTCGGGAAGAATGACTTCATAATCATCCACGCCGAAATGTCGGCGGGAGAGAATCCGCCTGATGAGCGGTACGGCCTCATCCAGTGCGCCTTCATTGTTCACCTTCACTGTAAGCTGGTCGAGCTGCTGTCGTGGGACCTTCACATTCGACCCGCTCGAAACGCGTACCCCGCCTCCAAAAAACACCGCGGATCCGCCCGACGTCCCTTTCACGCGCTCCATCTTATACTGTGCCGTCGTGAGCGGAAGGTAGACATCCATGTTCAGGTTTCGAAGGTCAAGGTTCTCGATCTTTCTTGTGCCGCTCAGCTGCCGCTCCATGACTCCGATGACGGCAAACCACTGATTCTCGAGCTTAATCTCCTTGCCGAGGGGATCCTCGAAGTGAAAGAGTTTGTCCTTCACCCCGTCTCCAATGACACAGACATTGTCCTGCTTTTCGAGATTGGTCCGGTCGAGGAACATCCCTTCGCCGACAGCGTAATGGAAGGCCGATAGAAAATCGGGCGTGGTGCCGATGACCTTGACGTCCTTTCGTTCGCTGTGGTACTGGGCCGCAACAGTCTTCTCCCACTGGGGAACAACCGATTCGACCGAAGGACAAATTTCGGCGATCGCGCGCCCATCGAGCATGGTCAAGCCCGGCGAAAAGCTCGCCTTCGCCTTGGAGAAACTTTGCTGGGTCGGGTCCGCCGCCCTGATGATTATATTGTTGATTCCCATGAGGCGGATCTGTTCCAGCGCCTCGCGTCTCGCTCCCTCGCCGATGGAAAGCATCGCGATCACCGCCGCAACCCCGAAGATGATCCCGAGAGCGGTGAGGATGGAGCGAAGTTTGTGGGTCATGAGGCCGGAGAAGCCGACCGCCGCGCTCTCGCTCAGGTTCACATCTTCGTCCTTTTCGGTTCGGACGCGGGGCCGACGGGCTGTTCTTCCTTGAGCGTCGGGTCGCGGAGCGCGACCTTCTCCCCGCCCTTCAGTCCTTGCGTGATTGTCACGAAGTTGCCGTTGCTCATGCCCGTCGTCACCTCCGCTTCGCGCGTAGAGGAGCCGTCCGCAATGTAGACGACGGTCTTGCCGTTTTTGGTGAACACGGACTCGAGAGGGACGTAGAGCGCCTGCTGAAGTGTCTGGACCACGACTTCGAGGCTCGTCGTCATGCCCGGTTTGAGGATCGGGTCGGTTTCGGTGATGTCGACCACCACCTCGAACGTCTTGATGCTCGAACTGCGGTCCTGCTGCTGGCCGATCGTCCCGACAGAGGCGACGACTCCGTGGAACAGCCTGTCGGGGAACGCGTCCAGCTTGATGTTTACGCTTTGCCCTTTCTTCACCTTGCTGACATCCACCTCATTCACATATCCGTTGGTTTGCATTTTGGAGAGGTCGGGAAGGCTGATGACTGACATGCCCGGCCAGATCTGGTCTGAGATAGCGATCTTCCTGCCAGTGCGCCAGTTCATCTCATACACCGCCAGCCCGGACATCGGCGCGCGGAGGGTAAATTTTCGGAGGTCGCGCCCCGCCTTGTCCACGTCGGAGCGGGCTTTTTCGATCTGAACGTTGACCTTATTGATCTCCGACTCGTTGATCGCGGTCTGCGTCTCGATTTTCAGCCGCGCCTGATCCACCGCGATGCTGTCGCGCTTGAGCTGCAGCTCCTTTTCCTTCCGCTGCACTTCGGCTTCGAAACGGACCCGCTCCACGCTCAGTTTCGAGAGCTCATATTGGAACTCCGCGTTCTTGAGCTCGGTTCCCAGCTGGTTCATCGATGCCTTGTGATCCGCCTCGAGTTTAACACGGTCTGACAGGTTGATATTGAGCTGCGACTGCTGATCCGTCAGGAACTTCACCACTTTCGCAGTGTCGAACCGTGCAACGACATCGCCCTCTTGTACGGTGGTCCCCTCGGGGATCAGCCAGATAACTTGCAGGTCGCTGCCATCCCAAACGCCCGGACTCGAGAGAGTGACCGATTTTGTCGCGCGGACCTCGCCGCTCACGGTAATCGAGACCACGAACTGGCCATTCTTCACGTCAATGGTTGCGACTGATACGGATCTGGGAGAGAAGACGGCTGCCAGCAACAGGAAGACCGGCAGGGTTAGGAGCCCGTACATATACTTCCGTTGGTTGAATTGATGAAGAAGCGCCTCTGGTAATTTCATTGCAGTACCTCAGTGCGGATGGATTCCCGAATGTACTAAATGACCCCCACCGGAGCAACTAGACGATTTGACTCACCTAAAATCTATCCAAAACGAGGATGTTGCCTCACGTATATTTCTATTCCAAATTGGTCCTTGTTTTCAGACCTTCTGGGATTCATTCCAGGAGGGTGTTCTTATGG
>JACXTT010002327.1_pt1 | contig 30302 bp, 22 predicted proteins | sample 9270951 | NCBI WGS metagenome assembly JACXTT01 (sample SAMN15532306, study PRJNA645909) | rock metagenome | isolation source: weathered quartz diorite | place: Puerto Rico | collected 2017-06-21 | reverse complement strand
CTGCGCCGCGATGTCCAGGATGATCTGCTCGTGCACGCAGGTCAGGTCGTTGCCCGTGCTGCGCACGCCCGCGCCCAGGCAGGCGTAGCCGGCACGCAGCAGTTGCGGGAACATGTAATCCCGGCTGAAATCCACGCGGGGATTACCGGCCACCACGGCCAACTTCGGTCCCGGGTTCGTCTTACGTGTCCAGTACAGCCCGCGGCTTTGCCCGCCGTCGTTGGCGTAGGCCGTCACCTCTTCGCAGCGGGCGAAATCTTCAACGGGTTCCCGGAACTTGATCCAGGAGCCATTCCAGTAGGTTTTCGAGAGCAGGCGCATTTCGGCGTTTCCTTCTTGCTTGAGCCGGCGCGGGGCCGGCCGGAGTTCCTGATTGAGACGTCCCTCAGTGGCGTGCGGATCGCGACTGAAGGGGCAGTGGTTTGCTATGCGTGTGGAGTCAGCCTCAGAAGGTGACGCGCAGGCCCGCGGTAGCCCCCACCTGGCCCTTCTGGCCCGGGGCGAGGCCAGTCAGGGTGGTGGGATTGCCGTAGCCGTACGCGGTGCCGGTTTGCAGCACCGTGTCATAGTTCAGCGGACCGTTGTGCGCATAGGCCGTGGCCGCGTACAGAGTGGTGCGCTTGGACATCGAGTACGTCGCCATCAGCGCCACCTGGCTGAAGTTCGGCAGGCTCGTCGCGTTCAGGGCCGGCGACAGCGATGCGGCCTTGACCTGGTCGTAGTAGTAGCCGGCAATCACGTCGACGGCGGCCGTCGCGTGGTACTTAACGCCTGCCCAGTAGAAGTTGTCGCGGATCGCCGGCACACCATTGCTGTAGGTCGAGTTGCGCCAGCGATAGCCGCCCATAAACCTCACTGGCCCGGTCTCGTAGCTCAACGCAATGAAGGCCTTTTTGTCCTCTCCGATTGGCGAGGTGGCGGTCAGTGCGTTGTTCGTCTGGTCATAGCCCGTACCGATGCCGAACCCGCCCCCCAGATAGTAGGCGCCCACGCCGTAGGCCGACTGCGCGCGCGGATTGCCCGGTACTTCGCCGTTCGGCACGGTCGATACCAGCCCGCCCTGGTACGCAAAGCCGGTCCCGAAGGAGTAGTGCGCCACCAGGTTGGCCGGGCCGAACTTGCCGGTGTACTGGACGGTATTGTCTTCACGATAACCACCGCCACCGGCGGTAATGGCCGGCTCGTAGGCAATGCCGGTCAGGAACGGCATGAAGTTCACCATCGACCAGAACATGCTGGTGTACTGGCGGCCGAAGCTCAACTGCCCCAGCTCGGTTTGCCGCATCCCGATCGCTGCCTGACGCGCGAACAGCTGCGAGCCCAGCAGCGCGCCGTTATTGACATAGAAGCCGTTCTCCAGCCAGAAGTAGGCCTGCAGGCCGCTGCCCAGGTCTTCCTGGCCGCGCAGGCCCCAGCGCGACGCGGAGAGGCTGCCGAATGTTTGCAGGCCAAGACGGCTGCCTACAGCCGTCGGGGTCGAGACCCGGTTGACGTATTCAATCCCGGTGTCCGCCACGCCGTATAGCGTCACGCTCGTCTGCGCGACCGCCTGCGAGCCAATGCCTCCCAACAGGCTCGCTACGGCAGAAAAAATGGCAGCCTTCTTCATATATTTATGTCTCCTGTGTAGATATATTTTGTGTTGATACGGTGGCGGAGGCCGTGCCGAGCGGCCTCCTGCCGCGCTTAGTGGCCGGTCGCCGAGCGCGGCTCGTGACTCACGTCGCGCTCGTCGAACTCGCGTGTCCAGCAGGCGAACTCCAGGCAGACGCCATCGGGATCGAAGAAATAGACCGAGCGGACAAAGACGTCATCGGTCACGGTGTCGCTGATCTGGCCCGGCGAATTGTCGTGATTGAGCACGCGGGAAATCCTGATGCCCTTTTCCTGCAGGCGCGCAACACAGGCATCAAACTCTTCTGCCGGTACGTTGAGCGCGATGTGATTCATCGAGCCATGTGCCGATTCGATCGACCCTTCGGTGGGAAGGTGGGCCGGCGTGGCGATGCCCGGTTGCGCTTGGGGCGCATTGGGAAACCAGAAGAAGGCAAGAGAGTCGCCATTGCCGATGTCGAAAAAGAAGTGCTGGCCCATGCCATGGGGCAGATCGATTGTCTTGATCAGCGGCATGCCAAGGATGTCGCGATAGAACGCGACCGTCTTGGCCATGTCCTTGCATACCATGGCCACGTGATTGACGCCCCGGATGTTGAACTCTGTGTTGGACTTTTTCACCATTGCGGATTCCTCCTCTCGAATTGTTTGTCGCTGCGCTGCTGGAGCCTTCAGACTTCCGAGCGCTTCGTCCGCTGGCGACGCAGCCATGCCGCGGAACGCCCCCCGAGCGGTCTTTGCAGTTGCGCCTCAGCAAAGTCGACGGCGTCGAGCAGGCCGTCGAGCGAAATGCCGGTAGAGAAGCCACTGCGCTCGGCCATCAGTACCAGGTCTTCCGTCGCCAGGTTGCCGGCCGCGCCAGGCGCAAACGGGCAGCCGCCGATGCCGCCTACGCTGGCGTCGAAACGGCGTACGCCGGCTTCGAGAGCGGCCCAGGCATTGGCCGCGCCGAGGCCGCGCGTGTCGTGCAGATGGACGGCCAGCTGTTCCAGCGGTACCACGTCGCGTAGCGCGGCAAGGCGTGCACTCACCTGTCCTGGCGAGGCGGAGCCGATCGTGTCGGCAATAACGATCTCGTCGGCCCCGGCGGCGTGCATGCGCGTCGCGAGATTCAGGATCGTGGCGAGCGGTGTCTCCCCCTCGAATGGACAGTCGAACGCCACCGCCACGTAGGCACGGGTGCGCAGGCCGAGTGCTTGTGCCTGCGCGAGCGTTTGCTCGCACACGCGCAGCGCTTCGTTCAGCCCCATGTTGATGTTCTTGCGGTTCATGGTCTCTGTGGCCGAGAGCACGACGGCAATTTCCTTTGCGCCAGCCGCGTGAGCGCGCTCCAACCCTTTGAGGTTGGGGACGAGGACCGACGTGCGCAATTCCGGCAAGCGCGCGATCAGGCGGGGTACGATTTCACCGGCATCGGCCATCTGTGGCACAGCCTTGGGCGACACGAAGCTCGTGGCCTCGATGCTCTGCACGCCCGCATCCGCAAGGCGCTCGATCAGCGCGAGCTTGGCGTCGGCGCCGAGATGGATCGGCTGGTTTTGCAGTCCGTCGCGCGGCGCGACGTCAGTGATCTGGATGGTGTCCATGGCGGCTGCGCAGTCCCTAAGCGATCACGCCAGCGGCGCGTAGTTCATCGATCGCTCTTTCCGGGTAGCCCAGCAAGCCACCAAGCACGGCGTCGGTCTGCTGGCCAAGCGCTGGCGGGGTACCGTAGTCGCGCGTGCCGGCCGCCGACAGCTTGATCGGGTTGCCTGGCATGCGCACCCGCTCGCCGTCTGGCAGTGCCACGTCCACTACCATGTCTCGCGCCAGAACCTGTGGGTCGCTCAGTGCCTGCGCGAAGTTGTTCACGGGGCCGCAGGGAATGCGCGCGGAATTCAGCTTTTCCAGCCAGTAGGCAGTGGGATGCGCGCGCAGTACGTCAGCGACGATGCTATCGATCTCCGACTTCGCCGCGTAGCGAACCGGTTGCTGCAGATACTCGGGCTTGCGCAGCGCAGGCAGGTCGACGCAGTCAACGAAACGCTCGAAGAACGGATCGCCAATGCAGGCGATGATGATGTGGCCGTCGGAGGTCGGGTAGCAGTTGTATGGCACGTGGACGAAATGTCCATTGCCGATGCCGTGCGGCACGATGTCCGACATCAGGTACATCGTCGCCATGTAGTTGAGCAACGAAATTTGGACGTCGAGCATCGAGACATCGACATGCTGACCGAGTCCGGTGCGCTCGCGTTCGACCAGCGCGGCCAGCACCCCCATGGAGCCGAACACGCCGCCGCCGAGGTCGCCGATGGGGATGCCGCTACGCGTGGGGCCGGCTTCCGGGGTTCCGGTGATGGACATGCCGCCGCCCATGGCCTGCACGACCTGGTCGAAAGCAGGCCGCTGCGTCTGCGGGCCGGTCTGCCCGAAACCCGTGACCGAGCAGGTGATGATGCGCGGATTGACCGCAGCGAGCGAGGCGTGGTCGATGCCCAGTCGCTGTGTGACGCCTACGCTGAAGTTGTCATAGACAACATCGGCGCGGCGAACGAGATCGAGGAATACCGCGCGACCCGCCTCGCTTTTCAGGTCTACGCAGACACTTTCCTTATTGCGGTTCAGCGTCAGGTAATACGCGCCCATGCCGCCGCGCGAATAGTCCGGGTCATGCTCGAGCAGACGCCGCGTGCCTTCGCCACTGACAGGGGGTTCGACTTTGATGGTGCCCGCGCCCATGTCGGCCAGCAGCATGGTTCCATATGGCCCGGACAGCATATGGGTCAGATCCAGGACGGTGATGTGTTCCAGAGTCAAGGTCGATATCTCCAAGGGTCATATTTTTATGTTTAGATAAGCAAGTACCAGGCCAACGCCGTGGTATCAGCTAACCTATTGATTTACTAGAGATTCGTAAAACGTTTTCTATGTGTAAGCGTTTCGTGACACAATCACGGAACGATGGATCTGTTTCGATGAAACATCTTCTCTTATGCAAACCGCGAACATCTCTTCCGCGCAGGCACGACTTCCACGCCTGTGCTTTCTCGGCTACCGCCATGTCCGGGAGCTTGCGATGCCGGTGGTGGCCGAGTACGCGGGACGCGCCCAAATAGAACTGGTGGATGGGTCCTTTGGCGAAGCGCTCGAGATCGCACGAGACCGCATCGACCGTGACGCTGTGGATGTCTTCGTCAGCGCGGGTTCGAATGCAACGCTCCTGCGCGCGGGTCAGCCGTTGCCAGTGGCGGCGGTGCAGGTCACCGGCTTCGACCTGTTCCAGGCATTGATCAAGGCGAGAAGCATCGCCACACGCGTGGGCGTGGTAATGCACGGTGAAACGCTTCCCGAGCTGGAGGCCGTCAAGGACCTGCTGAACATCGAGATCAGCCAGCATGCGTACCAGACCCCCGAAGACGCGCGACTGCGCTTCGAGGTGTTGCGCCGCACGGGCTACAAGGTGATCGTCGGTTCGAGCGTGGTGGTGGAGCTGGCGGAGGAGGCCGGCTTGCACGGGCTGCTCTCCTATTCGGAGGCAGGCATCCGCAAGGGCTTCGACGATGCGCTCGAACTCGCACGCGTGGCGCGGCTTGAGGCCGGCCGGTACGAGCAGTTGCACAGCGTGCTGGAGAATATGCAGGAAGCCGTGGTCGCCGTGGATCGGCAGGACCGCATCATCGCCATCAATTCGCCGATGCAACGCTTGCTCGGCGGTTCCGGCCGACGCCTGCATGGCATGGACCTGCAGGCGGTGGAGCCGGCGCTGTCGCTGCGTTACACGCTTGAGAGCGGCCGGCAGGAGCACGCCATGGCGCAGCGCTTTGCACAGCGGGACTGGGTCGCCCATCGCACGCCCATACGCGAGCATGGCGAGATCGTCGGCGCGGCCCTGACGCTCTACGATGCCCGCAACATCGAGGCCGCGGACACGAGCCTGCGCGTGCTCCAGCGCCGCCGGCAACACACGGCCAGGCACAGTTTCGACAGCATCCACGGTACCAGTGCGGCGATGCGCGATGCCATCGCCAGCGCGCGGCGTTTTGCCCGCACCGACCTGACCGTGCTCATTACCGGCGAGAGCGGAGTGGGCAAGGAGGTGTTCGCCCAGGCAATGCACAACGAAAGCGATCGCGCCAGCCGACCATTTGTTGCCGTCAACTGCGCCTCGTTTCCCGAGTCCCTGCTGGAGAGCGAACTGTTCGGCTATGACGAGGGCGCATTCACGGGCTCGCGCCGCGGGGGCAAGCGAGGGCTGTTCGAGGCGGCGCATAGCGGCACCTTGTTTCTCGACGAGATCGGCGACATGCCATTGCCACTGCAGACACGCCTTCTGCGCGTGCTGCAGGAGCGCGAGATCATGCGCCTCGGGGGCATGGCCCCGATTCCAATCGATATCCGAGTCATCGCGGCCACCCACCAGCCACTGACCGAGCTGATCGCGCAGCGCCGCTTCCGCCAGGATCTTTACTACCGCATCAACACACTGCGCCTGGCTTTGCCGCCGCTGCGGGCGCGCCGCGAGGACATTGCGATACTGGCCACGCCGATCGTGGCGCGCTGCCTCGCGCGGCTCGGGTCCACGCTGGACGTTCGCAATGCCCTGACGCCCCTCATGCAAAGCCTGACGGCCTACGATTGGCCGGGCAATGTGCGTGAACTCGAAAACCTGTGCGAGCGCATTGCGGTCTTCTTGTCCGCCTTTGCCACGGTTGCGGACGTGCAGTACGAGGCGCTGTGCCTCGACTGTCCAGAGCTGTTCCCGAACGGTGATGCCGTGACGGGCCCGGGCGGACCGGAAGCCCCGGACCAGGCCGAGCGTGTACGCGAGGCCATGCGGCGCGCCGGCGGGCGCCCCACGGTGGCGGCGCGTGAACTGGGCATCAGCCGCTCCACACTGTGGCGCTGGCTTCAGGAGATCGAGCCGGAGGACCCGGCGCCGGCCGAATGACGACTGGCGACGTGACGCGTCCGGCATCGTCGACTCAGGAGTGCGCTTCGCCGTAGAACAGTTGCTGTTCACGGTTGCGTTCGCGAAGCGACTGCGGGGGAGCAAAGCGCGGCCCGCAGGCTGCGGCCAGCGCATCGCAACTGCGCAGGAAGGCATCCAGGCCAACCGTCTCGATCAGCGACAGCGGCCCTCCGGTCCATGCCGGGAAGCCGAGCCCCAGGATTGCGCCGATATCGGCGTCTGCGGGCGCAGTGATGACGCCTTCGGCCAGGCAACGCACGCTTTCGAGCGCCTGGATATACAGCAGGCGCTGCCTGACCGTCTCGACGTCGGGCTGTTGCGGGTTCGGCGGGTACACCTCGGACAGGCCGGGCCACAGCCGCTTGCGGCCGCCGGCCGGATAGTCATAGAAGCCCGCCCCACGCTTGCGGCCCTGCCGGCCGAGCACGTTCATGCGAGCAATCACTGGCCGCGCATGGTTGCGCAGGAATCGTTCGTCCAGTCCGTCGGCGCTGGCCTGGTCCGCCACGCGCTGCTGGAGGTCCAGCGACACTTCGTCGAGCACGGCCAGCGGACTGGCCGCCATGCCGGCCATGCGGGCCGCGTTCTCGATAAGGGCAGGGCTGACGCCTTCCGCGAGCATCGCCATGGCCTCGTCGACATAGGTGCAGAAGACGCGGCTGGTGAAGAAGCCGGGGCTGTCGTTGACCACGATCGGGGTCTTGCCCAGCAGGCGGGCAAGGTCCATTGCGCGCGCCAGCGTTTCCTGCGAAGTCTGCGTGCCAAGGATGATTTCGAGCAGGGGCATGCGCTCGACCGGCGAGAAGAAATGCATGCCGATAAAGCGCGTAGGGCGGTCGCTGTAGTCAGCGAGTCCCGTGATGGGCAGTGTCGAGGTATTGGACGCCAGGATGGCATCGTCACCGAGTACCTCGCACACGCGGCCGAGGACCTCCGACTTGACCGCCCGGGTCTCGAAGACGGCCTCGATCACGAAGTCGCAGTCGCGCAGGTCGTCATAATTCGCGGTAGCGAGAATTGCGGCTTCGCAGCGCAGGGCAGCCTCTTCACCGCTCGCGCGCCGTGCGATATCGACGGCCCTCGCCTTGCCTGCGTCCGCCTGATCGGGTGAGGTGTCAAGCAGCACGACCGCTACGCCGGCATTGCCCGCCGAGTAAGCGATGCCGATGCCCATCATCCCGGCACCGAGCACGCCGAGCCTGGTGACCCGGGATGCGGGCACGCCGGCGGGCCGGTGGCCCAGCCGCTCATAGCGCTTGCGATTGACGAACTGTGTGCGGATCAGGTTGCGAGCGACCGGGTCCGATGCCAGCTGTGCGAAATAGCGCGCCTCCACCGCCGTGCCGCGGTCGAACGGCAGCTGTGTTCCCTCGTAGACCGCCGACAGGATCGCCAGCGGAGCGGGATAGTTGTCCTGGGTGCGACTGCGAATCTGTGCGGTGCCGATGTAGAAGCTGCGGGACGCATGTTCGGCCAGGGCGCCCGCGCCGCCAGGGAGCTGCCAACCCTTGCGGTCCCACGGCTGGGTGGCGTTGCGATTGGCCAGTACCCAGCGGCGTGCGTGTTCGACAAGCTCGGCGCGCGGAGTCACCGCATCGACGATACCGATCTCCAGCGCGCGCGCGGCTGGCACGGGATTGCCGTCGAGCAGCAGCGGCAGCGCGGCCTCGATGCCGATCAGGCGCGGCAGCCGTTGCGTGCCGCCGCCAGCGGGCAGCAGACCCACCTTGACCTCGGGCAGTCCGACGATGCTCGCGGGGTCGTCCGAAATGACGCGGTAATGGCAGGCGAGGCACAACTCCAGCCCGCCACCGAGCGCCGCGCCATGGATAGCAGCGGCGAACGGCTTGCCGCCCGTTTCCATGCCGCGCATGTAGCGGTTTTCCGTGTCGAAGCGAGGCGCAGCGGCAGGTCCACTGGCGATGGCCGTGTCGATGGCGGCCTGCAGCGTCTTGAGGTCAGCGCCGGCCATGAAGCTGTCCTTGCCCGATGTGATCACAGCGCCAACGATTGCCGGGTCCTGGAGGACCCGTTCGGTCGCAGCACGCATCTGCTCGGTGAACTCATGCGTGGCCACATTGACCGGCAGGCCGGGGCAATCGATGGTGACAAGGGCTATGCCTTGTGCATCCACGGTAAGGGATATTGTGTTCATGTTCTGGGAGATCCGGTGGGGCAGCGGCAGGTCAGACCCGCTCGATCAGGGTGGCGGTGGCCTGGCCGGCGGCGGCGCAGAGCGTGACGATGCCGCGCTGGAGGCCTCGCCGTTCAAGTTCATCCAGCAAAGTGCCAAGCAGCATGGCTCCGGTTGCGCCCAGTGGGTGTCCCAGCGCGATCGCGCCGCCGTTGACGTTCAGGCGGTCAGGGTCGATGTCGAACGCACGCTGATACGCCAGCGGCACGACCGAGAATGCCTCGTTGACTTCGAAAAGGTCGATGTCGGCGATGGAGAGGCCGCAGTGCGCAAGCAGCTTGCGGGTGACCGGCACGGGGCCGCCAAGATTCATGATGGGATCGCTGGCGAGCGATGCAAAATGGCGCAGGCGCGCGCGTGGCGTGAGTCCATTGCGCTGCCCGAAGGCGCGGCTGCCGACCAGCACGGCGGCGGCACCGTCGACGATCGCGCTTGAGTTCCCGCTGGTGTGGACGTGCGGGATGTCTTCGAGACGGGGATAGTGGCGCAGCGCGATCGCGTCGAAGCCTTGCTTGCCGACAGCGGCGAACGCCGGAGCCAGCTTCGCCAGGTCATCCATGGTGGTGCCGGGGCGAATGGCCTCGTCCTCGGCCAGTACGACCTCGCCCAGCATGTTGCGTACGGGAATCAGCGACCTGGAGAAGTAGCCGGCCGCGCGTGCATGGCTCGCGCGGCGCTGGCTTTCCAACGCATAGGCATCGACGTCCTCGCGCGTGAGGCCTTCGAGCGTGGCGATCAGGTCGGCGGCCACGCCGTTTGGCATGTAGGGATAGAGGCGCGTAACGGCCGGATCGGTATAGATAGCGCCGCCGTCTGAGCCGATCGTCACGCGCGACATCGACTCCACACCACCGCCGATGGCAGCCTCCATGCGGCCCGCCATGATGGCAGCAGCGGCCTGGTTGACGGTATCGAGGCCTGAAACGCAGAAGCGGTTGACCTGATAGCCGGGCACGGTGTCACCGTAACCAGCGGCGAGAACTGCGGTGCGTGCAAGATCGGAACCTTGCTCGCCAATCGGCATCACCACCCCGAGTCCCACGTCCTCGATCGTCTGCGGATCGAAGCCGTTGCGCTCACGCAGCGCCTGCAGCGTCTGCGCGGCGAGCGATACCGGTGTGATCTCGTGCAGGGCACCCGAACTGCGGCCCTTGCCGCGCGGCGAGCGCACGGCGTCGAACAGAAATGCGTCGTTCATTGTAGTCATCGAAATGTGAGGCGAGACATTGCCCAAGCCGCGCGGTTCAGGCCCGGCTCATCAGATGGTTGCCATAGAGTTCACGGAGCTTAAGCTTGAACAGCTTGCCCGTGGCGGTCATGGGAATGCTGTCGACGAACAGGACCGCGTCCGGGTGGCTCCATTTCGCGATCTTGCCCTCGTAGTGCAGAAGGACCTCTTGCTCCGTGAGTTCGGTTCCCGGCTTGGGTTCGACGATCAAAAGCGGCCGCTCGCCCCATTTCGGGTGCGGGGCTGCGATGCAGGCAGCTGATTGCACCCCCGGCACGCCAGCGGCAATATTCTCGATCTCGACCGACGAGATCCATTCGCCGCCCGACTTGATCACGTCCTTGCTGCGGTCGGTCAGCCGCATGAAGCCGTCAACGCTGATCTCGGCAAGATCGCCGGTTGGCAGCCAGCCGTCCTGCAGTGCGCTCTCGGCTGCGTTGTAATAGCGCGAGATCGCCCAGGGTGCGCGCACCTGCAGGTGTCCGGCGCTGCCCCCCCATGGCAGCGGGTGTCCGTTGTCGTCCACGATCCGCATGTCGGCCCCGGCAACGATGCGGCCAGCGGTAGCAAAGATGGCCTTGCGGCGTTCCATGGGCGACAGCGCCGCCTGGGACTGCAGCGGTTGCGCACAAGTTGTGAGTGCCGCCGTTTCGGTCATGCCCCAGCCCTGGTACAACTCGACACCCAGTTCGGCGTAAGCCTCGATCATGGCGGGAGGCGTCGCTGCGCCGCCGAGCAGCAGGCGCCGCAGCGTGCTGAAGCGCAGGCCGCGCTCCTGCATGTGGCGCAGCAGCGAGAACCAGACGGTCGGCACCCCGATCGCAAAGGTGACGCCTTCGGCCTCAATCAGACGGTACAGCGATTCTCCGTCGAGCTTCGCACCTGGCAGGACGAGCCGCGCGCCCGTAAGCGTGGCCGAGAACGGCGCTTCCCAGGCATTGGCATGGAACATGGGAACTGCCGGCAGGATGACTTCGCGCGCCGACACATTGTGCGAGTCGGGGAGGGCGCAGGCGTACGCATGCAGCACAGTGGCGCGGTGCGAGTAGACGACACCCTTGGGGTTGCCGGTTGTGCCTGAGGTATAGCAGAGGAAGGCTGCCTGACGCTCGTCGAACGACGGCCAGGCGTAGCCGCCGTCGTGTCGGGCGAGCAGGGCTTCGTAGTCCAGCGGCTGCTGATCTCCGACGCGCAATGCCGCATCCGGCTTGGAAAGCATGATCCAGTGCCTCACGCTGGGGCACTTGCCCGCGATCTGCGTCACCAGCGACAGGAAGTCCGGCGAGAACACGATGACGCGGTCCTGCGCATCGTTGACGATATGAAGAATCTGCTCGACGAACAGGCGCGGGTTGATGGTGTGGCAGATCGCGCCCATGCCGCTCACGCCAAAGTACAGCTCGTAATGGCGATGGTCATTCCAGGCAAGTGTGCCGACGCGATCGCCTTGCTGCACGCCTAGTACCCCCAGTATCTGGGCGACCTTGCGTGCCCGTAGCTCGCAATCGGCATAACTATGACGATGGGTCACGCCATCGATGACCGAGACAATGCCGGACTGCCGATGGTGACGCGCCGCGCCCTGCAGCAGATTGGGCAGGAGCATGGGGATGCCCATCGAGTACTGATGCGATCCGGTGTTCATAGGTTCTGTCTCCTGTTTGGCTTGCGAGCGTGATGTGCGTCCCAGTGCCAGCTCGGCGCCGAGGTCGCCCGTCGTGATGAAGGTTCCGGGAAAGTATCGGCGGCGCCGGTTGCAACCGCCTCGTTCGATGGGATGAATTCGCGGCGCTCGCGCAGTCGAAAATCGCCGGGCATCCGGCGCCATGCGGCAATTCATCCCATCGAACGAGGCAGGCGCCGCCACCCCCAATCGATAATTCCGTGGAGCGATCCTTGTCATCGCGTTGCGGTGCTGCCCGTCGACGGCGGGCATCTCGCTTTCTTCCTGGACTTCAGCTAGACGATTCACCATGGATCTTTCGCAATTGGCTTCCGATGTAAATCCCACTTCAGCGCACTCCGGTGGGAGCACCGCCATCGACCTCGAACGTCTGGCCGGCTGGATGCGCGCGACGGGGCTGGATACCTGCGACCTGCGGGTGCGGGTACTGTCTGGCGGTCAATCGAACCCGACGTTCCTGTTGCAGACGGCAGGCGAATCATTCGTCCTGCGCAAGCAGCCGCCCGGCGCGCTGCTGCCGTCCGCGCATGCCATCGATCGCGAATACCGGGTGATGCAGGCGCTTGCGGGCACGGGCGTTCCGGTGCCGCGCATGGTGGCCTGGTGTGATGACCCGACGCTGCTCGGCACGCCGTTCTTCCTGATGGAGTACATCCGCGGCCGGAGCTTCATGGATCCGACCTTGCCCGGGCTCGATGTGGCCGAGCGCAAGGCGATCTATGCCGATGTGAATCGCGTCCTCGTGGCCCTGCACGGCGTGGACTATCGCCGCGCCGGACTCGACACGTTTGGCCGGCCGGGCAACTACTTCGCACGGCAGATCGACCGTTGGAGCCGCCAGTACCGCAGTGCGGAAGGTGAACGAATCGAGGCCATGGAGGCGTTGATGGCATGGCTGCCGGCGCATATTCCCGACGGCGACGAGACCTGCGTGGTGCATGGCGACATGCGCATGGACAACATGATCATCCACCCGACGGAGCCGCGCGTTGTCGCAGTGCTTGACTGGGAACTGTCCACGCTCGGGCACCCGCTGGCCGACCTCTCATACTTCTGCATGTCGTGGTGCGTGCCGCCCGATCTCTGGCGCGGCGTGGCGGGCGTTGACCTGACCGCGCTGGGTATTCCCCAGGAACATGCGTTCGTCGAGGACTACTGCCGGGCCCGCGGCATCGACGCCATCCGGCACTGGGACTTTTATCTCGCCTACAACCTGTTCCGAATGGCTGCGATCCTGCAGGGTGTGGCGGCACGTGCCGCGCACGGCAATGCCTCGGCGGACGACGCAGCGAGCATGGGGGCCAAAGTGAGACCGCTGGCCGAGCTGGGGTGGCGGTGCGCGCGACGCAGCGAGATGCAGTAAGGCATAAAGGAGGCCGCGCTGGCGGCCCAATGCGTCGAGCGTTGGTGTAACAAAGAGAGGGCCGCCTAGACGAGGCGGCCCAATGCAAGGTACGCACGGAGCACCTGCGTACAGTGGAGATATCCGGACTTATCCGTGCTTCGGCTTCAGCAGCGGGCTTGTCACTTCCTGGGCGTAGCTGAACGTGCGCTGGATGTCGAGTTGCCGGATGCGCCAGACATTGTCGGGCTCCAGTCCAAGTTCGCAGTTGACGTCGACGAGCAGGAACGGCAAGGAACCCGGTACCGGCAGCTTCGGCGGGGTGCCGTCATCATAGAGATGGAGGCCCAGGGTATAGACGGCCGAGGCACGCTCTGCGTTCTGCCGGAGGATGGAGAAATTGGTGACAATGTGCCGTGTGACTTGCGTTGCAGACCGGTTGCGCAGCGAGGCTTCGACTTCTTGCCGACCCCGCAGCAGGACACCATTGCGTTCCCACACGCAGTTGTCTGAAAACTGCGCCATGGCCAGGGCGAAGTCGCCCCTGTCCACACCGTAGTAGAACAGCTGAACACTCTGCTGGCAGGCTGTGATGCGTGCGTGGCTTTCGATGGCACTCACCGTGCCGCTTTGCGTGGAGGTTTGCATGAATTCCGGAAATGTCAGGGGTGGGTCGGGGTCCATACGTCCGGAAAATTATCTGGGACATCGCCGTTGTATCGCCTCATTCGAAGGGATGAATTGACAGAGATGTCTACAGAGGTGGCCGAGATTCATCACTTCGAATGAGGCGGCTTCGCTGGGTGAGCTTGATAATCTGCCAAACGCCCCGTTGGCGGCGCACTTTCATGAGTCGGAGCTTCCATGAGTACTAAACGTCGGATCTTTGAGGCCGAACACGAGCTGTTCCGCAAATCTGTCGCCCGATTTACCCGCGACGAGGTGGCGCCAAATGTGGATGCATGGCGCAATGCGGGGTGTTGTGATCGCTCCATTTTCGAAAAGGCGGGCGCACAGGGGCTGCTGCTGATGTGGGCCGACGAACAGTATGGCGGTGCCGGCGTGACCGACTTCCGCTACGAGCAGATCGTGTACGAAGAAGTGATCCGCCATGGCGATATCGGCGTATACCTCACGCTGCACTCGAGGCTGGTCGCTCCCTACATCGCACGCCTCGGTACGGAAGAGCAGAAGGCACGGCTGTTGCCGGAGGCAGTGAGCGGCAAGCGGATCCTTGGCATCGCCATGACGGAGCCCGGGACAGGTTCGGACCTGGCGGGCATACGGACGCGCGCGCAGAAGACGGAAGGCGGCTGGCTGCTGAACGGGGCCAAGACCTACATCTCGAACGGCATCAACGCCGACACGGTGATCGTGGTGGCACGCACTGACCCGGACCAGTCGCGCGCATTTGGACTGTTCCTCGTCGAGCGCGGCATGAAGGGCTTCGAGCGCGGTCGTCGCCTGGACAAGCTCGGCCTTGATGCGCAGGACACGGCCGAGCTGTTCTTCGACCAGGTATTCGTACCAGATGCCAATCTGCTGGGGGAACCGGACCAGGCGCTGAGCTACCTGGCCGAAGGGCTGGCGGAAGAACGTCTGCTGAGCGCCTGCCAGTCCCTGGCCCATGCCCAGGTGGCCCTCGATCTGACGCTTGACTACGTCAAGGAGCGACGCGCATTCGGACGGCCGATCGGCGCATTCCAGAACACGCGCTTCGCGTTGGCGCGCAAGCACGCCGAACTCGACGCGATGCAATCCTGGATCGACACGCTGGTGATGGATCACAACGCGGGCCAGCTCGACGCGGCCACGGCGGCATCGGCGAAGCTGCTCACTTCCGAACTGGAGGGGCGACTGATCGACGAGTGCCTGCAATTTCATGGTGGCGCTGGCTACATGGAGGAATACCGCATCAGCCGCATGTACCGCGATGCCCGGGTGTCGCGCATCTATGCGGGTACTTCAGAGATCATGCTGGAGATCATCAGCCGCTCGCTGGGCCTGCGTGAACGCATGGATTGAGCGGATGCGTTTGGCGCAGCGGCCAGCAGAGGGCCTATCGCCCGAAATCAGGTTTCGTCCCACGCGGCCCACGGGCCGCAGCCTGCGCAAGGCAACGCAGGAAGCCATAAAGGATAGAAGTCATGAAGCTCATCGACAGAAAGCGCCGCTTCACACTGGGCTGTCTCTGCGCCGCGGCATTTACTCCGCTGTCTGATCTGGTCTTTGCACAGAAGGTTGACTGGCCTGGCCGCCCTTTGAAGATCGTGGTTCCTCTGGCGGCAGGCAGCGTTGCGGACGCCATTGCGCGCCTGTTTGCGGAAGGCCTGTCTGAGCGCCTTGGACAGCCCATCATAGTGGACAACCGCCCTGGAGCGAACACAATCATTGGCACCACAGCGGTAGCAAAATCCCCGTCGGATGGCTACACCATCCTCATGGGCATGACGTCACTTATTCAGAGTCCCGTTCATTACAAGAACGTAACCTACGATCCCTTCCAAGACTTCACTCCGTTGGGGAAGTTGGGCCTGGCCGCGTCTGTCCTGGTCGTGCGATCCGACAAGGGCGTCAAGAACCTGGATGAGATGGTCAAAGCGGCTCGTGGCAAGAACTGGAGCTATGCATCGAGTTCGACGGGGCCGCAGGTGTTCATGGAGATGTTCAATCAGGTCAATGGGCTTGGGATGACCGGTGTGTCATACAAGGGAGACAGCGCGGCAATCACGGACCTGATCGGTGGCCAGATCGATTGTGGCCTGTTTTCGCTCTTTGCCGTCAAGACACTGGCGCGGACGGGGAAAGTTACGATAGTGGGCGTGGTTGGTGACCAAAGGGTAAGTAGCCTGCCAAACGTTCCTTCGTTCTTCGAACAGGGGCATAAGGAGGTGAATTACAAAGGTGGGTGGTTCGCCTTTTTCGGACCGGCTAATTTGCCCCCGGCAATTTCTGCTCGTCTGACACGAGAGCTGAAGTCGATCTACGATCAGCCGTCATTGCGCAAGCGCCTGGAGGAGATGGACCTGATCCTCAACTGGACCGATGGTCCAGCCTTTGCTCCTCAGATGCGGCACGATATGGAAGTCTGGCGCGATCTTGTCAAGCAATCCAAGGTTGTCATCGAGCAATAGTTCGACGATTGCAGAGTTGTTGTCACCAGAGCGGCGTCATTGCAACAGCCCGGCCTTGCGCGCCAGCGCCACCGCATGGGTGCGGGACGAGGCGTTCAGCTTGGCATTGATGCCGCGCAAGTGGGTCTTGATGGTGGCCTCGGACACAAAGAGCCTGTCGGCCATCGCCTTGTTGCTCAAGCCATCGCCAAGCAGCACGAGGACCTTCCGTTCAGTCTTGGTTAGTTCCTCGAAGGCAGGCGTGCGAACGGATGGCGAGGCCGGCGCTTCCTGTGGCGACGTATCGCCTCCATTGTGCGCGGCGAGACGATTCCTCAATTGCTGCATGAAGGCGGTGATCGCTGGGGCGGGGCGGTGGGCACACTTCGAAACTGCATCCAGCAGGCGCAGCATCGGGACGCCCTCATCAACAAAGGTGCTGACGAAGCCCTCGGCGGCGGCAAACTCGACTGCCGCCAGGCATTCCCGCCGCGCGCCTTCCATGTCGCCACATGCATGCAAGGCCAGCGCCAGCAGGACACGCAGCTTCAAGGCGCGACGGAAGCGCGCGGCATCCAGAGACTCGGCCAGGGCCGAAGACAGTTGACGTGCCGCTTCAGCCGGTTCGCCGCACGCGATATTGAGTCGCCACCGCGCCAGTTCGGGTGTCTCGATGTCGTTGGCATGGGGTGCGAATGCCTTGCCGAATGGCCATGCATCGAGCGCCTCGGCGGCAGCCAACTCGGAGCGCGCACCGACAGAGTCGCCGCGATGCAGGGCGATGCGGGATCGCTCCAGCCGCGCACTGGCCACCATGCGAAGCAGGCCGGTGCGATAGCCCATCTGTTCGCAGTCGTGCAGCCAGAGCATGGCGTCGTCGTCGCTCGATGTGCCGAGCTCACAGCGGCAAAGCAACACGAAGGTGACGATCAGCGTGTCGGTGTGCGCCGCCGCGCGAATGAGTGGCAGGTAGGCCGTGAGCAGGCGCTGCGCTTCGGCGATCTGGCCTGCCTCGTAGAGCGCCTCCGCGAGGAAGGCGCCCGCGATCTCCTGCCCGTCGATACGGGCTTCTCGCGAGGCCGCCTCCGGCTTGTGGGCACCACGGTAGCGGGCCAGCGCCTGCCTCAGTCGACCCTGCGTCAGATCGATCAGACCGTCGAAACAATGTGCGACGCGCATGTTCGACCCGCCGCCGAAAGCGCCGTGCACCTGTCGGCTGCTGTCCAACATGCGGCGCGCCTGATCGAAATTCCCGAGATAGATATGGCAGCATGCGTGCGAATTGAGCTGAATGCCATAAGGGAACGCGTGGGCCGGTGAAAGCGTGCGCGCGCAGGCTTGCCAGGCGGCAAAGGCCTGGTCCAGCTTGTCAGTCAGTGCCAGGATGAACGCATGCAGCGCAAGCGTGTGGGCAGCAATCTCGGCATCCCGCTCTCCGGCCTCCTGCATGTTGTCGAGCAGCTTCAACGCCTTGTCGCTGCGTCGCAGGAAAGTCAATGCCCAGGCGTGGACCAGACGCAGCCGTGGCCGGTTCGACAGGGCTTCCGGAGGCAGTGCGTCGAACCAGCGCGCGAGCAGACGCACGCGTCCTTGCCAGAGGATGGGCTCAGCGTTCTGTTGCATCAGGTCGAGCGCCCGGCCGGTGTCGGCGCGCAAGGCATGCTCGATGGCCGGAACCGGCCGTTGCTGTTCGGAGTACCAGTCGCTGGCAGTGCGGTGCAGGCTGGCGATCTCGCCCGCGTCGTACTCCAGGGCCAGCCGCGCGTTGAGGAAATCGGAAAACAGGCTGTGATAGCGATACCAGTTCCCGGACGCGTCCACGCGGACCAGGAACAGGTTCTCGTCCGCGAGCTGGGCCAGCATCCGCGCGCTGTCGGCACGCCCGGTCATGGCGCTACACAGACTGGCATCGAAGGACCGGAGGAGGGAGGTCCGCAAAAGGAAGTCGCGGATTTCCTGCGGTTGCTTCGACAAGACATCCTGTGCCAGATAGTCTGCTACGGCAGCGTCGGAGCCCGAGAACGCTTCGATGAATTGCTCGGGATCGGTGCAGCGGCTCATTGCCAGCACGCCGAGCCGGATCGCCGTGACCCATCCTTCGGTGCGTGAATGGAGCTTGCGGACGTCTTCCGGGCCCAACGGCTGGCTGATATGCTCGCCGAGATAGCCTGCCGCTTCGTCGCGCGTGAAGCGCAAGTCGTCGGTGCCGATCTCCAGCAGCTCTCCCTGCGCACGCAGCCTGCCCAGGCCCAGGGCGGGGACCGCGCGTGACCCGACGACCAGTTTGCCGTGCGCCGGCATCTGCGTCAGCAGTTCCCGCAAGTACTCGATGGCCTCGGGATTCTGCAACGCCTCGAAGTCGTCCAGGAAGATGGCAAAAGGGAAGGGGAGTCGTTCCAGCTGGCCCGCCAGGGTGTCGGGCGGCATATCCGCATCCGGCGTGACGGTGCCGGATGCGCAGCCATGGCCGAGTTGGTCGACGGCCGCGTTCAGTGCCTTCAGGAAGACGGGAAAGTCATTGTCTTCTGTTCCAACACGGATCCACCCGCTGCGTACGCCTTGTTCGGTCCACGCCGCATGCAGGTCGCGCATGGCGCTGGTCTTGCCGAAACCCGCGGGAGCTTGTACCACGACCAGGCGGATCATCTCTGCCTGGCTCGCTGGCGTGACCAGCCGGGTTCGCTTGAGGTGGGTGGGCTGCAGAGGCGGAGGCTGAAGCTTGGCGGGTGGGGACACGGCAGGGAGACGTGGAGAAGGAACTGATTGGCCGGCTACGGAAAAAAAAGCCGCCCCGGGCTCGGCAGCCATTGTGGCACGGCGTGGGGTCGGCGGGTTCAATTCGCCTATTGCAATGTTGCCTGCCTGCCGGCCCCAGCCAGATGTGCGCCCGGTGTCTCAGGCAATACGCATGGAATAGTCAACCGGCTGGACTTGCTTGGTCAGGTTGCCAATGGAAATGCGCTGAATCCCCACCTCGGCCATTTCCCTGATGGATGAGAGCGTCACCCCGCCCGAAATCTCGAGTTCGGCGCGCCCTGCGGCCATCCGCACCGCCTCGCGCATGTCCGCGAGCGACATATTGTCGAGCAGAATCAGCCGCGCACCATGCTGTAATGCTTCATCGAGCTCTGACAGCGTCTCGACCTCTATTTCAATAAATGAAGCAATGCCAGTGTACTGTTGTGCGTTGCGCAAGGCCGCGCCGATACCGCCGGTTGCGGCAATGTGGTTCTCCTTGATCAGGATGGCATCGGACAAGCCGAACCGATGGTTGAAGCCGCCACCTGTCCTTACCGCATAGCGTTGGGCCTGCCGCAGACCTGGCAGGGTCTTGCGCGTGTCATAGACACGCGCAGCGGTCCCCTTTACGGCTTCGGCGTACTGCGCAGTTGTGGTCGCAATGCCGGAGAGCAACTGAAGGAAATTGAGCGCGGTGCGCTCGGCCGCCAGGATAGCGCGCGCGTTGCCTTCAATGCGGCAGAGGACCTGGTTCTCGCCGATGCGTTCGCCGTCGGCAGCCATCCAGGTCACATGGGCTTCGGGGTCGAGTTGCCGCACCGCGCTCTCCACCCAGGCCGCGCCGCAAAGGCAGGCATCATCGCGCGAGATGATCGTGGCGGACGCGCGGCGATCCGGCGGAACCAGCATGCCGGTCAGGTCGCCGGCCCAGTTGTCTTCGGTCAGAGCACGGGCGACATCGCTTTCGATATGTCTGCTCAGGTCTTGGTGTGGGAGCGTGTCGGTCACTGCGTGGGCCTCCGGTCGGGTCGGTGAGTCAGATCTTCATCGCTTCGTAGGTGCCAGGATGGAACAGTTCGTCCACGGACATCAAGCGCTTCGAGAGCCCTTGCGAGTGATGGTGCCTGACGAAGGTCTCCAGCGTGGCGCGATTGGGCGCGACGCCGTAGGACCAGTAGTCTTGCCCCATGGCATCGCGTGCGGCCTTGAGTTGCTCCTCGACGAAGGGCAGCGTTACCTTGGTCGCGGAGGTATCCGCGAGCTTTTCGAGTGCGACGGTCTTGGCCTGCTCGAAGGCCTTGAGGGTCGCAGCCGGCAACCACGGATGCCGCTCAACCAGTTCGCGGCGAATGCCAACCACGTGCATGATCGGAAAGACACTGGTCCGACGGTAGTAGTCCTTGGCGGTTACCGTTGGATCGTCGAACAACCAGCCGACGTTTGGATTGCGTGCGGCGGCGCCGCCGGGGGGGCGCGGGGCAATGAAGGCGTCGATATCGCCCCGGTCGAGCATCGCCGAAATCGTGTCGCCGTCGGGGGCATTGGTCAGGCGAATGTCGGAGGGCAGGTCCAGCTTGATCTTCTCGGGCCGGCCCGGCTCGTCAATGCCGCCTCGAACCCACGTGACATCTTCTGGCCGCACTCCGTAGTCGTCCTGCAGGATGGCTCGCGCCCATACGATGGCGGTGAGCTGGTATTCCGGAACGCCGATCCTGCAACCCTTGAGGTCTTCCGGCTTGCGGATGCGATCCTTGCGGACGTAGATCGAGGTGTGGCGAAACGCACGCGAAAGAAACACCGGAATGGCCACGTAGGGACTCGCATCCTGCGATGCCTTGACGAGATAGCTGGAGAACGACAGTTCGCTGATGTCGAACTCGGAATGACGGAACGCGCGAAAGAACATCTCCTCCGGGGACAGGGTCATGCAGACCGGCGCGACACCGTCGATCTGGACCTCGCCGGTGAGTAGTGGGCGCGTACGGTCGTAATCTCCCATAGCAATCGAAAGCTGCAGCTTGTTCATGTCAGGTTGCCTCAGCGTTGGGCAGGTACGTTGTAAGAGGTTTCGAGTGCCGCTTCGGCGGCTTCCCAGACGTAGCGGGCGGTATAGGTGCGCCAGTCTGTCGTCTTTGGCAGGATGGCCTGGAAAGAACAGGTCTGGTCTGGAATGCGGGAAGTCCCCGTGCCGATCGCGGGCTCACCTTGCCGGAACGCCTTGACGGCCTCAACCATGCGCTTGCGGAATTCGACGATGGCAAGGTCGCTCGCACCGAGGCGTTCATGCGTGCGGTCGGCAATGGGGCCCATCGACACCCACATCGCGATGTCCTGATTGGGAAAGCCGGTGATGCCAGTGAAGTTGCCGGCCTTCATCATCTGGCGGTCCTGCTTGAAGTTGTTGTCCAACCGGCGCAGGGGCTTGTACGTGTTGTCGATGTCGACGCCCATGGTCTGACCCAGGAACTTGCGCCAGGTCTCGGTTTCCGGCGTCCGGGCCGGGTGCCCCCAGGCGATGAAATAGAAGACCGTGTTTGTGTCGTCGGCGGGGACGTTTATGTTGGCGACGTTGTAAAGGTTGTTTGGGGGAATCAGAGCGGTCGCCGGCGCAACGAATACGGTCGTACGCACATAATCGAGCGTCGCTGCATCCTTGATCGGGCGGCGCACGGCTGCGTAGCGGAAGCCATAGCTCGTGCGCTCCAACTGCATCCGGGGCGCGCGGTCGGTGGAGGGGCGCAGCCACGCCTTGTCGGTGGCTTCACCGGACTGCACGCGTGCCGGCACCATATCAGACGAGTGAAGGCTTGAGCTGTGCGCGGAATCGATGGCGCCCTCGAGTACCTGCGCCCAGTTGCACGGGATGACCGCCTTGGCGATGCTGACGCGGACATCTTTTGTGGGCGCCCACACCGGTGGCTGGAACTCCGGTACCTCGTCCTGTGGTCCCATGTAAGCCCAGACCAGGCCGCCCCATTCCTGCGTAGGGTAGGCGAGGTGCTTCACCTTGCTGCACATATCGCTGGCGGTCGGCTCCGACGCCATCTCGACCACATTGCCCTGTACGTCGATCTTCCAGCCGTGATAGAGGCAGCGAAGGCCGCAGTCCTCGTTGCGCCCGTAAAACAGTGAGGCACGGCGGTGCGGGCAGTACTCATCCATCACACCAACGCGTCCTTCTGTATCGCGAAAAACGACCAGCTCCTCCCCAAACATGCGTGCGCGCACCGGGTTGCCGTCGGGCTCGGATACCTCTTCGATCAGGCAGACCGGTTGCCAGTGGCGCCGCATCAGCTGCCCCATTGGCGCATCGCCTTCAACACGGCACAGCAGTTCGTTCTCTTCGTGACTTAGCACAGTGGATTCCTTTGTGAGTGCTTTGACATTACTGGTGTGGAGTGCAGTGCCTGTCACACTAGCAGATATTGCGAAGATTATTAGATCGCTAATCAAAGTCTACGGGGGGGAAGAAGATCTTGTCTATAGGGTTTCCGCTTAGCTTGGCCTAATGGGGAGTCAGGGTCGGGGCGTCTCGTGCGTAGCCCAACACTAGGGTAAAACCCTAGAATGCAAACATTAGAACTCTAATAATATTTAAGGCGTCATGACCTGATGGATGCCGCTTCAACTTGTTGTTGACGCGTACGTACCGTCAATGGCAGGGCAATACCAGATACCTGAGGAGAACCGCATGCAACGCGTCGAAGACACGCTGACGATGGACCTTGCCGTGACACGCGTCGAGAAGATAGCCGCCGCGATTCACGCGTTTGAATTTCGTCATCCGGATGGTCTTGAGCTCCCACCATTCACGGCAGGCGCACATATCACGGTCACCACGCCGAGTGGCGCACAGCGAAAGTACTCGCTCTGTAACGACCCGGAAGAGCAGGATCGATACGTAATCGCTGTCATGCGCGACAGCGAGGGCCGTGGCGGATCCCTGAGCATGGCCGACCAACTGCGTGCCGGTGACGTAATCAGGGTCAATACGCCTCGAAACGACTTCGCGCTGGATAGCCGTGCCAAGCAATTCCTGTTCATTGCGGGTGGTATTGGGATTACCCCGATTCTGTCGATGATGCGCCACCTTCAGTCAAGCGGGCTAGATCGCTTCAGGCTGATCTATTGCACTCGTTCGCCGGAGGAGACGGCGTTTCTTGAAGAACTCAAGGGCAGTGAATTCCACGGTCGGGTCAAGATCCATCACGACTTCGGCAACCCGGATGGGCATCTGGACCTCTGGCCGATTCTTGAGAATCCTGGTGGCGCTCATATCTATTGTTGCGGTCCGCGCGGTCTAATGGACGCCGTCCGCGACATGAGCGGTCATTGGCCGTGCGGATCGGTGCACTTCGAGAGCTTCGGCGTCGAATCGTCTTCAAAAAGGCACAATGCTCCGTTCACCGTCACGCTGGCCCGCTCGGGAAAATCGATTGAAGTTGCGGCTGACCAGACCTTGCTTCAGGCATTGCAAGAGCACGATGTGCAGGTCCTCAGTTCGTGCGAGAGTGGCACCTGTGGTTCATGCAAGACCCGGTATCTGAGTGGGGACGTGGAACACCGTGATCTGGTGCTGACGGAAGAGGAGAAGCAGGACAACCTGATGGTCTGCGTCTCGCGTGGCGTGCAGTCGAGCCTAGTTCTGGAGCTTTGACATGGCCGACACCAGAATCCGCCTCGGCGTGATCGGGCTCGGTCGCGCGTTCACCCTGATGCTGCCGACACTTGCGAACGACGACCGGCTCAGGCTTGTCGCTGCGACCGATCCCAGGCCAGAGGCCCGTGCCCGGTTCGCTCAGGACTTTGGCGGCGCAACATACGATACGGTAGAGGCTTTGTGCACCGACGAGTCGGTGGAGGCTGTCTACGTGGCTACGCCTCACCAGATGCATGTCGCGCACGTCTGCGAGGCTCTCCGGCACGGCAAGCATGTCCTGGTTGAAAAGCCGATGGCAATTTCGCTGGCGGAATGTCAGCGCATGGTCGAGGCTTCGGAAGCTGCGGGCAGATACCTGATCGTCGGACACAGCCACAGCTTCGACGGCCCCGTCCTGCAGGCGCGGCGGCTCATCGAGAGCGGCGTGGCGGGGGCGCCGCGAATGGTTGTGGCGCAGAATTACACGGATTTCCTCTACCGGCCGCGTCGCCCGGAAGAACTAGACACAGGGCAGGGCGGCGGCGTGATTTTCAGCCAGGCCGCCCATCAGGTCGAAATTGTCCGGCTCCTATGCGGGGGCATGGTGCGTTCTGTGCGGGCTCATACCGGGGCGTGGGATTCGGCCCGGCCCACCGAGGGCGCTTACAGCGCACTGATGGAATTCGACGACGGCACCTTTGCCTCGGCGACGTACAGCGGCTACGGCTACTACGACACGGACGAACTGCTGGGCTGGGTCGGTGAAATGGGGCACCGCAAGCATCCGGAGGAATATGGGATTGCGCGCCGCAAGCTCGCTGGCACAAGAACGGCGCAAGCCGAGGCAGCGCTCAAGGCATCGGCAAACTACGGCGGAGACCTATATTGTCCCGATTCCCGCCCCGCGGCGGAGGCGCATCAGCATTTCGGCCATATTGTGGTCAGTTGCGAGCGCGCCGACCTGCGGTTGACGCCACATGGCGTGGAGTACCTTGATGGCGCGGTGCGCGTGATGCACGGGTTGCCAGTGCCTCGAATCCCCCGGCAGGAGGTGATCGACGAGCTATGGCAGGCCTTGCGTGACGGCGTTCGTCCATTGCACGATGGTCGCTGGGCCATGGCGACAATGGAAGTGTGTCTTGCCATCCTCGCGTCGGCGAAGTCGCGGCAAGAGGTAGCAATGAAGTATCAGGTACCTGTGCGTGCGATCTAAGTATCGACACCCGGGGGGAGTCGATGCTCGTGCCGTCGAGCATCACATGAGTACGATTGGGAGAAGCCACTATGGCGAGAAATGCAAATTCCGAGTTTGACATCCGGGGCGTCAATCACATTGCTCTGGTTTGCAGGGATATGGTGAAGACAGTCGAGTTCTACCGAGACGTGCTCGGAATGCCATTGATCAAGACGATTGACCTTCCTGATGGAAGGGGGCAGCACTTCTTTTTCGATATTGGCAATGGTGACTCGATTGCGTTTTTCTGGTTTCCGAACGCACCTCTAGCTCAGCCGGGCATCGCTGCTCCGGAATCCCTCCCGGGGAACGGTTCGCTGCTATCCGCACATGGTTCCATGAACCATCTTGCGTTCAACGTTCCCGCCGACAAGTTTGATGCATATGTGACTCGTCTGGCTGAGAAAGGTGTCAAGGTTTCGCGGGTGATGAACCACGACCACTCGCCGCGGCAAATTAGCGAGACAGTGACCAGCGACGTGTATGTCCGCTCGGTCTACTTCTTTGATCCCGATGGGGTCTGCCTCGAGTTTGCTTGCTGGCTGCGTGAGTTTGACGAGAGCGACGTCAATTGCGAGCCCAGGTCGGCAGCTTGCGCCTGAGTCAGGTCAAAGACCTTGCAACCAGCGCACCAACTGATTGACGCGGCCGGAGGCGCCGATTCCCCGGCCGCGAGCCATCATTGATCAGTCATCTTCAAGTGCTTCACCGCGCATCGCAATCAGGTGACCGAATTCCCTGGTTGATGGAATCCGGCGCGCCGGGTCATCGGAGTTGGTCTCATCGTTTGCCATGTTCTCAATGATGGTAAGCAGGACCTTTCGCGCGGTCTTGATTTCGGCTTCCTTCAGTCCAGCCACGCCGATCTCGTTGACTTCCTCGGCGAGGGGCACCAGCTTCTTCTTCAGCGCCTTACCCTTCGGGGTCAGAAAGACATAGGTGTTCTTCTTGTTATCAGGCGTTTGCCGACGCTCAACATAGCCCAGCTTTTCCATTGCGGAAACAGCACTGAAGGTGGTCGGAGTTGTCGTGCCGGATTCGTCGCTGAGCTGCTTCTGGGTCAACCCGTCGGTGACCCAAAGAATCCGCAAGTACGTCCAATGCCCGAATGAGACTTCATGCTGGGCAAGACGCATCTGAAGGCCACGAATCATTGCTCGTGTGGCGTCCTTTATCAAGTGGGCCAGACGATCGTCCGGCACCGCTTCGCGCCAGTGCCGCAGGATGGGATCCGGTTCGGGAGCGTGCTTTGTTGCCATGGGCTTTCTGAGCTGTGAGATAAGGTTGCTGCAATGATATCGCGCTGTAGGATGGTCTTGCCATCCTGGCGTCAGGCTATGCCGGGGTCAGTAGTGTGTCGCGCGACGGCACCGACGAGGACTGGTCCTGAATCCAGGCTGGCCGTACTTGAAGAGGCTTTGCCGCGTACTCCCGGGCAACGCAGCGGCGCACCGCGTCGGCGAACTCGGCGCAGACACTTGTCATCAGGTCCGCCGATCGATACATCAGATAGACGTGAAATCCCGGGAGCTCATCCTGGATGTCCAGGGGTACCAGAGCATCGCGAGCCAGTTGCAGCGGGCCTCCGGTGCCGGGGAACGCGAGGTCCGACCACACGCTGACGAGATCGCTCCTTGCGGCCAACTGCAGACCGAGCAGGTTTGACGCAACCTGCACGACTCGGCCAGGCATTTCGAGCCGGTGCATGCGCATCGCCGTGGCCAGCGGGCTATTGGTGTCATCGATAGGGTCGAGAACAAGCCAGTCGGCGTCGTGCAGTGCATGAAGGCGGCGCACATGGCGCAGCGGATGGCCAGGACGGACGGCCAGCTTCATGCCCACCGAGAACAAATGCTCCCATTGAAATGGGGTCGCACCAGGAGCGCTGCTTGTCGAGACAAGGCCGAGGTCCAGTCGGCCTTCGCGCATGCCTTCCTGAATCTGCTGCGGTCGCATCTCGAAGGCACGCAATGAGACGTGGGGGAAGCGATGACGAAAGACGGTCATCGCCTCAGTCAAGGGGCCGCTGGCAGCTACCGGCGTGAAGCCGATATTCAGTTCGGCTTCCGCGTGCCCGCGGATCGACTCGATGTCTTCCACGGCGTACCGCAATTCCTGCTCAACCACTCTGGCCCGTTTCAGGAACGCCTGACCATAGGCAGTGAGGCTCACACCGCGCGCCGTACGCGCCAGCAACGTGACACCGAGTTCTCGTTCCAGGTCGGATATCGCTTTGGACAGCGCTGGCTGCGAGATGTGCAGCACGCGGGATGCCTCGTGGATGCTGCCGTGCTCGGCCACAGCCAGCATTACGCGCAATTGTTGCAGTTTCATGGTCCTATCCTCGCCTTTATTGCCGGGGCCGGCGGTGTTTGTCCGTATTTGCACGGATACTATCGACGGCCTCGTTGTGCGGGCGATCCGATTCAGTTATCAGGATAAAAATATACGATTTCTAATATTCCGTCTTTACTGGAATACTCCAACTGCGTGGTTTGCATCGATCAGAAAGTGCAGATTTCGCAGCCCGTCGGCAGGGCATGGCCGGACTTACGCGCCCCCACAACACCTGTTCATAGAGACCTTGAATGAACGACGCCTCCTTTACTGCCACCAACTCCGCCGTTTCTACGGCCACCGTCCAGCCGCGCAAGCAAAGTCAGTTCCGGCTGATTGCCGCCTGCTCGGTGGGCAACGCGCTGGAGGTGTATGACTTCACCGTCTACAGCTTCTTCTCTCTGCTGCTCGGCAAGCTCTTCTTTCCGTCGGATAGTGCCTACGGTTCACTGCTGCTGGCCGTGGCAACGTTCGGCATCGGCTTTGCCATGCGCCCGCTCGGCGGGCTGGTGATCGGCAACTACGCTGACCGCCGCGGCCGAAAGGCGGCGATGACACTCACGATCGCCTTGATGGTCCTCGGCACGCTGCTGATCGCTCTGGCGCCAACTTACGCTTCGGCCGGTGTGTTCGGATCGCTGACTATCCTTGCGGGCCGGGTCCTGCAGGGCTTCTCGCTGGGCGGTGAAATGGCCGCCTCTTCGGTCATGCTGATGGAGTCAGGTTCGCGGAATGGGCGAGGCTGGCGCGTAAGTTGGCAACTGGCAAGCCAAGGCATCGCATCGTTGCTCGGCGCGCTGACGGGCGCCGTGTTGTATGGCTTCATGCCGACTGCCTCACTCGAGAGCTGGGGCTGGCGCCTTCCGTTCATGCTGGGTCTGCTGATTGCGCCTGTGGGCCTCTATATTCGTGCAAACCTGGATGAAACCCATAAGGCTGACGCGCAGGCGCCGAGCCCCATGGGCGAGTTGATCCGCCGTCACGGTGGCGCGCTACTGAAGGGGATCCTTGCGGTACCGGCTTCTACGGTCACCATGTACCTGGTGGTGTACTACATGCCCACCTACATGATTCGCGTGCTCAAAATGCCGGCGTCGCTGTCGTTCCTTTCGGGCTGCGCAACCGGGCTGACGCTGTTTGTTGTGGCGCTTGCCTCGGGGCGACTCGCTGATCGTCTGAGCCGCCGAAAGACGCTGGTTGTTACTTCGCTGGTCATCAGCATGCTCGCGATCGTCCCGGCATTCTGGCTAATGAATGCCTACCCTAGCGTGCCGCTGGTGATCGGACTTTCGGTACTGCTGACGGCGGGCATTAACCTCGGCACGACACCCCTGTTCCTCGCGATCATGGAATCCCTGCCGGTCAAGGTGCGCGCGAGCGGCATGGCTGTCATTTCCAGCGTGGGCATCACCATCTTCGGCGGCACCGCACAATTCGGCGTCACCTGGCTGTTGGCTCGCACCGGCAATCCGCTGGCGCCAGCCTGGTACATGCTGGCCGCTGGCCTTGTCACGCTGCTCGCCGTCCTGAGTATCCGGGAAGGTAGCGCAGACTGAAGCCGGACGGTATGAGAGCGGATGTCTTCATCAGCGGGGTCGCGAGGCATGGCGCGATGCTGCAACGCGCGCGGCCCGATCTGGCGCGCTTAGTGCGAGCGTATCTCGTCGCGGAATAGGCCGCGACATTCTGATCAGTGAGTGCAGCGCGAGAATCGCTGCACCGGGGAAACGGAGCAGCCCGGCAATTTGTCGGGCTGTTTCATTTTTCGCTCTTCAGGAATTCAACAGAAGCGATACCAGTCCAGCTGGGCGAGGGGAAAATGCGGATTCTCCATACATAGGGATCCGTACGAAGGGGGCGGTACGAAGGAATCGGCGCGCCGGCGAGTGTGCACCGCATGCGCGGCACATGCTGTTGGTTTCCGGCAACTAGGGGTTTTTTGCTATCTAAGAATATCACCTTACGACATTGAATGATTAGAGAGCTAACCGTATGATCTGGGGACCGTGATGCGGATCTGGAGTTGAGACAAATGCGAAGCACCTGTGCGACGAGAGTGCTCGTCACGACTAACGAGAAGAACGATGTCATGGCCTTGTAACTCATACTGAGGACGGAGAGAGATGAAGAAGGCGATAGTTGCAGCAACGGTGTTCGGATCGCTCGGAGGTCTTGGCGCACAAGCAATCGCGCAGACGAGCGTGACGCTGTACGGCGTGGCGGATACCGGGATCGAGTACGTCAACCGGGTCTCGACCCCGACGGCGGTAGGCAGCCGTATTGGCCTGGAGAGGTTCGGCAGCCTTTCGGCATCGCGCTGGGGCCTGCGCGGGCAGGAAGACCTGGGCAGCGGCATGCAGGCCTACTTCTGGCTCGAGAGCGGCTTCAATGTCAGCGACGGCACGCTGCTGGGGTCGCCGCAACTGTTCACGCGCCAGGCCGCGATCGGGTTGCGGCAAACCGAGCTGGGGCAGTTGAGCTTCGGCCGCCAGTACACCAGCATGTTCTGGTCGATGGTGAACTTCATGCCATTCCTGACCGGCATCGCCTACGAACCGGCCATTGCGGTCGGTGGCGGCGGCTATCGTGAAGACAATACCGTCCAGTACACCGGCAAGTTTGGCCCGGCCAACCTGGTGGCGCACTACTCCTTCGGGACCGGCTTTGGCTACCAGGGAGGGCAGGTGTCGACCGTGCCTGGTGGCGAGGTGCCGGGCCATCCGCGCGCGCAGACGGGCTACGGCCTGGGTGCCTACTACCTGGGGGGAGGGTTCGGCATTGGCACGGGCTACGACCAGACGAACAACGCCCTGACCGCGACCTCGCCGATCGGCGAAGACAAGCGGGCCTTCATTGCGTTGAGCTACGAGACCGGGCCTGTGCGGTTCATGGGCGGCTATCGCTGGCGCGATTCGACCTACGGCAACGGCGCGACGGCGATCCGCGACAACTTCTACTGGGCGGGCGTGAAGTACCACGCGACGCCTGCCATCGACGTGATCGCCGCCTACTACTACGACCAGGTCAAGGGTGCGTCGCTGTCGCCGGCGGTGGGCGCGACGAGCCTGCCGAACTTCAGCCAGGTGGCGCTGATGGCGACGTACTCGCTGTCCAAGCGCACCACGCTGTACGCGGCCACCGCCTACGCGCACAACGGTCCGCTGAACTATGACACGGTGCTGCAAACCGGCACCTCGTACGGCTACGGCAATCCCACCACCGCGAAC
>JACXTT010002326.1_pt1 | contig 30313 bp, 18 predicted proteins | sample 9270951 | NCBI WGS metagenome assembly JACXTT01 (sample SAMN15532306, study PRJNA645909) | rock metagenome | isolation source: weathered quartz diorite | place: Puerto Rico | collected 2017-06-21 | reverse complement strand
CGACGGGAGGCTCAGCATGTCGGGCACCCGGTGCCACGCCTCGGCGCGCGCCGCAGCAATGCGGGCGATCTCGCCGGCCTCGCCGGGGCTCAAACGCGACGCCCCGGGCGCGAGGCCCGGGGCGCGTTGAATCGTCAGCTCCGCCGCGGAGGCCGCGCTCACCCCCATCGCCGCGAGCGCGGCGAGGATCGCGTACCGCGCGGCACGACGGGGTGGAGTCACGTGCCTCACAGAATCAGAATCGGTAGCCGAGCGTGATCTTGTAGACGTCGTCTAGGCCCGAATCCTTGGCCTGAGGGATGCCGCCGAAGTCGAGCCCGAGGTTGCCCCAGCTCGCGCCGAACCCGTACGTGAAGCCGCTGATCTGTCCTTCGGGGTCCGCGTACCAACCCACGCGGCCGGCGAACTGGTCGGTGTACGACACCTCGAGTCCGTGATTGTAGGTGCGGAACGTGTTCGTCACGAGCGACTGGTTGAAGTCCTCGACGAGGTGCACGGCGATGGACTTGTCCTGGTACGGCGTCCAGGCGGCGCCAACCTTGACGTTGCGGCTGAGCGGACTGGCCTGGTCCTCGTTGATGAACGTGACGCTGGGCCCGATGTTCTGAACGTTGATCCCGAAGTTGAAATGGGCGGCGGGAATCTTGTACAGCCCCGCCAGGTCGAGGCCGAACGTGGTGCCGACGCCGTGATTCGCGTCGGGCGCGAGCTGGATCCGGATCCACTTGAGCGAGGCGCCCACGGCCAAGTCGGGCATCACCTGGGTGCCGTAATAGAGCGCCGGCGAGAACTCGTTCGAGGTGAAGTCCCCGGTGGGCGTGCCCGCATCGTCGCGACCCTCGCTCGTTCCGTAGGACAGGAACACGATGCCGACGCCGAACGCACCGAACCCCTCGATCGGCTGCACGTAAGTGCCGTAGTTGTAGCTCACGTCGTTCGCGAGCCCGGGTACCAGCTTGGCGTAGGTGAGCTGCACCGCAGGCCTCTCGACGAAGCCGAGCGCCGCGGGGTTCCACCACGTCACGCCGGTGGCGTCTTCGGGGAGTGCCACGCCGGCTGCACCCATGCCGTTCTGTCGCCCCCCCGGTTGAATATCCAATGAGCGGCCGGTCCCCTGCGCGGACGCGGAGCCGGCGACGAGCACGCCTGCAAGCACAGCCAGGCACAGGAAGTTACAACGCATGACCGAGTCATCCTCCTTACCGGAGCGCCAAGAAAACACACGAGACCGGGCATATTACACCGGTGGTGCGGCTCGTGTTCCAGGCATTTTTCCCAACCCGTTCCCCCGTCACGGGTTGAGCACGACGAACCGGCCCTGAACGTCTGCCTCGCGGTCCCCGCCGGCACCGGCGTCGGCGCCGGTCGGCGTCACCACCACCTTGAACAGGTAGACCCCGTTCGCGAGCCCCTGCCCTTCGGCATCCAGGCCGTCCCATCGCAATTGGACCTGTCCCTCCCCACCCTGCTTCGAGAGCCGCCTCAAGAGCCTGCCCGAGACCGTGTAGATCCTGAGCTGGACATCGACCGGCCCGCCCTCGGTATCGACCACGAATTGTCCGCCGAACGTCGGGCCGCGGTACGACCCGGTGGGGTCCGGAAACAGGTAGGCGTCGACGATCCGGAGCGGCGGGGCCTGCGCCACCTCGAACTCGATCGACGCCTGCGAGCGGTGCTGCCCCGCCGACAAGCCGACGGCAAGATTGTCTGCCGCGGACACGCCGATCACGTGGAGTCCCTCGGGCAGCGGACGGTCCGTCGGCAGCGGGAAGGTGGCGGTCCCGGCTTGGAACGAGCCGGGGCTGTACTTGAAGCTGTCCGTCACCTCGACGCGCGACGTGGTGTTGCCGTCGATCGTGACGATGATCCCGTTCTGCGGCGTGTGGCTCGTGATCAGGATGCCGCTCGAGTCCGACAGGTCGATCCGCAGCGTCGCATCCGGGCGCACGCGAGTGGCGCCGCCCGGGAACGACAGACTGATCTTCGGCCCTTCCTGGTCGCCGCTCGGCGCCGTGCCGGTCGCCACGCGTAGCTTGAGATCTCCCACCGCGTCGCGTGAAACCGCCGAGCCCGTCGGCGTTCCGGTGAGGTAGACACGGATCCGCCCTCGCGTGCCCGGGCGCGCCTCGAGCGGAACCATGAAACGGCCGGAGAGCAGCCCCCCTCGCACCTCGGCCGAGCCCCGGTAGATCGGCCCGGCGCGGTACACGTAGGTCGGCGTCGGAGTGCAGTCGCTGAGCGTGCACGGCGGGGCCCTCAGAATTGGCGCGGAGTCCTCGATCAACACGTCAGCGGTGCCGTCGATCGGCACGAGGGAGCCGTTCGGTCCCGAGAGCACGCGGCCCGAAAACGACAACCGCCGTCCCTGCTGGATCGCCGTGGTGTCGAGGCCGGCGTCGTCCTTGAGGTCCAGCCCCACCCAGTAGCGCGGTAGGTTGAGGCGCAGCGCGGCATCCCCCATGAGCTGGTATTTCTGCGAGTTCGGGCCGGCATACAGCACCTTGGCCTGGAGCAGCGCCTTCGCGACCTCTCCGGACAGCTCGCCTTGCGCCGAGTCACGCGAAAAAAGGCCGCGATAGACCTGGTCGTTCGTCACACCGTTGAGAGTGCTGTACGTGGGGTCGGTCGCGGAGATCATGCCGATCGCGCCGCCCCCGCTGCGCACGACCAGGTGCTCGCCCAGGCTGGGGTTCGCAGGGTCGCTGAACTTGCCGACGTCGCACGAGGCGGCGATGAACAGCGGCAGGCGGTTGGCGTTCGACAGATTGTCGGCGTCTGCGGTGAGGAACACGCTCTCGTCGGCCAGCTTGAACGGGCTGCCGTGCCCGATGTAATTGACGAGGAACGCGCCGTCGCCGTCCAGGGTGTTGAGGATCGCCGTGTGCGCCCCCGGCTTGGTGAAATTCGTCGGACCCGGGTAAGGAAACGTGTGGAGGTAGACGTAGTCGCGGTCGAAGTTGTTGGGCGTGTAGCTCTGGTCGAGCAGGGTCGTCTGGGCGAGGTGCGTCCAGTGCAGATCGTCGTCCGCTCCGCCCTGCTGATTGTCGTCGGCGATCAGCATCACGCGGTCGCGATACGAGCCGAGCGGCGCGGACCGCTCGTAGCTCAGCACCTTGTTGCGCACGACGTCCATGGCGACCGACGCGCTCGTCACCGGAATCCGCCCGATCAGGAAATCCGGGATGATCACCGTCGGGTCGTCCACGTTGGTCAGCCAGTCGTCGGTCGTGTACTGGAGCTGCGAGGAGGTGTCGTAGCCGTTCTCGAACGTCGGCAGCGGGCAGCCCGGCTGCCCCGGCCGCGCGAGCCCCGAGATGTTCTTGAAGTCGTACGATGCGTCTCCCAGGAACGTCACGTAGGCAGGCTGCGTCGTCCAGTTGAAGTAAGCGGCGCGCAGGAAATTCCGGATCGCGGTCGGGTCGGTGCGCCCCCCCGAGAACTGGTCGTAGATCGCCGAGATCGGCACGGTCTTCGTGCGGAAGCCGTTGTACGCGCGCCGCCACGCCGTAAGCGTGTCGGCGGCCTCCTGGAACTCGTCGTAGTAGATCACGACGTAGTCCGCGTTCTGCGTGTGGCTCCGCAGATTGTCGAGGCTGGTCGAGGCGGCGCCCGAGAGATCCGTGGTCGGGACGTCCAGGAAGCTCGTGTCGGGCAGCACCACGTAGCGCTCGGTGGCCGGATCGTTGCTCTCGAACGCGAGCTGGGAGCCGCCCGTCACCGCCGAGTAGGTCGCCCCGGTGACCTCCACCGGGGCCATGGGATCCGTGATGTCGAACAGGCGCGGCGGCGTCGCACCCTGGAACGGCGCGATCTGATAGCGCTGGAGTCCGCCCCCAACGGGCGCCCGGAACTCCAGCTTCTCGGCCATCGGCTCGTACCTCCGCGAGTAGAACAGGTCGAACCAGGACACCGCGACCTCGTTGTTGCAGCGGAGATCCATGGTGATCTTGAGATCGTTCCCCTTGGCGTGCAGTGAATCGACGGGCGTATCGAGCGTGTAGGGGCGATAGCCGCGCCACCCGAACGTGCCCGTGCCCGGGTTTCCCTGATCCCACGTCACGCGGATGAACTGCCGTTGATCCAAGCAATCCCCACCCTTGAACTTGCTCCACATGCGCGCACGCAACCGGGCGACGCCCGAGGTCTGGGTCGTGTCGGCTCCGGGCGCGTCGGTCGATGCCGAGAACGATCCGCCATTCGCCACCTTCGTCCAGAACCATTTGTCCCAGAAGTACGTGGTCGTGCTGGGAAACAGATTTGCGTCGTACACGAGATCCGCCTCTCGGTGCACCCGCTCCGGGAACGTCGCCGGCGTCGGCACGGCGCCGCCCGAAGGGGCGGCGTCACGGGTGGCGATCCTGCGGCGTATTCCGGGCAGCGGCTGAGTCGCCGTGCTCACGCCGAGGTAATAGAAGTTGCGGGTCTCGTAGGGGTGGTTGATGAACAATGTGTCCGGCAGCGTCGGGTCGTAGCGGTTCGACCAGTCGCTGGAACCGAGGGCGTAGAAGTAGATCGCGTCGCCCGTATGGTTCATGCGGCCGTCGTCGTCGACGATTCCGAGCGCGACCTCGCTGTAGCCGCAGCTGTCGCAATAGGTCCCTTCGGGCATGACCGGGAAACCCGCCCAGGTATACAGGCGAAGGCTGTCCGAGGCGATCGTCGTGTCGTTCGCGAACGGAGCGAGCCCTTTGAAGCGCGAAAACGGCAGGCGGTAGAAGCCGGAGCGGCGCACCGCGATCTTGATCCAGCGCCGGCCGACGAACAGGCTGGTGTCGGGCAGCGTCGTCGCCTGCGCCACGGACGCGGCGGCCAGCCCGGTGCGCCCCGTCGCCGGTGGCCGCCCGCTGGGCGGCGCTCGCCAGCCGCGACCCTGCTCGTAGTTGACGAGCAGGTTGCGGTAGACCGACTCGAACGCGTCCGCTGACGGAGCCGCGCTCGCCGTCGGCGTCGGAACGACGTCGACGCTCACCGCGATCCGCCCATAGAGGTGAACGCGCCGGGCCGCCGGGTCCCACCACGCGGGTCGCAGCTCGATACGCGCGACGCGCTGATGTCGCATCCAGCTGACGTCGAGGAGCCGCGCACACGACAACGCCCCCGCACGCGCCGGCGTCGGCTCCGGGCTCTCCCCCCCGAGCCACGGCGTCGTCGCCACCTCGACGCCGTCGCGCGTCGTCTCGTCGAGCCCGAGGCCGGAAACGCTCACGCCGCCCACCGGCGGCACGGCCACCACCACGACGCGGGTCGGTAGTGCGGGCTCCCCCGGCGCCTCCGACGTGCCGTAGCCGTCGAGCTCGACGCGCATCGCGGCCTCACCACCAGCCGCCGTCGTGAGCTTCGACCACTGGGCCTCGGGCATCGTCGCCTCGAAGCGGACGCCGGCCGGCGAGCTTTCGAGCAGCTTCAGATCACGGGTCCCGAGCGTCGCGGCCGCGCTCGCGGACGTGCTCAGAACGAGCATCATCGCGGCCCACCGAGCGGGGCGGAACGGCATGCGGAAGAACCTGCGGGGAATCAGAACTTCTCGGCTTCGGCCGCCAGCATGTTTGGCGACTCGTCGACGATCCGGTAGCGCAGTCTGCACACGTCGCATGTGAGCGTGTCGGCGACGGGGTCGTACACCAGGTCGCCCTTACACACGGAGCAGACGAGGATCGCGAGGAGATCAGGACCGATGGGCATGGTGGTTTCGAGGGCGGGACGCGCCCGCACGGGGACCGAGTCTAGCAACCAGGTTTTTGCCGGGTCAACGACGCCAGGTCAGCCGCTGAACACTCCCATCCGGCGATACTTCGCGAGCCGCCGATCGAGCAGCTCCGTCACGGATACCCCGGACAGGGCTGCCAGGTGCCGGGAGACTTCCGCCCTGAGCGTGGCGATGGCGGCCGCCGGATCCCGGTGCGCGCCCCCGACCGGCTCGGGCAGCACCCCGTCGACCACGCCGAGACCCAGGAGATCGCCCGCGGTGAGCCGGAGCGCCTCGGCCGCGAGCGGGCCCTTCTTGCCGTCGCGCCACAGGATCGCGGCGCACCCCTCGGGCGTGATCACCGAATAGACCGAGTTCTCGAACATGAGCACGACGTCGGCCACGGCGATCCCCAGCGCGCCGCCGGAGCCGCCTTCGCCAATCACCACCGTCACGATCGGGACGACGAGCCGCGCCATCTCGCGCAAGTTGACCGCGATCGCCTCCGCCTGCCCCCGCTCCTCGGCGCCCAGACCGGGGTAGGCGCCGTTCGTGTCGACCAGGGTGACCACCGGCATGCGAAACCGCTCGGCGAGCCGCATGAGCCGGAGCGCCTTGCGATAGCCCTCGGGGTTCGGCATGCCGAACCGGCGGAGCAGGTTCTCCTTGGTGTCGCGACCCTTTTGCTGGCCGATCACCATGACCGCGCGCCCGTCGAGGTACGCGGGGCCGGCGACGATCGCCGGATCGTCGGCGAAATGGCGGTCGCCGTGCAGCTCGATCCAGTCCGTGAACGCGCCCTGGATGTAGTCGAGCGAGAACGGCCGCCGCGGGTGTCGCGCGAGCTGCACGCGCTGGTACGGAGTCAGGCCGGCGTAGATCTCGCGGCGCAACGAGTCTGCCTGCCGCTCCAAGTCGCGCAGTTCGTCGCCCGCCGACGCGCCGCGGGCCTCGGCGCGCTCGCGCAGCTCACGAATCCTTTGCTCGAGCTCGACCACCGGTTTTTCGAAATCGAGCCAGTGCGTCACGCCAGCTCCCTCGACCATCGCACGCGCAGCGAGGGCCACTCGCCGACGAGCGCTCTGAGCACCGCGTCGCCCTCGGCCACGCGGTAGCGTCGCGCGCGGGTGGCCTCGCGCGACCCATCGGGCTTGACGATGTGAAGATACACATCGGAGTCCCCGCGGTGCGAACACAGGATGGCGTCCACCGAGCGCAGCCACTGCTCGGTGATCTCTTCGGCGCGCACCTCCACGTGCAGCGCGGGCCGATAGGTCGAGCGCGCCGTGTCCCACGGCATGACCTCCGCGGCGAGCAGCTTCGTGCCTCGGTCGTCGCGCGACTCGACGCGGCCGTTCACCGCGACGATCGCATCCGCGACCAGATGCTGCCGCGACGCCTCGAACACGTCGGGAAACACGGTCGCCTCGATCCGTCCGCCGAGATCCTCCAGCGTGATCACCGCCATGCGGCGACCCTGCTTCGTGACGATCGGCTTGATGTCGCCGATGAGCGCCACCACGCGCACTTCGGAGCCGTCCGCGACGCTCACGAGGCTCGCGATGTCGTGGCTCGCGACGCTCGCGAGCTGCTCGCGCAGCGGCGCCAGCGGGTGGTCGGCCAGGAAGAACCCCAACGCTTCCTTCTCGCGCTGCGTGCGCTCGCGCGGCGACCACGGCTCCGCCGCCGGCAGCTTGGGCGGCGCCACCGCCACGGCCGCCCCCTCGTGCTCGCCGAACAGCGACGACTGCCCGCTCTGTCGCTCGCGCTGCAGCACCGCCGCTTGGTCGAGCGCGGTGCCGGCGGCTGCGAACAGTTGACCGCGCTCCGCCCCCACCGAATCGCACGCGCCCGCCGCCACCAGGCTCTCGAGCACACGGCGATTGACCGACTTGCCGTCGAGACGGGACGCCAGATCGAACAGATCGCGAAACGCCCCGCCTTCACGTGCCGCCACGATGGCCTCGACCGCGGCCTGCCCGACGTTGCGCACCGCTCCGAGCGCGTAGCGAATGCGGCCGTCCTCGATGGTGAACCGCCATTCGGAACGATTCACGTCCGGCGGCAGAATCTCGAGCCGCATCCGCCGGCACTCCTCGATCAGCGTGGCGATGCGGGCGCTGTCCGCCAGCTCGCTCGTCAGCGTCGCCGCCATGAACTCCGCGGGGTAATGCGCCTTGAGGTAGGCGCAGCGATAGGCGACCAGCGCGTACGCGGCGCTGTGGTTCTTCGTGAAACCGTAGCCCGCGAACTTCTCCATCGTCGCGAACGTGCGCTCGGCCGTCCGCGGCGCGATGCGGTTCTTCCCGCAGCCCTCGACGAACTGCGCGCGCTTCTTCTCCATCTCGGCCGGCAGCTTCTTCCCCATCGCGCGTCGCAGCTCGTCGGCTTCGGCCATCGAGAAGCCCGCGAGCGCGTGCGCCGCCGCCATGACCTGCTCCTGGTAGACGAACACGCCGTAGGTGCCTTTGAGGATGGGCTCGAGCCCTGGGTGATCGTATCTCGCGACCTGCCGCCCGTGCTTGCAGTCGATGAAGAACGGAATGTTCTCCATGGGGCCCGGGCGGTAGAGCGCGTTCATCGCGACGAGGTCCTCGAAAACCGACGGCTTGAGCTTGCGCAGGTAGTCGCGCATCCCGGACGACTCGAACTGGAAGATCGCAACCGTGTCCCCGGACTGGAACACGCCGTAGGCGCCCGCGTCGTCGAGGCCCAGGCGGCTCAGGTCCAGCTCGACGCCGCGATGTTGGCGCACGAGGCTCACGCACACGTCGAGCACCGTGAGCGTCCGGAGACCGAGGAAGTCCATCTTGAGCAGCCCGGCCTTCTCGACCGACTTCATGTCCCACTGCGTGGTGACCGAATCGTCCTTCTGGCGGTAGAGCGGCACGTAGTCCGTCAGTGGCCCCGGCGTGATCAGCACGCCCGCCGCGTGCGTCGAGGCGTGCCGCGCCAGCCCCTCGAGCACTCTCGCGCTGTCGAGCAGCCGCGAGTACTCCGGCCCGCGCTGGCCTAGGGCTTTGAGCTCGGGCGACAGCTCGAGCGCGCGCTCGAGCGTCATCCCGAGCCCGTCCGGGACCAGCCGAGCGATCTTGTCGACCTCGGCGAACGCCATGCCCAGCGCGCGGCCGACGTCGCGCACGACGCCCTTCGCTCCCATCGTGCCGAACGTGATGATCTGTGTGACGTTGCCCTCGCCGTACTTGCGTTTGACGTACTCGATGACCTCCCCGCGCCGCAGGTCGTCGAAGTCGATGTCGATGTCGGGCATCGACACGCGCTCGGGGTTGAGGAAGCGCTCGAAGACGAGCGCATGCTCGAGCGGGTCGACGTCCGTGACGCGCAGCGCATAGGCGACGAGCGAGCCCGCGACCGAGCCGCGTCCGGGCCCCACGCCGATTCCGCGATCGCGCGCGAACGCGATGAAGTCGCGCACGATCAGGAAGTACGATGCGAACCCCATCCGGCAGATGACGTCCAACTCGTAGCGTGCCCGCGACACGACCGCCTCACCGGCGCCGCCCGGATAGCGCTCCGCGAGCCCCTGATCGACGAGGTGACGCAGGTAGTCCTCGGCGCTTCGCCACTCCGCCGGCAGCGGAAACTCGGGGAGCAGCGGCTTGCCGAACTTGAGGTCGAGCGAGCACTGCTCGGCAACGACCAGCGTGTTGCGCAGCGCTTCGGGCAGGTCGTCGAACCGCGAGCGCATCTCGTCGGCGCTTTTGAAGTACACCTGATCGGTCTCGTAGCGGAGCCGCTTCTCGTCGCCGATGCTTTTGCCGGTCTGGATGCACAGCAGCACGTCGTGCGCGCCCGCTTCCTCGTGGCGCAGGTAGTGGCAGTCGTTCGTCGCCACGAGCGGCAGCCCCGTCCGGCGCGCGAGCGCCGTGACACGCTCGCGGATCCGGTCCTCGATCTCGAGCCCGTGATTCTGCACCTCGAGGAAGAAGTGGCCGTCGCCGAAGATGTCGCGGTACGTCTCCGCGGTGCGCAGCGCCGCCGTCTCGTTGCCGTCGAGCAGGTCCGAGGCGATCTCACCCTTGGGGCACGCCGACAGCGCGGTGATGCCCGCCGCGTAGCGGCTCAGGACCTCGTGGTCGACGCGCGGCTTGTAGTAGAAGCCCTCGAGGAACGCGATCGACGACAGCCGGATGAGATTACGGAAGCCCTGCTCGTCGCGCGCCAGCAGCACCAGGTGATGCGTGGTCTCGCGCGCGCGGTCCTGGCGGCGGCCGCGCGTGACGTACGCCTCCATGCCGATGATCGGCTTGAGCCCGGCGCGCTTCGCCTCCTGGTGGAACTCGATCGCGCCGAACATGGCGCCGTGGTCGGTGAGCGCGACGGCGGGCATCCCCAGCTCGGCCGCTCGCCGGACCATGCGCGGAATCGGGCTCGCGCCGTCGAGCAGGGAGTAGTCGCTGTGGTTGTGGAGGTGGACGAATTCGGCGTGAGTCATGGGCGCGTCCTGCGCGGGAGAGCGGTCCCGGCGAACGCGCGAACGTTGGGCCGATGGCACGCGCCGCCGCGCGCGCTAATCTACCACAAACGCCCCGTGGGCCTTGCGGACGTTGCCCGCGCCGTCGACCGCGATCACGGTGACCTTGTGATGGCCGCGCTTGGGCGCGCGCATCGGACGCCACCGCAACGTCGAGACGACGCCGTCCCACTCGCTCGGGACACGCCGCCCGTCCACGACAAAGTAGGTCGCGCGCGCGTCGATGCCGCTGCCGCCGTCGCCGAGCTTCGCCTCGAGCGACCAGCGGGGATACGGCCCCGCCGGCGGCTGACGCGCCGGCACCTGGAGCTTGACGATGGGCGCACGCGTGTCCCTGAACAGCGCGAAGCGCCCGAGGTGTCGCGTTCCGCCGCCGATGGTGCGCGTCGCCGCGTCGAAGCGGTCGCCCACCAGGTCCCAGCCCTCGCCGACGTCGCGGTAGAGACCGATGCGCTTCGGCGCGACGCCTCGCGGCAGCACCAGCGCCACCTCGACCGAACCGCGGAGCGGTGTGTCCGCCGGCAGCACGCGGACGCCGATGCCCACCGCGCTGAGGTCGCCCGCGGACTTGGCGCGCGGCACCCGCGTCAACGACAGCTGGGTGCGCTCGAACACCGCCTCCTTCGGCACCTCGATCCGCCCGAGGCCCGCGACCACCATGCGCCCCGCGCTCCCACCCTCCGCGGTGAGTCGCGCCTCGGCCGGGACGGCCGAGCGAACCGGAGCGCCACCCTCCGGCCGCTGCGCGCGTATTCGCACGACGCGTTGCGAGCGATGACCAACGAGGTCTTCGGCCTGGATCGTCAGGCTGACGACCGCGTGCGAGCCGTCGAGCGTCACGACTCCCGCCTCCGCCGGCTCCGCCGTCGAAGCGCTGATCACCCGCGGCCGGAATCCGGCGGGCGACCCGAGCACGATCGACGTCCTGCCGCGGTCGGTGTAGCGGCCGCGGTCGTACACGAAATCGGACTGCGACATGTCGGTCGCCCACGAGATGCTGTCGAATTCACACTGCACCCATTCCGCGCCGTTCGTGACGCGGACGCGCCACGGCGCGACGTCCCAGGTGCCGTCGCTCTCGGCGTCGAGCGCCTCGACCACGACGCGCAGCCGGCCCCAGCCCGTGGTCACGAGGGTGTCGCGCTTGCCGAACGTGAGTGTCTGCGGTCGCGCGACGCCGGCGGCGAATGACGTATCGTCGAGCGGCGCGAACGTGACGCGCTCGATGCGCGGCGTCGAGGTGTCGGTGAGCGTGTATCCCGCGAGCAGCGGGTGGAGCGCCATGTCGCCGCGCCGCACCTCGACGTGGAGATGCGGCCCGCCGGTGCCGCTACGGCCCGTCCAGCCGATCACCTCGCCGGCGCGGACGCGCATTCGACCGGCCGCGGGCCACAGGTCCTGCTCGTATTGACCGCTCGAGTCCTGCACCGCGGCGACGTACGACGCGACCGGCTCGGCGAACGCGTCGAGGTGCCCGAACACGAGCAGCCGGCCGTCGGCCGTTTCCAAATAGATCGAGCGGCCGTATCCCGCACCCGAGGCGCGGACGCGGCGCACCTCGGCGTCGGCCGGCGCGTGCACGGCCCAGCCGACGACTCCTCCCGTCGTGAGGTCGAGGCCCGCGTGGAAGTGGTTGCTGCGGAGATCGCCGAACGAGCCCGAGATCTGGAACGCTTGGTCGAACAGTGGGCGCGGCAGCGGCGGAAACACCGGGGCGGGCGCCGCGAACGCGGCCGCGGCCAGCAACGAGGTGAGCGCGCCGATCGCGGCCCGCAACGACGTGAGCCCGCCCATCGCCGGACCCACCCTTCGTGGGCAGATCATGAAGTCCGGATCCCTCCGATGCGCCGCCCGAGCGGCACCCACGTCCTGACGGTGGCGCTCCGCGGCCGGCTCGAGCGCGGACTACCTCACCAGCACGATACGAGCATCGGCATTCGCGGAGCCGCTCACGAGGCGAATGAAATACACGCCGGACTCGAGCCGCCGGCCCGAACCGTCGGCGCCGTCCCACGTCACGGAGCCCTCGGATCCCGGCCCGAGATCGAAGCGGCGCCGCAGCCGCCCCGCCAGATCGTAGATGGAAAGCATCTGCCGCGTCGTACCCGGGGCCGCCTTCCAGAACAGGGTCGCCGGCAGCCGCGACGGCTGGGCGAGCGACAACACCGCGGGCCCGCGGACGCTCGAGAGCGGGGGAATCCCCGCGGTCTTCGTCTGGACGACGATTGCATTCGACGGCAGCGACTGCTCGCCCTGCGCGTCACGGGCCACGAGCGCCAGCCGGTACACCGTTCCCGGCTGGAGCTGGTCGATCACCCGGCTCTCGTGTCCTCCCGCGTCGACCGTCGCCGGGAAGATCCAATGCCGTGGGCTGGCCGGCTGCGGAGACGAGCCGCCACCCAACGCCCACGCGGTCGAGAGGTCGTACTCCTTCGGGCGCCCGGTCACGCTGTCGTCTCCCGTCGCCGTCCAGCCGAGCGTCACCGAGGTGTCTGTCGTCGAGGTCGCTGCCAGATCGGTGACCCGTGCAGGCACGTTGTTCACCTCGCCCGAGGCTGGAGGATTGAGCCGGCTGCCCGTGCGCGCGAAGTTGCCACGCGGCGTCGTCCAGCTCTTCGCGGCATCGAGCGACCACGCTTGCTCCGGAGGGAGATAGAAGTAGACGAGCCCGTCGGATCCGCTGCCCGCCAGCACTCGCTCGCGCGAGTCGCCGCCCAGATCGAACAACGTTGGAGCCGCGCCCGCGTGGCCCGGCTTCGGGAACTCGCCGCGCGCCGAGCCATCGGGCCCGAAGTCGGTCAGGCCCGTGCCGATCGGGACGAGCATCGTGACCGCCGCTGGGTTGAACGGCGCCGGCACGCGCACGAGCGGATTGCCGTACACCCCGGACGGCAGCGCCACTGCCCAACCCGTGAGCGGCGTTCCGGTCGAATCGAACGCCGCAATCGCGTCCGGGCTGCCGGTCGGCACGAGGATCTCGTCGATGCCGTCGCCGTTGACGTCCGCCGCGAGCGGATCCTGTGACGCGTAGCCGCCGAGCGGCTTCGTGAACACGATCCCACCAGAAGCGCTGTATGCGCGGATCGAATTGCCGTACACGACGACGATCGCGATCGGCCCCGTCGACCCGAGCCTTAGCACGAGGGGCGCGAGCGGGCCCAGGGTGGCCAGCGACTTGGGCCAACCGGCGCGCAGCGGCGTCGTCGGGTCGTTGTGAAACGTATAGACTCTCCCGCCGAACGTCGTGACCACGATCTCCAGACCGGGGGACGAATCCAGATCCGCCAATGCGGCGGGACCCGCGGGCGTCGTGCCGTCGGTGGGCACCGGGAACGGCGGCAGCGGCGTGCCGTCCGCGTGCCACACGTAGACGACGCCGGTGGCCGCGACACAGACCACTTCCAGGCCGCCATCGCCGTCCACGTCGCCGAGGCTCGGCCCGAAGCTCGGCGCGTCGGCCGCGTCGGCCGCCACCGGCCACCCCGGGAGCGCGTTGCCGTAGCCGTCGAATCCCGCCACCGTGGCGTTGTCGAGCGCGACGAACACCCCGACGCCGCGCCCGTTGCCCAGGTCCGCCGACGCCGGCAACCCCACGACTCCCGCGCCTAGAGGAACGCGCCGCAGCGTGTCACCGCGCGACGACAGATAGATCAGCGCGCTGTCCCACGTCGCGTAGACCGCAATCCGCGTGGTGCCCGTGGTCTGGAGCCCGAGGGCAGCCCCCTTCGTCAGCCCCGCCGCTCGAACGGCGAACGACACGCCGGGATTGTTGATCGCGCGCGCCGCGTCGAGCTGACCCACCGGCCCACCCACCGGCAACGTGCTGGGCGCCGACGTCGTGCCGAGCGGAACCGCGTTCTCGCGCAGCCGGAACAACAGCTCCATCGGCCGCAGCGGCGGCCGGCCCTGGGCGCGGTCGTACGCCAACACCATCGCCGCCGTTCCGGATGCCATTGGCGTGGGGAACGACGTGCCGTCGATCGGCTGCGAGTAGGCGGGCACGGCGACCGTGTCCCCTGGCACGCGGTAGAGGAACGTCGACTGAATCCCCTGCCCCGGCCCGTACACGTCCACGAACTCGCCCGTGTTCGAGAACGACGCCACGTGGCCGGTGGCGTCGATCGCGCCGACGGCGAGCACGTTGTCGTGATCCGCCAGCTCGTGACAGTCGCTGCCTGAGACGCCACACGGATCGGTGTTGTTCCCCGCGGCGTTCACCACCAGGATGCCCGCGCTCGCCGCCGAGTCCGCCGCCGCGATCAACCCCGCCTGATCCGCTGTTTGGAACGAGCAGTTGATGACGCTCGCCCCCTTCTTCGTGGCGTAGCGGATCGCCTGCGCCACGTAGGACATGTCGACCACGCCGAGCCCGCCCCCCACCGCCGACCAGCCCACGCGCAGCGGCATGATGCGCGAGCGAAACGCCGTGCCCGACGCGCCGATCGTGTTGTTCGTGATCGCCGCCGCGAGTCCCGCGACCAGCGTGCCGTGCCCCGCGTAGTCCTTCGGGTCGTTGTCCTCGTACTGCCAGTCCTCCCCCGGCGTGACTCCGCCCGAGCCCGAGAGATTCACGAAGTCCCAGCCGTGGACGTCGTCGATGAAGCCGTCGCCGTCGTCGTCCACGCCCGCGGCGCCGTTCGCCTCGCCCGGGTTCGTCCAGATCTGACCCAGCCGACCGGCGACCGTGCCGCCGATGTCCGGATGCGACGCGAGCACGCCCGTGTCGAGGATGGCAATGATGATCGACGAGTCGCCCGCCGAAAGATCCCACGCCGCGGTCGCGTTGATGCCCGGCGGCGGCCCGTACCACCACGACTGCGCGAACATCGAGTCGTTCGGCACCATCGACACCGGCAGCACCGCGATCGGGTCGGCGCTCGCGACGTCCGGCAGTGCGCGCAGCGCCGCCACCGCCTTCTCGACGTTGGCGCCCGGCGCCAAGCTCGCGAGGTAGAACGCCGTGAAGTCGGTGCCGCGCCCCCGGCCGGGAGGCGACTCGCCGCGGAACTCGGGCTCGAAGCCGATGACGCCGACGCTCGCCGCGACACGATCGACGACGTCGAGGTGGAGCGAGGAAACGACGGGCCGGCTGCTCTGCGGCGCAGCGCGCCGCGCCAGCGCCACGGTCGCGCGCGCCGTCGCGGCCGCCATGGGCCTGAGCTGGAGCTCGATGCGATCGGCCCGATAGCCGCCGCGGCCAATGTCATCGAGCCCCGGCTGAACGAAACGCACGCCGGCCAGCCCCACGGCGGGCACCGTGGCGACGAGGATGAAGACTCCGACCCAGGCAGGAATGCGGGACATGCAGTAAGGCCACCCAACTGAGCGGCAGGGACCCGGTCGGGAGCGTCTTACGAGTTTAGGGAGTGTGTCGAAAGCCGGTCAACAGCGCGCGCCCCGCTTGACTTGGCCGCCGACGCCCAGACATCTTGTCGGCTCGTTCCTAGTGGACGTCGATCGCACCCGCACCTTCGACCCACCCCTCGTGGAGCGCCATGGAAACGACCGACCGCGATAGCCTGCGCCGCATGCTGCTCGAACGCTCGATGCGGTTCGGAGAGTTCGTGCTCAGCTCCGGGGCCACGTCGCACTACTACATCGATGTTCGCAAGACCAGCCTTCACCCCGAGGGTTTGCGGCTCATCTCGAAGCTGTTCTGGAGCGTGCTCGCCAAGGACAACATCACCGCGATCGGCGGCCTCACGCTCGGCGCCGACCCGCTCGTCGCCGGCGTCCTGCTGCACGCCGCGGCCGAGGGAAAGATGCTCGAGGGCTTCCTCGTGCGCCGCACGACCAAGGAGCACGGGACGCGAGCGCAGGTCGAAGGGAATCTTGCCGGACACAAGCGCATCGCCGTGCTCGACGACGTCATCACGAGCGGCGAGAGCGCGTTGATCGCCGCCGAGGCCGCCGAGACGTACAAGGCGGAGGTCGTGCGCGTGATCGCCGTGGTCGATCGCGCGCAGGGCGCGGCGCAGATCTTCCAGCAGAAGGGCTTCCCATTCACGTCGCTGTTCACGATCGAAGAACTGCTGCCCGCTGAACGCGGCTGACGCCGCCGGGCAGTCCACGTGAAGCCCCGGCTGGCAGGTTGCCCGCCGGGGCTTCACGCGCTTAGTGTCTCGCGCCCGCTTTGCCTTGCCTTGGTCGTCGTTGCCCCGCGGGCTCGTCGATTCAGAAGAGCAACTGCGTCCCCATCGTCTAGAGGCCTAGGACACCGCCCTTTCACGGCGGCAACACGGGTTCGAATCCCGTTGGGGACGCCACCTTCCTCCATTGCGTTACATGGACTTGCGGACGCCTCGGGCCTGCTGATCGCGCCGATTGTCCCCGAACTGTCCCTCTTCGCCCCGTGCGACCCTCGCCGATGGCGACGACTTTGCGTGGCTCGGGTACAGCCGCACCGTGTAGCACCGCCAGCTTCTTGACCGCCTCGATCTGATCCGTCGACGAGACGATGTGGTAGCGATCGAACACGGAACGGGTCTTGTGCCCCGTGATCGACATCGACACCTGTTCCGAGGCGCCGGCGCGCACGAGGTTCCGTACTGCCGAGCGGCGCATATCGTGGAGGAGTCGTCCGGGAACACGGGCATTGCGACAGGCCGTGCTCCACGCCTGGTAGTGCCAGGTCACCTGCTGGCCGCGGCGGTGGAACACCCAGGGACACACGCAGCCATTCTCATGCTCGAACTCGCTCGTTCGCCGACGCTGGTCATTCAGCAGCTGCGCGAGTCGCGGGTGCACGGCGAACGGGAAGGACCGCGGCTCACCTGATTTCGTCGTGCCTCGCTCGAGGCGAATTGTTCCGCCCTCCCAGTCCACCTGCGACCACTGCAGCTGGCGAAGTTCACCACGTCGCCAGCCGGTGATGTACGCCGCCTCCACGAAGGGCCGCAGGTACTCGGGCAGGTGCTTGAGCAGCTCTTTCACCTCGGCATCCGAGAAGAAGCCGGTGCGCGCATTGTTCACCCTCGGGCTCGGCAGGTACGGCCGGTACGGCAGGTGCCCCGAACGGTAGGCCAGCGTGAACGCCCGGCCCAGCACTCCGACCTCGTTCTTGACGGTCGCGGCGGCGGCGCCCTGCGCCAGCCGGTGCTGGATGTAGCGCTTGACCACGTCGGCGGTGATGTCGAGGGCTCGGGTGTGGTCGGGGAAGAACTCCGTCAAACGCGCCAGCGGCGGGGCACTCCTCCTGGCGTTGATCTGGTAGTCCTCGACCACCATTTTGGCCATGTCGCCGAACGTCAGCCGCTCGGCCTGCGGACCGACCAGCCGACCGCGTCCCATCTCGGCGAGGCGGCGCTTGAGCAAGCTCACCGCCTTGGGACGCCGCGCCGAACCCGACGACTCCCGGTGCTGCTCCCCGCGGAAGGAGTACTGGATCCACCAGGTGCCGCCGCGCCGGAACACCCTTCCAAGCCCTCTCGCCCTCACGACTTTTGCTCCGCTCGCCGGCTCCGAACTTCGGCTCTGAAGATCGGGTCAAGGTGATTCACGATGCGCTCCGCCGCCCGCATGATGTAGGAGGCTTCAGGTACCGACTTCACGCCCGTGGTCTTGGGTGGGTACTCCAACTCCTTGCCGCGGTAGTACGGGTTGAGCCAGCGAATCGCCACAACCTGCTGCGGACTAACTAGGGCCCTCACGCCGTCGTCCGCTCGAGCCAGAGTCGCGACGAGATCGTGGCCGAGATCCTTGAGAGACTCCCCCGTCGCGCCGTTGTGCGCCAGATGCGCCTTTAGGGCGAGTTCGAGAGCGTGCCCAGCGAGATAGTGCGGAACGGGATAACGCCAGCCCTTGCCACCCTGTTGGGCCAGATCGGCAGCGGCCGTCAGGAATCTCTTGCTGAGCTGGAGAAATCGGATGTGCTCGTTCATGTCCGGCCGACTCCACGAGGGAACGACCCAACGATACCGTCACGGTTCATGGAGCGAAAGTCCTCCGACGGGCCAGGAACAGCTGCAACCCCGCCTCGGAGAATCGGACCGTCCGGCGCGTGACACGGCGCGTGAAGTTCCAATGCTTCGCTTGGCGATAGACCCAGGCGACCGACCTACCGAAGCGCTCCGCCACATCCTCGGCAGTAAGGAGCCGGTCGCAGGCGAGCGGCATCGGCTCCGTCGAGGATGGCAGCGCATGAAGTCGAGCGGCTAGCGCGGCCTGCAACCTTGCAAGTTCCGCCAGCGCTTCGGCGGCCTCGGCTGCCGAGAGCCCGTTGACTCGATGAGGGTTGCTCAGCAGCTCTCGCGCGCCGCGCACTGCCACCGCTTCGTCGCTAGCGCCCATCTCTTACTTGTCTTCCTCCTCGGCGTGCACGGAATTGATGCCTCCATCCCACGTGCCCATAATCATCTTGATCGAGCAGTTCAAGCGCCCGCTCCTCGGCCTCATCGGTGGTGGGGGCCTCGACATGGACCTCGTACACGTCCCAGCGGTGGATGGTCACTCGCCATTTCCGGCACCGATCGTTCAAGCCAAGGTTCTCCTTGATTCAAGTAACTGGCCGGGACGCGCCGACCCGCAATCGCCGTGCCCGGAGACCACGGACGGCGAACGGACGGCGCTGCCTGTTACACCTGCATGCGGAGATCGTGGAGCCAGCCGTCTGAGCGGCGTCTTACCGGTCACCACCTCCACCACAGACGCCTGATGACTCGCGAGCGAAGGCCGTGGTAGAGCACGCCCACCCCGACCGCCCACCCGAGTCGCAACGAGATCATGTGCCCTGGGGGCCAGATCCCGGCGTACGCGAGTTGTTCGGTTACGGGGCTCGACATGCTCAAGGCCACACCCAGCCCGATGAGGATCATCAGGGTCTTGGGACGGAAGCCGATGAGCACGGTCAAGGAACGCCACAACAGCCGGCCGCTGCCAACGATCGGCAACAGCAGGAGTCCCAGGAGCGCAATCCAGATACGACGTCGCATTGGATTTTCGGTTAGCCATTACAGAACCAACGCTCCCGGCCATATCGATCAGTGCCACTCGTCAAGGGCGGTGCCTCGCTCAGCAGGAAGAACTCTTCCCGTTGGCGCCAGCCGCGCGGCTAGATTCCGTGCAGCGACGCGTACCGTCGTGTCCACTAGCGTAAGAAACGTCCTCAGCTCCTCTTGCCCTGTAACGGCATGCGGGAGTGACCACGACCACCACGCTCCGCGAGCGAACAGACTTGCCGATGAGCGCTTCAGCCAACCCGGCTCCACCGCTGTCAGCACCAAGACTTCCAGGTGAACTCCGGCGGCTCTGGCCCTGACGTAGGTATGCACGTCGCCAAGGCGCTCCAAGCGAAGGATCACTGCGGGATATGCCGGCGTGAACCACCCACCGAATCGAAGCGGCTCGTGCCCGACTTCGAGGCCCGGCAGGCGACTCCCCACTAGCCGGCGCCGGACTCCGATGAGAAACCCGTGTGAGTGCCGTCCGGCCCGCTCGATCAACAGCGACGAGCGATCCCAGATGAAGTCCGGCCTGACGGACCGAGTCACTTATGACACTCCCGTCGAAGCTGCGGCGATGCGATGCCCCTCGCTATCGTTGAGATCGAGTGACGCCCAGGGAACCGCAATCAGGTCCGCGCCAAGGTGCGAGCCAGAGTTACCGAGCCAAATCAATCGCTTCGACGCTTCGGGGACTGACCGTTTCTCGCCCCAGACTCGGCGGATGTTTGCTTGTCGCTCCGCCGATGTGGTGAGCACGAGCGCACGCACGACATCCGGTGGGCGGTCGCCGCTGAGCGCCGGAGTGAAGCCCGCTTGGTGCCCTTGAACGAGCGCATGAAGATAGAAACGAACGAGCCGGCCGACACCGCGCCTCGGCTGACCGATGACCTCAGTGCCACAGTCGATCTCGAGGAAGAACAAGGCTCGTCGACCGCGCCGCTCCAGCAGAAATGCTCCATCTGGGGCGTGAGACATCGGCTCCTCCCCCGGGATGACAACACAGGCTCGAAGCGGTGAGTCAGGCCGCCGGCCCATACCGGCCCACTCTCGGTCGCTGTGACTCGCGAATCGCAGCAGCTCCACGTCGCGGTGTTTGTTCAGGCTCTCCGCGAGCGCAATTCGGAAGTCGTTGACCGCGACCAAATGACGCAGGAACAACGGGCCGGGCAGTCGGGGTGGCCGCACGGCTTTGCAGCCCGAGCTCGGGGCGTCTCCGTTCATCGCGACATCGAAACCACGAGCGGTCAGGGTCACCAGTTGCGAGGAGATGGTGGGTGCCATCGTTCGACGCACGACACCTGCCTCCTCCAAGCGACGTAGCCGACGCAGTACCGTGTGCTCCGAGGGAAAGTGAAGGCGCTGCACTTGGGTGGTGGTAAGGAACCGCAGCGTGACCAACGAGCGCAGCAGGGCAACATCGCGCTGGGTCAAGAGCGTGCCAGGCCGAGTCACAGTGCATCTCCCGAACCAACGTCAGTGGCGGGCCGACGGCCCGCTGCAGGTTCTGGCCGTGAAGCTGGGCACACGCCATGCCGCTCGCGAGAGCGGCGAAGAATTTCGCAGCGCGCCACCTCGCTCCCGCCCATCGGTGGCGGTGAGGTGTGGAGCCGAAAGATGCTCCGGCCGAAGCGGCAGATGGCTTGCCCTACTGGGAGGCTCACGAGTTGCGCCGGGTCGACGCTCACTAGTCGTCCGTTAGCCTCGCCCACAAGTTCGCGCGCGAGGCGCCGGGCATCGGTCGCTCCGACCTGAAAGGCTATGATCGACCCGGCGGTGCCAAGGAGGTCGCGGACCAGCGATTCCGGCAATTGCCCAAAGTGCTGGAACGCAACGGTCAGCCCGACACCGAATTTTCTACAGCGCGCGAGCATTTGCTCGAAGGAGGACTCGGCCACACCGGCAGTGCGCTGGGCTTCATCCAGGTACAGATAGAAGGGACGCCGATTCTCGGGCGGGATATCGGCCCGGCTCATCGCGGAGAGCTGAAACTGAGCGGCGAAGAGCTGCGACAGCAGCGAGGCGGTGTCTTCACCCAGAAGTCCATCGCTCAGGACGATGAGCACAATCTTCCCCTCGTCCATCGCGCCGCGCAGATTGAAGCTGCCCTCCGGCTGACAAAGCAGATTCCGCACGACCCTCGGCCGCAAGATGCGGCCGAGGCGATTAAGCAGGCTCAAGTGTGCATCCTTGGGGAAGCTCTCGTAGGTGCTCTCCCAGAAGTGGCGAGTCCGTTCATCAGCGGTCTGGGAGATCACCCAGTGCCGGTAGTTTGCATCGTGTCTGTCGACCAAGCGCTCGAGGTCGAGGAGCGTCGTGCCGGGGATCGGTAACAGTGCGTAAATGCCTTGCGACAGGATTAGTTCCAATCGTGGCGCCCCGGTCGCTCCCTCTTCGGCACACAGCCTCTTGAGTGTGACGTGCAACTGGCTGGCCTTGAGATCGAGGTCTTCCCCGGCGTGCAAGTGGAGTGGATTGAACGGGACCGGCCGAGTGAGATCGCCAGGGTCGATCACCACGACATCGTCCCAGCGTTCACGGGGCAGAAACGGCAGAACCTCGACATGCACAAGCTCGGCCTCAAGGGCGATCAGCCCAAAGCCATCGCCAGCGATCGAATCCCCAAGGATCATGTGACGAGCTGCTGTCGTTTTGCCTGCCCCGGTCCGACCTGGAATGACGATGTGTCTCATCCTGAGCGGCCGTGGGATGCGCACCGGCTGCCGCTGCCGGCCGACTCGGCGTTGACCGACAAGAACCCCCGGCAGCGCTTCCGCGCGCTGCCTGAGCACGCGGCTCAGTTCGAGGGGCGTGATCCCGGCGGCGATCATCGTTTCCAGCTCTTCGCGCCTTGCAACCACCGACACGAGGTGGCTGTGCTGACGCGCAAACCGGCGAAGGACCGCCTCGCACTGCCGGCGGTGGGACCGGTCGGGTCCGAGGAGGTCGGGAGACACGTGGCCACCATTGCCCCAGGCCGGTAGGCGTCGAACCACTTCAGCCGCCAAACCCAGCACGTTCACGCCACCATCCTTTGCCATCGGATCGAGTGGGATCGACCCTGTCCGACGACCCTGCCGTGCACCCTGGTTATGCTCCTAGACAGCGTTGGCGTCTCAAAGTCCCCGACTTGATTGCAGATGCGGCGCGGCCCGCTGTCCCAACTTGCGTGCATTAGGTTCTCCTTTCTTCCTGGTCCCTAGTTCGTGGTCCAACCCACTGACTCTTGCTTGGTAGCTCGGGCCGGGTCGGCTGCGGGCGTCGCGACCGACGGGACACACGCTTGACTCGACGCAGTAGCGTCACCACCACAAAGACGATGAGCCCGGCACCGAGGAACACGTCAAAGCCGGCTGCCGAGTGAACGGACGCTTGGCGCACAAGGCTCAGGGCCGCGCTCGCGACGATCAGAAGCAGGAGCAGAGAGCGGGTCGACCGCAGCAGTCGCTCAAAGGGGTTCACGTCAGACCCTCCGGATCTCTATCGTTCTGGCCCCGCATGCGTTGAAGAAGGCGCGCCAGAATTCGGCCAGAGAGGCACCACGCGAGAGCGTGGTTGTTCCTCGGGCCAGGTAGAGCACTTCCACCGACACGTTCCGCAGATCCGCCTGCACCTCTCGGAAGCGACTCAAGCGATGAAAGGTGTGGAAGTCCGGAACGGCGCTGTAGAAAGAAACCCTCCCGCTGTTCTGCTCTAGGTCAGAGATGACGACCAGCCGCTTCGGGAGGAGTGTTCTCGCCTCAGGTTGCTCGCTGAGCTCACGAATGGCTTCCAGGATTTCCGAGCGAGAACACGGTGGTGCGACCGCCGCGGCGGCGATGGCGCGACGCAGTGGTTCGGAAAAGAGGGATTCGCAAGCCGCGGCGCTCAACGCCGGATTGTGCAGGATGGGATCGGATTCCCGACCGGGGTAGAAGCGTGCGAATCGCCGCTGCAGGCCGCCTGCCTCCGCGGCACCGAGCACCCAGAGTGTGACGTGCTGCTGAGGTTTGAGCCCAGTCATCTCGAGCTCGTGAAGCCACTCGCCCACTTCTTCTTCCTGCGCTGGCGAAAGAGGGTCTGTGACGTCGAGGAGAATGGCCACCTCCCCAGCCTCGGTCTGGTTCGCGACTCGCAACGTCACCGGATCGGGCGGTCGGGTATGGCTGGCGCGCCACCCCGCTGACCCTGCCACGAGGACAAGGAAGAACAGACTGCTGGCCACGAGCCAGAAGCCGCGACGATCAAGGGGCGCTGAGCTCATGACAGCCGCACCTCCTCGCCTTCGCCGCCATCAATCTCGGACGAACTGCCGTCTCCGCGCCCGGCGTCGGCCACACGCAGAGCGTGGCGCACGAACGTCGAGAACCGGGCCCGGGCTGCGGCAACCCGGTCGGACTGTCCGAAAACCATTCGGTCGGATGCTTCTTTCAGAGCCGAGAGCCGCGCCCCAGCACGATCGAGTCGCTCCTGGAATTCAGCAATCGCGTCTGCCGCGACCTGGCTGGGGAAGTCCGGGTAGTCGCTGAAGTAGACCGGCGTACGAGTGGTTCGCACCGCTTCGTTCTCCGCCCGATACCGCCGCAGGTACTGCAGACACCATCTACCGATACGCTCACGCTCCGCTTCGTAGGCCTCCAGCGCGCGCCGCACCTTAACAACGATCTGCCCGAGCTGGTCCACATCGTCCGCCGCACGCTTGGTAAGCGACCGACAACTCTCCGGAACTCGGTCAGCGTGTTCGAGGACGCAACGCTGGAGCGACTGGTGATGGTCCGCATAGGCCCGGTCGGCCGCTCGAAACTCGCGATCGTGGTGGCCGAAGTCCGGGACTCGGTCGTCCAGGGTGAAGCCCTTCCGCACACAAAAAAGCGCCGACAGCGTGCCGAGCAGAAACAAACCGAGACTCTGCGGGCTCGTCGCAGCCGCAAGGTGCAGCACATCACCGACCTGAATCTGTCCGGCACCTGTTGCCGCAGCGTCCCGATAGCGTGCAACCGCCCAATTGAAGTCCACAATCAACACAATCGACAGGCCCACCCCACACGCCGCCAAACGCCGCAGCCGCGGCTCGAGGTGATGGCGCCATCGGAAGGGGAAATAGCCAGCCAAGAGCCCCAGAACAGCGTTGATCAGCGCCACACCCATGGCCGCCAATAAACCACCGACCAGACCAAGCCGACTCGCGCCGGCGAAGAACGCCGCGTTGAGGATCGACTCGATCGCGACGATCACCGCCACGACACCGAGGTGCCACACATGCGACGCCGGATAGGCCGCGTCACGGGACAGGTCGTGCTCGCGAATAAAGTTGCTCTGAACGCGCCGGCGACGCTGCTGCTCCTGCCGCAAAGGGATAAGTGACGCATCCGCAGACAGATCGTGCTCAATGGCCGCCTCAGCGTTGTGAGCAATGACCTTCATGTCCCGGGGCACGGGCAGCGACTGCTCGACCTGGTCAAACTGAGCGGTCAAGGCATGAAGCTCAACGCGAGCCTGTTCGACGATGTCGCGATGACGCCGCTGATGCTCGCGAATAACGGCGGCCTCGACGTCTGTCAGCTCGGTCGCCGACGACTCGGGGAGATTGCGCAGCCCAGCAGCCCTGGCATGCCTTACGAGTTCAACCCGGTCGCGGCCATTGACACTGACGTAATAGGGCGCGGCGGCGTCCGCACTTCTTGCCCGCTCTGACGCGTCCCGTACGTCCTTTCGAAATGGCGCGCGCTTCATTCTCAGTCTCCTAGCCTGTTGCACCCGGAGAGCAGGAATGGTCGACCGTCGACGGCGACCAAGAGCGCATCCTGACGAGCATCGCGCGCGACGGCGCAGAGACACTCGACGATTTGCCTTCGGTCAGCTGTCGTCAGTCGATTGGGCAGGAATGACTCGACGATGAGGACCCGCTCGCGGACCGGGTGCGTTCCGCCGTTCCTCCAAGTTCCCAAGCCTCGGTAAGTCGTTGTTCCAGTCGCAACCGCAAGGAACGTGCGCTCGACTCGCCTCAGGAACCGTTGGACTCCAAGTGCCCGATGAGAACGGTCCACCGATGGCAACGTCACCCGCACGAGCGCATTCGCTTTGAGGCTCCGTGCAAGGCGGGCGGCGCCATTCGGCATCTCAGGACCCCCAGGCAATCGCAACCAACGCTCGCGATGTCCGCAGTAAGTTCGAACTGGGCGTTGGAGGTCCCAACCGGGACGTGCCTGTCTCGGCTGAAGGCGGAGGAGTCTCGTGGGCGGATAGCCCGCACATAAGGACGCGCGCGAGCTCAACGTGTCCCGCAGGTTCTGGGCCTATCTCCCAGCGAATGGTAGAACGATCCATGGCGCCCCCAAGTTATGGTTCCTTGGAGGGGCCCAAGCTCACCGCCCCTTGCCTGTGAGGGCTGTCCCGCTACCGCGGGATCGGGATTTGGCTTGCCGGGCCCCAGTAAGCGCCACGATCGTGGCTGGGTGCAGCGGGGGCGGTCCGGCTCTTCCCGGGTACTCTCACAAACGGCGATTCGGGCCAATCACATGAATCGACGCCACCTTCTCAAAACAAATAAGGACCGACCGCATCGTCGCGGTACAGCCCTCACGAACCAGACTATACCGCCTTCGGCGCAGACCAGTCAAGACCTTTGTACTGCGTGGGATCCCTGGTCCCCTTGTCGCTCAACGAGCCGCCTCTTGGCTCCTCATCCATCGTCTCAACATCTCTGCCCGATAACCACTTAGCCCAAAACGCTTGCGTTCAGCCATCCACGAATCCGGTTCCGTTCTCGCATTCCGCTCATCCTCGCTTTCCTGCCGCAACTCCTCGCCCAGTTCTGAAAGCACTGCCAAGTCTGTCGATAACTGAACCAGGACAACGTACTTCAGGCCCTTCTGCCGCAAGACAACTGCTTCTGTCGGATCCTGCGACGTCCGCCAGCTCCCATCGGAGTTCAAGACCTCAGCGCCGAGCTCCGCACACTCTCGCTCGAGATCCCTCGCCATTACCCAATCTCGTCCCTCTTTCCAGCCTTCCGCCAACCATGCATCTTCCGTCTCCTCTCGCCTCTCCGCCTGCAATCTCCAAGCGTCTTCAATGTCCGCACTTCGGCGCAGCACGTCAGCAGTTCGATGGTCGCCTCTGGCTTCTGCATCACCGGCCTCCTCGCGGGCCCTCGTACCGCGTGCTTCGTAAGTACTAACCTCTTTATCTCTATGATCTGGCTCTCGCCGCTCCGCATCGTCTTCGCGAGATGGCTCCTGCGCTCGTTCTCCTTCAGTGTTCATAACATAGTTGCAATTAGTATCTACTGGTATTCACAATATACTACCTACTCCATAGGCTGTCTATACCTCCGCCCCTCAGCGTCCCGCCTACGGCACCTACCTCTTACAGCACTCAAACAGTTCCAGCCGACGGCGGTTCAGCCGGGCGTCCCGACGCCCAAGAGGCTCAGCCAACTCCAAAGCGACTGCGCTCATCGTGTTCCACCATGACGCCACCTCTGCGTCATTAGCCCAGTTACTAAATAGCTTGCGGAGTTGGCTCAGAGCGCGCAACAGAGCCGGCAGCTCCTTCAACAGACCCACTCGGTCGCCGTCGGCCACCATCTTCCTTAGGACAGCCGTCGCATCGCCTGCAAGTGCGTCAAGGTCGACATGGATCATCGACGCTCTTTCACCCATCCCGACGCAGGCAATCCCTGCAACTATCGGGTGGTAGAGCACGACGGACCTCAGCACCATCCGCTCATGAGGTTTACGATTCCCCGTTAGGTCACGTCTGCACAGCGTAGAAGCATCTGCCAACTCAACACACGCCCGCACCAATGGTTGTCTTAGCGCAGGTTCATCATGGTACTTCAGTGCACTGCGACAGAGTTGCATCCCATAGGACACGGTGTTTAGCCAATGCACTGCTGCCGCATCTGACGCGGCGCGACCTCTCGCACGATCTAGGAGGGCTATGGCCGCAATGAAGCTCGGCATGAACTCTGTCCAGGACAAGCCTTCTCTCTGGCCCAGGTACCGGTATGTGCTTGCCTTCGTTTGAATAGCCTGGACTCGCCGCTGAATCGACGCGTGTTCAACGAAATCGAGCGCCGCCAGGAATTGGCGCAAATCAGCCGAGCGATCCTTACGTGCTTCAAGCACATCGGCGCGTGTAGCGTAAAACACAGCGTTACAAATGGAGCTGAGATTACCCTGCTGCAACCCTAGTGCGAGCAACTCAGGCCAGAGGGTATCGATCAGTGATTGCCGCTCCACATCCGAAGGTATAGCCCTCTTTGCGGTCTTCGTCGCATTGAGGAAAGCGAGCGCGCGGAAAAGGACGAGCCCCCTCGAGGGTGACGGTAACTCCGAGCGCTGCGATAGAAGTTCGGCAAACAGTTCCCATTGCCGCTCCGGCATGTCCATCTCTTGAAAGGCGCCCGCAGCTCTCACGCGCAGCTCTGTCGCAAGCATTGCGTCAGAGATGCCGCCGATTTCCTGCAACCACGCGACGACTCCTGTCGGATCCTTCTCCTCGCCCAGTCTCTTCGTTCGTGTATACGCGACGAGCACGTGATATGCGAACAGTTGCTCTTCACTCTCAGATGCGGGTGACCCTGGATCTCTTTCAAGTTCGTCAAGGGTGAACGCGGTCTGTGACTTCAGGGCGGCAAGCGTCCGTAGCAAGTAGCGCTGTGTCGCCTCTGGCTCTCGGAGGCGCCTCTGATGTAAACCGAACCAATCGCACACGGCCGCGATATCGTCGTTATTAAACCGGAACGAGGAGCGCACAAAAGGCCACAGATCCCCGGCCCAAAGAGACGCCGTTACAAACGTCAAATTGTCTCGCGGCTCACCATGGAGGGTGGTCTCATGCTCCGATTCAATGGCCACAGAACCGGCTGGCACCACCTCCAACTGAGCGGCAAATCGCTGCACATCCTTGTTCAAGTCACGCAGAAAGCAGGGGCGCTCCCACGCAGATCCATCTCGGGGGCTTAGAGTCGACAGCAGCTCCCAATCTATGGGTGTCCGGACCAATAGCTGCGCGTTCGCCAGCTTTGTCGCAAGGGAATCAGCGCAGTCCTCTAAGTCTAGGGCACCGAACCGGCCAAGTCTTGCCGCCCCGAGCACCGCTACGCTCTCAAGCGTCAGGCCCAGAGGAGCGTCGCCAAGAATTGCGCAGAATGACGGCAGAGCGCGGCGCTCGCGTTCCGTAAGCGTTCCAAGCAACCAATCAAGTGGATCTGCAAATCGCGCATTCGGCGACACTGGAATTGGCGCGCGCCACATCCATGTCGCGAGTCTCGGGTTTCCCCGCGCCGCCGCCAACACGTGATCTTTCTCGTGAGAGACGAGGCCGGGGCGGCCTAAGCGTCCAAGGACACTGAAGAGCTTCTCCGCGCTGACGGGTCCCAGCTCGATTGAACAGCCGAGGTGCGAGAGCATGGGCGCAACCGACACGATGATCCACGAGGCGCCTTCGCGCCCTTCTGTGGAAGTCACTCGGCCGTAGACCAAAGATAGCCATTCCATTAGAGCGGGCTGGCTCGCGTTGTCGTAATTGTCGATCACAAACACCGATGCGCTTTGGCTCAGAGACTCTAACGTCGCGTTCCACGCCGTCTTGGGAGCGACACCGTGTAACGCGATCCAAAGGGTCTCAGCAAGCTGTTCAAGGGACAGCACCCCTTTCAATGACCGCGGTACATACGCGTAGCCAAGCGACGTCGCAAGATCTGCAGCCAAGTCCATGGCGAGAGTCTTCCGGCCCATCCCAGGCGCACCGGCAATCTCGACTACGCCTCGCTGCGCAAGGGCCTCCTTTGCAGCGCGCCACTCGTGCGCCCGCAATGCTGGGCTGTACTCCACAAATCGGTGCATTGTGCTCGAGGGCATTGGGCGCTGTGCCTGCAGCCAACGTCGCGCGTCCTCAAACCCATCGCAAGACACAGTTGGCTGGCGGAGTTGCTTCAGTATCAGCCTGGGGAATCCACCCGCGGGGGCCGGTTGAGCGACGCGATTGCGTAAGCCCGCGTCAAGCTGATTCACAAGCGACAGCCGCCCCGACGATGCGCACGCTACCCAAAGGTGCAGCGCATTCTTGTTCGTATCTAACAGCGTTTTTGTGTCCCTGGCTTGTGTTGGCGAAAGCAGCGGAAGATAAAAACACGGGAGAATTCCCGCTTCGTTCTGTCGTCGCACTTTGAGTAGCCGTGCGAACCCGTCCAGTTGAGCATTGAGCTGTGGCACTTCATCCAGAATACGGAGTGCTGCCATGTCCTTCATCTTTGCTTCACAGATTGCAAGTCGGTCTTGGAATGCAACCAACAGATCGCACTGTGCGTGTCTTCCGATACCTGGCACAACGCATTCAATGAAAACTGTGACGTCGCCCCATTCAGCTGACTTTAGCGTAGCCCAGTCTTCCAGTTCGCGATGGACATGCCACAGCTTGTGGTCGCAGAACCACTCTCGTGCGTGTTCGATGTCTGAGGCATCTGTTGCTGCGACAAACACTTTCATTGCGCTCGCACTCCAACTTCACGACGCCCGTCGCGGTTCGCTAGTCGAGGGTCCAGTTGCTGGATAGCACTTCCGCTTGTTCCAAGACGGTCTGCGTCGCCCTTCTTGCTTGTCCGGAGGGTACCCGTACTTCCGCAGAAGCCGCTTCACGATCGTGCGTAGGTAAGCGCGAACATTCTCGCGCTGGGTCCAGTCGATGGTGACGTTCCGCTTCACCGACCCCACCAGCTCGCGCGCGATCGAGCTGAGGGTCTCGTCGCCGAGCACCTGTACGGCGCTGTCGTTGGCTCCGAGCGCATCGTAGAAGTCGCTTGGGAGTCAATGCATTACGACGCACTAACCATACTGATTCAAGCACGTTGCGTCAGTCTCCGGGGGCGTCAGCGGAATCGTCGAGAATTCGTTGGCCCGCCTGAACACCCTAAAGCGCTCGCGCGGCTTTCAGTGCCCGCCCGTCCAGATCCATCGAAGTGTAGGCCTCAACTGTCCGCTCAAGGACCTGGACCAGCACTTCGGGGTTCAAGTTCTCGTGCCCGAGAAGGAGGGTAACATTTCTCGCGAACGTGGCGAGCACGCTGTTACCGGTGAACATCTGTTCCTGGGCTAAGCTCACGAGGTGTGTAAAAGGCTAAAGGCGACGTACCTTTCTGGTTCTACCAAGAACCCGGGCGAAAGCCCGACAGGAAGGAGACGCCGCCGTGCCGAAGAAGACACCCGC
>JACXTT010002325.1_pt1 | contig 30327 bp, 23 predicted proteins | sample 9270951 | NCBI WGS metagenome assembly JACXTT01 (sample SAMN15532306, study PRJNA645909) | rock metagenome | isolation source: weathered quartz diorite | place: Puerto Rico | collected 2017-06-21 | reverse complement strand
TAACGCCAGGCATTGGCAATTGACAATTGACATCTAACAATTGACAATTGGAAATTCACCTAGCCTCGCCCTTGCAGAACAAGGACGAGGCTTCTTCGTTTCCCGTTGGTACGAGTGCCCCCGCGCACTTATGTGCCGCCGGTACTACAATGAACCTGAGATCTCTCAACTCGCGCGGAGTCCGGCCATGTCCGAACAGCCCGCTCATCCCGATGCCAAGACGCAAGTTCAGGCGCACCTGCACGCCATCTCGCAGCTCCTGCGCCAATCGCACCGCCTCGATCCCGAAACGCAAGTGTTGCTCGCCAACCTGATGGATGAACTCGGCAACGCGCTCGATTCGACCGAAGTACCCAGCGACGACGTCGCCGACCTGACTGAAGGCGCCGCCCAGCTCGTGCAGGCCGTTCACGAGGAGCACGAGCCAGGCCTGCTGGAAGCAGCCGAAGAACGCCTGGAGCGCGCTGTTGCCGCCATCGAATTCGAGGCCCCGGCGCTGGCCGCCTTGACGCGCCGGCTGGCGGATATGCTGTCGAACCTGGGTATCTGAACGCCGATCGGTCACTTGTCCACGGGCTGCGCCTCGCCGTCTGGAGGTTTTTCCACGGCCAGCAGTTCGCTGTCGTGCCATGCCGATTCTGCCTCGACCGGCTCGATATGTACCGTCACCTCCGCGCCGGGCAGTGCCTTGCGCACCGCCTCTTCAATCAGCTCGGTGAAATCGTGCGCTTCCTGCACGCTCCACGTGCCCGGCACCAGCAGATGAAAATCGACGAATTTGCGCGCCCCCGCTTGCCGCGTGCGCAAGGCGTGAAAGTGCAGCCCCGGCTGCAAGAGCGCCACGATGGCCGTCCGGACTGCTTGTTGCTCTGATTCCGGCAACGCGTGGTCCATCAGGCCGTTGAAGGAGCGCGCTATCAAGTCCCACGCCGTCCAGACGATATTGGCGGCCACCACCAGGGCCAGGATCGGATCAAGGATCACCCAGCCGGTGAGCCACACCAGCATCAGGCCGGCGATGACGCCGAAGGATGTCCACACGTCGGTCATCAAATGCTGCCCGTCGGCCTCCAGAATGATCGAGCAGGTGCGCCGGCCGACGCGAATTAAGATCCGGGCGACCACCAGGTTGATCAGCGAGGCCGCGAACGACAAGAAAGTGCCAAGTTCGAGCTGTTCGAGTTCGCGCAGGTTGAAGAGCCGCCGCACCGCGTACCAGGCGATGCCCGCCGCCGCGACCAGGATCAGGATGCCTTCCAGACCGCTGGAGAAAAACTCGATCTTCTCATGGCCGTAGGTGTGCGACACATCGATCGGTTTGGTCGAATACCACAGGCAGCCGAACGCCGTCAAGGCGGCGACGAGATTGACGAGCGATTCGGCGGCATCGGAGAGGAGGCTGACCGAATCAGTCAGCAGGTACGCGGCGCTCTTCAGGCCGAGCGTCACGAGGGCCGCCAGGATCGACAGAAGAATCGGAGATCGGCGTTCAATGAAGGACATGCAAGCCCAGGGATGAGGTACTCCGAATCCCAGGGGTTCGGAGTGCCTCACCCCTGGGCGTCTATCACAAGGACATCTTACGGCGATTTGCCCCTTGCGGAATTAGTCAATTTGCTGGAAGATAAGTGAAACCAGTCACCCTGTCTTGCGAGGGCGCCATGTCACAAGCAATCGTCGATCCCCTGGAACTGCGGCGCTTCGCTCATCACCTCAAGCAATTCAACGGCGACCTGCGCGAGCGGCTGTCGGGATTGCACGCCGAGATGACCCGCCTCGGCGACTCCTGGCGCGACCAGGAGCACATCAAGTTCACCGAGGAATTCGAGCAGACTCTGCACGTGATCGAGCACTTCCTCGAAGTCGCCGACCAGCACGTTCCTTTCCTCCAGCGCAAGGCGGAACGGATCGAGGAGTATCTGCAACAACATTGACACTGGGTTATCCATGTCCGCCGCACAAGTACACGCCCTCGAGCGCCTGGCGGAATTCAAGGCCGCCTTGCAGACGTTCGCCGACAAGGCCAAGGACGCCATGAGCGGCAACGCCATGCAAATTCGCCGCTCGCAGGATTGGATCGAAGCGCAGCTGGGGTTGTGGAAGGCCGAGATCCGCCGCGCCGAGGAGGCGGTCATCCAGGCCCGTAATGAGCTGGTGCGCAAGAAGATGATGCGCATCAGCGATCGGCCGCCCGATACCGCCGACGAGGAGAAGGCGTTGCGCAAAGCTCAGGCACGCCTGGCTCACGCCGAGGACAAGCGCGACCACAGCAAGCGTTGGATTCGCCAGCTGCCGGACGCCGTCGAAGAATACGACGGGCAGGCGCGGCCCTTTCAAGATGTGCTGGAACACGAACTGGCGAAGATGATCGCCTTCCTCGAGCACAAGATCGCCGCCCTGGAGGAGTATCTGCGGATTCATGCCACGGGAGGCGCGCCATGAGCCTGTCGGCCGGCCGCTATCAGCTGGCGAATGCGTTCAAATCGCTCAAGCAGGAATGGGAGGCGACCGAGAACGTCTGGCGCGACGTGGTCCGGCAGGAGTTCGCCGACCAGCACTGGGACCCGCTGGCCGCCCGCCTGGCCGCGGTGCTGTCTGCCATGGACCGTCTCGACCTGGCGATGGGGCAGATGAAACAGGAATGCGCGTAGTTTCCCGCTTGCGAAAAAGCTTTGCGCGGCGCCTTGCGAACGCTGAATCGCCAGCGCAGGAATTGGAAAGTTACCTATGATCGAGCCCTGGAGCGAACGACAGCGCCAAGCCGTGCGGGCCTTCCGCAAGGCGATTGCGACGCGCGCCCAACGCGAACGCGAGGTTGCGGACGGCGCGCACGGCCGAACGCAGTCGGAGGAACAGCATCACGCTGCCGAGAAGGCGCGCGTGGAAGGCGATTACGTCGCCGGTCAGGCCGACGCGGTGGCGAGCGCCGCGCAGACACGCCGGCAGTTGCAGGATCGCCACGAGCGCGAGCGGGAGAAGCTCGAGCGCGAACATAAGAAAGGCAGAGAGAACCACCTGCAAGAATACCACGACGCCAAGGCCAAGCTGGAAAACGAATTCCGCGAGTCGCGCTGGACGACCAACGCCGTCTTCGAGGCCGACAAGCGCGTCGCCAAGGAACAGATGCAGGAGTCGATCATTTCGTGCAAGGGCCTCTTGAAGAGGGTGATCGCCGATTGGCGCGCCGGCCGCAAGCTGATCGAGCCACTGGAATTCCTTGACGATATCGCCCCGCTCGATCCACGGCAAATCAACGTGAGCGAGGGGGACCCGTGGGCGCGCATGCAGCAATGCGCCGACCAGGTGCAGTTCGACGTGCGTGGGCTGCAAACCATGCGCAGCCCGCACTTCATCAACGGCTGGCTGCCGTGGTTGATCCTTGCCGCTGTCTTTCTCCTGCTGACGGCGCCCGGGGCCATCGGTTACTTCGTCACCTATATGACTGAGCCGCTCTGGCTGACCACCGCCGTCGCGGCGGCGATCGTCCTGCCGATCGGCTACTGGTACGTCGCGCGCCTGCGCCGGCAGACCAACGACCGTATAGTCGCCCTGTGGCTGTCGCTGCGCCACTCCGCGCACCTGGCCCGCATGTTGCGGCCCATCTGCCTGCGTCTCGCGAAGAAAGCCTATCTTGCCAAGAAGCGTCAGAGCTACAAGCGCAATCGCGAATTGCTCAAGGCGATGGTCGAGTCGGCCCGCGTGAAGCTTCACGAATTGCGCGTAGCGCGCGACAAGACCCTCAAGGGCCACGAGCGCACCTACAAGAAGAGCTCCGCCGAGCAACAGGAGCATCAGCAGAAAGAGATGTTGACTGTCGATGACACGTTCCTGCGGGCCCAGCAAGCGACCAAGGATCGGCATGAGGTCGAGTCGCGCCTCATCGAAGCCGAGCATGTCCGCCGCCACGAGGAGAATCACCAGTGGCACACGCAGCAGTGGACCGCGCTGTTGCGCGACTGGAAGACGGCGTGCGATCAATTCATGCAAGCGTGTCGCGGTGTCGCCAAGGAAGCGGACCAATGGTTCCCGCCGCTGACGAAGCCACTCATGCTGCCGACCTCGCTGCCCTATGGATTGCCGCTCGGCTCGATGCGCTGGACGCTCGACATGTTCCCGGACGGTATGCCGCACGAGGCGCAGTTGCCGCGGCCCGACCTCTCGAAGCTGACGTATCCCGCATTATTGCCGTTCCCGCTGCAGGCGTCCTTGCTCTATCGTGCCCACGACGCCGGCAAGCCGGCCGCCATCGAGGCGCTGCAAACGCTGCTGCTGCGCACCTGGACCGCGCTGCCAGCGGGCAAAGTTCGCTGCACCATCATCGATGCCGTCGGCCGCGGCGAGAACTTCTCCGCGTTCATGCACCTGGCCGATCATGATGAGAAGCTCGTTGATTACCGCATCTGGACCGAGGCGTCGCAGATCGACGAAAGGCTCACGAACCTCACCATCCACATGGAGAACGTGCTGCAAAAGTATCTGCGCAATCAATACGAGACGTTGGCCGAGTACAACACGCAGGCGGGCGAGGTTGCGGAGCCGTTCCATTTCCTGGTGGTCGCGCACTTCCCCGTTAACTTCAGCGAGGACGCCGCCCGCCGGCTTGTCAGCCTCGCCAGCGCCGGCGCGCGCTGCGGCATCTACACGTTCGTCGTCGTCGATACGAAGCAGCCGGCGCCGCATGGGTTTAACATCGCAGACCTGGAAAACGTCTGCACGATACTCGATTGGCAGAAGGACCGCTTTGTCTGGGAAGACAATGACTTCGGCATGTTCCCGCTGGCGATCGAGCAGAGTCCGTCGCCGGCGCGTTGCACCGAGATTCTTTCGCAAGTCGGCGCGGCGGCGGTGCGCTCGAGCAAGGTCGAGGTGCCGTTCGAGTGGATCATGCCGCCGCGCGACGCTTGGTGGACCTCCGACAGCGCCAGCGGCATCCGTGTGCCGATCGGCCGATTCGGCGCCATGGGCAAGCAGATGCTCGAGCTGGGGCAGGGGACCTCGCAGCACGTTCTCGTCGCCGGCAAGACCGGCTCGGGCAAATCGACGCTGCTGCACGTCCTCATCTCGCAGCTCGCCATGTTCTACAGTCCCAGCGAGGTCGAGTTGTACCTCGTTGACTTCAAGAAAGGCGTCGAGTTCAAGGCCTATGCGAACTTGTCATTGCCGCATGCCCGCGTCATCGCCGTCGAGAGCGAGCGCGAATTCGGTCTGAGCGTCCTGCAACGGCTCGACGCGGAGCTGAGCCGGCGCGGCGAACTCTTTCGCACCGCGGGCGCTAACGACCTCGGTACCTATCGCGAGGTCGCCGCCAAGCAGCCGGAGTTGCCGCACCTGGCACGCATTCTACTGATCGTTGACGAGTTCCAGGAGTTCTTCATCGAGGACGACAAGCTCGCCCAGGAGTCGTCGCTGCTGCTCGATCGCCTGGTTCGCCAGGGCCGAGCGTTCGGGATGCACATCCTGCTCGGCTCGCAGACAATCGGCGGCGCCTACAGTCTGGCGCGCAGCACCATCGACCAGATGGCGGTCCGCATCGCGCTCCAGTGCAGCGAGGCCGACGCGCACTTGATCCTGAGCCGCGACAACACCGAGGCACGCTTGCTGTCACGGCCCGGCGAGGGCATCTACAACCCGATGCACGGCATGATGGAGGGCAATCACCTCTTCCAGGTGGTTTGGCTCAACGACTCGAAGCGCGACGACCTGCTGCGCCAGATGCGCGACCTGAGCCGGCAACGCGAGGACTTCCTGACGCCGATCGTCTTCGAAGGCGCCGCGCCGGCCGACGTGGCCACCAACCATCTTTTGAGGAAGCTGCGGCACGAGCCGGCCAAGCCCGCGGCGACGTGGCACGCCTGGCTCGGCGACGCCGTCGCCATCAAGGACCCGACTAGCGCCGTCTTCCGCAAGCAGTCAGGCTCGAACCTCTTGATTCTCGGCCAGCAGGAAGAGATCGCTGTCGCCCTGACCGTGTCGAGCTTGGTCAGCCTGAGCGCCGGTGTCGAGCCGGCGCTGGCGGAACCGTCGATCCATCTGGTGGTCGGCCAGGCACTCGACGCCACCAGCGAGGAGTTGGTGAAAAATTTGACCGACGTGCTGCCGGTGCGCCAATGGCTGCCGCGCGATCTCGGCGCGCTGCTGGGTTACCTTGCCGACGAGATCGACCGTCGTGCTCAAGGCGCCAGTGGGCCGCCGCAGTTCCTGTTCATCTACGGCATTCACCGCTTGCGCGACCTGCGCCGCCCCGACGACGATTTCGGCTTTTCGAAGAAAGGCGACGACAAGACGCCGTACCGCCTGTTCACCCAGGTGCTCAAGGACGGTCCGCCGGTCGGCGTCTTCATGCTGCTCTGGAGCGACACGCTCGTCAACTTGCAGCGCTGCATCGATCGCCCGACGATGCGCGAGTTCGACCAGCGCGTGCTGATGCAAATGAGCGCCGCCGACTCCAGCACGCTGATGGACAACCCGATCGCGTCGAAGTTAGGGCCGCAGCGGGCACTGTTCTACACGGAGGACCTCGGCAAGATCGAGAAGTTTCGGCCGTACGCGCTGCCGAGCCAGGAATGGATCAAGAAATTGGCCGCGGCTGAAGTCAGAGCCTGAGGCGTGAGCGAAAGAAACGCAGTCCTTCGCTCACGCTTCAGGCTCTAGCGCAAGTTTCCTTTCGACGGTGAACATTTTGTCCAGGCTCGTCACCGTGAACGCCTTGTAGACGTCGTCGTTGATGTTGCAAAGGACGAGGCGGCCGCCGCCGGCCGTCACCTTCTTGTTCAGCGTGATCAACTTTCCCAGCACCGAGCTTTGCAGGTACTCGACGTTGCCGAAGTCGAGCCGAAGCTCGCGCGGCCCGAGCGTGGCGGCCAGGGCGAATAACTCCTCGGCCATGAGTTCCATCTTGTGATCGTTGAGGACCTTTCGATCGACGAATCGGACAACGATGGCTTCGTTCATGGTGGCGAACTCCAAGAACTGCCGGGTTGTTGCGGGCATCGGTTCGACCCTCCTGGGGTCTATTGATATGGAATTCAGCGCCGCTTGCGGCTTCGCGTTCGCCTGGCGCCGCGCGAGCGCTAAGCCGCAAGCGGCAAACACATCAATCATACTTTAGCAGCCGGCACGGAATCTTGCCATTGAAGAGGTCGATTACCTGGGCCGGCTTGCCGATCTGGCGGGCGAGGAACGCATTGCCGGTGAAGACCCACAGCGTCCAGCCGGAGCAGCGTTCGCGGAAAACATTGCCGAGCGTGCGGTACACGCCCTTCAGCTCTTGCTCCGCGCCGATGCGTTCGCCGTAGGGGGGATTGCAGATCAGGATGCCCGGCGGCCCGTCCGGCGGCTGGAACTTGGCGACGTCGCGTTTGTCGAACTTCAGGAGGTGCCCGATGCCCGCCGCCTTCGCGCCTGCCTGGGAAAAGTGCATGGCATCGTTGCGCACGTCAAAGCCCAGAATCGGCAGCGGCAGCGCCCTGCCGACCTGACGACGCGCGTCGTCGCGCAAGGTCGTCCACAGGCCGACGTCGTAGTTCATCCAGCCCATGAACCCGAAGCGCCGGCGCGTCAAACCCGGGGGACGCTTGAGCGCGATACAGGCTGCCTCGATACACAGCGTGCCGGAGCCGCACATCGGATCGACCAGCGGCAAGTCGCCGCGCCAGCCCGTGAGCAGGATCAGACCGGCGGCGAGCGCTTCGTTCAAGGGCGCCTTGGTGAGGATCGAGCGATAGCCGCGCTTGTGCAGCGATTCGCCGGAGCTTTCCAGGCTGAGGACCGCTTCGTCCTGATGGATGTGCAGATTGAGCCCGACCATCGGCGTCTCGGTATCGACACTGGGCCGTTTGCCGACGCGCTCGACGAATTGATCGCAGATGGCGTCCTTGACGCGCAGGGCAGCGTACATCGAATGGGTGATTTGGGAGTCGCGCACGTTGCAATCGACGGCCAGCGTGTGCTCGGGCGTCAAGTATTTCGACCAGTCGATCGATTGCACGGCGGCGTACAGATCGTCGGGCGATTGCACCGGAGCTTCGAGGATCGGCATCAAGACGCGCACCGCGGTGCGCAGCCAGAGATTGGCGCGGTAGAGCAGCGCGAGATCGCCATGAAAGCGCACGCCGCCGCGGCCTGGTTCGACCTGGTCGGCATGCAGCTCGCGCAGTTCGTCCGCGAGGACTTTTTCGAGGCCGCGGGCACAGGTGGCGAAGTATTTCACAGAGAGTTCTTTGCCGCTTGCGGCTTAGCGCTCGCGCGGCGCCGCGCGAGCGCTAAGCCGCAAGCGGTTCATTTCTTGATGACAAACTCCCACAGCGCCGTCCCGTACGCCGCGTACCATGGCCGATCTTCCGCGAGCAGGTAGCGTTCGTTGACCAGCCGTTCGCATGCCTCATCGAGCTGCTGGCGATAGAACTTCACGTCGGCGTAGCGCTTGGAAATCGGCGGCCGCGGGTCAGCGGTCTTGTCGGCAAGCGGGAACGGGATGAACGAGCCTTGCAGGTTCGCCAGCGCCCCATCGGCGCCGACGGCCTTCTTGCGCAGGTTCCAGCCGGTGTAGCTGCCGAGCGGAACTGCGACCTCCGGCGGCAGCAACATGCCTTGATCGTTGCCGTCGGCGTCGCCGCGCGGCACCAGCACCTTGTAGTCCCCCTTCACCTTCGGCGGCTCGACGGTGATGATCTTCTTCGCCGCGAACCTCGGTCCGAAATCGTTGAACGATGGCTGCTGGATGACCAGCGGAAAGCGCACGCCGGGGATCTTTGGGAAGCCGGTCGCTTCTTGCGTCCAAGCGACCAGCGTGCGATCCTCGAAGCGCGGGTAGATGCTGGCGGGCGGGGCCTTGTCGTCCCTCACCCATTCGTCGAGCGCCACCAGCAGAGCACGCAGAAACGGGCGATAGTCGGCAAAGTTGACGTAGTTGTCGCTGTTGCCTTTCGCCGGCGGAAACGCGGCGGGGCCGTGCTGCGTGCCGCCGAAGCTGTAGATGCGAACGTTGTCGGGGATGTCGGCGTCCTTGGTGCCGAGCGGGTCCGTGTGCAGGATCGAGCCGGCGCGGTGCCAGTATTCGGCCGCGCTCTGGGTGTGCATGACTTTTGGCTGCACCTTGCTCTTGGCATATCGGCCCAGAATACTGTCGGTGTTCTTCGTGAAGGGATCGGTTGACGGACCATAGGTGAACGGGAACACGTCGGCGAGGAACAGATGATCCTCGTGCTGTCCGTTGTGCCGATTGGGCTGGGCGAAGCGATGGTTGAAGAACCCCAGCCCGCCGCCGGCAACATGCGGGATCAGTCCGTCAAAGACGATGCGGCCTTGCGTGTCCTCGTTGAAGCCCTCGTAAAGCAGCTGACGCAGAAAGCGGCCGCTCTGCGAGACGCCGAAGGAGAAAGCGCGGTTGATCGCGGGCTTGCCGTCGGCCTTGCGCAACGGGTTCTGGCCGGAAGCGTCGTGGCGCAGAAACGAGATCAGATCGCGCACGGAGGCGAGGCCGACGCCTTGCACGAGCGAACCTTCGCCTTCGTAGATCAGCTCGTACAGGACGCCCGGTTCGAAGCCGCCATCGAGTTCGAGGCGAATCTCCGGCAACGTCTGCGGCACGCCCTGGGTGAGCGGGCGCAGCGGCAACTGTGCGAGCTTCCACTGGTCGCGCGGCACGATCACGCGTTTGTCCTTTTCGTGCGTCCGCTTCGTCAGGATGGCTTTCGCCGCGCCTTCCTTGGTGGGCGGATAGGAGCCGTGATTCGGGCGGCGCGAGAGAGGCATCGACTTTGCGTTGGTATCGCTGCTCATTTCCTGGCGAACGAGGCCGCGTATGAGCTTGCCATCCTCGTAAGCTTGCGGCGTCTGCAGCAGCAGCCGGCCATCGCCGGACTGCAACTCGCCGATCCAGCCGGACCAGACGACGGTGTAGCCGTTGCGCATGAGGAAGCCGTCGCCGGCCGGGTTCTCCTTGCTGGGCGCGGGCCCGCCGGGCGGCCGGTTGAACATGCCGAGCGCCAGCTTGTTGCCACGATTGTTGACGTCATAGAAAATGGCGCCGTTGCCCTTCGCTGGGTCCTTCGGCGTGAGGATCACCACGTCGGAAGCAAACTCGACCTTGCCGTCGGCGTTCTTTGGGGCCAGCTCGAGATCGACGATGACGCGATTACGCTCGTCCCTCGGATCGATCGCAAAACGCGCGATGGCCGTGACCTGCTCGTACGGCCCGACGTCGCCGAACGCCTTCCCATCGGCGAACGGCTCCCGCTTGAGGATCTTGAGCGATACGACGTCGGCGTGCGCGCTCGAGGCGGCAAACAGGGCGAGGGCAACCAGCAACCAGCGGTGGAGAGTATGCATGAGGAGGACTCCAAAACGGGAAGCGGTAAACTTTCCAGGGGAGATCATACGCCAATTTTGGTGCGATAACAACGCATTTGCCGTTTGCGGTTTAGCGCTCGCGTGGCGCCTCGCGAACGTCAAGGTTTTTTCGAATTGATAACCGGTCCACACACCTTCAAGAATGGGTTGCATTGCGCCATGCAAGTTATGCACACACACCGACACACCCTGTCCAAATGGGTTGCATTGCGCCTGCGCGTTTCACACACACACACACCCAACTCACCCACACTCAGGAGTGGACCAGGTATTTCTTTGAAAGCGCTTAAACCGCAATCAGTTGCCATGAACTCCGTTCGCGGTCGCCAGCGTATTGATAGATAAACCGCAACCTTCACCCATTACCGCGGGGCCATCATGCGTCAATACGCCAAGAAAGCCGGGGCCGTCGGATTTCTCGTGTTCCTGGGACTGTGGATCATTGGATCGGCCCGCGGCATGATGCTGCCATATCCGGAGCCGCCGCCGCTGCAACTGTCGTCGATCGGCGACGAGTTCTCCAGCGGCGGCAGCGGCGGCCGGCAGCAAGGGTCGAACCAGAATTTCTGGAACAACCTCAAGGCGATCGGCATGGAGAAGACGCCGTTGCCAATGGTCATCGACCAGGCCGAGATCGAGCGGATCCAGATTCACGAGAAGACCGCGTTCTTGACGACGAGCAGTTTCGAGTTCGCGGAGGACGAAGCCAAGATTCGTGCCGCCCTGGCCACCCACAAGGTCAGCACCATCTCCGAGAAGGAGCACGGTATCGCGCCACAGCGCCGGCTCAGCATCGAAGTCGGCGTCCATCCCGAAAAATTCGACAGCCTCGTCGCCGACCTGCGCAAGATCGGCACACTCACCAGCATCAAGGTCGAGCAGACCGACCGCACCGGCGAGTTCCGCAAGCTGCACGCGCAGCGGCAATCGCTCAAGAAATATTTCGAATCGGTCATGAAGCTGCGCAACACCGAGAAGCTGACGATCGACGATGCGCTGCGGCTCGATCAGAAGATCAAGGAAATCGAAAACGACCTGCGCCCGCTCGGCGATCAGCTCGGCGACTTCCTCGGCAAGGAATCGTTCTACCGCGTGCAACTTACGCTGGCGGAGCATCAGCCGGGCGACCGCGGCGACAAGAGCTACACGACGCCGCAGCGCATCTTTCACGCGTTCTGGTGGGCAGCGGTGTGGTGGCTGGTCGTGGCGTTAGCGCTGGGGTTGACGGGAGGCGTCGGCGTGAGTGTGTGGGTGCTGCGGCAGTCGGCGCCGGCGTGATTGGTTGGCCTGACCACATGGGTTATTCAATCTCACTCAGGACATAATCCGGATCGCGCGGCACCAGACGCGCTTTCTTGCAATCCACCAGGAAGTCCAAGTCTTCCAGAACGATGGCCCCGATCAAGATCGTGTCGCGTTTAGGCTCGACGATGGCGGTGAAAATGCCGAATCGGCCTTGAACGCTCAACTAGACGCCGCCGACCTCGCGGCGCAGGCCGCGCCGTCCATCGGCGTATTTTACTTTGGTCTTGGACTTCCAGAGCGGCAATCCCAATTCCGTGACCAGCGATTCCGGCAAGACCATTCGCGTGGCGCCAGGATCCACCAGCCCCTCGATCACCTTACGGCGAATTTTGGCGGGATCGAGGACGCTTTTGTTGGCCATGACCATGTCTTCGTAGTTGGTGATTTCGATCTGCACCGTGAATCGGCCCATTGCGTCATCCTTGTGGTTTTTCATTTCTCACCTCTCTTTTCCGGTCTCCATTTGAGCTTCATTCTACCTTCCTGTATAAAAAGAAGCTATCAACCGACTTTCCGCCTACACCCTTGCTCGAAGGATTCCTCGTCATGACGAAGCACCTCTTCGCTTCCCTCGCCGTCCTTCTCACCGCCGCCCTCGCGCAGGGGCAGCCGCTCGTCCTCAAGAAGGGCGACCGCATCAGCATCGTCGGCAACACGCTGGCCGAGCGCATGCAGCATCACGGCTGGCTCGAGACCCACCTCCACACGCGCTTCCCCGAGCACGACCTCGCCTTTCGCAATCTCGGCTTCTCCGGCGACGAAGTCACCACCCGCCTGCGCTCCGCCAACTTCGGCTCCCCCGACGAATGGCTCACCAGGACCAAGACCGACGTCGTCTTCGCCTTCTTCGGCTACAACGAATCGTTCAAGGGGAAGGACGGCGTCGATAAATTCAAGGCCGATCTCGGCGCCTACGTCAAGAACCTCAAAAGCAAGAAGTACAACGGCGCGAGCGCGCCGCGCGTCGTTCTGTTCTCACCGATCGCGCATGAAGACTTGAAGGACAAGAACCTGCCCGATGGCAAGGACAACAACGAACGGCTCAAGCTCTACAGCGCCGCCATCGGCGACGTCGCCAAGGCCAATGATGTCACCTTCGTCGATCTTTTCACGCCGACCTTCATGGCGTATCCCGACTCGAAACTGCCGTGGACGATCAACGGCATCCACTTGAATGAATACGGCGACCAGCGCCTCGCGTGGACCATCGGGCGCGGCCTGTTCGGCGACGCCGCCGAGCTCAAACTTGCTCCCCAGTTGGAGAAGCTCCGAGCTGCCGTCCTCGAGCGCAACTTCGTCTGGTTCAACCGCTATCGCACCGTCGACGGCTACTCGATCTACGGCGGCCGGGCCGGCCTGACCTTCAACGAGTACGATCCCAAAACGGGGCAGAAGGTCCCGAAACGCGATGCCAAGGGTAATCCGGTCATCGATCCCAAGACCAAAAAGCCAATTGACAAGATCAACTCCAACTTCGAGGTCGCCCAGCGCGAGATGGAAGTGCTCGACGTCATGACCGCCAACCGCGACAAGGCGTGCTGGGCCGCGGCGCAAGGCAAGGAGTTCAAGATCGACGACTCGAACGCGCCGCCGTTCATCGACATAAACACCAATAAGCCGGGGCCGTTGCCTGGCCTCAAGCATCTCTTCCTCAGCGGCGAGGAAGCGATCAAGAAGATGAAGCTCGGCAAGAACCTCAAGGTCAACCTGTTTGCCTCCGAGGAGAAGTTCCCCGATCTCGCCAATCCGGTGCAGATGGCCTGGGACAACCAGGGCCGGCTGTGGGTCGCGGTCATGCCGAGCTATCCTCACTGGAAGCCGAAGGAGGAGATGAACGACAAGATTCTCATTCTTGAAGACACCAAGGGGACCGGCGTGGCCGACAAGTGCACCGTCTGGGCCGACAAGCTGCACGTGCCGACGGGTTTGGAGTTCTGGAACGGCGGCTTGCTCGTCGGGCAACAGCCGGACCTCATGTTCTTGAAGGACACCAAGGGGACCGGCAAGGCGGACTACCGCGAGCGCATCCTGCACGGCATCGACTCGGCCGACACGCATCACGCTCTCAACAGCTTCGTGATCGACGGCGGCGGGGCGCTTTATTTCCAGGAAGGGACGTTCCATCACACGCAGGTCGAGACGCCGTGGGGCCCGCCGGTGCGCAACGCCAACGCCGGCGCCTATCGCTTCGAGCCGCGGACGTTCAAGTTCGACACCTACATCAACTACCGCTTCGCCAATCCGCACGGGCACGTCTTCGACCGCTGGGGGCAGGACTTCATCACCGACGGCACCGGCAACGCAAACTACTTTGCGGCCGCGTTCTCGGGCCGGCTTGACTACGGTCAGGGCCACGCTGGTCTAAAGACGTTCTTCGCCAACAAGAGCCGGCCATGCCCCGGCAACGAGATTCTCTCCAGCCAGCACTTCCCGCCCGAATATCAAGGCAACTACCTCAACGCCAACGTCATCACGTTCCAGGGCATCTATCGCTTCGTCGTCAAGGAGAGCGAATCGGGCTTCACCGCCGACGAAGCCCTGGTGGGCGGCAAGCCCGATCACATCATCTCCTCGACCGATCCGAATTTCCGTCCCTCCGATGTCAAGATGGGGCCCGACGGCGCCATCTATTTCAGCGATTGGCACAACCCAATCATCGGCCACATGCAGCACAACCTGCGCGATCCGAACCGCAACCGCACTTATGGCCGAGTCTATCGCATCACCTACGCCGGCCGGCCGCTGAGCAAGGCGCCGAAAATCGAGGGGGCGACGATCGAGCAGTTGCTGGACGCGCTCAAGAATCCCGAGGACAAGGTGCGCTATCGCGCCCGCCTGGAACTGTCGTCGCGCAACAGCGACGACGTGATCAAGGCGGCAAGCGACTGGATCGGCAAGCTCGACAAGAAGGACGCCGACTACGAGCATCATCTGCTCGAAGGGCTGTGGGTGCATCAAAATCACAACACGGCCAATCGTGATCTCATCAAGAAGGTGCTGGCGTCGCCGGACCATCGCGCCCGGGCGGCGGCGGCGCGCGTGCTGTGCTATCAGCGCGAGCAGATTTCCGACGCCCTCGAAATCTTCAAGGGGCTCGCGGATGACAAGCATCCGCGCGTCCGCCTCGAAGCGGTGCGGGCCGCCAGCTTCTTCACCAATCCCGACGCCGTCGAGGTCACGCTGATCGCGGCGGAACATCCAACCGATTACTACCTCGACTATTGCATCAAGGAAACGCGCAAGCAAATCGACGGCAACTGGAAGGCCGCCCTCGCCAAGGGGCAGACGATCCCGGTGACGAGCGAGGCCGGCACGCGCTTCTTCCTGCGCAACATCTCGAACGATGCCCTCCTCAAGGCCAAGAAGAGCAAGGACGTCTACAACGAAATCCTCCTTCGGCACGGCTTGCAGGACAATGTCCGCCGCGAAGCCGTCTCGGCCCTCGCCAAGCTAGAGAGCAAGGCGGAGATGCGCGTCCTGCTCGACGCGATTGCGAAGATCGACACGCAGAAGGAAGTCCGCGACGAGAACGTCATCTTCGATCTGGTGCGCATGTTGACGACGCGCGGCCCCGCCGAGCTGACGCAGGCGCGTACCGAGTTGGAAAAGATGGCGACCAGCGCGAAGCAGCCGGTCATTCGCCAGATCGGCTACGTGTCGCTGATGAACGTGGACGGCTCGCCCGAAAAGGCATGGATGCTGGCGACCAAGTCGGTGCCGGCGCTGCGCGACTTTCTCGGCGCCATGCCGATGATTTCCGACGCGAGTCTGCGCGCGAGTCTGTATCCGAAGATCGAGCCATTACTCGCCAGCCTGCCGGCCCATCTCGAGCCGAAGAGTCCATCCGGCAAGGGCACGCTCGGCCGTTACGTGCGCATCGAGCTGCCGGGCAAGTTCCGCACGCTGACCCTGGCCGAGGTGGAAGTCTACGCCGACGGCAAGAACGTCGCCCGCGCCGGCAAGGCAGCGCAATCGAGCACCGCGTCCGGCGGCGATGCCAGCCGGGGCATCGACGGCAACAAGAGCGGCAGCTACGGCGACGGCGGGCAGACCCACACGGCCGAGGGCTCCACCAATCCCTGGTGGGAAGTCGATCTCGGCAACGAGTTCGCCATCGACGCGATCGTTGTCTACAACCGCACCGACGGCAATCTCGGCAGCCGCCTCGAGGGCTATACCATCAAGGTCCTCGACGCCAAGAAGGGCGAAACCCTCAAGCTCGTCAAGCAGCCCGCTCCCAAGGTGAAGACCGAGCATGTGCTCGGCGGTGGCGTCGATCCCGCGGTGCTGGTGCGCCGCGCCGCCATGACCGCGCTCACCACCGTTCGCGGCCAGGAGACCAAGACGTATCAATCCTTGAGCAAGTTCGTCCGGGACGACATCGATCGGCTGGCCGCCATTCGCGCCATGCAGCGCATTCCGCGCCAGTACTGGCCCAAGGACGACGACACGGCCAAGATGGTCGAGCTGATGCTCGGCCACATCAAGAAAATCCCGGTCAAGGAACGCACCCAGCCCGACGCGCTCGACGCTCTCGAATTCGCCGACGCGCTGGCCTCGCTGCTGCCCATTGATCAGGCGAGGAAGATTCGCGTCGAGCTGGGCGAGCTGGGCGTGCGCGTCATTCGCATCGGCACCTTGCCCGAGCGCATGGCGTTCGACAAGGAAGTGATCGTCGTGCAGAGGGGCAAGGCCGTCGAGTTCGTGCTGGAGAACTTCGACCTGATGCCGCACAACATCGTGTTCGCCAAACCTGGCTCGATGGAAGAACTGGGCAAGTACGCCGAAGCGAATTCGACCGATCCCGCGTTCCAGGCCCGCTATTTCGTGCCAAATTCGAACAAGGTGCTGCTGGCGAGTACGCTGTTGCAGCCGCGCGAGTCGCAGAAGCTGAGCTTCACGGCCCCGAACACGCCGGGGGTGTATCCGTATGTCTGCACCTATCCGGGCCACTGGATGCGCATGCACGGGGCGCTGTATGTCGTTGATAACCTTGAGGAATACTTGGCGAATCCCGAGGCGTACCTGGCGAAGAACCCGCTCAAGGTCGAGGACCCGCTCCTGAAGGACCGCCGGCCGCGCACCGAATGGAAGTTCGCCGATCTCGCGTCCGAGGTCGAGAACCTCAAGCCGGGGCGGAGCTTTGGCAACGGCAAGGCAATGTTCAAGGTCGCCACCTGCATCGCCTGCCACAAGATGGACGGCGAAGGCAACGACTTCGGCCCCGATTTGACCAAGCTCGATCTCAAGCTCAAGTCGCATGACATCCTCAAAGACATCATCGAACCGAGTTTCCGCATCAATGAGAAGTACCAGACCTGGATCATCGAGACGAAGGCCGGCAAGCAATACACCGGCATCATCCTCGACGAGACGCCCAAGCAGATCAAGCTGATCGAGAACCCGCTCGTCAAGGCGGAGCCAATCACGATTCTGACCGCCGACATTGCCGAGAAGACGAAATCGCCGACGTCGATCATGCCGAAGGGCTTGCTCGACAAGCTGACGCGCGAGGAGATTCTCGATCTCATCGCCTACGTGACGGCACGCGGCAATCGGCAGCATCCGCTGTTCAAGGCGGATGACCATCCACACGGGCATTGATTGAACAGGAAGCCCGCGGGTGAGGTAATCCGAACCCGCGCGGGTTCGGATTACCTCACCCGCGGGCTTGTACTTCACCCCAGGGCTTGGCATTCGCATGGACAAACAACCGCTCGCCCACTCGACGCGGCAATGGCTGCTCGATCAGATCGAACTGTGGCAAGGCAAGGGACTCGTCAGCGAGGACCAGGCCAACGCCATCCTCGATCTCTACGAGACGCCGACGCAAAGTTCCGCCCGGCATCAATCGGTGGCGATCTACGTGCTGGTCGGCATCGCGGCGCTGTTCGTGGCTCTGGCCGCGTTCCTGATCCTCGGCGTCAGCTGGGAATTCCTGCCCGATCCGCTCAAGTGCATGGTCCTGCTCGGCCTGGTTGTCGGGTCGCACGGCCTGGGCTTTTATCTGCGCTATCAATGGCAGGCGAAGATCTTCTCCGAGTTCGCGTTTTTCTTCGGCAGCCTCTTGTACGGGGCGGCCATGATGCTCATTGCCCACATCTTCCACCTGGGCGAGCATCCGCCCGACGGCATGTGGTGGTGGGCGCTCGGCGTGATGCCGCTGGCGTTGTTTCTCGATACCGTGCTGCTGCACCTGCTCGTGACGGCGCTGCTGGCGGTGTGGGTCGGCTGGGAGCTGATCGGCTCGGGGCATCACGAATTCGAGCTGTTCGGGATGTTGCCGCGGGCAGCTTTCACGCTGCCAATCTTTGCGGGACTCGGCCTGGCGTGGGGCTATCTGAAAAAATCGCCGACGACGGTGGGGCTTTATGTGCCGCTGGTGGCTTGGTGGATCGTCTTGTTGCCGCTCGCCTGGAAGGGGCACGAGAATCCGACCCTGTTCATCGGCAGCGCCGGCGCGCTGCTCTTGATTCTCGCGGAGGTGCATCCGGACGGGAGCCGATTCGCGATTCCGTATCGGCTCTATGGCGCGCTCTTATGCATGGGCGTACTGAGCATGCTCAGCTTTCACTGGATTCACCGCGACCTGGCCCGCATCCAGGACGTTTGGCCGTTCGTGGTGCAATCGCTGCTGATCGCGGGGTTGTCGGGACTCGTATTCGGCATCGCGTTCGTGGTGCAAACGCAGCGCGAGGGGGCGCGCTACGAGCGGCCATTGGTTGCGTTCGCGGTTCGGCAATGGCTGCCGTTGTCGATGGCGGTGCTAATGCTGGTGCTGGCGCTTTACTACGTCGTTCTGAAGGACCTCGCGGACCAGCACGATTTGATGATCGCGCTCCTACCAACCGTGCTGGCCAACGTCGGCATGCTGGGGCTGGCGTTCTGGCTGATGATGTACGGCCTGCGCGAGGATCGCGGCTTCCCGGCGGCGGGGGGCGTGGGCTTCTTCCTGCTCTGGTCGATCATTCGCTATGCCGAGTGGTTCGGCAATCGCGGCGAGCTGCTAGGGGCCGCGTGCATGTTCTTCCTGTGCGGGGCAGCGATTTTTGGCTTCGCCATGTTTTGGCACATGCGCAAGAAGCAGCGCGAGAGGGAACGAGATGAACGAGAACTCGAATGATCCGACGTCGTTTCAGGCGGGCGAGCCGGACAAGGCGGGCAAAGCGTTCCAGGCTGGCGCGCCGAGCGAATCGGAACCTCCGTTCGATGCGGACGACCTTCGCGCGGCCGGTGCCCCGTCGCAGCAAGACCGCGCGATTGAGGCGCTCAAGGCGTATGAACCTTATGGTTTGGCGGTGGGTGTGGTGGTGCAGCTGTTGGTGCTGTTTGGCATGATTGTGATTGGTGCAATGAAGTGGGCCGCGGGCGGGTTTTAACTTGCCGTGTGCAGCGCGAGAAAGTAATTATTTGCTAACGTCGCAGACGGTGCTTCGTTATCACGTTAGGGTAAATTCGTTTCACGGTTTTTCAACGATTGTGCCGACCCGCCAAGGGCGGATTGGCAATGGGGTTATGAGGCAACCGGGGCCGGCGGCGCGTTGAAAGCAGCTGATTAGTCTCTTCCCCTGGTCCTGTTTTTTGGTAGGATTTAGTAGCCGATGGAGGACTCTCCTCTCCTCCGGATGGCGATTGAGGAGTTTTCATGCGGGTACTCGTTGCTTGGGATGATCCCGATCAGGCAGATTTGCTCAGTCTGTACTTGGGGAACGAGGCAAACGAAATCAAGGTCTGCTTGACCGCGGAGGAATTCGCCGCCGAGAATGGTCCGAGCAAATGGGACGTCGTGCTCTTGGCCTTGACGTTTCCCAAGACCGCGGACGATGGCTTCAAGTATTTTCAAGCGCAGCAAGAGATGATGCCCGGCGTGCCGGTGATCATGGCGTGCCGGCAGGGCGAGATGATGAGCTTGCCGAAGTTCATGGCGAAAGGCTTGCGCTTTTATATTGTCCGCGACGACAATGGCGATTTCATCTTCCTGGTGATGGCCACGCTGGAATCGGCGGTGCAGGCGTCCCGCGCGGAGGAGTCGAAGAAGCTGACGGCGCTCTTGCGCGACGAGATGGACGGCGTGCGGCGCATGCAGGAATCGATCATTCCGAAGGGGCTGGTGCCGCCGCCGGGTTACGCGATCACGGCTCGTTACGAACCGGCCCAGGTGCAGGTTGTCGGCGAGATGCCGGTCGTCATGGCCGGGGGCGACTATTACGATCTGTTTCTGCCGGAGAAGAATCAGCTGGCGTTGATGGTCGGCGACGCCTCGGGGCACGGGTTGAAGGCGTGCATGTCGATCATGGCCATGCACACCTTGATCCGCATGTTCACCGGGGCGCGCTACCGCGAGACGGCCCGCTTCGTGGCGGAGATCAACCAGCGCTTGTGCGATAACTCGATCGTGCAGTCCGGCGGCGGGTTCATCACGCTGTTCTACACGGCGATCGACACGGTGAACCATGAGATGCACTGGACGTCGGCGGGGCATCCGCTGGCGGTGATGCACAATATGAAGACCAACGAAGTCACCGCGATCGGGACCGACGCGGAGACGGGATTGCCGCTGGGAATTTACCCGGACGTGGAATACTCCTCTGCCTCCGTGCCTATTGCCCCCGGCAGCCGTATACTAATCTACTCGGACGGCCTGACCGACGCCCTGCCGCCGCAAGTATCGACGAGCGCGGGCTTGGCGTTCGGAACGCAGGGGTTGATGAAGACACTGCAGAATTGCCGGGACCGGAATCTGGAACAGACGCTCGCGCATCTCTTCCAGACGACCTCCGAATACACGGGCGGGATCGGCCGGCACGACGATACCTCCGTGGTGTTGCTGGAGCGATTTGAAGTTTAGGCTTCTAGCTTGCTTGGCGCTGGTATGTCGTTTCGCCATCGCCAAGCCGCAAGCGGCAATTGAACGCATAACGAGGGACTTTCCATGTCCAAGCAGTGGCTGAAGATTGAACAAATTGGCGACGTTTCCGAAGTCCAGTTCCTGGTCAAGCGGATTCTCGATGAGTCCACCATCCAGGCTATCGCCGAGCAGCTATTCAGCCTAGTCGATCAAGACGGTCAACGAAAACTGTTGCTGAACTTCACCGGTGTGGAATACATGTCGAGCGCCGCGCTCGGCAAACTCATCAACCTGCACAAGAAGCTGACCGGCTTGAAGGGCACCCTCGCGATGTGCAACTTGATCCCGCAGATCTTCGAGGTTTTCGCGATCACCAAGCTGGACAAGATCTTCAAGATTTTCCCTGACGAGGACACGGCCCTGGCCAGCTTCAAATGACATGGCCCCCAGCCGAACAACCATCTCTCCGGCCACTAAGGGAATTCCTGAATTGCGAAATATTCAGGAAATTAGGATATCAATTCGGTTCACGATCGTTTATTCTGACCGTTCAATCAACCAGCCAGCTCTCCTGGCAAGAAGGACCCGTCCGAAATCTATTTTTCGCAATATGAAGGGTCGTCGATGCAAGCAAGTCTACGGGTGATGGTTGGCAAGCAGAAGGGTCGAGAAATTCCTTTGCCGGGGACTCTTTTCATCATCGGCCGCGATCCGCTCTGCCATCTGCGTCCGCACACCAATCTGGTGAGTCGTCGGCATTGCGCCATCGCTTGCTGGGGCGAACGGGTGCTCGTCCGCGATCTGAAGAGCGCCAACGGCACCTTGCTCAACAACGAGAAGATCACGCACCAGGTCGAAGTCCAGGACGGCGACACGCTCGGCGTCGGCGATTTGACGTTCTCCTTCCAGATTTCGCGGGATGAGCAGGTTCCGCGCGAGGAATTGCGCAAGGACCTGGTCTTGTGGCTCATGGGTGAGTCCGACGACTCCGAGGTGCTCGACCCGGGCGTGGCGACGGCGATGATCGAGATCTCGTCGATGGATTTCGACGATGCCGCCGTGGCTGCCGCTGCCGAATCGGCATCGCCCGGCGCGGCAAAGACGAAGGCCGAGGGCAGCAGGAATCTTTCCGCGGGGAAGTATCTGAAAGATTATCTCAAATCGTGATCTGCTTGCCAATCTCAGCAGTTCCAAAGCCTCCTAACCGCGTGCCCGCTGCAGCGTTTGGTGTGGCGCGCAAGCCGGCATTGAGCATCTCTACCTTTCCAGAACATTGAGAAGACCGCACTTGTTAGGTAATCGACTTGCTTTTTGGCAATCCGGCACGCGCGCTGGGGTGGTCATATGGTCGCCTGGCCGCTGCAAACTCGATGCGGTTTTTGCTGTCAGTAATGATAGTATGACCGCGCGATGCTGGGAAGCTTGCGAAAACTGGCAAAAACAATTCAAGTTTGCGGGCGTTTTCGGTAAGCTAATCTTTCACCCTTTTCGAACTGATAAGCGGATCTTCTGACGGGATGCGCCAATGACAACCGTGCCAACCAACCCGCCGCGGCCTCTGCCGCTCTGGCTGAAAGTCGCGGGGAGCGTGTTCGCCGTCGGGCATTTGCTAGCGATTGGGCTGTACGCGCTGGCTGCGAGCAGTGGCCCGTGGGCGACCCCCTACGGCGTCAACTCGCCGGTGGACGGTCCCCAGTTCGCCGCCGGCGTCTCCTCAAGGATTACCGGGCCGTACTACCTCCAGCCGTTGCGCCTGGCCAGCAACTATCACTTCGCTAGCAATCGACCTGCTGAGTATGCGGTTTACTTCGAGATCCAGTTGAGAAATCAATTCGGCGAGTCGACGATCATCCGCATTCCCGAGGAAAAGGCGAACTACTGGGTCCGGCATCGCCAGGAAATCCTGGCACAGCACCTGGCTCAGGACTTTCCCGTGCCGCAGCGCGGCGCCCGCAAGCTGCCGGCGCTTGAACCCACCTCCGAAACGCCGACCGTGGATGTCTGGCTCCGCGAGGGAGAATTCACCCTCCGATTCGAATCGCTGGATGAGGACGACAAGCGGCTGCTCTCACGAGACTTGCTGCAACCTTCGCCCAAGGCCAAGCTGCTCGCCGAGTCCTACACACGCTATCTGGCCCGCGCGCACAAGGCGGCTTCGGCCCGACTGATCCGCCACAGTCGGCCGAAAGTGACGCCGACGGATGTCGTCGTTCCCAGACCGGAAGTCTTCACCGACCTGGTCAGCCATTTTGGAGAATATCGCCGTGACAAGTGATCGCTCGGCGGCGTTGCCCGCCAAGTCGAGCACCGCCTCGACCGACAACGCCTGGACGCGCTTCTGGTTCGCCGCTGTCACGCCGATGCCGCTGCGGGTGCTGCGCGTCCTGTCGGGGCTTTTGTTCATCGCATGGCTCGCCTCATTCCTCGGACACCAGGCGGAATTCTTCAGCCTGAACGGCTGGGTCGATCTAAGGACCCTCCAAGAAGTCCGGGCACAAGATCAGCAGTCCTCGCCGGTCGACTGGTCCATCCTCTACTGGGCCGGCGAAAGTGCGCCGCTCTTCCAAGCCATTTACTTCGGCTCGCTGATCGTGCTTGTTCTCTTCACACTTGGCTTCGCGACGCGGGTTACCGGCGTCTTGACCTGGGTCGTCGTCGTCTCCTTCGTTGCCAATCCCGCAACGCTTTACGACGGCGACGATCTGCTCGCCATCCTGGCATTCTACTTGATGATCGGCCACCTGTTCGTCGGCCAATGGAACGGCAATCTGTCGATCGCGGAGCGCATCCTTGGCGCCCGCGCCGATTTCGTATTGGCCGGCTGGCTCTTCCCGCAGGATGAGCAGCCGGCTAGTGTCGCCGTCAACTGGACGATGCGGCTGCTGCAGCTTCACGTCGCGATCATCATTGTGATCAGTGCGTTGCACAAGTTGCAGGGCCCCGATTGGTGGGGCGGCGTCGCCCTGTGGTATCCGCTGCATCCGACGTTCAAGATGACGCCGGAAGGCTTGCAGCGCGAAGCCCCCAATGTGCTGTTCACGCTGTCTTATTTGAGTCTGGCCGCCTATATCGTGCTCGGCTGGCAGCTTGCCTTCCCGGTGTTCGCGTGGCGCGGCGGCTGGTGGCGCGGTTTGCTCCTGGGCGGGGCAGTTATCGGCTGGCTCGGAGCGTACTTTCTCTTTGGCCTGCCGTCGTTCGGTCCCTTCGTGATGATCGGCTGCTTGAGCTTTCTGCACGCCGAGGAATGGGCCTGGGCGTTCGAGCGCATTCGTTCCGTCAAAGTGACCGCGGCGGCCGAATCCAAGAAGGTGGCGGTCGCGGCGGGGAAGGATAGTATCAAGAAGTAAGGGTTGCCGCTCGCGGCTTAGCGTTCACATGGCACGCCATGCGAGCGCTAGACCGCAAGCGGCCCAATTCAACGTGTAACCATGCCTCGCTATCTCGGCTTTTTCATCGTGCTCCTCGCGTTCACCGGCATCGCGTGCCCGCCGGCGCCGAAGGTTGAACCGCTCGACAAGGACAAGGTGAAGGTCGGCAACAATCTGCCGCCGACAGAGAACCTCGAGCAACTCCGCCCGCGCATCGAAGCCGCCCTCGATCAGGTCCGCAGCCGCGAGTTGATGGCCAAGCACGGCTTCTGGACCGTCTTCCACGGCATCCTCGGCACGGGATTGGAAAAAACTACCCTCAAGGATCCCAAGTCCAAGGAACGCGTCAACGCCATCGAATACATCTGCAACGGCGGCGAACTCCCCGGCTTGAATTTCGTCCCGACCAAGCACGGACTCGATGTGGAAACGGTGGACCCGCGCATTAACCCCGACAAGGAGTTTATCGCCCAGGGACACCAGGACCAGTTCATCGCCGAGATGGCTCAGTGGGGCATGCCGCTCGAGCGCAAATTCAAGGTCGGCGGCCGCGATTACACCTTTGCCGATTTCGTCAACCACAGCAAGATGCGCTCCAGCGTCACCAAGGAGCAGGAGCTGAGCTGGGCCATCATCATCATCGCCCAGTTCTACGGCACGAACCATGCCTGGACCAACGGCGACGGCGAGAAACTGCGCTGCGAGGACGTCGTCCGCTACGAACTCAATCAGCCGATCAGCGACAAGGCTGCTTGCGGCGGCACGCATCGGCTCTTCGGCTTGACCTGGGCGTATCACCTTCATCTCAAGAACGGCGGCCGGAAGGAAGGCGTCTGGCTCGACGTCGAGGCGAAGATTACCGACTACAAACAGCGCGCCAGGAAGCTGCAAAACCCCGACGGCTCCTTCTCGATCAAGCACTTCGAGCCTCCCGGCAAACTTGAACGCGAGCCCGACACGGAGCTGCGCATCGGCACCTCGGGACACGTCCTCGAATGGCTCGCCCTGGCGATGACCGACGAGGAACTGCGCTCACCCTGGATGCAAAACGCGGTCAGCGGACTGTCGGTGTTGATTCTGGATATGCGCAAGGAACGGATCGACGGCGGCGCACTGTATCACGCGGCGCACGGGCTGCACCTCTACCACGAGCGCGTATACGGCGTTCCCGCGCCCTACCTGCCGCTGCTGCCGCAGAAGTGAACGATCGCTGTTTGGCAACTGTCCAGCATTCGCCGGCCCGCCAAGGGACTGGAATTCACCTTCCGCGGCTTGCCATCTCTCGTATACTTTGTGTAGAAGCCGCAGGGATCCGCTGGCAGTCGATCGCCAGGTATTGCACCCCGAACGTGAGGGAACACGTTGCCAACGTCCTCAAGCCGAAGCGCGAGCGAGGGTTGGCCTTCCCACGCTTGCGCTGCGGGCTAAGAGATGCATCGAAGGGAGATCCCCATGGCATGGCTCCAGGTTGACAAAGGTCGGCTGCAAGGAAAGATCATTCAGCTCGGCTGCGACGAGATCCTGCTCGGACGTGAGAAGGAATGGGTCGATGAGGTTATCAGCACCAAGGACATCGTCAGCCGAAAGCACGCCAAGATCGTCCTCGTCAAGGACGCCTACTGTATCGAGGACCTGGGCAGCCGCAACTCCACCTATGTCAACGGCGAGGCGATTCCCAAGAAGACGCCCGTGCCCCTGAAGAACAACGATCGCATCACTATTTGCGAAGACGAATTCGAAGCGATGTTTTGCGACGGTACCACGAACGACAACTCCGACAAGGGTTCCTCGACTGTCGAGGCGATCGTCAGCTCCAAGAGCGACCACAGCCTGGAGACACAGCCGGCGGTCAAACTCGCGCGGCTGCTGTCCATCACGGCGCGGCTGAGTAAGACCTTGCAGCTCGACACGCAGCTGCCGCTGGTCGCGGAAGGGCTGCTGGAGCTCTTCACGCAGGCCGATCGCTGTTTCCTCATCCTGGTTGAGCCGGAAACCGGCAGTCTCATTCCGAAGATCGTCCGTACGCGCAGCAAGATCGACGAAATCGCCGCCCGGTTCAGCCACACGATCGTGCGGCAATGCTTGACCAAGTCCGAATTGATTTTGATTGCCGAAGGGGACCCGATCCCCGCCAGCAGCGACAGCATCATCATGTCGAACATGCGTTCGGTTATGTGCGTGCCGCTGTGTTCGGCGGAGGGACCGCCGTTCGGCGTGATCCAGCTCGACACGCAAGACGCGGCCAAGAAGTTCACCAAGGAAGACCTGAGTCTCTTGTGGGGCGTCGCCCAGCTGGCGGCGATTGCCATGGAGAACGCCCGTTTCCATCACCTGGTCGTGACCCAGGAGCGGATCAAGAACGAGCTGGACCTGGCCCGGCAAGTGCAGCGCAACTTCCTGCCCAAGCACGTGCCGGAGCTGCCCGGCTATGAGTTTCACGCCTTTTACGAGGCCGCCCGCGAAGTCGGCGGCGATTATTACGATTTCATCCCGCTGGCTGATAATCGTCTGGCGATCACGCTGGGGGACGTCGCGGGCAAGGGGATGCCGGCGGCCCTGTTGATGGCCAAGCTGTCGAGCGAAGCACGCTTGTGCCTCTTGACCGAGCGCGATCCGAATGCGGCGATGAGTCGGCTCAACGAACAGCTCTATCCGTCCACCAGTCCGATGGATCGCTTCATCACCATGGTTGCCGCCGTCCTCGATCCCGCCGCGCATACCGTGACGCTCGTCAACGCCGGGCATCCCGCGCCACTGTGGTATCGCCGGGCCGAACGCAAATTCGTCAAGGCGGCGCCGCTCGACGACGACGGACAATCTCTTGGCATCACCCAGGGGAACAAGTATCAGCACTATCAGGTGGCGCTGGCCCCCGGCGATAGCTTGCTCCTGTTCAGCGACGGCGTCACCGACGCCCAGAGCATCGCCAGCAAGCCGTTCAAAATGAAGGGCATCCACCAGATCCTCGAGCAAGCCGGCGCCGACACACCCAACGCCCTGGGTGAACGCATCGTGCGCGCCATCAAGCGCCACTCGCGCGGCGGACCGCAATACGACGACATCACGCTCATCTGCTTCGGCCGGCCGGCGAACTGAACGCCGCTTGCCAGCTAAGGCGCCGTGCGTGAAATTGTAGCGATTTTCAGAGCCGCGCACGTAGCGTACTCGCGGAGTAAGCGGTGAAGCGTGCAAGGGCTCCGCTTACCCCGCGAGTACGCTGCGTGCGCGGCTCTGAATGCTGCTGAATCACCCTCACTGGATATAGGTAATACCTGCGATTCACTTCCGAGCCCGAAGCGCCAGCGAGGGTTTTGCCGCATTCCCTCGCTGGCGCTCGGGCTCGGAAACCCCAAATCCAAGGGTTGACGTTGCACTAGGCCCCCGAGTAGGTGAAGGTCGTCTGCACCGTCCCGGACAAGCCCACGATGCTCGTGTTGGTGGAGCCGACGGGCGTGAAGTGGTCCGAATCGGTGATGCTGACGGTGTAGTTGTCGCCGAGCGGCAACATCGTAAACGAGAGGGTAACGCTCACGTTACCACCGGTAGCTGTTGGGGAGACCATCTGCATGTACGACGTGTTGGTGTTCGAATCGAACACCGTCACGTAGAAGGTATCGGGGATGCCGTAGCCATTCAGCTTGAGGAGAACGTTGATCGTGCCGTTAGTCTGCGCGGAGTGTTCGGAGAAGTCGTAGTTGATGCCGTCGTCGTCGTCATCGAGGACGATGTTGGTGATCGAGTGCGTGCCGCTGGCGGTGCCGTCGGGCGAGCCATCGACGGTGCCGACGGTCACCCCGTCATAATTGAACCCAGACGCCAGGCCGGCGCTGACCGAGTAGTTCCCCGCGAACAGGTTGGTGAAGTCGTAAACGCCCACGGTGTCGGTCGTGGTGGAGAACGTGGTGGTGTTGCCGAGCGCATCGGTGAGAGTCAGCGTGGTTTCCACGTTGGCGAGACCGGTGTGATTGGCGTCGTTCAGGACATGACCGGCGAGGCTGGCGGTGTTGTCGGCGGTCAGGGCGGAAGCGCCGACGGCCCATTCCTCGAAGCCGCCATTGGCGGCGACGTTCTCGCCGAACTTCGAGTAGAGATAGACGTACGATCCGCCGGTGAAGACGGCGTCGGGCACGTAGACGAGCATGTCCCCCGAGCCGCTGCCGTGCGACAGCCGAGCGTTCAGCGCGACCCAATGATCGCCGCCGGCGTCGAGATCGTAGACGGCGCAGAGGCCCGCGAGCTGCTGCGTGCCGGCATCATAGCCCGTCAGATCGCCCGCGCCGCCGACATAGATGCGCAGCTGGTCCAGGGAGAGCAGCGGCGCTGAATTCTTCTGATTGATATCGAGCAGGAACTCGCGGTATACCTTGCCGGCGATATTGACCGTCGGCACGCTGCTCAACTGCAACGAGCGCGTGAACTGCGGACTGTTGTTCTCGTCGAGTTGCAACGGCCGGGCGTCGGTATTGTAGCCTTGCTCAACGGTCGCCTTGCCGTTGGCGGTTTGCACGCGGACGAAGGAGTTGATGACGCCGGTGCCGGTCGGTTGCGGCTCGAAGGTGCGGAAGATCGCGCCGTTCACTCCGCCGATGGTGTCTGCCGCCGTCAGATTGACGGTCGGCGTTCCCGATGGGACCCAGCGATCCTCCAACCGTTCGACTTCGAGCTTACTGTGTTTGCCAATCGGCTGCTTGCGTTTGGCGGTGAAGAGAGCGACGAATCCACTTCGCATACGATCCAACATTACTGCCTCCTGAAAGACTGAAACGGGGGGGGAATGACAAGCGGGCGTGAAAGGAGATCTTAGAAAAGAAGCGTAGGAGGGGCAAGCGCCCTGGGACCGGGAGGCATTCTTCGCCCGAAGCACAAGCGAGGGACGGGTTTCGGTCGCTCGAAACCCGTCCCTCGCTTGTGCTTCGGGCGAAGTTGTCAGTCAGCGCGTCCGCTGCCCGGTGCCAGTGACCTCGATGAGTCGCACGAAATGGAACACCGTCGGATCGTCGCAGGCGACCGCGAGCAGGCGGGTGTCGCGGATTTCGCGCCAGTTGTCGCAAGTGAATTCGCGGAAATCGGTCGGCAGATTCATCAGTTCCTTGCCGTCCAGAAACGCCTTCACGCTGTTGCGGCGGACTTGTACGACAGTGGTATGTTGGGCGTTGACCTTGATTAGCCCGGGAACCTGGCCCTCCTTGTTCATCGGTTCGGCGGCAAAACCGTAGCTGGCGCCGCCGTTGCTGCCCAGATACCAGAAGAATGAGTTCCCGTCGGGCTTGGGCATGATGAGCGAGATGCCGTTGCGCAGGCCGGGCTGCGAAAACGTGACGATGAAGTCATACTCCGCCGGCGGGATGTAAGGAACTTCGATGCGCGGCACAAAGATGGCTTGCTTGCAGTGCAAGGCGCCGTTTTCCTTGACCCAGCCGTCGCCGTTCACCTTGTCGCGAGTAACATCGATCAGCGCGATCAAGTCGATTTGGTTCGTGCCCGGAATCTTGGGCGGCGGCGGCAGCACCGGCACGATCTTTGGTTCCTTGTCCTTCTGCTTGGGAGGCCAGGGATCGACCGGCAGTTTCGTCTTGTTCTTCAGGGCGTCCTGTTGCTTTCTCCAGGCCTCCGCGTCGATTTCCTTCTGCTGCGCAATGCGGTCGTTCATCCTCCGGTTCTCCTCCTGTACGACACGGTCCACGGCCTCAACGCCTTTCTTGGCCGCGAAGAAGGTCAGCCCAAAAATCACGACCAGGACGCCGACCACGAGAATCGCCGGGATGCCGATGACGAGGCCGACGATCAGCAGGATCGGCATGATGGAGGAGCCGGAATCGCCCGATCGCGAGCCCCGGTTGATGCGACTATCTCTGCCCATGATCGACTACCTTTACTCGAAGGTTGGGAATGAACCTGGGAAATCATTTCTACCAATTGTAATCGCGGCGCATGGAAATGCAAGCAAGCGTTCCTCACCGGGAGCGTTCACCGCTCCTGGGGGTTCGCCTGCGATTTGGCGCAAGCGAATCAGGAAAATGCAAGGTCGGTTGCGTCTTTCTATCTGTCGGACCTGGCCGATTCGTTGCCTGGAGGGGGGCCGTGTGAAACGAATCGACGTAACCTACTGGACCCCAAGGGGTTCATCGCCGAGAATTCATTGCACGCCACTTTACTTCCCCTTGATCTGGTTCAGCGTCACCTGCGCCTGAGCGCGGACGCGGGGGTCGGCGTCGTTGAGCAGGGCCATCACCACGGGGGCCGCGTCCTTGGCACCGGCGCCCAGACCGCCGATACCTTGCACGCCTACCAGCCGAATGTTGACGGACGTGTCCTTCGTGGCCTCGATCAAGTGCGGCAGAGCGATCTTCGCGGGCAGCGACGTGACCGCGCCTTTCTTGCCGACGCGGAAATACAAGGCCTGATACGCGGTCAGCCTAACCTTTTCGTCGTTGTGCTTCTTTACTTTGCCAAAGA
>JACXTT010002324.1_pt1 | contig 30328 bp, 28 predicted proteins | sample 9270951 | NCBI WGS metagenome assembly JACXTT01 (sample SAMN15532306, study PRJNA645909) | rock metagenome | isolation source: weathered quartz diorite | place: Puerto Rico | collected 2017-06-21 | reverse complement strand
TCAGGAAGTCGGTGTTGCCGCCGAAGTTCAGCTGGTAGGTGCGGTCGAGCCGGACACCGCGGTCCATGAACAGGCGGGTCAGGACGCGGTGCGCGATCGTGGCGCCGACCTGGCTCTTGATGTCGTCGCCGATGATCGGCAGCCCTTCCTCGGCGAAGCGTCGCTGCCAGTACGGCTCACGACCGATGAACACCGGGATGGCGTTGATGAAGCCGACGCCAGCTCGCAGCGCCTGCTCGACGTACCACTTCGTCGCCTCCTCACTCCCGACGGGGAGGTAGGAGACCATGACGTCGACCTCGCGCTCCTTGAGGATCTGCACGATGTCGGCCGTGGGGCCGGGCGCCTTCTCGATGACCTGGCTGAGGTATTTGCCCAGGCCGTCGTGGGTCATGCCCCGCTCGACCTTCACGCCCAGGTTCTGCACCTGCTGGAAGACATAGGTGTTATTGGGCTTCGTGTAGATCGCCTCGGACAGATCCTTGCCGACCTTGTTCTTGTCGATGTCGAAGGCCGCCACGAACTCGATGTCGCGGACGTGGTAGCCGCCCAGGTTGACGTGCATCAGCCCGGGGACGAAGTCGTCCTCCCTGGCGTCCTCGTAGTAGTAGCGGCCCTGGACGAGGCTGCTCGCGCAGTTGCCCACGCCGACGATCGCGACGCGGATCTTGCCGTCGCCGCGACGGCCAGAGCCAGCCCAGGTGTTGTCCGGGTGGCTGCCGTTCTTGCTCTTGCCGTTGCCGTTCTTGTCGTTCGTGGCCATTCGCTGTCTGCTCCTTGCTGGTGTCTTTTCGATGTGGTGGTTGCGGTTCTGGGTCGTGGTCGGTGGCGCGCCCCGAGTCAGCCCTCCCTCGCCTGCGCGCGGACGTGGAGGATGCGCTGGATGGTTGTGATGACGCTCACCGCGGCGATGAGCAAGAGCGCGACGGTGAGCGTGCCGCCCTGGGGGAAGTCGCAGACGCCCATGCAGGCCGCGCCGGGAGGCGGCGCCGCGTAGATGGGCTGGGTCGCGAGAATGAGGCCGAGCGAGAGGACGACAAGTCGCACCTCGCGGGGCATGAGCCCGACACTCGCCATGCCGTTGCCCGGGGTGAACCCGAGGCTCTCGGACTTGGCTCGCGTGTAGCTGACCATGAAGGCGGCGCCCATGGCGGCGCTCGCCAGGATGGCGCCCTCGCGGAAGCCCGCCGCGAGGAGGCCGACGGCGACGCCGATGTAGACGATCGACTCGCCGGCGCGGTCGAAGGTCGAGTCGTAGAAGGCTCCGAGGCGGGAGGCCTGGCCCGTGGCGCGGGCGAGGGCGCCGTCGAAGAGGTCGAAGATGCCGAATGCGAGGACGAGGACCCCGGCCGCGAGCCACCACTGATTGGCAGCAGCCACGGCAGCCAGGACCGTCCCGACGAAGCCGACGAGCGTCAGCGCGTTCGGCGTGAGGCCGAGGCGACCGAGGGCGGTCGCGATCGGCGTGGCGAGGTCGCGGACGCGCTGGCGGGTCGCGGGCGAGACGAGGGAGCCCGTCACGATGCGGCCTGCTCCCGGCGCTCGAGACCGAGGACCCGGCGTTCGTACTCGGCGAAGGCGCGGAATGCCTCCGGCAGCAGGCGGGAGACCGTCTCGCGGCCGACGCGACGCGTCTGGATGAGCCCGGCCACGCGCAGCCGGCCCAGGTGCCACGAGACGAGGGGCTGGCTCAGCCCGATGCGCTCGATGAGCTCGGACACGCTGGCCTCGCCCTCGGCGAGGCGCTGCACGATCCGCAACCGGTTCACGTCGGCGAGGGCCTTGTGGACGAGGCGGATGGAGCGCAGCTCGTCGGGCTGGTCGACGACGGACGCGATGGTCGAGCGGATGTGCGCCGGGGATGGAGCCAAGATTGAAGATCTCCGCTGGCCGTTGGCCCGGTCGTGGCCGGGTCCGGCCCTTCTCCGGGCCGACGGATCAACGGCGGTTTATATCAATATGCATTGATCCACGGCCACTGTCAACCCGGCGCGGGGGTCGTAGGTGGCGGGCCCACCCCGAAGAGCTGCTCGTCGAGCACGCCGGTCGTCCAGTCGACCCAGGCATCGAAGGTCCAGTGACGCTCCTGGACCAGGAAACGATAGGCGTCGCTGCCGAGGAAGAACAAGAGCGCATCCGTCGCCTGCTCCACGGACACACCGGGGCGGAGCGGCGCCTTTGCGCGGAGGACCTCGAGCATGCCCCGGAAGCCTTCGGCCCGCCACTGCTCGTGGGTCTCCATCACGCGCCGCGTGTCGGGGTCCGCGTCCGAGGCGATCCGAGCCGCCACTGCGATCGGGAGAACCCGCTGCTCGACGCTGCCGACGCCCGACACGGCGTGGCCGAGGGCTCGCGTGACGTCCGCTTCGACCTCCATCGCGCGGTACCACGCCTGGCTCTGCGGCGGCTGCGGCTCTTCCTCGCCGAGGACGGCAAAGTCGTAGGCCCGGCTCAACAACGCGGGCTTGGTGTGGAAGCCGAAGTACACCGTCTGCACCGCGACGCCGGCGCGCCCGGCGACCTGGGCCATCGTCGTCGCCGCGTAGCCCTGGTCGCGAAACAGTTCGTACGCGGCTTTGACGATCCGCCATTGGGTCGCCTTCGCGCTGTCCCGACGGCGCGCGTTGGGCGATGCCGACCCCTTGACACGCTCCACGGCGATAGCGTATCAAGTACATCACTAGAGTTGACTCTAGTAGATCGTCTACTCAATGTCGCAAAGGAGCTTGGCGATGCCCGGGATTCGGAATGCCGGCGCACTGTGGATCGCGGCGGGGGTGGTCTGTGCGGGCCTGCTGATCGTGGTGTTCCTCGGGGAGAACGTGCGGGACCTGGGAGCCCTGCTGCGGAACCCGTTTCCGCCGGCCCTGGTGCTGGCCGGCGCGATCGTGGCCCTGTCTCTCGGTGCGCTGTTGATATCCCGCCCGGGGCCAGGCGTCGTGCGCTGGTCCTCGGCGGCAGGCATCGCGTGGCTGATCATCTTCGGATCCTGGACGCTCACAGCGCTCGGCGATCCGGGCCCACGTACCTCAACCCTCCTGATCACCGGCTTCGGCGTCGCGGGCGCGATCGTCGCGTACCTGTCTCGAAAGCGCGTCGCCCGCTAGACGACCCGGCCCTCCGTCCGAGCGGCACTCCAATGTCGCAGGAGCTCCGCCACGACCGTTGCGGCCGGCCACCCCGGGCCGCAACCTACACTCGCCCGAATGGGACGCGGCCTCTCGGCGCTCCTGCTGGGCGTCGTCGGCATCGGCGCCTTCCTGTCCGGCCTCGAGCTGATGATCACGGCCGTCGCGCTGCCGGCGATCGTGGTCGATCTCGCGGACTGGACCGAGCTGCGCGCGGCATCGTGGATCATCACCGGCTACCTGCTCGTGGCCATCGTGGTCATGCCCCTCGCCGGGCAGCTCGTCGACCGGCACGGCGTGCGCCGGGTCTTCCTGACCGGGCTCGTGATCTTCGTCGTGGGCTCGATCCTGGCAGGGCGGGCGACCGGCCTCGCGGACCTCATCGCGGGGAGGCTCGTCCAGGCGATCGGCGGTGGCAGCCTGATCCCCGTCGCGACAGCGGCCGCATCCCACCTGTTTGCGGGCCACGCTCGGCCGCGAGCGCTCGGCGCCGTCGGCGCGCTGACGTTCCTCGGCATGGCCGCCGGCCCCTTCGCGGGCGCCTGGATCATGGAGTCGATCCACCCCGCCGCCGCGCTCGAGGCGGCCGGCGTCTCCGGTCCGCTCCTGGCCGCCCTCGCGGACCCGTGGCGCTACGTCTTCTACCTCAACGTCCCGATCGGGATCGCCCTGCTCGCGCTGGGCTGGGCTGCCAGCGGCGGCTGGAGCGAGGCGCGGCGAGACAGCCCGCTCGACGTGCCGGGGGCCGTGGCCGCCTCGATCGGACTGGCGAGCCTGCTCCTCGGCATCACCCTCGCGGGCAGCGAGCGCCTCGAAGGTGTCGCGGTCGCGCCGGCGGTGCTCAGTTCGGTCCTCGTGATCGTCGCCCTCGTGGCATTCGCGGTCGCCGTGCTCGTCGGCCGGCGCCGTGCGGAGCCGTTCGTCGCGCCGACCTGGTTCCGCGTGCCGGCATTCACCTCCGCCGTGCTCGTCTCGCTCCTGACCGGCTACGGCTTCGCGACGGCGATCATCGGCGGCGCGGTGTTCGTCGACCGCGTGCTGTACGGCGGCCCGGAGATGCAGCGCGTGGCGCTCGGTGCGCTGGCTGGCGCGACCGCGATCGGCGCCCTGGTTTCCGGCTTGGTCCTCCGCGTCGTCGGGCTGCGGCTGACCACGCTCGCCGGCCTGGCGGCCGCGACGCTCGCGCTGGTGCGGATGTCGGCGTGGGGGCCGGGGACCTCCCTGGGCGAGGTCGCGGCGTGGCTGGCCATCTTCGGGCTCGGCTTCGGGCTCACGGTCACGCCCCGCTCCGCGGCGGCCGTCGAGGCGCTCGGCCCGAGCGCCTACGGGGTGGCGTCGGCCGCCGTGACGGTGGCGAGGATGATCGGCATGGCCATCGGCCTCGCGGCGCTCACCGCGTTCGGCTCCACGATCATCGACGAGCTGTACGCGGCTGTTCGCGCCACGCCGGACTCGTACAAGGCCTTCATCCCCGAAGAGCTCCGCAACCGGGCCCTCAACGACGGCCTGGTCGTGCAGGCGCTCGAACAGTGGGCCAGCGGCGAGGCGGCGCGCATCCTCGTCGGGGTCTTCCTGGTCGCGGCCGCGGTGATAGCCGTCGCGGCGTTGCCCGCCCTTCGACTGGCGTCAGGTTCGGCCGGCCGCCGCCCTGTGGAGGCGCCCGCGCTTCCCGGTCCGGCTTAGTGGCAGATGCGCGGATGCGCCTTCGGGTGCGCCGCGGCGGGGTCGGTCGGCTCGGAGGACAGGTAGTCGGCGACGACCTGGAGCTTGGGCACGGTGCCGTTGGGGCCCTCCGAGGTCTGCAGGAACAGCCGCTCGAAGTTCGTGTTGAGCGCGTCGTTGAGGTTGCGCGTGTGCCGTCGGACCTCGGTGATCGTGTACAGGAACAGCCAGCTGTCGCTCGTGTACACCTCGACGGTCATGCCCAGCATCCTCGCCCCGTCGTCGTGGGTCGAGGCGGTCAGGAGCGGCAGGAACATGCCCGTGCGGGCGTGGGCGTAGATGTACGTCGCCCGCCCCTCGCCCGGCTGGCCGAGCTGCGGGATGTACAGCGCCACGTCGCAGTACGGGAACAGGCCGGCGCTGTCGCTCTGGAGGACGATCGGCAGGTCGATGCCGAGGCGGCGGATGACGATGCGGGTCGCGACCCGGTCCGGCGGGAACGTGGGCTGCGCGACGGGGCCGTCGCTCGCGCCCGGCAGGATCAGTGCCGGGTCGATCGTCGGCAGGGGCTGGTACGACGCGAACGGGCGCGCGACCGGCGGCTGTTCGACCGCGCTCGTGTACGAGAGCAGGCCGCTCGCGAGCAGGGCGACGCCGATCGCCGTGAGCAGCGCCGGCAGCAGGCGATAGCGGAGTCGAGTGAGGATCGTGCCCACGGCCCGGGACTCTAGCAAAGGTCCCCGGTGCGTTCGGTCGACGGGGCCCCCGCGGCCTAGCTGCCGATGGCCGCCGCGGCCTGCTCGACGAAGCGCAGGAACGGGCCCGGGACGAGCCCGAGGGCGACCGTCAGCACGCTCGCGACGGCGAGCCCGCCCCACAGCAGCCGCCCGTGCTCCAGCGGCGCCTGCTCGGTGCGCGGCTCGCGCATGAACATGTAGACGACGACACGCAGGTAGTAGAAGGCGGCCGCCGCGGCGTTGAGGACGGCCACGACCGCGAGGACGCCGAGCGAGGTCCAGCCAGCCTGGCTCGCCTGCACCGCGGCGAGGATCACGTAGGCCTTGGCGAAGAAGCCGGCGGTCGGGGGGATGCCCGTCAGCGACAGCAGGAACAGCGTCATCAGGATCGCCAGCCACGGCTCGCGCCGGCCGAGCCCGGCAAAGGTGTCGAGCCCGGAGGTGACCCCGGCCCGGCGCTGGATCGCGGCGACGACCGCGAACGCGCCGAGGTTCATGAACGAGTACGCGGCCCCGTAGTAGAGCAGGCCCTGCAGGCCCTCGATCCTGCCCGCCGCGAACGCCGCCAGGCCGAGGAGCATGTAGCCGGTGTGGGCGATCGACGAGTACGCGAGCATCCGCTTGACGTTCGTCTGGGTCAGCGCGACGAGATTGCCGAGGGTCATCGTCAGGAAGGCGAGGACGATGACGACCTGGACCCAGTCGGTCCGGAGCGGGCCGAGGGCGTCGACGAACAGGCGCAGGATCAGCGCGAACGCGCCGACCTTCGGGCCGACCGAGAGGTAGCCGGTCACCGGCGTCGGCGAGCCCTGGTACGCGTCGGGCGTCCAATAGTGGAACGGGACCGCGGCGATCTTGAACGCCACGCCGGTGGTCATGAAGCCGAGGCCGAGGATGAGCGCCGGCTGCAGCCCGCCGCTCCCGATCGCGGTCGTCAGCGCGTCGCGGACGCCGGCGATGTTGGTCGTGCCCGTCGCGCCCCAGGTGAAGGCGAGCCCGAACAGGAAGATCGCCGAGCTGAACGAGCCGAGCAGGAAGTACTTGATCGCGCCCTCGGTCGAGTAGCCGTCGGTCTTGTGGTAGCCGGCGAGCATGTAGCCGGGAAGGACCATGAGCTCGAGGGCGATGAACAGCACCAGCAGGTCGGCCGAGGCGGAGATCAGCATCGCGCCGGTCATCGCGAACACCAGCACGACGGCGAACTCGGCGAGGGGCAGGCCGCGAGGCTCGAGGTAGTCCGGCCCGAACACGATCGTGAAGGCGACGATCGACACGAACAGCAGGTCCAGGAAGGTGGTCAGCCCGTCGACCACGTAGCCGTCGCCGAAGGCGGTCCGCCGGCCGGCGAGCTCACCGGCCGCGAACCCGGTCGTGATCGTCAGCAGGGCCACGAAAGCCAGCCCGACGAGGCTGACCGCCAGGACCGGCCCGCGCTTGCCGGGCGCGACCAGGTCGGTGATCAGGATGGCGATGGCGACACCGATGCCGGCGATGAACGGCGCGATCGTGAGGAGGTCGCCGCCGGTCACGACGCGGTTCCCTCGACCGGGGTCAATGCGCCGCCGGGCTCATCCGCGCCCGGTCGGCCGGGGCGCAGCGACAGCAGCCGCGCGACGACGATCGCCACGACGAGACCCACGCCGACGATCGGCACCAGGGGATCGACGGCGATGGCGGTCCCGGCGCCTGCCGCCGAGAGCGCGCTTGCCACCGGCGCCTTGATCAGGTTGAGCAGGATGCCCGGGAACAGCCCGAACACGACGACCAGCGCAGCCAGCGGCGCGAGCGTGAGGATCTCCGTCGGCGTCATGTCGGTCAGGTGGTGCTTGAGGCCGAGCAGGAACGGCGATGGCTCGGCGAGCACGACCCGCTGGAACATCCACAGCAGATAGGCCGCGGACAGGATCGTCACGAACGTCGCGACGGCGGCGACCCATGGGTTGACCACGAACGACCCGAGGAGGGTCAGGAACTCGCCGACGAACCCGGACAGCGCCGGCAGCCCAGCCGAGGCGAACACGAAGAAGCCGAAGACCGCCGCGAACACGGGGGTGAGGGCCGCCAGCCCGCCCATCTTGGCGATCGTCCGGTCGTGGGTCCGCTCGTAGATCACGCCGACCAACAGGAACAGCGCGCCGGTGATGAGGCCGTGGTTGACCATCTGCAGGATCGCCCCGTCCAGCGCCTGTTCCTGGAATACGAAGATGCCCAGGGTCACGAAGCCCATATGGCTGACGGACGAGTAGGCGACGAGCCGCTTCAGGTCCGGCTGGACCATGGCCACGATCGCCCCGTAGATGATCGCGATCAGGCTGAGCACGATGATCAGCGGTGCATAGGTATGCGAGGCGTCCGGGTACAGCGACAGGCTGAACCGGATGAAGCCGTAGCCGCCGAGCTTCAGCAGGACGCCGGCGAGGATCACCGAGCCCGCCGTCGGGGCCTCCGTGTGGGCGTCGGGCAGCCAGGTGTGGAACGGGAACATCGGGACTTTGATCGCGAAGGCCAGGAAGAACGCGGCGAACGCGAGCAGCTGCAGCGCGTCGCCGAATCCAGCCGTCGCCGCGTAGCTCCGCAGCGCCTCGAAATCGAACGCACCGGCCCAGGCGCCGCCGTGGGCCCCCTGGTAGGCGAACGCGGTGGCGAGGATGGCCACGAGCATCAAGAGCGACCCGACGAGGGTGTACAGGACGAACTTGATCGTGGCGTAGATGCGGTTCGCGCCGCCCCAGATCCCGATGATCAGGTACATCGGGACGAGCACAACCTCCCAGAAGATGTAGAAGAGGAACGTGTCCAGGGCGAGGAACACGCCGATCATCCCGACCTCCAGGATCAGGAAGCTGATCATGTATTCCTTCACCCGGACCTGGATCGGGCCGAAGCTCGCCAGGATGCTGATCCACATCAGCGTCGTCGTCAGCACGACCAGGGCCAGCGACAGCCCGTCGATCCCGAGCTTGTACTGGATGCCGAAGGCGGGGATCCAGTCCCGCGCGATCTCGAACTGGAAGCCGGTCGCACCGGGCTGGAAGCTCGCCGCGATCAGGAGCGAGACGACCCATGTCGCGAGCGACGTCGCGAGCGCGAGCTGACGGGCCCAGCGCACGGGGGCGAAGCCGATGACGAGCGCGCCCACGAGCGGCAGGAAGATCACGAGGGTCAGCCACCAGTCGCTCATGCCTCAGCGACCCAGGATCACGAAGTACGAGCCGGCCATCGCGATCAGCCCGAGGGCGATGCCCAGCGCGTAGTTCTGGACGCGCCCCGTCTGGACGCGGGCGAGGTCTGCGCCGCTCCGGCGGGTCAGCGAACCGATGCTGTTCACGATGCCGTCGACGACGTTCCTGTCGAACCAGGCCAGGGCATTGGCGAACCGCCCGCCGATGACCACGAACAGCAGGTTGTTGATGTCGTCGAACCACCACTTGTTGGCCGAGGCGCGGTACAGGAACCACAGCCGCCTGGTGATCCCGGTGACCAGCGCGGGCCGGCCCGGCAGTCGCAACGCGCCGAGCTCGACGCCGAACAGGCGCCAGGCGGCGAGGACACCCGCTACCGCGACCGCGACGCTGACGAGGATCAGCGTCCCGTCGATCCCGCCGAGGTTGAACGACTCCTCGCCATGACCCAGGAGCCTCTCGCCGCCTTCGAAGATCGGGCGCAGCCAGCCGGCCAGCAGGCCCTCGCCCTGGATCCCGAACAACGGCCCCAGCGGCGGACCCGGCCACGACAGGATCGCACCCAGCACGACCGACGGGATCGCCAGGAGCCACAGCGGCACGGTCATGACCCGGGGCGACTCGTGGATGACCGGCTCGACGTCCCTGTCGACCCGGCTCTGCCCCCAGAACGTGAGCCCGATGAGCCGGAACATGTAGAACGCGGTCAGGATCGCCACGAAGACGCCGATCGCCCAGACCCACGCGAAGCCGAGCTTGTACGACTCGCCGAGGATCTCGTCCTTGCTGAAGAAACCGGCGAGCGGCGGGATGCCGGAGATAGCGACCGCACCGATAAGCATCGTCCAGTAGGTCTGCGGGATCTTCTTTGCCAGCCCGCCCATCTTCCGCATGTCCTGCTCCTCGTGGACCGCGTGGATCACCGAGCCCGAGCCAAGGAAGAGCAGGCCCTTGAAGAAGCCGTGGGTCATGAGGTGGAAGATCGCGGCGCTGAACGCGCCGACGCCCAGCGAGGCGAACATGTAGCCGAGCTGGCTGAGCGTGGAATACGCCAGCACCCGCTTGATGTCGGTCTGGGTCATCGCGATCGAGGCGGCGAGGATGGCCGTGAAGATGCCGATCGCGGCAACGACGACCATGACCTGCGGCGCGCTGGCGAAGATCGGGTTCGCCCGCGCGACCAGGTACACGCCTGCATTGACCATCGTCGCGGCGTGGATAAGGGCCGAGACCGGGGTCGGGCCCTCCATCGCGTCGGGCAGCCAGACGTGGAGCGGGAACTGGGCGCTCTTGCCGACCGCGCCGGCGAAGATGAACAGGGCGACAAGCCCGATCGGGATTGGGAAGGCGGCGAACGTGGGCGAGGTCAGGATGCCGATCGAATCGCGGATGTTGAGCGTGCCGGTGTCGACGAAGATGGCCATGATCCCGAGGACGAAGCCGACGTCGCCGACGCGGTTCGTGATGAACGCCTTCTTGCTCGCCTCGGCGGCACTGCGCTTGCGGTACCAGAACCCGATCAGCAGGTAGCTGCACAGGCCAACGCCTTCCCAGGCCACGAACACCGCGAGCCAGCTGTCGGCGAGGACCAGCAGCAGCATCGAGACCATGAACAGGTTGAGGTAGGCGAAGAAGCGCCAGCGGCCCGGGTCGTGGGCCATGTACCCGATCGAGTACACGTGCACGAGCATGCCGATCGTGGTGACGACGATGAGCAGCACTGCGCTCAGGTCGTCGACGCGGAAGCCGACGTCGACCGAGAACCTGCCCGCCGGGATCCAATGCCAGAGCGTCACCGCGATCGCCGTCTCGCCGCCGCTGCCGAGGACGTTCGCGACCACGACCATCGCCACGAGCCAGGACAGCACGACCGCGCCCACCGGCGCCCAGAACGCGTCGGGCCCCAGGCGCCGGCCGATTGTCGCCGTGACGATGAAGCCGGCCATGGGCAGCGCGATGATGAGGACGACGAGCAGCTGCTCCAGGCTCACGCAGCCGGCCTCATCGGCGCATCGCGTCGTATTCGTCGACCAGCGGTGTCTTGCGGTTGCGGAAGATGGCGATGACGATGGCCAGGCCGACGGTCGCCTCGGCCGCGGCGACGGCGATCACGAGCAGCGCGATGACCGCGCCGTCGCCCTTCAGGGTCGGGACGAAGGCGCCGAAGGCCACGATCGCGAGATTCACCGCGTTGAGCATCAGCTCGATGGACATGAGCATCGAGATCGCGTTCCGCCGGGCGAGGAAGCCGAACGTGCCGATCGCGAAGAGCGCCCCGGAAAGGGTGAGGTAGGTGTTCAGCTGCTCGGCGATTCCCATCAGCCGGCGTCCTTCTCGCGCTTGGCGAGGAACACGCCGCCAATGACGGCCGCGAGGAGGAGCACGCTCACGGCCTCGAACGCGAGCACGTAGCTCCCGAACAGCAGGTTGGCGAGGTCCTTCGTCGCGATCCGCACGGCCGCGCTGACGGCGCCCCAGTTCGTGCCCGCCGCGGCGACCGAGACGAGCACCGCGACGATGATCGCGGCGACCGCCGCCGGCGCGGCCTGGGTCTGGAAGACGAGCGGGCTGGGGGCCACCTTGTCCTGGGTGAGCATGATCGCGAACAGGATCAGGACGCTGATCGCGCCGATGTACACGATCACCTGGGTCGCGGCGACCATCACCGCCCCGAGGCTCACGTACAGGCCGGCGAGGGCGAGGAAGCAGACGATCATCGCCAGGCCGCAGCGGATGATGTCGCGCATCGTCACGACCGCGATCGCGCTGGCGAGCATCAGCGTCGCGAGGCCGGCGACGAGGGCGTCGTTGAACGAGCCGCCGAGGAGGATCAGGACGAACAGAGCTGGCGTGGTTACGATCGCGCCGGCGACGGCGGCGGCGATCAGGTAGAGCCAGGCTCGCATCGCGCCGTTACTTCAGGTGCGCCTGGGTGGCGCCGCCGGTGCCGACGTCCGCGCCGTGGCCGCCGCCGTGTCCGTTGCCCGAGTCGCCGTTGCGGGAGAGCGTCGCGGGCAGGACCGTGAGCAGACGGTCGGACTGGATGAAGCGACCGGCCTCGATCGCGCGCTGCAGCCAGTCTCGCTCCTTGCGGATGTAGGTGACCTCGGTCTCGCGGTCGATCTGGGCCATCGCCATGAGGTCGATCATCGGCTCGGCCCGGCTCGAATGGGCGAGCTCGAACTCGCCGCCGTCGCGCAGCGCGTCGTACGGGCAGGCGTCGACGCAGATGCCGCACAGGATGCAGCGACTCTCGTCGACCTCGTACTTCTGCAGGACGCGCGGCTTCGGCATCAGGGCCCCGGTCGGGCATGTCTCGGCGCAGCGGCCGCACGACACGCACGGTGTGTCGTTGAGGCTCATGTCCAGCGGCGTCGTGACGAGCGTGTCGAAGCCGATGCGCATGAAGTCGTAGCACGCGGCGCCCACGACCTCGGCGCAGACCTGGGCACAGCGGCCGCAGTCGATGCAGCGTGACGGCTCGCGCAGGATGAAGGCGTGCGAGTCGTCGCGGACGTAGTCGTGGTTCACGCCGGTGAACCGGTTCTCGCCGACGGAGCGGAGCCCCGCGCCCTGGTGGGGCTCGGGCTCGAGCGTCGTCAGGGTCGTCTCGTACTCGATGCCCAGGCGGCGCAGGTCGCAGTAGCCGATGGCCTCGCACGTGCACTGGAGGCAGCGCGTCGACTCGGCGACGATCTCCTCGCGGAGGTACGGGAGCTCGTACTCGACGTAGCTGTGCTTGCGCTTCTCAGCTTCCAACGCCTTGAGCCGGTAGCGCGGCTCCTTGACCTCGGCGGTGAAGGGCACGATCGACAGGAAGATCGGCTCCGGCTCGGCAAGGGTCTGGCGGGTGCGGATCTGGGCCAGGTCGTTGCCGCGCAGGAACGCGTCGACTGCGTAGGCGGCGCGGCGGCCCTCGGCGACGGCCTCGACCACCGTCGCCGCGCCGATGCGTACGTCGCCCGTGCCGAACACGCCGGCCCGGCCGGTCTCGAACGTGACCGCGTCCGCCTGCAGGCGCCGGTTCTTCGTTGCCTTCGGGCCTTGTGAGCCGGGCCCGATCCAATCGAGCTGCGGCCCCTGGCCGATGGCCAGCAGGACTCGGTCGCACGGGATCGTGAACTCGGTCCCCGAGGCGGGCTCCGGGCGCCGCCTGCCGGAGGCGTCCGGCTCGGCGAGGCGCATCCTGATGAACTCGACGCCCGTGACGTTGTTGTCCTTGTCGGTGACGATCCGGACGGGGCCGGCCTGGAAGATGGCGGTCACGCCTTCCTCGATCGCCTCGTGGACCTCGTTCGACGCCGGCATGTCCTTCTGGTCGCGGCGGTAGACGAGCGTGACCTCCCTGGCCCCCTGGCGGATCGAGGTGCGCGAGCAGTCCATCGACGTGAAGCCGCCGCCGATGACCACGACCCGCTTGCCCCTGTGGGCCGGGTACGGCAGGCCGAGGGTCGCCGTGCGGAGGTACTCGAGACCGTCCAGGACCTCCGGCGCGTCCTCGCCGGGGATCCCGAGCTTGTTCGTCTCGTAGCAGCCGATGGCGATGACGATCGCGTCGTAGCCCTGGTACTGCAGGTCGTCGAGGCTGAAGTCGCGGCCCAGGCCCTGGTTGCACACGATCTTGCCGCCGAGGCGGGTCACGCTCTCGTACTCGGCCTCGAGCACCTCGACCTTCGGCAGGCGGTACTGCGGGATGCCGTAGCGGAGCATTCCGCCGGGCGCGGGGTCGCGCTCGAAGACGGTGACCTCGTGGCCGGAGAGCAGCAGGTAGTAGGCGGCGGCCATGCCCGCCGGCCCGGAGCCGATGACGGCCGCACGTCGGCCGGTCGGCGCCTGGTGCTCGAACGGGATTGGCGGGTCGAGGTCGTCGTCGAGCATCGACTTGATGACCATGTCGCCGGCGTAGCGGTGGGAGTCCCGGATCGCGATCGCCTCGTCGACCTCGTCACGGCGGCAGTGCTCCTCGCACGGCGCCGGGCACACCCGCCCGAGCACCGACGGGAACGGGATCGTCCGCTTGAAGATCCGGGTCGACTCCCGGAAGTTGCCCTCGGCGTTCTGCTTGAGGAAGCCGGGGATGTCGATGTGGCTCGGGCACTTGTTCTGGCACGGCGGCAGGCAGTAGGCGTTGTGGTCGCTGAAGATCAGCTCGAGGTTCGTCCGCCGGAGCCGCCGGATCTCCTCGGTCTGGGTCTGCACGACCATCCCGTTCTCCGCCGAGCGCGAGCAGGAGATCGGCGGATGGTCCTCGCCCTCGACGTCGACCACGCACATGCGGCAGGCGCCGAAGCCCGGCAGCTTTGGCTCGTAGCACAGCGTCGGGATCTCGATGCCGTTGTCGCGGCAGACCTCCAGGATCGTCTGCCCGTCGAGGCCCTCGACGACGTGGCCATCGACCTCGATGCGGATCCGCGGCGTCGACTGCGGCCGCTGCGGGGTCGGCGTGGTCAGGTACGTCTCGGCGAGGGTGTCCTCGAGTGGCACCAGCGTGTCGAGCTTGATCGGCTGGTCGGGGCGGCTCTCCGGCTTGCCGTCGTAGCGCGTGTGGCGGTCGCCGCCGAGCTCACGCCCGGCGGGTTCGCGCCGCTTGTCGCCCTCGCGCCTGGAGACCTCGCTCGGAGGCCGCTCGATCAGGTCCGTCACGCCGTCGCCTCCGCGGGCCGCGTGTCGCTGTGGCGCTCGAGCGGCGTCCGCCGGGTCCTCGCCCGCGCGGCGATGCCGAGGGCGATGGGGCGGCAGACCCCGGCCTGGCACTGGCCGCGGAGGTAGTGGGCGTCGACCTCGTCGCGGAAGTAGCGGAGGCCGCTCAGCAGCGGCAGCGTCGCCAGTCGCTCGTGGTCGCACAGGCCGGAGCCCACGACGTCGGCACACAGGTCGGCGAGCAGGTCGAGGTCGCCGCCGCGCGACGTTCCGCTGGTCAGCCGCTCGCCGATCTCGGCGATGCGGCGCACGCCGATTCGACACGGGATCGTCTTGCCGCACGCCTCGTCGGCGGCGTAGCGGGTCAGCAGCCGGCCGAGGTCGACGACGCAGGCGCGGTCGTCGGCGACGATCACCGAGCCCGAGCCGACGTGTGCCCCGGCCGAGCGCAGGGCCTCGAACGTGTACGGCGTTCCCAGGGCGCTGGCGGGCAGGATGCCGCCCGTCGGTCCGCCGACGACGACGGCCTTGACCCTGTGGGGCGCGCGGGGCGCGCCGCCGAGGGCGACGACATCGCGGAGCGCCGTCCCGAACGGGATCTCGGCGACGCCGCTGCGGCCCGCGCCGCGGACGTCGACGAGGATCGTGCCCGGGGCGTCGCCGGTGCCGATCGCGGCAAAGGCCTTCGCCCCGTTGCGCAGGATCCAGGGCACGGTGGAGAGGGTCTGCACGTTCTGGATCACGGTCGGGGCGTTGCGGTAGCCCCTGGTCGCCGGATGGGGTGGCCGCTGCTCAGGCTGGCCGCGCTTGCCATCGAGCGCCTTCAGCAGAACGGTCTCCTCGCCGAGCATGTACGCGCCCTGCACGGGCCGGACCTCGATCTCGATGCGCCGCCCGCTGCCGAGCGCGTCGTCGCCGATGAAGTTGCGCGACGAGGCGGTGTCGACCGCGGCCCGCAGCCGCCGGATTGCCTCGCTCGCGGTCGAACGGACGGTGATGAACGCCTCCTCGGCGCCGATCGCGAAGGCGGCGATCGCGGCGCCCTCGACGACCGAGTAGGGGTCCGTTTCGAGCAGGGTGCGGTCCGTCGCCGCGCCGGGGTCCGCGCCGTAGCCGTTCGCGACGACGTAGCGGGCTCTCGCCGGCGTGCCCGCGGCGGTCCGCCACTTCGCCGCGGTGGGATGGCCGGCGCCGCCGCGGCCGCGAAGCCCGCTGGCCTCGAGCTCGGCGATCGTGCCCGTGGGGCCCAGCTCGCGGATGGCGCGGCGCAGTCCCTCGAAGGCACCCGCCGCAAGGGCCGCGTCCAGGTCGGCGGGATCGGCGACGCCTCGGCGCGCGAGCAGGATCGACGGCCAGCCCCTCGGCAGCGGCAGGATCGCGGTCACGATCGCCTGCCCCCGAGCGACGCGCCGAGCCCGGCGAGGTACGTCGCGTCGGAGGGCCGGCGCCGGCTGACCTCCGCGGCCTGCGCCTTCGACTCCGGCGGCTCGAACCGGAGGTGCCCGTAGTACGACGCGGTCCCGTAGACCATCGCGTACCACGTGCCGGTGCGCTCGCTGATGCGCTTGAGCGCCGCCACCGGAAGGTGCCCGAACGCGGCCTGCGTCGCCTCGAGGATCTGGAGCAGCTGCGTCGGGTCGTGGTCGTGGCCCTCGAGGATCCGGTCGACCGTCGCCAGGTCGAACCGCTCGAACGACTCATAGGCGGGATCCGGCACCGCGCGGCCGGAGCGCCGCAGGGCGGATTCCTCGCGGCGCTCGCCGTACGTCTCCGGCGGGCCCCAGTGGACGTGGAAGCGGCCCTTGGTGTCGATGCCGCCCATGTCGATGCATTCGATCGGGCACGCCTGGGCGCACTGGAAGCACGTCTCGCACTTCAGGAGGCCGTGCTCGTCGTAGAGCAGCTGCAGACGGCCGCGGAACTTCGTGGCCACGTCGGCCGGCATCTCCGGGTAGCGGATCGTGGCCTTCGGGGCGAAGAACCGGCGCAGGGTCAGGGCCATGCCCTTGACGATGCCGAGCCCCGGGACCATGCCCGGCAGGAGGCTCATGCCGCGCCCCTGTGCAGCCAGTCGACCGCGAGCACCCCAAGGGCGGTGATGAACAGGTTGAGCAGCGACGCCGGGAGCAGCCACTTCCAGGCGAAGCCCATGAGCTGGTCGATCCGCACGCGCGGCAGCGTGCCGCGCATCCAGACGAACACGAACACGAGGGTGAAGGTCTTGCCGAGGAACCAGAACAGCCCCGCGACCCAGTCGAAGTTGATGTACGCCCACAGCCCGAAGAGGCCGGCCGCGACGGCGTTGAACAGGACGAAGCCGATGATCAGCGCGACCCACCAGCGGGTCTTGCTGCGGAAGAGGTATAACGGCGCGGCGAGGAGCAGCGTGCCGAGCAACGGGACGAGGGCCACGAAGAACAGCAGCCCGATGCCCAGCGAGCCCGGATCGACCACCCAGCTGATGTGCGGGAACGGGAACGGCGCGTTCCAGCCGCCGAGGAACAGCACGGTGGTGAGCGCCGAGATGATGAACACGCCGATGTACTCGGCGAAGAAGAAGAACCCGAAGCGCATGCCGGAGTACTCGGTGGCGAAGCCGGCGACGATCTCCGAGTCGGCCTCGGTCAGGTCGAACGGCGTCCGGTTCGCCTCGGCGGTCGCGGCGATGGCGAAGATCAGGAAGCCCAGCGGCTGGCGGACCGCGAACCAGTCGGTGAACCAGCCCGACGCCCCCTGCTGCAGGACGATCTGGTTCAGGCTCAGCGTCCCGGCGAGGATCACCAGGCCGACCACCGACAAAGTCAGCGGGATCTCGTAGCTCACGATCTGGGCCGCCGAGCGCAACCCGCCGAGCAGCGAGTACTTGTTGAAGCTCGACCAGCCGCCCATCAGCAGCCCGACGACGGTCATGCCGCCGATCGCGAAGAAGTACAGCAGGCCGAGGTTGAAGTCCTGTGCGAACAGACCCGGAGCGAAGGGGATCACCAGCGCGCTGAGCGGCATCGTCGCGAAGACCACGACCGGCGCCCAGGTGAAGACCACGGCATCGGCGCGGGTCGGGGTGAAGTCCTCCTTCATCAGGACCTTCAGGCCGTGGACCGTCGACAGCAGCGTGCCCCACGGACCGACGCGGTCCGGCCCGATCCGCAGGTTCATCAGCGCGATGACCTTCATCTCCATGTAGATGATCACGAAGGCGATGGGCGGGGCGAGCAGAAGGAGCACGGTCGCCGCGAAGACGAACCGGACGATCGGCAGATTGGCGACGAGGATGTCGAGGATGTTCCCGCCGAAGAGGGCGAGGACGACCACGAGCCCGAGCGTCAGCAGGCCGCCGAGCGGGACCAGGATGAACAGCGCGCGGCCAGGTAGCGTCAGCCGATCCCAGGTGCGCGCGAGGGCCGTCATGCCGTGAACCTGTGATCGCGAAGCGGCGCCTCGGGCGAGATCACTTGTCGACGCCGCCCATGACGGGATCGAGCGAGGCCATGATGGCCATGGTGTCCGCGAGCAGGTTGCCCGGCAGCAGCGCGCCGACGGCCTGCAGGTGGACGAAGCTCGGGTCGTGGATCTTGAGCCGGAACGGCTGGTCCGTGCCGTCGCTGATGGCGTAGGCGCCGTACACGCCTCGTGGCCCCTCGACAGCGGCCCAGGCCCGGCCGGGACGGGGCCGGAGCAGCCGTGGCAGCTTGGCGATGATCGGACCGTCGGGCATCTTGTCGAGGCACTGGTCGATGATCCGCAGGCTCTGCTTGATCTCCTCCATCCGCAGCAGGTAGCGGGCGAGCGAGTCGCCCTCGGTGCGGGTCGGGATGTCGAACTCGAGCTCCGGGTAGATCGAATAGGGGTGTGACCGCCGAAGGTCGAACGAGACGCCCGTGGCGCGCAGGTTCGCGCCGGTCATGCAGAAGCGCAGCGCGGTCTCGCTGTCGATGACGCCGAGGCCGCTCGCCCGGCGGACGAAGATCTCGTTCTCGTTGAGGAGGGCGATGTTCGAATCGATCTGGCCGATCGCGCGGCTCATCCAGTCGCCGAGTCGACTGAGGAACTCGTGGTTGAGGTCGCCGTTGACGCCGCCGATGCGGAAGTAGTTGAACAGCATCCGCTGGCCGGTCAGCGCCGCCAGCATCTCGACGATCTCGTCACGCTCGATGAACGACCACAGGATCGGCGTGAGCCCGCCGAGATCGAGCGCGAACCAGCCCATGAACAGGGCGTGGCTGGCGATCCGGTTGAGCTCGCCGGAGAGGACGCGGATGTACTCCGCCCGTCGCGGCACCTCGACGTCGAGCAGCTTCTCGTAGGCCGTGACCGGGGCCCACTCGCAGAAGAGCGAGGAGATGTACTCGAGCGGGTCGACCTGGCTGATGGTCTGGTGGTAGTCGGCGTTCTCGACGAGCTTCTCGACGCCGCGATGCAGGTAGCCGAGGACCGGGTCGATGTCGACGACGCGCTCGCCGTCGAGCTTGAGCACGACGCGGAGCACGCCGTGCGTCGACGGGTGCTGGGGGCCCATGTTGAGGAACATCTCGCCCTCGCCGAGGGTGTAGAACTCGGCCTCGCGCTCGGTCCGCGGCGGATAAGGCGGGATCGGCTCGAAGAACGCGTACTCGTCCTCGACCAGCACGTGCGGATCGTCGGCGGAGGGGTGCAGGCCGGGCGGAATCGTCTGGGTGGCCATAGCGGTCCTCAGGCCCCCGTCCGGCGCAGCACGCCCGGCATGGCGTCCACCGGGCTGTGGGTCCGCTCGACGTGGCGGACCCCCGCGCCCGGCGACCGAGCCGCGTCGTCGGGCAGGTAGAAGTCCTTGCGCAGCGGGAAGCTCGTGTAGTCGGGCGGCATGTAGATCCGGCGAAGGTCGCGGTTGCCCTCGAAGGTGATGCCGAACATGTCGTACGTCTCGCGCTCCATCCACTCGGAGCCCTGCCACAGGAAGGTCAATGACGGGATGCGCGGGTCGTCGCGCGACAGGCCCTCGACGATCACCCGGAGCCAGTCCGAGGTCGTCGGGCTCCAGAGGTGATAGACGACCTGCATCTCCGAGCCCGTGTCCACCCCGGCGAGGTCGGTCAGCATCGTGAACCGGAGCTCGTGCTCGTCGTGCAGCGCGGTGAGCACCTGCTGCACATCACCGGCGCCGATCCGGATCTCGGTCTCGTCGTAGCGCTGCCTGGCAGGGCCGTGCAGGAAGCCCTCGAATCTCGCCTCGAGGCGGCGCGCCAGCGCTCGGTCCACGGCTAGACCCCGGCCGGGACGGTCGGGCCGATCGCCCGCTCCGGCCAGTGCCCGCGGCGGTCCTTGACCAGCTGCTGGAGCTTCATCATCCCGTAGATGAGGCCCTCCGGCCGGGGCGGGCAGCCGGGCACGTAGACGTCGACCGGCATGATCCGGTCGATCCCCTCGACCGTGGAGTAGCTGCGCTTGTAGCGACCGCCGGAGCAGGTGCAGTCGCCGAGCGCCACGCACCACTTCGGCTCGGGCATCTGCTCCCACAGGCGCAGGAGGGGGCCGGCCATCTTGGTCGTGAGGGTGCCGGCGACGATGAGGACGTCTGCCTGGCGCGGCGAGGCGCGGAACGGGAACGCGCCGAAGCGGTCGATGTCGTTCTTCGAGGTGGCGTAGCTCATCATCTCGATCGCGCAGCAGGCGAGGCCGGACAGGAGCGGCCACAGGCTGTTGGCCCGCAGCAGGTCGAGCACGTAGTCCGCCTTGGTCGGGATGACCTCCAGGATGCCGCTCCAGCGGGCGTCGTCGCGGCGGCCCGCCTGGGTCGCGCCGAACTCCGCGAGGTGGGTGACCTCGGCCGGCCGGCCGCCCTCGTAGGCGTTCGGGTCGGCGGCGGCCCACAGCTCGTTCCGTAGCACGATTGGCTCGGTCACGGCGCTGGAGCCGGCGACGGTCAGCGCGGCCGGTGCGTTGGCGGTCTGGTCGGAGCCCATGGGCTCGGCGGTCGGTCGGTCGGTCATCGTGGCGGCATCCAATCGGTTCTCGAAGCGGCGCTATGAACGGCTCGGGTCATACGTCTTCGGCGGGCCGATCGCCGCTTGGCGGCCGCCCATCGCCGATCGCTTCGCCCGGTCCGCGCCAGCTCAGGACGCCCTTGCGCCAGGCGTAGGCCAGCCCGAACATGAGGATCGCGACGAAGATCAGCATGCTGACGAACAGCGAGCCGGGGTCGGCGTTCGGGTCGCGGAAGATCAGTGCCCAGAGGTAGATGAACACGACCTCGATGTCGAACGCCACGAACAGCAGCGCGTAGATGTAGAACGACAGCCCGAAGCGGCCATGGGTATCGCCGTACGTGTCGATACCCGACTCGTAGGGCAGGCCCTTATGGACGTCGCCCCGGTTCCGGTGCGACACGAGCCACGCCGCGCCGAAGGTCAGGAACGTGAACGACCCGGCCGCGAAGGCGAACCCGATGATGTACCAGATCCCGGTCAAGGCCATCCTCTCGTCGAGCGTGGGCCGTCGCGGCGCTCGATGCTGGTGGGCTGCTGGTCGGCTGCTGGTGTCCGAGGCATTCGCGACCGACCGTCTGGAGACGGCCGTCGCCCATCCCAATTCTATCGCGGCAGGCGGTTGAAACGCGGCAGCGAGGGGCGGTTCCCGCCTGTCCGGCGGGGACGCGTGACGTTCACCTGAAACCGGCGATCCCGTCTGCCGCCAGGTCGCGGCCGAAGGCCATGACCGCGAACGCGCCCGTGACCCGGGGGTCGAGCATGCGCACCAGCGCCGCGCGGGCCTCAAGGTAGCGGCCGAGGTCGACCCCCGGGTCGGCCTGCAGCCCCACCAACAGCTCACCGGCGCCGAGGGCGGCGAGGAAGGTCGCCTGGCTCGTTCGACCGAGCAGCGCCAGGCCGGCGGCGGTCGCGGCCCGCTCCACGGCCGTCAGGTCCACGTGCGCCGTGAGGTCCTGGCGGCCGATCGCGACCAGCGGGTCGGCGTGGACGCGGTGGCGGTGGTACGCGCGCAGGGTGCTGCCTCGCTCGGGCCGGTAGAGCTCCGTTGCCGGATAGCCGTAGTCGATGAGCAGCAGCTCGCCGCGCGTCAGGCTCGACGCGGCGGCGGCGATCCAGGAGTCGAGCGCGAGGCAGACCTCGGCGGGCTGGCCCGGCGCCAGCCGGACCCCCTCGGATTCGAGGCGGCCCGCGAGCGCGGTGGTCGACGGCGCGCCAAGCGTCGTGGTGAGCGTCCCGTCCGGTGCCAGGGCGACGAACCGCTCCAGCAGGGCGCCGCCGGCGGCGCCCTCGACCCGATGAACGGGCAGGGCGTCGAGGAGCTCGTTGGCGAGGACGGCGCCGATCTCCGGGCGCGGGTCGAACGCCTCGAGACGTTCGGCGAGCCCGAGATCGTGCAGGCGTCGACGGAGGGCCTCGAGCCGCCAAGGACCGACGTCGACGGGTTGGTATCGGATCGCCTCGAGCAGCCCTGACGAAGAGCGTCGGAGCCCATCGAGGAGTCCCGCGGCGAGGGCACCACGGCCGGCGCCGTGCTCGCGGACGACGAATCGCGCCGGTCGGTCGAGCGCGACCCAGACCGACCCGAGATGCCGCGCCACCGCCCAGCCGAAGATCGGGTGGCCCTCAGGCGCGGTGAGGAAGTCGCCGCGGCGACCGGGCCCGGTCTCGGCCTCGTCGGCGCCTCGGTTCGCCGTGTAGTAGCCGCCCAGCGGGTCGTAGAGCGCGATGTCCATGAAGCGGGCGAACGTCATCGGCCCGTCTCGCCGAATCTCCTCGGTGATCCGCGCGACGAGCCCCGGGTCGCTCTCGGGCAGGGGCGCGGCCGGATGGAGCTCCGTCACCCGCCGTAGCCCAACCTCGACGCGCGGCAGGGCATCCCTGTCGCCGGTCATCGGCGTCGCCCCAGCGCGAGCCGGACGCCCGGCCCGACGAGCGTGTGCCCGCCGAGCACGACGGGGATCGGTGCCCCCAGCGCCGAGGCCGTCAGCTCCCGAAGCCAGGGATCGGCGATCCGGTCCGCGAGGAGCAGGTCGGAGGCGAAGCGGTCCTCGGTGGCCGGCCAGTCGCGCTCATCGGCACCGAGGCGATGAGCCAGGAGCACGCGGCTGTCCACCAGCGCCGCGTCGCCGAGCCTGGCCAGGATCGCACCGAGTGCCGCCGGACCGCGATCGTCGAGGACGAGGCCGAGTGCCGAGACCGGCGGGCGCGCGGGCGTCTGTCGACCGTTGGCCGGCTGGGCGAGCGGCGCCGACGCCCGGAGCCCGCGCTCCTCGATGAGTGCCCGTGTCCGCGACGCCGTGGATCGCTCGAGCCAGCGCAGGGTCGCGGCGCTCGTTCGGCCGGCGACGACGAGCTCGGCGTGGCGGTCCTGAGCGACAGACCGGATTCGAGCCAGCCGATCCCGAACCAGCGGCGCATCGATCGAAGGCTCGACGGCCCCACTCGTGAGCAGCACGTCGAGCGGCGAGTCGAGGTCGACCGCCAGGCGCCATCGGGATCGAAGGTCGTCGACCTCGAAGCGGGCGACCTCCTCGAGCCAGCGCGGCAGGGCGTTGTCCGCTCCAAGGTCGGGCAGGTCGGCGAGGGCCGCCGGCTGGCCGATTGCGATCGCGTCGGCCGAGTAGCGGTTGTTTGCGATCGCACGACGCTGGCCCGAGCCCGCCACGCGGAGGAATGGCCGCAGGTCCCCCGCGGTCGCGAGGGGCAGCGAACCCGCACCGACCACGATCAGGCCTCGCCCCTGATCCGAAACAGCGGGTGCGGTCGCCATCGTCCTCAGGAGCGCGCCGAACGAGCGGCCGCCGCCCCTGCTCTCCGTGGCGATCACCACGTCGGCCGCACCCTCGGCTTCGAACGCCGCCGCCAGACGCCCGGCGTTGCGGCCCTGGGCGTCGTGCAGTGCGCCCTCGAGCGGACCGACCACAGGGCCGGCAGACGGGTGCAGGATTCGGACCGCAACGGGCCGCATGCGGCGACTGTAGCCGCGGCGCCTGCCCGGACGATCGAGGTGGCCGTGGCGCGGGTGCGGGCGTACGTCGGGCTCGGGGCCAACGTCGGCGATCCCCGGCGGACGCTGGTCGCTGCCGTGGCGGCACTGGCGGCCCTGCCCGGCGCCCACCTCCGTGGCGTCTCGCGCCTTTATCGGACCAAGCCCGTCGGCGTCCTCGACCAACCCGATTTTCTCAACGCCGCAGTGGCCGTCGACGTCCCGGCCGGCGCAAGGCTGGCCGTGGGCGCGACCGGATTGCTCGTCCAGCTGAAGACGCTCGAACGAAAATTCGGGCGCAGGAAGCGACGGCGCTGGGGGCCGCGGGAGCTCGATCTCGACCTGCTCGTGTTCGGCCGGGCGCGCCTCGCCATCGAGCGCCCGCCCGAGGGCGTCCCGCTCTCGGCCGAGATCGACCCCGGCGCCGCGACCCGCCCGCTCGAGGTTCCGCACCCGTCGATGGCCCAGCGGCTGTTCGTCCTCGCGCCCCTGGCGGATCTCGCGCCACGGCTGGTGCCGCCGGGTTGGCGGGTGTCCGTCGGTACGGCCGCTCGCCGCCAGGCGATCGCGGAAGGGCCGGCGACGGTGCGACCGGTCGGCATCTGGGCCGGCGATCGCTGGGTGCCCTAGAGTCGAGCGGCATGCCGAGCGGCGGCGAGACCAACGCGGGCTTCTTCGACGAGCACCGGGCCGAGCTGTACGACCGATCGAGCGGCGACGAGTTCGACCCAGCGGTCATCCAGGCGACGGTCGACTTCCTGGCGGGCCTCGCGGGCGCAGGCCGGGCACTCGAGCTCGGCATCGGCACCGGGCGGATCGCCCTCCCACTCTCGCAGCGCGGCGTCGCGGTTCACGGCATCGACCTTTCCCGACCGATGCTGGACCAGTTGCGGGCGAAGCCGGGCGGGGGCGCGATCGAGGTCACCATCGGCGACTTCTCGACAACGCGGGTGGATGGCCGGTTCTCCCTCGCCTACCTCGTCTTCAACACGAACGTGTTCGACCTGGGCGCCGACCACTGGGGCATCGACGAATACGACGTGGCCAAGCAGGGCCTGATCTCGCACCACTTCACTCGCGTCGGCGACCGGATCGAGTACTGGTCCGGGCCGTTCCGGTGCGTCTGGCCCTCGGAGCTCGACCTGATGGCCCGAATCGCGGGCATGCGAGTCGTGGAGCGCTGGTCCGGCTGGCGGCGCGAGCCGTTCGGGAGCGAGAGCCGGAAGCACGTCTCGGTCTGGGAGAAGCCGCTCGGCTAATCGGACCCCATCGACCACAAGGCCCGGAGGAGCACTCGGCGGTCCAGCTGCTCGAGGGCGTCGCCCAAGAACAAGGCGGTGCCGACGTCAAGAAGTGCTGACAGCTCGTCCCCGGTGCTCACCGAAGGAGTCGCGCCCGGATCTGTGTCTCCTCGACGGCGTTGCCGCGCCGCCGCTCGATCCGGTAGGCGTGCTGCCCTGGCAGCGACGCGACCGCCTCGCTGAGGCTGCGGCCCTCGAACAGGAGCCCGACGCCGTCGTCCGCGGCGAAGCCGTCGCCGAGCGCCCCCGAGCCGACGAGCGCCTCGAACCGCGGCCGGCGCAACGATTCGCTGTCGTAGTGCGGGCAGAACGTGCCGGCGAGGAGTTTGAGCCCGTCCTTGAGCGGTCCGAGATCCGGGCCGAACGAGTCGGTCAGCCCGCCCTCGAACCAGCACAGGGCCCCGGCCGACCAGCCCGCGAGCACGACGCCGCCCTCCCATGCGGCCCTGAGCGCCTTGTCGACACCGTGGAGGCGCCAGATCGCGAGCATGTTCGCGGTATTGCCGCCGCCCACATAGACCACGTCCTGCTCGAGCAGGAACCCGTCGATATCCGGCACGGTCCTGGCGAACAGGTCGAGGTGCGTGGCCTCGGCGGTGCGGGCGAACGTCGCGTAGAACGCGGCCCGGCCCTCCGCGTCCTCGCCACCGGCCGTGCCCACGTAGCAGATCCGCGGCCGCTGCCGGCCGCTCAGGTCGAGCATGAACTGGTGCAGCGGCCAGTCGGTCGAGGTCGGACCCAGCGAGACGCCGCCGATGGCCAGGATGCGCTGTGCCTGGCTCGCCATCAGGCCGGCAAGGATAGGACCGCGATCGTCGAGATCCCCGTCGCCGGATTGGTGTCGATGACCCACAGCCGCCCGGCGGCGTCGACGGCGGGATACGTCGGGTTGACGACCCCGCTCGCAGGCGCGTCGGTGCCCCACGAGCCGACGAGGTCGCCCGTCGGCGAGAGCTCGCGGACGCGCCAGCCAGTGATCGTCGCGCGCGCCGGATCGAGGCGCGGCTCACCGACGTAGACCGAGCCGTCCGCCGCGCCGGCGAGGGTGAGGCGATGGCTCCACGTCTCGAAGGCCGCCGATCCGAGCGGATACTCGACCGGCAGCTCCCACTGCCGCGGCGAACGAAGGTCCGCGCCGAGCGAGGTCACCACGGCGGACGTCCGCGGCGTCCCGTCCTGGTAGGTCTCGTTGACGTCGGGTTCGTCGACGATGATCACGCGCCCGTCGCGGCCGATCGCGATGGCCATCGGAAAGGCGAGAATGCCGGGGAGATCGGGACGAGGCCCCGCCGTGAGGTCGCGCAGCCAATAGTCGACGCCGGCCCTGACGCGGCCGCGCGCATCGAGGCGGACGATCGCCGCGTACGGATCCGCACCCACGCCATATTGGGGCAGCCCGAATGGGCGACCGCGGGCGTCGATGGCGAGCCGGGTGATGCCGCCGACGGCGGGCACGTTCGAGACGTTGAAGCCCGTCGACGAGCTGAAGCGGCGCAGCGTGAACTCGTACTTCGAGGTCGAGTAGTCGTCGATGACGATCGAGTTGTCGGTGGGGTCGATCGACGCCCAGTCGCCCGCGATCGGCGTCACCCGCCGCGCGAGGGTGTGCTGGGCACGCTCCTTGCCCGTGGGCGAGAAGCGTGCCACGAACAGGCGCAACGACCTGGCGGTCGTATCGGGGGTGCCGATGGCGAGGAGGTCACCGTTCGAGGCAAAGCCGAAGTCGAGCCAGGCCGCCGGAGCGGTCAGCCGCTTCGCGACGGCGCGCCAGACTGCGGCCGGGGGCTGTGACGGCACGATCGAGGGCGACGCCTCGGCGGTCTCGCTCGGCGCTGGGCTGGCCGTGAGCCGCGGGCTCGGGGTCGGGACGTCGGTCGCCTCGGCGACGCTCTGTTGCGGCGCGAACGTGGCCGGTGCGATCAGCGAGCAGGCCGCGAGCAGGAGGGCAGCGGCGGTCAGGACGGCAGCCGCGTTCAGCCCGGCCGAACCGGCGGCCCTCCCTGGCGAGCGACGCGGGAAGCTATGCATGCGGTGTGCCCGTTGTCCTCTGCCGGAGGTTCCTACAGGCGGACCCGGGGCGGGGACTCGCGATCGAACATGTGCACGGTGTCGACGAATCGAACGGTCTTGGTCTGGTAGGCCATGATCAGGGAGTGGGTGCGCGCGCCACCGCCGAAGAAGCGCACCCCCTCCAGCAGATCGCCCGGTGTCACCCCGGTTGCGGCGAAGACGAGATTCTCGCCCGAGGCGAGGTCCTCGGTCCGGTAGATCCGGCCCTCGTCGCCGTGGCCCATGCGCGCCCCGCGCGCCCGCTCGTCGTCGTTGCGGTAGCGGAATCGCGCCTGGATCTCGCCGCCGAGGCAGCGCATGGCCGCGGCCGTGATCACGCCCTCCGGCGCGCCGCCGATGCCCATGACCGCGTGCACGCCGGTGCCCTGCACGGCGCAGCTGATCGCCGCGGAGAGGTCGCCGTCGGTGATGAGCTTGATCCGCGCGCCGGTGCTGCGGACCTCGGCGATCAGGTCGGTGTGCCGCGGCCTGTCGAGGATGATCACGGTGATGTCCGTCGTCCGGCGCCCGAGGGCGTCCGCGATGCGCCGGACGTTCTCGGCCGGCGGGGCGGTGATGTCGACCCTGCCCGCCGCGCCCGGACCGACGCACAGCTTCTCGAGGTACGTGTCCGGCGCATGCACGAGCCCGCCGCGCTCGGACGCGGCGAGGACCGTGATCGCATTTGCCGAGCCGGTCGCGACGAGGTTGGTGCCCTCCAGCGGATCGACCGCGATGTCGACCTCCGGCGCGGCGTCGCCAGCCATCCCGACCTGCTCGCCGATGTAGAGCATCGGCGCCTTGTCGCGCTCGCCCTCGCCGATGACGATGGTGCCCTGCATCTCGATCTCGTCCATCGTCCGGCGCATGGCCTCGGTGGCCAGCCGGTCGGCCTCGTGCCGGTCGCCGCGCCCCATGACCCGGGCGCTGGAGATCGCGGCCGCCTCTGTGACCCGGACCATCTCGAGCGCGAGGAGCTGCTCCATCCGACCTCTGCCTCGCTAGCGGCCTAGTGGCGGAAGTGCCGCCGCCCCGTGAAGACCATCGCCATGTGATGCCGATCCGCGACCTCGATCGCCATCTCGTCGCGGATCGAGCCGCCGGGCTGGATGATCGCGGTCACGCCCGCCTGGGCGGCCATTTGGATGCCGTCGGGGAACGGGAAGTATGCGTCGCTGGCCATCACCGACAGGCGGGCGCGCTCGCCGGCCCGCCGGAGCGCGATCTCGACCGAGACCTGGCGGCTCGCCTGGCCGCTGCCGATGCCCACCGATGCGGCGTTCTTGGCCAGCACGATCGCGTTCGAGCGGACGTGGCGCACCGCGCGCCAAGCGAAGAGCAGGTCGGTCAGCTCCTCGAGCGTCGGGCGTCGCTTCGTGACCACCTGGAGCTGGCTGCCGTCGAGCCCGAGGTCGTCGAGGGTCTCGACGAGCAGGCCGCCGCCGACGCGCTTGAAGTCGAGCCGGGCGATGCCGTAGTCGCGCATGCCCTCGACCGGATCCGGCGGGACGCGGAGCAGCTCGAGGCCCTGCTTCTGGCGCAGGATGCCGATCGCCGAGTCGTCGAAGCCCGGCGCGATGACCGCCTCGTAGGAGTTCGCCGCGATCTCGCGCGCGGTGGCCCCGTCGAGGACGCGGTTCACGCCGACGATCGCCCCGAACGACGCCACCGGATCGGTGTCGAGGGCGTGCCGGTACGCCTCGACGAGCTCGTCCGCCGAGGCGAGCCCGACGGGATCGGCATGCTTGGCGATGACCACGGTCGGGGTGGTGTAGTCGCTCGCAATCCGGTACGCGACATCGAGGTCGAGCAGGTTGTTGAAGGACGGCATGCCGCCCTGCAACGGGGTGGCGTCGGCTGCGCCAGCGGAACGGTGCGTCGTCTCCCGATACAGGGCGCCGGTCTGGTGCGGGTTCTCGCCGTAGCGCAGGTCGGCCACCTTCTCGAGCACCATCGCCAGCCGCTTCGGGTAGGTGTTGCCGGCGATCTGGTTGAGGTAGGCCGCGATCTCAGCGTGGTAGGCGGCGACCATGCCGAACGCCTCCGCCGCCAGCTGTGCTCGCAGCTCCGGGCTGACCTGGCCGCGCTCCTTGAGCTCGTCGAGGACCTGGGTGTAGTGCTCCGGGCTCGAGATCGCGGCGACCGCGGCCGGATTGCGCGCCGCCGCACCGAGCAGCGCCGCCCCACCCACGTCGATCATGTCGATGGCCTTGTCGATGCCGATCAGCGCCCGCCCGATCTCGGCGCCGAAGGGCCGGACGTTGACGACGACGATGTCGATCGGCTCGATGCCCTCCCGCACCAGCTCCTCGAGCTGATCCGGCTGGTCACGCCGGGCGAGGATGCCGGCGTAGACCGCGTGGTGAAATGTCTTAACCTGGCCGCCGAGCATCGCCGGCATGCCGGTCAGCTCGGCAACTGGTCGGACCTCCACGCCGTCCTGGGCGAGGTGCTCGCGAGTGCCGTCGGTGGCGAACAGCTCGACGTCGAGCGCCTGCAGGCCCCGGGCGAAGACCGTGATTCCGTCCCGCGTCGCGACCGAGAGCAGCGCTCGCACCCGCAGTCCCCTCCACGTCGTGCCGGGAATCCTCGAACCGATGGCTAGCGGAGCGTCACCTCGGTCCTCGGAGAGCTGGCCGTCGACCCGCGCATCATCCGAGGGGCGACTCGATGGGCCGTGGTCGCCGCGAGTATACCCACGGCCTCGTGACATACTCCACCCTCGCCAAAACCGCCCACCGAGCCAGGTGATCCTTGAAGCAGCTGCCCTGGGAATACTTCTGGACCGGGTTCAGCAAGGTCAACTTCCCCGACCTGTTCAACCAGATCTGGATCGCGTCGGCGGTGCTCCTGGTCGTGCTGATCGTGCTGTACGTGCTGCGCACCCGAGCCCTGCACCGGCACCGGCTCTACCTGGACATGTGGGAATGGATCTTCTGGGCCGGGCTGATCACGTTCTTCCTGCTGATCGTCGGGGCAATCTTCGCCTTCGACTTCGCGGTCATCCTGGTCATCCTCTTCGGCGGCATGTTCACGATGGCCTGGGCGCGCTTCCGCCGCTACCCGCCGCTGTTCGAGGCGTACGAGCACCAGCTCGCCCGACAGCGCTACCTGGCCCGAACGCGCACGACGCGGCCCGAGGCAACGATCCGCCAGAAGAACATCCGCCGGCGCGGCAAGCGCCGCTAGCCGCGCCGAGACCGCTCCGAGGCGGCTGACCCGGTGGAGATCCGACGGTTCGGCGTCGGCAACCGCCGACCCGAGGGTCCCGTCGGCAGCGTCGGCGTCGAGGGCCAGGTCGTCCACTCCGACGCCCGCGGCATCATCGCCGAGCTTGCCTTCCACAAGGGGGGTCGCATCGAGCCCCATGAGAACCCGAACACCACGTGGTTCATCGTCATCGAGGGTGGTGGCTTCGTGCTCGTGGGCGATGAGAAGCGGCGCGTCGCGGCAGGTGAAGCCGTCCTGTGGCCGGCCGGCGTGACCCACGGCGCGTGGACGGAGCACGGCCCGATGCGGGTCTTCGTCGTCGAGTTCGCGGGGAGCGACGATTCGCACATCCGCGGCATCCTCGAGGGCCGGGCCCGCCGGCTGCTGCCCGGCGAGGCGCGGACGGCGTCGAAGGGCGTGGGCCGCCTGGCGCCCCGACCCGCCGCGGAGCCCGTCGATCGCGAGGGCGA
>JACXTT010002323.1_pt1 | contig 30328 bp, 24 predicted proteins | sample 9270951 | NCBI WGS metagenome assembly JACXTT01 (sample SAMN15532306, study PRJNA645909) | rock metagenome | isolation source: weathered quartz diorite | place: Puerto Rico | collected 2017-06-21 | reverse complement strand
CGCGTCGGTGGTGACCGTCCAGCCCGCCGGCTTCAGGATCGCCGCGTCATCCCCCCGTCCCAGCGCCACCGCCGGGTGGCGGTTCGCGAAGAAGCGGTCGAGGCGCTTGAGGAAATCGGCTTCGGAGCGGAGGACGGGCACGGCGCGGATTATCGCAGCGCGCCGGACGATCAAGTTCGCGGCGCGCGGCGGCCGCGCACCCCTCTCCCGCTCCCGTGATAATTTCCGTCCCCCTATGGAATCGGTCCCCCGCAAAACCTTCGACGCCGGCATCGTCGATCAGATCAAGACCCGGCTCGATCACCTCGCGATCTTCTCCCGCTTCGTGCGGCTGAAGAAATCCGGGCGGCGCTATTCCGGCCTCTGCCCGTTCCACAAGGAACGCTCCCCCTCCTTCACCGTCGATCCCGAGCTGGGGCTCTACCACTGCTTCGGCTGCCAGAAAGGCGGCGACACGATCAATTTCTTGATGGAGATGGAGGGGCTCACCTTCTTCGAGGTCTTGCAGGATCTCGCCAAGGAGACCGGGATCGCGCTGCCCGAGCGCTCCCCCGAGCAGCAGCAGGCGGCCGGCAACCGCGAGCGACTCTTCGAGTGCTGCGCCAGGGCCGAGGCGTTCTACCGGGCGGAGCTGGAGAAGTCGGAGAAGGCGGGGGCCTATCTCGAAGGCCGCAAGCTCTCGCTCGACCTCGCCCGGCGGTTCGGTCTCGGCTACGCGCCGGAGGGGTGGGGCAATTTGCGCGACCACCTCGCCGTACTCCATTTCACCGACGCCGATCTGCGCGAGGCGGGGTTGCTCGTCGCCAGCGAGTCGGGGCGCGGCTACGACCGCTTCCGCGACCGGCTGCTCTTCCCCATCCGAGACGTGAAGGGGCGGCCGGTGGCGTTCGGCGGCCGCGCGATCACCCCGGGCGACGAGCCGAAATATTTGAACTCGAACGACACCCCGCTGTACAAGAAATCGGAGGTCCTCTACGGCCTCGACGAGGCGCGCGGCGCGATGCGCGAGCGGGACTTCGCGGTCGTCGTCGAGGGCTACATGGATCGCATCGCGCTGGCCCGCGCCGGGTTCGAAAACGCGGTCGCCGGCTGCGGCACCGCGCTCACCGCCGACCAGGTGCGGCTGATCGCCCGCTACACCCGGCGCGCGGTGCTTTTTTACGACGCCGACGCGGCGGGTCAGAACGCGACCCGCAAGGCGCTGGAACTCCTGTTGCCGGAAAATTTCCAAGTCACGATCGCGGTGACGCCGGGCGGCAAGGATGCCGACGAATTGCTCAACGGCGGCGGCCCCGAGGCGGTCCACGCTTGCCTGAAGAACGCGACCCCCTTCTGGCCGTGGCTGCTCAAGCACCTCGAAGGGCGCCACGACCTCCGCCAACCCCAGGGGCGCGAGGGGCTCCTGCGCGAGGCGGTCGATCTGCTGCGACTGATCCCGGGCGACGCCGGGCGGCGGGTGCTGGTCGCGCCGCTGGCGGAAAAGCTGGCGGTGGACGACGGGGTGATCCTCGGCGAATTGCGCAGGCGGCCGGGAACGAGCGAAGCGGGGCTGATTCGACGGGCGCTGAAGGCCGATCTCAGCCCGGTCGAGCGGATGCTCTGGCACCAACTGTTGCAGAATCCGGGTTTTGTGAATCTGCTCCGGGAAGAATCCGAACGCGAGGATTTCGAGAACCTCCTCACTTCCCCCGCCTTGCTCGCGCTCTACGGGGGCGAAACCGAGCCGTCGCTGGCCGAGGTCAAAGCGGCGCTCTTGGAGGCGACCGGCCCCGCGATCTTGGGGGAACTGGCGCTCGAGCAGGGGGACGCCGCGCCCGCCGCGGTGCGCAAGGCGCTCGGAAATTTGCGGGAAAACCGGCTAAAATACTCTTCCCGAATTCTCGACCAGCATCTCCGGGAAGCGCAGGCGGCAGGGGACTCGCACCGCGTCAACGAGCTCCTCCAGCAAAAGACCGAACTGGCCCGCCGGCTCCGGGGAATAAGCGGGTCGTAAGCCCCGTTAAAAACCGAACTAACCCCGGAACTGAACCGCGGCGAAGGGGTCGGATGTCCGGATCGCCACCGGCTTCGACGCTTCCGCCCCCTCACGAGTCGTCACCCCCATGAGCAAGCCCTCCGGCAAGCGCCGCCTGACCCCGGCCCTCCACCACCCGCTGCGGGATCCCAATCTTCCGCTCGAGGAGCGGTACGAGGAAGTCCGCCTGCTCCTCGCGCTCGGCAAGGAGAAGGGCTACCTCAACCCGACCGACCTGACCACGGTGCTGCCCGAGGAATTGCTCCACTCCGAGGAGCTCGAGGATCTCTACCTCCTGCTCGAGCACATGAACATCGACATCCTCGACACCGAGGACGTCTTCACCCAGCTCACCCGCAAGAAGGAATTGCAGGAGCTGGTCCACGACGGCCCGCCGGTGCCGCAGGAATTGCCGGTCCCCGGCGAGGTCGAAAGGACCAACGACCCAGTCAAGCTCTACCTGCGCGAGATGGGCACCGTGCCGCTGCTCACCAAGGAGGGCGAGGTCACGCTCGCCCGCTCCATCGAGCGCGGCCGCAACCGCATCATGCGCGCGATCTCGCGCTCCAGCTACATCATCGAGCGGTTGACCGGGGTCAAGGAGCGCTTGCAGGAGGACCCGCAGTCGTGCGTCGAATTGTTCTCCTTCTTCGACGAGGAGGACGAGGACGGCCTCAAGCGCAAGATCAAGGAGAAGGTCAAGGTCCTGGGCGAGCTGGAGAAGATGCTCGACAAGGCCAAGTCCCTCTCGCAAGAGCGCGAGGAAGCCCGCGAGCGCGAGCTGGAACTGCGCGGCAAGCGCGGCGCCAACGCCGAGCACCAGACCAAGCTCGAGGAGAAGCGGCGCAACCGCGCCAACTGGCGGCTCAAGCTGCATGTCCTCGAGATGATCGATCTGCTGAAGAAGCTCGAGGTCTCGCCCAAGGAATTCCACAACATCGTCCTCGTCTACACCCGCGCCGCCGCCCAGGTGCGCGCGCACGAGCGGCTGGTGCGCGACACCCGGCTCAAGATCAAGGACGGCAAGTTCTCCAAGGCCACGGTCGAGAAGCTGGAGAAGAAGATCCACGACAGCAAGCTGGGGCTCGACGCGCTGAAGAAGCAGCTCGGCGCGCCGCTCGAGGAGATCCTTAAGATCGCCAACGACATCGCGCGCGGCGAGCGCGAGGGCGAGTCGGCCAAGCAGGTGCTGGTCGAGTCGAACCTCCGCCTGGTGGTCTCGATCGCCAAGAAATACCTCAACCGCGGGCTGCACTTCCTCGATTTGATCCAGGAAGGCAACATCGGGCTGATGAAGGCGGTCGAGAAGTTCGACTACCGCCGCGGCTACAAATTCTCGACCTACGCGACCTGGTGGATCCGCCAGGCGATCTCGCGCGCCATCGCCGACCAGGCCCGCACCATCCGCATCCCCGTGCACATGATCGAGACCATCAACAAGCTGGTCAAGGTGCAGCGCGCGCTGGTGCAGGAATTGGGCCGCGAGCCGGCGGCCGAGGAGGTCGCCGAGCGGCTGCAGATGCCGGTGCAGAAGGTCCGCAAGATCATGAAGATCGCGCAGGAGCCGATCTCGCTCGAGACCCCGGTGGGCGAGGAGGAAGACTCGCACCTGGGTGATTTCATCGAGGACAAGGGGATCATGTCGCCGCTCGAGTTCGTCGAGTCGGAGTCGCTCAAGTACGTCACCGAGGACATCCTGCGCTCGCTCTCGCCGCGCGAGGAGATGGTCATCAAGATGCGCTTCGGCTTCGGAGACGGCAACGAGTACACCCTCGAGGAGGTCGGCAAGTCGTTCGAGGTGACCCGCGAGCGCATCCGCCAGATCGAGTCGAAGGCGCTGCGCAAGCTCCGCCACCCCAGCCGCTCCCGCCGCCTCAAGGCGTTCATGGAAGGCACCCGCTATTGATCCCGGCTCACGCATTTCCTCCGCATCGTCGCCCCCGGTCCCCCCGGGGGCGCGTTTTTTTCAGGCCCCGCGCGTTGCCCGTCGCGCACCGCCCCGGTTATGATGGCTCGGATCATGTCGCGCAAAGAATCCGGGCGTCTCACCAGCAAGCTCCGCCGGGTGGCAACGGAACAGGAGCAGCTGCTCGTCGGCCGGGTCAGCAGCGGCGACTCCGGAGCGCAGGCGGCGGCGATCTCCCCCGCCGGAGCGCTGCAGCCAGAGGGCGTCCTGCTCCTCTCGCAGCCCGAATGGCGCATCACCGGCGCCGACGCCGGGCTGGTCGCGCTGCTGAACCGCCCCGTCGAGACGCTGGTCGGCCACCCGCTGCGCGAAATCGTCTTCGCCGACGGTCCCGGCCTCGAACGGATGCTCGACGCGGCCGTGCGCTCGTCCGGCGGCGAGCGGGTCAGCCTGGGCGAGCTGCCGTTCCGCGCCGCCGAGGGCGAGGCGCGCGAATTGCAGGGCTCGCTCACCCGCCTGCGCACCGGCGACGGCGACGCGCTCTGTCTGCTCGTCCGCGACGACGGCGAGCGGCGGCGGATCCTCGACTCGCTGCGAGACAACGAGAAGCGCTATCGGATGCTCTTCGAGTCGAGCCCCGAGGCGATGTGGGCGTTCGATCTCGAGACCCTGCAATTCCTCGCTGTCAACGCCACCGCGGTCGAACGCTACGGCTGGTCGGCCGAGGAATTCCTCGGCATGACCGCGGAGATGATCCGCCCCCCCGCCGAACGGCCGCACTTCCTGGCGCGGATGAGCGAGTTGCGCGCGGAGCCCGCGTCGAGCGATTCCACGCGGTCGTGGGTGCACCAGCGCAAGGACGGCAGCCGGTTGTGGGCGAACATCGCCTCGCAGGAGATCCGCTTCGCCGGCCGCCGCGCGCTGCTGTGCACCTCGCGCGACGTCACGCAGCTGGTCCAGGCCGAAGCCCGCCTGCAGGAAAAGGACCAGCTCTACCAGGCGGTCTTCGAGGCGGCCGCCGACGCCTTCGTCATCATCGACCCCGCGGGCGTCGTGGTTCACCAGAACGCATCCTTCACCCGCATGTTCGGTTTCGAGCCCGACGAATTGCGCGGCACCGACCTGCACGCCGCGATCGTCCCCGAGGAGGATCTCCCCGCGGCGGTCGACAGCAACCAGCGCATCGCCTCCGGCGAGGTGGTCGACTTCTCCACCCTCCGGATGCGCCGCGACCGCTCCCCGGTCGAGGTCGAGGTGCGCGGCTCCCGCATCGGCATCGCCGGCAAGCCCCACATCCTGGCGCGCTACACCGACATCACCGAGCGGCGGCGCCACGAACAGCAGATCGAGACCCTCGCCTTCCTCGATCCGCTGACCGAGCTGCCCAACCGCTTCCGGCTCGGCATGTTGCTCGAGCAGCACCTGCACCAGGCGCGGCTGCGCGGCAAGGCGCTCGCGGTGCTGTTCATGGACATCGACCGCTTCAAGACCGTCAACGACTCGCTGGGCCACTCGGCGGGCGACGCGCTGCTGACCCAGAGCGCGCAGCGGATCGGCGGCGCGCTGCGCAGCCACGACCTCTACGGCCGGCTGGGCGGCGACGAATTCCTGGTCATCCTGCCCGAGGTCGGCGGACCCGCCGACGCCCTCGCGATCGCCCGCCGCATCCTCAAGTCGATGAAGACGCCGTTCCCGATCGGCGGCCGCGAGCTCTACACCTCGATCTCGATCGGGGTCAGCCTCTTCCCCGAAGACGGCGAGGACGCCGAGCAATTGATCAAGAACGCCGACGCGGCGATGTACCGCGCCAAGGAGCGCGGACGCGACACGGTCGACCTCTACTCGCCGGCGATCACCGAGCAGAACCTCGCCAACCTCGCGCTCGAGAGCCGCCTGCACAAGGCGCTCGATGAGGGCGAGATGCGGATCTTCTACCAGCCGCTGGTGGCGGTGCAGACCGGGCAGATCATCGGATTCGAGGCCTTGGTGCGCTGGCAGCATCCCGAGCAGGGGCTGCTCCCCCCCTCGCAATTCATCGGGCTGGCGGAGTCGACCGGCTTCACCCTCGAGCTGGCGCCGTGGATCATGGGCGAGGCCTGCAAACAGATCCACCGCTGGCGACGGCTGGTGGCGCGCCCGCTCACCGTCTCGCTCAATCTCTCGGCCCGCCAGTTCCAGCAGCCGGGGCTCGCCGCCCAGGTGCGCGAGGCGCTCGACGCGGCGGGCCTGGGGCCGGGCGCGCTGACGCTCGAGATCACCGAGTCGAGCGCCATGCACAACCTCGACCTCGCAGTCGCGGCACTGCGCGAGATCAAGCAGTTGGGCTGCAAGATCGCGATCGACGACTTCGGCACCGGCTACTCGTCGCTCAGCTACCTCAAGAAATTGCCGGTCGACATCGTCAAGATCGACCAGTCGTTCACCCGCGACATCACCACCGATCCCGACGACGCCGCGATCACCGCCGCGGTCATCGCCATGGCGCGCACCCTCAACCTCAAGGTCGTCGCCGAGGGGGTGGAGACGCCGGGCCAGCTCGACTTCCTGCGCTCCCAAGATTGCGACCACGCGCAGGGCTTCCTCTTCAGCCCCGCGGTGCCCCCCTCCGAGGCCGAGGAGATGCTGACCAAGCGCGACGGCAAGCTGGGCAGCGGCTGAGCCGGAACGCGGCGTGCCGGCTGTTAGAATCCGGCCATGACCACCGCCGCCCCCGACCGCCCGGCGCTCCGCTTCAAGGCCGGCGAGGTGATCTTCGAGGAGAACGACATCGGCGCCGAGATGTTCGTGGTCATGCGCGGCTCGGTCGAGATCGTCAAGAAGGTCCACGACCTCGAGAAGATGCTGCTGGTCTTGGAGAAGGGCGACTTCTTCGGCGAGATGTCGCTGCTGGAGGGACTGCCGCGCTCGGCGAGCGCGCGCGCCCGCGAGGACTGCGAATTGATCGCCATCCACGGCACCGCATTCGAGCAGCTCATCCAGTCGCAGCCCGAGCTGGCGGCGCGGATGCTGAAGAAGATGTCGGAGCGGCTGCGCGAGGCCGACCGGCAGATCGGGACGCTGCTGTTCAAGGACGACACCTCGCGCGTGGTCCACGCCCTCACCATGCTCGCCGAGGGGCGGGGCGAGATGTCCGACTCCGGCCTCGAGATCCACCTGCCGATGAACGCCCGCGACCTCGGTGCCGCGGCCGGGGTCAGCGAACAGAGCGCCCGCGCCGCGCTCGACCAGCTCGTCGCCGCCAAAATCGTGCGCCTCTCGGGCGGCCGCGTCCATCTGCAGAACCCGGAGGCGCTCGAAAATTACATGCGCTACCTGCGCTGGCGCCACAAGACCTTCGCCGCGTGAGCGCGACGCCCACCTGGCTCGGGGTCTTCTCAGCCACCGCCCGTCGGGAGTGGCGGATCGAATTGCGCGAGAAAGAGGGGCTGTGGCGCGCCGTGCTGACCGCGCTGGGGGTGCTGCTGGTCTTCCAGTTCGGGTTCGCGCGCGGACAGGACTTCGCGCGCTCGGGGCCGGCGCTGGTCTGGAGCGCGATCTTCTTCGCGGGCGGGGCGCTGATCCTCGGGCAGTTCGAGCGCGAGGAGAACCAGGCGCAGCTGGCGGTTCTGGCGCTCGCCGCCGCCGACCGCTCGGCGGTCTGGCTCGGCAAATGGGCCGTCGCGACCCTGCAGCTCGCCGCGACCGGGGCCGCCGCCCTGCTGCTGGGCCTGTTTTTGTTCAACGGCGAGCCGGCCGCGGCGACCCTCGCGGGCGGCGGGCTGCTGATCCTGCTCGGCGCGGCGGGCTACGCGGGGCTGGGGCTCGCGCTATCGCTCGCCGCGCGCGAGAGCCGCGGGGGCGGCGCGGGGGCGGCACTGCTGCTCCCCCTGCTCATCCCGCTCTTCATCGCGCTGACCCAGGCCCATGTCCGGCTGCTGCAGGACGGCGATTTCAGCCGCGCCACGATGTGGCTGGGGCTGGCGCTGCTCTTCGACGCGCTCTTCATCCTCGTCCCGGCGCTGCTGGCGGAGGCATTGTTCGTGGATTAGCCGGGCGGGCCCGCGCCGAATAAAATTCCCGCCCCATGGCCGACCTGCTCTTGGAACTGGGTCTCGAGGAGATCCCCGACCGTTTCCTGCCCGGATTGCGCGCGGGGCTGGGCGACAAGGTCCACGCCGCGCTCGCGGCGGCGGGCGTGAAATGCGACCGCGGCTCGGCGATCGAGACCCTCGGCGGCCCGCGCCGGCTCGCCGTGATCGCGAAGCGGCTGCCCGCGCGGTTGCCCGACGAGTGGAAGAAGGGGCCGCCGATCGGGCAGGCGATCACCGCCGACGGCAGGCCCTCCCCGGCCGCCGAGGGTTTCGCGAAAAAGCTGGGCGTGACGCTCGACGAGCTCACGCGGGGCGGGGACGGGAAATTCTTGCTGGGGCTGCAGAAGGGCGCACGGCTGGATGATTTGCTGCCCGCGGCGCTCGCGCGGGCGGTGAAGGCGCTCGACCTGCCCAAGGCGATGCGCTGGGGTTCCGGCGAGCACGAATTCGTCCGCCCGCTGCGCTGGGTCGTCGCGCTGCTCGACGGCGAGGTCGTCCCACTCACCTTGTTCGGGATCGCGAGCGGCCGCGAGTCGCAGGGGCCGCGCCGGGCGGGCGGGAATCCGGTTTCCATCGCGTCGCCCTCCGCGTATGAATCGTCGCTCGAGGCGGCGGGCGTTTTCGTGGCCTTTGAGAGGCGGAAAGCGCGCATCCGGGAATTGCTCTCGGAACGGGCGCGGGAATCCGGCGGCGCGCCCGTCGCGGACGACGAGTTGCTCGGCAAGGTGACCGACCTGGTCGAGAACCCGGGCGTGATCGCGGGCGACTTCGACCCCGGGTTCCTGAAAGTGCCGCACGAAATCCTCGCCTGCGCGATGCGCGAGCACCAGAAGAATTTCGCGGTCTACGGGGCCGGCTCCGACGAGCTGCTGCCGAAGTTCCTCGCGGTCACCGACAAGCCGGCCGACCCGCGCGGCTTCGTCCGCCGCGGCAACGAGGCGGTCCTGCGCTCGCGCCTCGCCGACGCGAGATTTTTTCACGACGAGGATTTGAAGCAGGGGCTCGAGGCGCTGCGCGAAAAAACCCGCAACATCACCTTCTTCGCCGGGCTCGGCAGCTACCTCGACAAATCGGAGCGTCTCCGGTTGCTGTGCGACTGGCTGGGCGACGAGCTTGGCCTCCCGGCGCCGTCCCGGAAAGCGCTGCTCGACGCGGCGACGTACTGCAAGGCCGACCTCGCCTCGAATTTGATCGGCGAGAAGGAATTCAACGTCCTGCAGGGCAAGGCGGGCGGCTATTACGGCCGCGCCGCGGGACTGGACGAGCGGGCCGTCGCCGCCATCTCAGCCCAGTACGCGGTCTCTCCGGGGACCGACCCGGTCGTCCACCTGCTCGGGCTCGCCGACCGGCTCGACACGCTGGCCGGCTTCTTCATGACGGGCAAATTGCCGACCGGCTCGAAGGACCCCTTCGCGCTGCGCCGCGCGGGCAACCAGTTCTGGCAGCTGTATTACAAATCCGGCGCCGCGTTGCCGGACCTCGCCGACTGGGTCGCCGCCGCGGGGCGCGGTTATTCCCCGGTCAAGGTCGAAAAGGCCGATTGGGCGGAAGCGCTCGCGAAATTCCTCGGCGAGCGGCTGGAGAACCACCTCGTCGAGACCGGATTTTCAAAGAGCGAATTCCGCGCCGTCGCGGGCGAGCCGCTCCACGACTGGGCGGCGCGGAAAGGCGGCCCCCAGCGGGCGCTGCGGATTCTCGAGGCGCTGCGCGCCCAGCGCGACGCGGCCGATTTCGCGGCGGTCTGCGAGGGCGCCACCCGCGTCGCCAACATCCTCAAGGGACAGCCGGGCGGCGCGGGATTCGACCCGGCGCAATTCCGCGAGCCGGCGGAGCGGGAGCTCGACGCGGCGCGCGCCGCGCTCGCCCCCGAGGTCGCGCGGCTGAAGGACGCGAACGAATTCGCGGGCTGTTTCTCCGTGCTGGCGCGGTTGCGCGCGCCGCTCGACCGCTATTTCGCCCGCGATTCCAACGTCATGGTGATGGCCGGGGATCCCGCGCTGCGCGCCAACCGGCTCGCTTTCCTGCGCGCGCTCTCCGGCCTCTTCGAGGGGCTGTTCGATCCCGCGCTGCTGGCCGGCGAAGCGCGCGGATAGCGCGGAATGATTTTTGGCGGGAACCGCGGCTCCCGAAGCCCGGCGCGAGAAAATCTTTTTTTGCGGGCGGAACCGGCGCGCGTTCGGCGGTTATAATTTTTTTTCATCGCCGGACGATGATCAGGAGAATCCACATGCGTTCCATACAGCTTTTGCCCGCCGCCGCGCTCATCGCGCTGCTGGCCGCCTGCGGCGAGAAGCCGAAGACCGAGAAGCCGGTCATCAAGCCGGCCGGGTCAGGCGCCAACGCCGCGGCCGGCACCCCCGCCCCGCCGGTCGAGACCGCGCCGGCCGCGCCGCCGGTCCTGTCGGGAGTCGACCTCACCACCGCGTCCGAATACAACGCCAGCCGCGCGCTGCAGACGGTCTATTTCGAGACCGACGCCGCCGAGATCCCGGCCACCGAAACCGCCAAGCTCGACCTCAACGCCAAGTGGCTCGCCGACCACCCGCAATTCAAGCTGCTGGTCGAGGGCAACTGCGACGAGCGCAACACCGAGGAGTACAACCTCGCGCTCGGCCAGCAGCGCGCCGAGAAGGTGCGCGCCTATCTGCTGGGCAAGGGGGTGAAGCCGGAGCGGGTGAAGACCATCTCCTACGGCGAGACCCAGCCGGTCGATCCGGGCCATGACGAGCCGGCTTGGCGGAAGAATCGCCGCGCCGATTTCAAATTGCTCGACCGCTAGACCGTCAGCCGCGACCGCCGTCGGCTTTTCAGGCGCGTCCCCTTGCCCGGGGCGCGCCGTTTTTTTATAATCTCCGCCTTAATGAGACTGAATCTCAATATCATCTTTTGGGGCGGCCTGTTCGTGGTTCTCACACCCGCCGCGCGCGCGCAATCCGGGGCGACCGTCGCCCCGCCCGACCGGGCGCAGGCGGTCGAGACCGCGCGCCGGCTCACCCACCTGCTCGATTACGTCGGGCGCGATTACGCCGGCGCGGTCTCGAACGGCAAGATCCTGAAGGCGGAGGAATACGCGGAACAGCGCGAGATGGTCTCGCACCTCGAGCAGCTCGCGGCATCGCTTCCGCAGCTCGCCGGCGACGCGGCCTTCTCCGCGGAATTGCGCGGGCTGCGCGGGGCGGTCGAGGGGAAGGCCGACGCGGCGGTCGTCGCGGGCCGCTGCAAGACGATGCGCGAGCGGTTGATCGAGTCGCTGGCGATCGCCACCTACCCCGTCCGTCCGCCCGATCTGGCCGCGGGCGGCAACTATTTCGCCGCCAACTGCGCCCCCTGCCACGGCAACGGGGGCAAGGGGGACGGTCCCTCGGCGGCCAGCCTCAACCCCAAGCCGTCCGATTTGACCGGGCCCCGCATGGCCGGCTTGTCGCCCTACCAAGTCGCCAACACCATCCGCTTCGGGGTCAACGGGACCGGCATGGCGGCCCACAGCCGGGAGACCGACGCGCAGGTGTGGAACGCCGCTTTTTTCGTCACCGCGCTCGCCCATCCCGACGCCCCCGCCCCCGCCACGCGATCCGGCCCCGCGAGCGCCGTCCCCTTCACCCTGCGCGAGCTGGCCTCCAGCTCCGACCGCGACCTGCAGGCCCGCCATCCCGGCGCCGCCCCGGCGCTCCTCGATTGGGCGCGCCACCACCCGCCCGCATCGGGAGGGGATGTCGACGATTTCGGGATCGCCCGGGCGCTGCTCGACCAGTCCCTCGGCCGTTATGCCCGGGGCGACAAGGATGGCGCCCGGCAGGACGCCCTCGACAGCTACCTCGAGGGGGTCGAACCGCTCGAGGGGCGGCTGCGAAGCCGTCATCCGTCCTACGTCCTCGAGGTCGAGGGGCGGCTGGCGGGGCTGCGGACGCTGATGGCCCAAAGCGCCCCGACGGCGAAAATTTCAGCCGAGGGGGAGTCGGCCCGGCGGCTCCTCGAGCGAGGCGACGAGCTCCTGTCCGACAATGAACTTTCGCCTTTCTGGCTCCTCGTCAGCGCCTCCGCGATCCTCCTGCGCGAGGGGCTCGAGGCGGTGTTGGTCGTGGTGATGCTGCTCGGGCTGGCAGCCGGGACGGGGGCCCGCAAAATCCGGGGCGCCACCCATGCCGGCTGGGCGGGGGCGCTGCTGTTGGGGGTCGTGACTTGGGGGATCTCCCGCTGGCTGATGAAATTCTCGGGCGCCAGCCGCGAGGTGATCGAGGGGATGACCTCGCTGCTGGCGGTGGCGGTGCTGCTCTATGTCGGTTTCTGGCTCCATTCCAAATCGGAGCTCGGCCGCTGGCATTCCTTCCTCAAAGAATCGACCGCCGGCCGGGGGATCGGCTTCTGGGGGGCGTTCGGGGCGGCCTTTTTGGCAGTCTACCGGGAGGCCTTCGAGACGGTCCTTTTCTTCCAGACCCTGTGGCTCGACGCCGGCTCGGATCGCCACCGCTGGCTGGTCGCCGGCATCGCCTTGGGCGCGGTGACGGTGGGGGTCTTCGCGTGGCTGTTGCTCGTCTTGGAGAAGAAATTGCCCCTGCGCCAGTTCTTCTCCCTCTCCGCGATCACGATGCTGGTTCTATCGGTCATCCTCGCCGGCAAGGGGCTCCATTCGCTTCAGCAGAGCGGCTGGATCCCGCAGACGATCATCCTCGGTAGAATTCCTTCCATCTTCCGATCAGTGATGAACTTCTTCGGCATTTACCCGTCGGTGCAAACCCTGTTGCTGCAAGGCGTCACCGCGATTTTGTCCTTCTCGCTTTGGCGTTGGAGTGGCGGATCGAACACGGGCCGTGCGAATGAAGCGGCGTGAAGCTGGAACGACGCGGCTTGCGTGTCAATTTTTTCACGGGCAATTCGAACGCGACCACCCAGAAGCCGTTTTGTCGAATAAAATTGGCTCGCTCTCTGAAGTCCAACCCCGTTCATTGCGACACGCTTTGAAGGGGCGAGCATTCGTAAAAATTCTGACTTTAACATTTTGGCTGAACAGGCGATTTTAATGAGGTCGATGAAGGTCTCGTGTGTTGACGACTCCATTTTGTTGGGCTCATGCGCAGTCTAATCAGTAGAAATATCTGCAATGACTGATGGCGGCAATAACCCTCTTCAGCGGATGATTTTATTGTATATTTTTTAATATCTTTATTGATTCCCTTCTGTTATTTCTATGATTCATGGGCTGGTTTACTTTAAATTCAGAGCTCACAGGGGCCATTTTGAAACAGGTTCTTGAAAACGCGCTGGGATCACGGCCGTCTACCCGCTTGACACTTGATATTTTGACCGGGAGGGCGACTCTGAGCCGGCCTATTTTTCGCGGAAGGCGCAGAATCAATACCGACCCAAATGGCCGGCAACCCAAGCGATGGAGGCTTTCAAAAAGCTGCCCCAGCCGTTGCATCCTGCGTACTGAACCCGCTCAAGCCATTGAAACGGTAAAATTTCTCCATGCGATCCGTGTTGCTCCCCGTTTTGGCGCTCTTCGCGCTGCCCGGTTTGGCATCCGACGGCCCCGCGCCGACCCCGCCCAAGTTCGACGGATCCGACTTCGACGCAGGGACGATTCTCCCCGGGGCGGTCATCCGCCACACCTACACGATCACCAATTCGGGCGCCACCCCGTTGACCCTGGCCGCGGTGAAGCCGAGCTGCGGCTGCACCACCTCCGACTACACCCGCGACCCGATCGCCCCCGGCGGCGTCGGCCAGGTGACGCTCGAGGTTCATCCGAACGGCCCGGGCGAATTCGTGAAATCGGCGGTCGTCCTGCTGACCAACCCGGCCGAAAGCAGCCTGACGCTGACCGTCCACTTCAAGGTGGTGCAATGGGTCACCGCCGATCCCGACCGAATCTTTCTGCCCGCCGCTGCCGCTTTCGAGCCGGCCGATTTTCCCCCGATCACGATCAAAGTCACCCAATCCGACAAAGCCATGGCCAGCCCGTCCGTCACCGATCTACCCATCGGCACGCGGGCCGTGTTGACCCCGGTGACCGCCGGAAAAGAGTACCGACTCGACTTCAAAATCGACCCCGGCCATAAGCCCGGCGAGACCTTGGACGGCCACCTGACGCTCAACACCGGGATCGCGGATCAGCCCAAATTCGTGCTCCCCGTCACCATCGCCTTTCGCGGCAAAGTCCAGCTCACCCCCGACCGCCTAGTCTGGGGGGAGATCCCGATCGCGCAGCTGAAAAGCGGCCCTGAGAACTACCGCATGCGGCTGTTGATCGACTACCCCGGCCACGGGAGGCGGCCGCTCAAGCTCGGCAAGCCGGTCTCCTCCGCCCGGGCGGTGGTGGTCGAGACGATCGAGGAACTGGTTCCCGGCCGGCGCTACGCATTGCGGGTGGCCCTCGACCCCGCCACCGCCGCCGGCGAAGTTCGCAGCACGATCACGCTGCCGACCAGCGAGCCGACGATGCGGACGATCGAAATCCCGATCGTCGCGACGATCCGCTAGCGTGGCGGCGTCCCTCAAGCGGCGGCGGGTGGCCGTTCCTAGGCCGGCGCCGGAACCTGACGGGGAAATTCTGTCCCGCGTCGCCGCGTCGCTCTCACCCGCCGCCAAGTTGGCCTGGGACGGCTGCACCCAACGGCGCAAAAAACGGCTGCTCGCGGCCGCCCTCGCGCGGTTGCCGGGGGCGGCGCTGGCGCTCGAGTCGGTCTGGAATCCCCACAACCAAGCCGCGGTCGTCCGCACCTGCGACGGACTCGGCATCCCCGAATTGGCACTGTGCGGGACCGACCCCTTCCGGCCCAGCCCCACGGTCGCGCTCGGCGCCGAACGGTGGGTGGAGATCCCGGATTTTCCGACCGTCGCCGAATTGTCCGCCGATTTCCGCCGCCGGGGATTCCGGCTGCTCGCCAGCGACCTCGACCCCGCCGCCCGCCCGCTCTCCGGCTGGGACCTGACCGAACCGACCGTGCTGCTGCTGGGCAACGAGCACGAGGGGGTCACCCCCGCCGCACGCGCCGCCGCCGACGGCCTCTTTTACCTGCCGATGACCGGGCTCGTCCAAAGCTACAACATCTCGGTCGCGGCCGCGATGACCGGCTACGAATTGCGCCGCCAGCGCGAAGCCGCCGGCCGCGCCCTCGCCTCCCCCGAACCCGACGCCCTCGCCCGCCTCGACCGCTGGCTTTCTCGGCTGGCGCCGGGGGAGTGCGGAAATGGCTGAGGCGGCGCTCGAGATTGCGAACAAAAAAAAGGCGATGAAGATCGCCGCGCACGACCGCGGGACGATTTGAAGCCGGCGCTTCAACGCGCGATCGGCGCCCGGCCGGCGGGCGGCGCATAGCGGATCGACGAGGGGACCTTGATCCCCTTCAACTTGTCCGTCCAGACGAGCGGGGGTGCCATCGTCAGCGAGGCGCCCCCCTGCGCGGAGACCTCGTAACGCCAGGTCGCGTCGCGACAGATCGAGAGGTCGAGGCCCGGAATCTCCCGCGGATTCCGGCCCGCTTCGAGGGCGGCGAGGATCCGGAAATGCTTCTCCGCACCTTCCACCTCGACGCGAGCCCTGTCCGTTCGCCAGACCGCCCCTCGGAGGCTCGGAATGACGATAACGCCGATGAGATTGAACCGGGAAATTTCGGGTTCGGGGGGGAGCCGCGCAGCGGGGCGCGCCGCGGCGCACGGATCGAGCGCGCGAATGAGCCGATAGAGTTCGACCAGCATCCGTTTCGTGTCGAGAATCCAGACCGTCTCCATCTCGGACTTCCGCCCGCGCGCGACGCGCGCGCCCGAGGCCGAAGCGGCGTGTTGGGGCGGCGCGCTCAAGAAGATTTTTGCGAAGGATTCCGCCAAGGACTCTGCCAAGTACCCCTCGCCAGCCAGCGCATCCTTCAACGCCTCGTTCCGGTCGCCGTGATCGGCGAAGAGCGCCGTCGCGCCGGGCGGCAACGCGCGAAATTTTCGGGAGACCGCGGCGGCGTAGCGATCGAGCGCCAACGCGATCAGATAACAATCCAATTGGCCCCGCTCCGCCAGCCGGTCCGCGAGCCTCCGGATGGCCTGCACCCGTTCCAGCGCCCGTCCGGATCGGCCGGCCCGCAGATCGCCCAGCGCCGCGTTCGCCAGCAGCCTGGACAAGCGGACCGCGGTCAGGAGATTGACGCTCTCGGAATCGGGGCCGCGCGCGAAATGCAACGCCCATGCCGGCCGGTCGGTCCCGAGCAGGGTCGCGACCCGCGTAAGTTCGTCGTCGTGCGAGGCGAGAAATCGCCCGATTTCAGGCGGCGGCTCGTCGATCGCGCCGGATTCGCGGGCGAGCTGCGCCTTCAGGTAATCATCCATCGGTCCGGAAAATTTTTTTTCGGCTTCAATGCGGTCGTGCTCGCGGAGGCGTTCCCGCGGATCGATCGGCGGGCGATGGCGATCCGCCTCGCGATCCCGCTCGAGCCGCTCGTCCGGGCTCATCCGGAGTTCCGCCTGCACCTTGTCCCACGATGGGAACGCGTCGGACTCGGACGGGGACAACGCGAGGAGATCCAGTTTCGCCAGCGATTGGTCGAGCGACCGGGCGGCCTCGTTCGTCGCCGTGGCGGGATGGCGGGCGAAGAAACTCTCCGGCGTTCCGAAGGTTTCGCTCCAGGCCCGGTTGATCTCCGCCTCGCGGGCCAGCGTCTCGCGCCGGAAGCGCTTGAAGCCGATCGAAAAAGCGATCCCGGGCACGATCTTCGTCGCGACGAACCAGATCCCGCCCGCCGTCAGCGCGGCGAAGAGCGTCCATTTCGATACCGACCAGATCGCTTCGGAAGAGACGGACGGCCGGAGCTTCATCGGGAGGATTTAAGCATCCCCCGACCGGGCGCGCGGGCGTAAAATGATTCCATGAGCGATTCCGACGCCTTCGAGATCAAGTGTCCCTGCTGCGGGGCGATGATGTCGGTGAGCTCGGCGCTGAAGTCGGTGCTTCATCACGCGCCGCCGCCGGAGAGGAAAGCGGCCGCCGATTTTGACGCCGCGGTCGCCGGGGTGGAGCGCGCGAAGGACGAGGCGGAACGGAAATTCGCGGAGAACCTCGAGGCGGAGCGGACGAAGAAGCAACGGCTGAACGCCCAATTCGACGACCTGTTCGGCAAGGCGCAATCCGGCGAATTGCCCGCGGCGGGGCCGCGGGACGTCGATCTGGACTAGTTCTCCGGGCAGCGCCGTAGAATTGCGCCGTGGACCCCAAGCCGCTGGCCGTCGTCCTGCTTTCGGGGGGAATGGACTCGCTGCTCGCCGCGAAGCTGGCCAGCCGCGACCACCGGATCGCGCTCTTCCACCTCAACTACGGCCAGCGGACCGAGGAGGCCGAGCTGCGCGCTTTCCAGGCGATCGCCGACTGGTTCGGGGGCACCCACGCGCTGGTCGCCCACACCAATTTCTACAAGCTGATCGGCGCCAGCGCGCTCACCGACGAGCAGCTCGAGGTTCCGCCGGGGAACCTCGCCCGCGAGGGGATCCCGGTCACCTACGTTCCCTTCCGCAATGGGCTGCTGCTCTCGATGGCCGCCGCCTGGGCGGAATCGCTCGGCGCGAAGAAGCTCTTTTACGGCGCGGTCGCGGTCGATTCCTCCGGCTACCCCGACTGCCGAGAAGAGTTCGTCCGGGCGATGGAGAAGGCGGTCGCGGCCGGCACCAAGCCCGACAGCGGCCTGACCATCGAGGCGCCGCTCATCTCCCTGACCAAGGAAGACATCGTCCAGCTCGCCCTCGATCACAAACTCCCGCTCGAGCTCACCTGGTCCTGCTACCGGCGCAACGATCTCCACTGCGGCGCCTGCGACTCCTGCCTGTTGCGCAAGAAGGGCTTCCTCGGCCTCAAGAAGCCGGATCCGACGAAGTACGCCCCGCCCGCCAAGCAACGCTCGGCCCAGGATCAGAAAAAAATCGAGCGGCTGAAGATTCTGCTCAAGGCCATCGCGAAAGAGCCCGCGGCGCAAGGAACCTCGCGGTTGCGGCCGGAACAATGAATTCCGCCGATGAATCTCGATCGTGCGCGAGATTTCGGAATCGCCGCTGAAAAGCCCGTCAATACGGTCCCGTCCGGACGGCAAGCCGGGAATGTGCATCGGAAAATGTCCGGAAAGATCGCGGGATCTCTCTGAAAAGCGGGGATTTTCCGATGAAGCCGATCAGCAGACGGCATTCGTCGCGCGGCGCCCCGCCGAGCGCCCTGCTCGATCCGCGGCGCGTCCCGACCGCGTAAAATGTCCCCCTCCCGTCGGGGCGTAGCGCAGTCTGGTAGCGCACCAGCTTTGGGAGCTGGGAGTCGTGGGTTCGAATCCCACCGCCCCGACCAAACCTTGGAATCATTGGGGCGCGGTTGCCCCGCGAGCGCGCGCCACGACTCGCGCATGCGCGCAGCGCGGAGCCACGGAGACCCCACGACCGACTCGCGCGCGAGTTGCACGGACGTGCGGGCCCATTTTTTCGCGCACGATCGCGGGGCCGGCGCGCCGCTCACCCCGCGTAGGCGGCGACCGCCTCGGAAGCCGAGGCGTGGATGTTGAGGACGCTGGTGAGTCCCAGCAAATCGAAGACCTTGACGACTTTCACAGCCGGCGCGGCGAGGCGGAGATCGCCCCCCTGGTCGCGGAAGCGGCCGAGGCGGGAGATGATCGCCTCGATGCCGGCGCTGCCCATGTAGTTCAAAGCGCCCATGTCGAGCACCACGCGCAACGCCTTGTCGCGCAGCGCCTCGTCGAGGCGGCCCGAGAGGTCGGCGGCGTTGTGGGCGTCGAGGAAGCCGGCCAGCTCGATGACCCGGACGGCCCCCTGGTCGCGCACCGCGAGTGCAAGTTCCTTCATGGGGCACCATTTTAGCGGGAGCGGGGTTGGGGGCAGGTTCCTGCAGGCCACGCCGGCTTGCCGGTCGCCAAGTTCCGAGCGACGAGTTCCGAGGAACGAGTGGGCTTACGAGCGCCGCCACTCGGAACTCGCCCACTCGGAACTCGTTACTCCCCCCTCCGCACCCCCGATAATTCTCCGCCTTGCCCACCTATGCGTTCCGCCGGCTGTTGCTCTTCATCCCGACCCTGGTCGGGATCTCGGCGGTCGTCTTTCTCGCCACCGCTCTCGCGCCGGGCGACCGCTGCGTGGCGAAGCTGGGCGACCGCGCATCGCGCGACCAGCTCGCCGCCTGTCGCCTAAGCGAAGGACTCGATCGCCCGTTGCCGGTGCAGTACGGCCGCTTCCTCGCGCGCGCGCTGCGCGGCGACCTCGGCGACTCGATCCGCGACGGCCGGCCGGTGACGCGGTGCCTGCGCGATTATTTCCCGGCCACCGTCGAGCTCGCCTTCACCGCCCTGTTGTGGGCGACCCTGCTGGGCGTCTCGCTCGGGGTGTTCGCGGCGCTGAGCGCCGGCCGGCTGCCCGACACCCTCTCGATGAGCGTCGCGCTGGCGGGGCTCGCGATGCCGGTCTTCTGGCTCGGCCTGCTGCTGATCATGGGGATGCAGCGCTGCTCGCCCGGCTGGCCGACCAGCTGGCGGCTCGACGGCGCGACCTTCTACACGCCGCTGAGCGGCTTCGTCATCCCCGACGCGCTGCTCAAGGGGAATCTTTCGCTCGCCGCCGAGGCGCTGCGCCACCTGCTGCTGCCCGCGCTCGCGCTGGGCACCATCCCGCTCGCGGTGATCGCCCGGCAGACCCGCTCGGCGGTGCTCGAGGCGCTGGGCCAGGATTTCGTGCGCACTGCGTGGGCGAAGGGGCTGTCGCCCCTCCGCATCTACACCCGCCACGCGCTGCGCAACGCGCTGCTGCCGGTGACGACGGTGGTCGGCCTGCAATTCGGGGCGCTGCTGAGCGGCGCCATCCTCACCGAGACCGTCTTCACCTGGCCGGGGATGGGCTCGTTCCTGATCGAGGGCGTCCTCCACCGCGACGCCAACGCGATCCAGGGGGCCGCGCTCGCCATCGCCGCCAGCTACATGACGATCAATTTGCTGGTGGACCTTCTATACGCGCGGCTCGATCCGCGGGTGAGGCTGGGGTGAGCGGGATGCGACGGAACAAACTCCTCCGCCTCTTTCTGCGCAAGAAGAGCGCGGTCGCTGGCGCCGCAATCCTCGGCGTCCTCGCGCTGCTCGCGATCTATTCGCTCGCGGTGACCGCACCGGCGCGCGCGGAGATCGCCAATCCCCCCACCGGCCTCCACTGGCTGGGGACCGACGCCTTGGGACGCGACCTCTTCTGGCGGATCGCCCAGGGGGCGCAGGTTTCGCTGCGCATCGGCTTCATCTCGGTGGGGGTCGCGCTCCTCTTCGGCGGCGCGCTGGGGCTGGCCGCGGGTTACGCGGGGGGCAAGACCGACCTGGCGCTGATGCGGGTCGTCGACTTCATGCTCTCCTTCCCGGCGATATTGCTCGCGGTCCTCTTCGTGGTCACCTTCAAGGACCCCGGCATCGGCAAGGCGATGATCGCGGTCGGCATCGTCGAGATCCCGGTCTTCGCGCGGCTGATCCGCTCGGTGGCGCTGAGCGAAAAGGAAAAAGACTACATCCAGGCCGCCCGCGCGCTCGGCCGTTCGCCGGCGCAGATCGCGGTCCGCCATCTGCTCCCGAATTTGCTGGGGCCGCTCATCGTCCAGTCGACGCTCGGCTTCGGCACCGCCATCCTCGACGCCGCCGGCCTCAGCTTCATCGGTCTGGGCGCGCAGGAGCCGCTCGCCGAATGGGGCTTCATGCTCAAGAGCGGCAAGGAGATGATCACCACCGCCTGGTGGCTGGTCGCCTTCCCCGGCCTCGCGATCTTCCTCGCGGTGCTCGGCTTCAATTTGCTGGGGGACGGCCTGCGCGAAGTGCTCGATCCGCGGCGGCGGCTGCGGTAGGACGCCCCCTGCGCGTCACCGATCGGGGACCGGCGCCGTCTCGGTCAGCACCAATTCCCTGACTTCCCCCTCGGCGAGGGAGACGGAAACGGGATCGGAGTTCCGGTTGTCCTCCCAGTCGCTCGAAGAGACCTCGTAAGCGCACGCGGAAAGCCCCTCGATCACCGCCGTGTCGGATTCGTCCGGCACGAAACCGAGCCCGCCCTCCCTCCCGCAGCCGCCCGTGGCGACGGCATGCGCGAAAAACGCCCGCGAGAAGCTCCCGTCGGCCTTTTTCAGCCGCACACGCAGCCTGGATTCCGGGCGCATGCGGAACTCCGCTGTTCGTTTCATCTGGTCCGGTTCGCGCAATTCGACCGCCAGAGACGCCTTCGCGCGGCCGCTGCAGTATGCGGCCAGGCGGTAGGCGCCGGCCGGCAGCCCGGTCAGGGAGAATTTGCCCTCATTCACGGTGGCGCGCGTCGCAGCCCCTTGATCCGCCGTGCCGAACGAGATCGAGCACCAGCCCCGGATCAGCGCCCCGGCCGCGTCGGTGATCGTGCCCGCGATTTCCCCCGCGCCGGTCGCCAACTCGATCGTCGGCGCCTGGTTCTCCCCCGCGGCGAGTTTGACCTCCCGACTCACCTCGACGCTTTGCGCCGTCACGACCAGCGTGGCGTCGCCCTCCGCCACCCCGTCGAACTGGTAGCAGCCGTCCGCCCCCGACTCCCCCCGTCGCGATTCGACGCCTTTGAGCCGGCTGGAGAGGCGGACTTTCGCGCCGGGCAACGGCGCTCCCGTGGCTTGGCTCTTGACGCATCCGCGCAGCCGGTTGGCATTCAGGGTGACCGCCTCCTCGGCCATCCCGCGGTCGGGAATGGTCAGCTTTTTCTTGAACGAGCCGATTTTGAGCAAATAATCGCCCGCGGGGACGTCGTCGAAGGCGAAGCGGCCGGCCTCGTCGCAGGTCGCCCCGCGCCCTTGCTCCTCCTTGCCCATGAATTCGTCGAATGCGAAATCGTCCATGAAGTAGCGGATATGAAGCGACACCGCCTCGCCGGCGGCCGGCCGCGAGCCGCGGTTCACGACCCCGCGCAACGAGCCCTTGCCGCGGCGGATCCGCACCGCTTCCCGACCCTCGGGAATCGCGATCACGCGGCTGAATGCGGGCGGCGAGAGGAAGAGAATCACCTGCTGCTTTTCGGCGATGCCGCCGGCCGAATAGCGCCCCGGGCTCTCTTCCGTCATCGGTTTGCGGTTGCCGATGACCATGATCATTTCGCCGCGCGAGGGGAGTCCTTGTTCGTCTTGGACCTCCAAGGTGAGCGCGGCCCCGCGCTTGAGCGTCAATTTGACCGGCCCCGCCCCGGCGCCGTCCGCGGGAACTTCCGTCTCGCTGCGCGCCTCCATGAATTCCGGGTGCCGCCCGCTGAGCCGGTAGCGCCCGGGCTTCAACCCCGGGAATTCAAACTGGCCGGCGGCATCGCTGTTCACCTTTGAAGAGTCCCGGTAATTACCGGTTTCGTAGGCCTCGATTTCGGCGTCCGCCACCGCGCGGCCCGCCTCGTCTCGGATTTCGCCCCGCAGCGTGGCGCCCCCGCGCTTCGCGACGAGGGTGCCGAGGTCTCTCCGTTCGCCTCCCTTCACGGACAAGCCGTCCGCGACGATCGGCGGCATCCCCGCCACGCTCACTTTCACCGCGGTCGTCTCGCCATGGCGCGACCGGATCGAAAAGCCGCCGTCCTCGCGGACGATCGCGCTGGGCGGGCTGAAGAAATCGCCCTCGGTCTCGACCGTGAAGCGCGAAACCGGCCGCCCCGCCTCGTCGACGACCCGCCCCGAGATCGTCGCGGCGGGCAGGAGCGCGATGCGCAGCGGTCTGCCTCCCGGCCCGGCGTCCGCCCCGTCGACTTTCCTCATCGCATGGCCCGGCGCGACGAATTGCAGATCCACGCGCGGCTGCTGCAGGTCCGCCAGGATGAACTCCCCGTCGCGCACCACCGCGCGAGCGCCGGCGAGCTCGAACCTCCTGGCGCCGGGCTTGAGGGGGATCACGATCCCGGACTTGAGCGGTTTTCCGTTCCCGCCGGTCACGGTGCCGCGAAGCGACCAGCCGGGCTCGAGGACGAAATCATGGTTCGCGTTCTCCTGCTCCGGGGCGGCCGATTCTTGATGCGTGGACGGTTTGCAGCTCGTGGCGGTCGCGGTCAACGCCATCGCCCGCTCGTTCACCCCCGCGATGCGGTACGGAATCCCGTCCGCATCGGCGGGAAACAGGGTCGCGCTGAGCGCGGGGAACGGGGCACCCGGGAACACCCACCGCATCCCGTCGTAGGACAATTCCGCTCTCACCTTCGCGTCGGAAAGCGCTTTGCCGTCCTTGCTCCGCAGATGGCCGCTGACGGTTGTGCCCGCGCCCAGCGCGATTTCGACCGGCGCGCCAGCCGCGAGGTTGTAGCGCATGGCCGGCGCCCGGCCCGCCGCCTGCGCGATCACCGCGTACCCCTGCCCGGGATCGAGCCCCTCGATGATGAAGCGGCCACCGGCGTCGCTCTCGACGGTCGTTTCGCGCAGCGCGAGCCCGGGAAGCCCCTCCCCGGGCTTTTCCATCGCGGCGATCATCGCCCCGGCCGGCAGCCCCAGCCGGAGCTTCGCGCCCGGCAGCGGCTTCCCGTCCGCCGACACCCGCCCGGTGATCGTCGTTGAGGCTTTCATCGCGAAATCGCGGCCGCGCCACTGCGCCGTCAGGTAATCAAGCGGGCCGGAAAGCCACGCTTGGCGCCCCGCCGCCTCGAGCAGCAGGCGGTAGCGCCCGACCGGCTGTCCCGGGAAGCGGAAACGGCCGCTCACTGCCGTGATCGCCTTCGCGGCCGGCGGCGGCAATTCCTCGCCCGCCCAGAACTCCGTCAGCGCTTCGTCGAGAAACAGCGAGACCGTCGCGCCGGCCGCTTCCGTCGTGACCCGGCCGCGCAGCGCGTGGTCCGGCTTCAGCCGGATCTCGCCGCCCGTCCAGGCGAGCTCCACGGGCTCGTAATCCTCCGCCTCCACGCGGAGGGTCGCTCCCGCCCCCGCGCATGCGGGCGCCAGGCCGCCGTCAGGCCCGCTCCGGCCGGCCGCCGCGCCGTCGATGTAGAGTTCCACCGCCGGGATCGGCTTGCCGAGGTCGTCCGCCACCCGCCCGGTCGGGCAGGGCGCGGAGAACGCCGAGGCGGGCATGATGACCAATCCGGCGAACGCGACCACCGTCTGTTGCAAATGACGAATCATGGGCGGAATATATCCGGCCCGGTTCCCGGATCACACCGCCGTGCGCGCGATCCGCGGCCGCGGCGGAACCTCGACGATAAAATTCACGGCGTTACAGCAGCCATTTTCACGGAATCTTCAGCCATGCCCACCCGACCCCCGACGTCGCGCTTCTCGCCCCGCGCCTGCCGCCTGCTCGTCCTGCTCGCGCCGCCGTTCGCCGCGGCCGCCCAGGTTCCCATCGCCACCCCGCACGATCAATTACCAGGGCCGGCTGACCGACAATTCCCCGCAGCAGAATCCGGTGAACGGAACCGTGATGATGGCCTTCGCGATCGATGACGCGCCCGGCGCAGGCACCCTGCCGTGGAGCGAGCCCGCGGGCGGCGGGGTCGCGGTGAGCGTCGTCAACGGCGTCTTCCCCGGCCGCTGAGCCGCCCGCCCGGCGCCCGATGCTCGAAACCCGGCGCGCGGTCCGTCACCTGAAGCGGGCCGACCCCGCGCTGGCGCGGATCATCGACCGCGTCGGGCCGTGCCGGATGGTGATCCGCGAGGGGACGATGGCGCGCTACGAGTCGCTGGTGCGCGCTATCGTCTGGCAGCAATTGCACGGCAGGGCGGCGGAGACGATCTACGGCCGCCTGCTCGCCGCGTGCGGGGGCGCGCTGCCTGCGCCGGCGAAGATGGCGGAGGTCGGCGACGGCGCGCTGCGGGCGGCGGGCCTCTCGCGCGGCAAGCTCGCGGCGCTGCGCGACCTCTCGGCGCGCGCGACCGACGGGCGGCTCGCGCTCGAAAGATTGCACGCCTTGGACGAGGAGGCGGCGATCGCGCAGATCACCCAGGTGCGCGGGCTCGGGGTCTGGTCGGCGCAAATGTTCCTGATGTTCCACCTCGGGCGGCCGGATGTGCTGCCCGCGAGCGACTTCGGAATCCGCAGGGGTTTCATGAAAACCTACGGGATGAAGCGGATGCCGGCGCCGGTCACGATCGAGCGGAAAGCGGAAGCCTGGCGCCCCTGGCGCTCGATCGGCAGCTGGTATCTCTGGCGGGCGACCGAGTTCTGAGTCCTGAGTGATGAGTCCTGAGTGATGAGTCCTGAGTTGTCTGCTGCGCGGCTGACGCCGGCTTTACTTTCAGCGCGCGGAGCGCGCATGCAAAACCCGCCAGAGGCGCCCCGCATCTACTCGGGACTCAGCACTCAGGACTACTTTTTGGCTTCCTTCAGCGTCACCACGCCCTTCTGCTTGAGGTTGTAGATCGCGCGCCGCGCCTCGCTCTCCGGGATGGGGGTGATCTTGAGGATGGAGCGGATCGAGTAATGGCCGTCCATGCGCGAGCAGAGGAAGCCCTCCTGGGCGCTGAGCGACTGGTTGGCGAGCTCGGTGAGCGATTTCGAGAGGACCGGGACCGCGTCGAGCGGCACCTCGGCGTCGAAGTCGACGCGCGTCTTCGCGTCGCACTCGTCGAGCATCTTCTTCGCCTCGGAGGCGCGGATATTGTTCTGGATCAGGTAGTGGCAGAGGTTGCCCGCCTGGGCGTACTCGCCCTTGACGAAGAGGCCGAACGCCTTGTCGTAGAACTGCTCCTGCAACTGCTTCTGCCAGCCGGCGTCCGCGTCCTCCTTCACGGTGACGATGCGCGCCGCGCCGGCCTCAACCAGCGCCATCGCCGCGGCGAGGGTCTCGTATTCGAGCGCGTGCAGGTCGAGCATCACCGACTGCAGGCTGCGCGTCCCTTCGAGCCGCTCCAGCAGCGGGATCGCAAACGGATAGTCCTCCGCGGTGTCGGCCGAGGGATAGACGCCGGTCAATTCGAGCACGGTCGCGAGCAGGGCCGGCATCGCGGCGCCGATGCGCTGGTACTCGTCGGCGCGCCGGGTCCCCTCCATGAGCAAAAAAGTCAGGTCGGAGCGCGAGTGGACGAGGTCGCCGGCGATCTTCTCATCCTCGAGGAATTCGAAGTCGGCCTCCGGCCACAAAAAGAGGCTGAAGACCGTCTCCTGGATCTTGGTCTGCAGCGCTTGCTCGAGCGATTCCTCCTCCACCGCGCCGACCGTGATGAGGATCTTGCCCAGCTTGATGCCGGTCTGCTCCTGGGTGGTCATCGCGGTCTCGAGCTGCTTTTCGGTGATGAGGCCGCGCGAGATGAGGAAATGGCCGAGGTACTCGCGCGGGTCGTTGGAGGCCGCGGCGTAGATTTCGCCGGCGGCGGTCCAGATCCGCTTGGTCACCCCCACCGGGCTGCGCACCACCAGCAAACCGGTCCGCTTCCCCGTGGCGAGGAATTGGAGCAGATCGGTGAGCGGCATGCTCTTGAAACTGCCATTGAACGGCATGCGCCGGGGATTTTCGCCGAATCGGGGGGCATGGGGGGCCGCCATCGACCCGGGAACCGCGTCCCGCCGCGCGTGTTTAAATCCCGCGCGATGCGCAGCGCGGCCGCTTTCCTCCACCTCCTCCCGATTCTCGCCCTGTGCGCGGGTTTCTCCGGCTGCGACCGCCCCGACTCGCGGGGGGCTTTCGAAGATCGGATGCGCTTCGTCATTCGCGTCTTCTCCGAGTTTTCGACCCCCGACACCCCGCCCGGCGACGAGAAAAAGGTCAACGAGCCGCTCGCCGACCGCCACCTGCGGCCGCTCGCGGGCGTCCCCGGCCGCCTCACCGCCGCGCGGGTCAAGGTGGACTACCTGAGGGTGCGCGACGAATTGAAGGGACGCGCGCTGGCGGCCCCGGTCCCCGCCGATGCCCGCACCCCCCAGGCGCTGCAGACCGGGCTGGTGCCCGCCGACCCGCAGGGGTTGTGGTTGATCCTGTGGCTCTCGCTGCACAAGGGGAACGCCCCGTCGGGCGGCGAATTGAGCCGCCCCACCCCCTCGCGCGCAACCCTGACCACCCCCGTCCGCTTCCATTTCGAGACCGCTGAATACCGGCAATACCCGAACCACACCGCGGTGCCGCTGCCGGTCTCGCCGACCGGCACCCTCGCCTGCTTCCAGACCGGCCTCGCGATCGTCCCGCCCCGCACCGTCCCGGCGCGCGCGACCCTGCGCTGGGAATTCATCAACGCGGGCGAGCGCTGGATGCTCGACAAGATCGTCCTCGACGAGAAGGCGATCGAGTGGGTGGTTGATTCGCGGCCGTTGTGAGCCAACCCGGTGAGCGGGCGGGGCAGGCCCGATAATTCCCGCCCCCGATGACCCCGCTTTTTTTGGAAACCCTCGCCGGGCGTTCGCAGCCCGGCTCGTCGCCGCCCGTCTGGTTCATGCGCCAGGCGGGGCGCTACCTGCCCGAGTACCGCGCCCTGCGCGAGCGCCATTCTTTCCTCGAGATGGTGAAGAATCCCGAGGCGGCCGCCGAGGCGACGCTGCAGCCGGTCCGCCGCTTCGGGGTGGACGCGGCGATCATCTTCTCCGACATCATGGTGCCGCTGATGGGCGCCGGGATCAAAATCGAATTCGATCCCGGCCCGAAGCTCGCGACGCCGTTTCGCGACCGGGCGGATCTCGGACGGTTGGGCCGCTTCGACCCGGTTCGCGACACGCCCCACCTGCTCTCTGCGCTGCGGTCGGTCCGCGGGGCGCTCGCGCCCGAAAAAACCGCGTTGATCGGCTTCGCCGGGGCGCCGCTCACCCTCGCCGCGTACCTGCTCGAGGGGGGCGGCGGCAAGGATTTCGAGCGGGCCCGCGCCGCGCTGCTGGGCGATCCCGGCTTCGCGGCGGAACTCATGGCCTGCCTGGCCGGGATCACCGCCGACTACCTGCTGGCGCAAATCGAGGCCGGCGCCCAGGCGGTGCAATTGTTCGACTCGTGGGCCGGCATCCTGGGCCGCGACGACTACGCGCGCATCGCGCTGCCCGCGGTGACGACGATCCTCGAGCGGGTCGGCCGGAAGGCGCCCGCGATCTACTTCGCCCAAGACGCCGCCCACCTCTACGAATTGCTGGACGGGCTTCCCGCGGCCGGCCTCTCGTGCGACTGGCGGTTGCCGCTCAGCGAGGTCGCCCGCCGCGCCGGCGGCCGCTTCATCATGCAGGGGAACCTCGACCCCGCGCTCCTGCTGACCGACCCCGCGCGGATCGCGGAGGGCGTCATGGCGGTCCGGCGCGACGCCGCGACCCTGCCGCGCGGTTTCATCCTCAACCTCGGCCACGGGATTTCGCGCCGCACCCCGGTCGAGAACGCGGCGGCCTTCGTCGTCGCCGCCCGCGCGCCGCTCGCTTGACGGCCTGCCGGGCAAAAAAAACGGGCCCCGCGCCGGGGGCCCGTTTCCCGCTCGAGCGGCGCCGCGATCCGCTCCCGCGGATCAAAACATGCGGCTGAAGCTGAAGCCGATATTCAGGCCCTTGCTGCGGTATGAAGCCTCGAGGTTCGCCATCCACTCCCCCTCGGAGGGCATGCGAACCCCGAGATAGCCGCCGAATTGAGAGGGCGTACTGAAGTGGGTCTTCACGGGCGCGGCGTTGTAGACGGAAACCACGCCGGTGGTGTTGTTGGTGGATTTGACCATGTTGGACGCCTCGATGCGGCCCGACTGCCGGTTGTAAAGCGGGCCGCCGTAAAGCGCCGCCTTTCCGATTTTGGTTTCGAACGCGAGCGCAACCGCGCCGTCGCGGTAGCCGGCGATCCGCATGAAATTATTTCCATCATACGTGACCGTATAGGTATTGGGCGGGGTTCCGAATGTGTAGGTGTATTGGTAGGTCCTGCTGTGGTCGACATTGGCGAAGATATTGCCGCTGCCGACCAGCCCGAGCGAAAATCGCTGCCCCTTGAAGAAGGTTCCCCGGAACGCCAGACCCGCGGAACCGGCGTTGGCGTCGAATTTGGTTCCTTTGTAGGGGTCGGTTGCGTCGATATAAGCATCCAAGCCGTCGGCTCCCCGCACGGAACTCAACCCCGCGCGGAAGGTGAGTTTCCAATTGCGGCCGAGATTGAAGCCCGCGTCCACAAAGAAACGGTTGCTGCTGAGTTTCACCGTGTCGCCCAAGTAAATCTTTCCGGTACGCCAACTGGTCGCGGAATCATTGGTGCTGTTGGTGCGGTTGTCCAGCCTCACCTCATGCGTCCAGTAGTCGTAGCCGCCGCCGAGGGACCAGCCCCAGGCTTTGCCGTTGACAACGGGACCGCCGAGATCCTGAGCGCCCAGTCCCAGTGCGCCGGCCGCGATGACGAGCGAAATCAGCGTCTTCTTGAAGGTCATGGAATGCCTCCTCGAGCAGAGATCCGGAAGAATTTTACGGCCCCCGGCTCCGGCGATCCGATGGGCTCGGGTCACATTATGCAGGAATCAGTTAAAAACCGCAAGTGATACTTTAAATCAATTGTTTCAACATTTTGACATTCGCCAAAACCGGCTTTCAGGGTTTCAATAGGCCCCGCCTCGCAGCAGCGCGCCCGGCGTGCGCAGCATCAGCGTGAGGTCGAGCCAAGGCGACCAGTTGCGGACATACCATTCATCGAGCTGAAGCCGCTCGGCGAAGGTCAATTCGTTGCGCCCGGAAACCTGCCACAACCCGGTGATGCCGGGCCGCGCGCGGACGATGACCGGCGCGTGGCGCCCCATCGTCTCCAATTCGCGCGGCAAGTAGGGGCGCGGCCCGACCAGCGACATGTCGCCGGAGAGGATGTTGAAGAGCTGCGGCAATTCGTCGAGCGAGAGCTTGCGCAGCCAGCGGCCGGCGCGGGTCAGCCGCGGGTCGTCCCCCTTCAATTTCTGGTAGGCGTCCCATTCGGCGCGAACCTCGGGCCGCCCGCGCAGGTGGGCCTCCAGCCGCGCGTCGGCGTCCTCGTGCATCGAGCGGAATTTCAGGCAGCGGAAGGTGCCGCCCCCGCGCGCGAGGCGCGGCTGGCTCAGCAACGCGGGGCCGGGCGAATCGAGTTTCACCCACAGCCACAGCGCGCCCAGCAGCGGCCCGGCCAGCGGCAGCAGCAGCAGCGAGACCGCGAGGTCGAAGCCGCGTTTGAGCATCAAGCTGCCCGGCGCGATGAGGTTCTGCGGCACGTTGAGCAGCGGCAGCTCGCCCAGCGCCTCGGCCTCCAGCCCGCCCAGCGGCAACCCGGCGAGGTCGGGCAGCAGGCGGACCTGATGGGCGAGCCCGGCGGTCTCCTCCAGCAGGGCGGCGAGCCGCTCGGCGGGCAGCCCGGCGGTGGCGACGATCAGATCCAGCGCGCCGGCGCGCGCCAGCGCCTCCCCGCCCGGCGTCTCGAGGGGGAGACCGGGCGGCGCTCCGGGGCCCGTCAGCGGCGGCATCACCGCGACCGGCGCCCAACCCAGCG
>JACXTT010002322.1_pt1 | contig 30355 bp, 26 predicted proteins | sample 9270951 | NCBI WGS metagenome assembly JACXTT01 (sample SAMN15532306, study PRJNA645909) | rock metagenome | isolation source: weathered quartz diorite | place: Puerto Rico | collected 2017-06-21 | reverse complement strand
TCCGAAGGGAGAAGCCGGCCGGCGGCGTCGGGAATCAGGTCCTCGATCCCGGTGCACAGGCGCTCGACATCGGCATCGACGGTCGCGTCGAGAAGCGCTGCGCCGAGCCGCCGCGCCGCGCCGGGGGCGTCGCCGTGCGCGAGCGCCATGCGCGCCGCCTCGAGCCCCACGGCAGAGGCCTTGGAGGAGTCGAGCGTGGCGAGCGCGTCGCGCCACGCACCCGCGGCCTCGACAGCCTGCGCGCGGACGAGCCGCGCTTCGTCCGCCTCGGGAAAGCCGATGACGTCGGCCGCGCGGGCGGCGAGATCCGCAGCGCGCGCGACGTCGCCCCGACTGAGGAAGCCACGAGCTCGCAGATACGAAGCGTGAGCCGCCAGCGCGTCGCCGGGAGGAAAATCCTTCGGGAGCCAGTCGCCGATCTCACGATCCCGACGATCGCGCGCCAGATGCGCGGCCGCCAGGATGCGCGCTCGAGGCTCCCAAGCCGGCGCCCGATACCGCTTCAAGAAGGTGTGCAGCGAGCTCAGACCGGCTGCGGCATCTCCCTTGGCGTAGGCGCGGACCGCGGCCTCGAGCGGAGGCGGCATCGTGGACGCGTCGTTCCAGCGAACGGTCCTCTTGGCGACCCATGCCGCCGCGAGCGCCGCCGCGGCAAGCACGATCAGCGCGGCGATGACGAGGCGAGCACGGCGCATGGGATTTCCTCTCGCCCCGGGCGTTCGGCCGGTTAGATCAGCGACGCGTCACCGCCCGCCAAGACCTGAACGTAGGCCGCGTCGAGCAGTTTCATTCCGTCGGGGCCTAGGTCCGGGAACCGCTGCGTGAACGCCTCCCGGCCGCGCTGGAGCTGCTCGCCGAGGCGCCGGCTGAGATCGCGCTGGCGCCGGCCGAGCGCCACCGCCTCTTCGTTATAGAGACGGATGTCGGTGGCGACCAGACGCGCGTAGCGGCGGGCCTCTTCGCGGCGCGGGTCGGTCTCGGATTCGGCTCCCGCACCGGCACTCCACGGCGCGATCTCGCTCGGCGCCGCCGGCGCTGGAGGAGTCTCCATCGGCGAGGCCGCCGGGACCGGCGCTTCGACGGCCGGCACGATGGCGGGGGCCACGGCGGCTCCGGATCCCAAGCTGGACGCCTTCAGCCGGCGCCAAGCGAGATCGAGCTCGAGGCGCAGCCTCGCGGCCTGACAGAGGATCGCGAGCGCGGCGGGCGACCAAGGCTCCTCGACCGCGCGCCGCTCGGCGATGACGATCGCGACGGCTTTTCCGCCGACTCGAAGGGGAAGCCCGACGGCTTCCGAGGCGTGGGGCTGTCCGAAATCGGGCACGCTCTCGCCGACCGAAAGTGATCGCCAGCGCACATCCTCTTCGGCCGCCAGGGACGCCAGCCATCCGGAATCCGCCGGACTGGTCGTCTGTCGCTGGGTTTGGGCGGCGGCAGCCGAGTACCCAATCGAGCTCCAGCCTTTCCACCGCCCCTCGCGCAGAAGGAAGATCGCCGCGCGCGGCGCCCCGACGACGGTGCCTTCGAGGAGCGCCCGGAATATCTCGGATGGCGAAAGGAAGCTCGCGAGCTCGGCCATGCGTCGGTCGAGCGTCTCGAGCGTTGCGGTGTCGTGGCCCATCATCGTTGTTCACCTCGAGCCGAGGTCCCCAGCGGGCCGTCCTCCGCGAAGAGCATCGGATGATCGAGCAACGAAGCGAACTCCACAAACCCGGGGAGCAAGCTTCGAATCTCGGGGGCCAGCGCGACCGCACGCGCGAGGTGCCGGACGGCGTCGTCCTCGCGATGCCCCCGCGCGAGCGCGGAAGCCAAGTTGAGCCGGTAGGTCGCCTGATCGGGCGCCAGATCGACGGCTTTCTCGTACGCCTCGGACGCCGCAGGAAGGGCGCCCGATTCTTCCAGGGCATTTCCGAGGTTGTTCCAGCTCAAGTCGTAGTTCGGGTTAAGCGCCAGCGCGCGGCGAAAGCAGTCTTCCGCCTCCGACGGGCGCTCGAGCTGCACCAGCGCCGTCCCAACGTTGTTCCAGACCTCGAAGTCGCCGTCGTTGTGCTCGAGCGACGTTCGGTAGGCCGACACGGCTTCCTCGAGGCGGCCCAAATCGAGGCAGGCGTTCCCGAGGTTGTACCAGGTCTCGTAGTCGGCGGCGGAGAGGGTGGTCGCGCGCCGGTAGGTGTCCACGGCCGCCGCCGGATCGCCCGAGCCCGCGAGCGCGAAGCCCAGATTGAACCACGCCTCGTGGGCGGAGGGCGAGAGCTCCACGGCCCGGCGATGGCAGCGAACGGCTTCGACGAAATCGCCCATGTCGGCGTACGCGGTCCCCAGGTTGAACCAGCACTCGAACCCGTCCTTTCGCAGCGCGAGCGCACTCTGGTAAGCGCCGATGGCCGCGTCGAACGATCCGAGGTGCACGAACGCATTCCCGAGGTTGTTCCACGCCTCGACGAGGTCGGGGCGGAGGGCCAGCGCTCGCTCGTACGCCAGAACGGCGCGGCGCGCATCGCCCCGCGCGTCCTCGGCGTCTCCGAGATCGAGCCAGGCTTCCGCAAGCGTCGGGTCGATGTCGACCGCGTGCCGCCAAGCGGCGATCGCGCCGTCGAGATCGCCCCGCGCGAAACGATCCACCCCCTGCTCGAGGAACAGCACCGCGTCGGCGGCGGCCACGACGCTCGCGGACGATGCCGGGGTCTCGCCAGCGAGCTTCAGGCGGCGCGAGGCTCGCTGAACGGATCGCCGATTCGGCAGTCCCGGGCGAGCGGTATGGTGATCGCGGCTCAAGCGTCGTTGAACCCGGGCTCAGGCCATCCCGGAGAGTAGGCTCTTGTACCATGCTGGAGACAACCCGGTCAACGGAGCGGCGATGAAAAAGCGACGCACCCTCGCCTCCGAGCGGCTCCTCGCCGGCTTGGGACTTCATTCGGGCGCGCCGGTCCGGATGCACCTCAAACCGGCGCCTCCCGAATCGGGAATCGTGTTCGTGCGCGCCGATCTCGGCGGCGTCCGCATTCCGGCGCTCATCGAGAACGCCGGCCCGAGCTTCTACGCGACGGTGCTCCAAAAGGACGACGCGACCGTCAGCACGATCGAGCACCTGATGGCCGCCCTCTACGCGATGCAGGTCGACGACCTCGACGTCGAGCTCGATGCCGCCGAGGTGCCGATCTTCGACGGATCGGCGAAGCCGTTCGTCGACGAGATTCTCGCCGCCGGGCTCAGGGACCACGAGGTCGAGCGTCAATACATCCACATCACGAGACCGGTGACGGTCACGCAGGACGACAAGCGGATCTCGGTGCACCCGTGCGCGGAGTATCGCGTCACGTACGCGATCGACTTCGACCACCCGGCGCTCGGCTATCAGGAGCTGACCGCATCGCTGTGGCGGGCGGATCAATTCGCGGAAAAGCTCGCCCCCGCGAGGACGTTCACGTTCGAGCAGGAGGTCGACGCGCTGAGAGCGCGCGCGTTGGCGTTGGGCGGCTCCCTCGACAATGCGGTCGTCATCGGCAGGCACGGGCCCATCAACCCTCCGCTGCGTTACCCCGACGAGTTCGTCCGGCACAAGATGCTCGATCTGACCGGCGACCTATCGCTCCTGGGGCGGCCGCTGCGCGGCCACGTTGTCGCCTACCGCGCGGGCCACGACCTCCATGCGCGCTTGGCCCGCGCCATCGCGGACGCGAAGCACGCCTGGTACTTGGCGCCATGGACGGAGGCCGCGCTGGAGACGCCGGCATCGTGAGGGGGCGCGACGCTTGAGCCGGGTACGGCGCACGATCCAGTGGACCGCCTTGGGCCTGCTGACCCTGGCCGGTCTCTACGCGATCGACCAGTCGAGCATCCGGCTGGCGGAGGCGGGGCCCACAATGGCCGCGAGCCAGCGGTTCCTGACGCTGCTGACGCTCGCGATCATCGTGTTGGCGCTCGGCGTCGTCGGGGTTCTCGTCAGAAACCTGGTCCGCTTGATCGTCGACCGCAAGCGCGGAGTCCTCGGAGCGCGGCTGCGGACCAAGCTGGTGTTCTTCTTCCTGGCGCTCGTGCTCCTGCCGGCGTTTCTGCTCACCTTCGGGGCCGGCGCGTTCATCAAGCACACGGTCGAAGCTCTCCTTCGGACGCCGGTGGAGGAGGTCAGCCGACAAGCCAAGCAGATCGCCAAGGAGGCGGGGCGGCGCGAGGAGGCCAGCCTGCTCCGGCGGGCGAGATCCCTCGCGGCCGAGCTGTCCGCGGTCCCGAGCGGGGCCAAGGACGACGCCCGCCGCGTTGCGACGATCCAGTGGCGCCAGCGGGAGGATCTGGATGTCGCCGGCTTCGTCCTCGACGAGCAGTCCACGTTCACCGACGTGGCGGGGAGCGTCGGCGCGAAGCAACTCTCTTCCGACGCCCTGACGAACGCGATGCGCAAGGCCGGCCAGGTGGCCGCCCGCTCCGGAACCCCGGTCTTCGATCAGGAGCCGTCCGGCCCGGTCGTCCTCCTCGTCGGGGCAGCGCCGATCGAGCCGGGCAACCCCGACCGCGGAGCCGCGGTCGCCGGGGTGGTCTACTCCGACATGAAGGACCGGTTGGAGCAGATCGACGCCGCGGACCGCACCTACGCCGAGTTCCGCGCCGATCGCCGGGAGGTCCTGAGGCTCTACTACTCCATCCTCGCGTTGGTCGGCCTCGCGGTCGTCTTCGTGGCCTCGTGGATCGGCTTCTACGTTTCCCGCCGGATCACGGTGCCGCTCGAGCAGATGGCGGTCGCCTCACGCGAGATTTCCGAAGGAAACCTGGGTGTGCGCGTGCTCACCAACGTCGGGGACGAGGTCGGTCAGCTGGTCGAGGCCTTCAACGCGATGGCGGGGCAGCTCCAGGAGAGCCGGGAGGTGATCACGCGGAGCACCGCCGACCTGCGCCGCAGCAACCAGGCCCTGGACGAAAGGCGTCGCTACATCGAGACGCTGGTCGCCCATCTGTCGACCGCGGTTCTCTCCATCGACCGCGACGGGCGTGTGACCATCGCGAATCCCGCGGTCGGATCCATGCTGGGACTCCCCGTCAAGCCCGGCGACGACCTGCACGTCGCCCTCGAGCTCGCCGGGCTCGATCCGCTCGCCCGCCTGCTCTCCGACGCGACGACGCGGGGAGCCCGGGATGGGCGCCACGAGCTGGTTCTCGACCGCGGCGGAGTGTCGATCTCGGTCTCGGTGCACGTCTCGCCGCTGCGCGGAGTGAACGGAGAGGATCTAGGGACGCTGGTGATGGTGGACGACCTCACCGATCTGCTCGAAGCGCAGCGAGCGGCGGCCTGGCGGGAGGTGGCGCGGCGCGTCGCCCACGAGATCAAGAATCCGCTGACCCCGATCCAGCTGGCGGCCCAGCGCCTCCGGAAGAAATGGAACGATCGCGCGCCGGACCTCGGGGATGTCGTCTCGGATGCGACGTCCACCATCGAGCAGGAAGTGACCGGCTTGAAATCGCTCGTCGACGAGTTCTCGCTCTACGCCAGGCTGCCCGCGCCGTCCCCGGCCCGGGTGGATTTCGGCGAGGTGGTCCGGTCGGTGGCGGCGCTTTACGGCGTCCACGCCGGCATCATTTGGGACATCCGGATCGACCCGAGCCTGGGCATGGTGCGCGTCGACGCGGATCAGATGCGCCGCGCCCTGATCAACCTCCTCGACAACGCCGTCGCCGCGGTGGGGGGCGCCGGGCGGATCGAGCTCGCCGCGCGGCCGTGGAGAGGCCCCGGCTCGCTCCGCATCGACGTCGCCGACACCGGGCCGGGCATCGACGCGGCGCATCGCGACAAGGTGTTCACGCCGTACTTCTCGACGAAGCCCCGCGGCACGGGCCTCGGGCTGGCGATCGTGCAGCGGATCGTCGTCGAGCATCACGGCTCGATTCGCGTCGAGGAGAACGCCGGCGGAGGCGCGCGGTTCGTCATCGAGGTTCCGGGCGATGCGGTTCCGGGCGAGGCGCCGATCGCCGCGCGCGCCCGCTCCGGGGGGAACACGGATGAAGCCTGAATCGATTCTGGTCGTCGACGACGAGCCGGGCGTTCGCTCGATGCTCACGGCGATTCTGAGGGACGAGGGATACGGCGTCTCGGCGGTCGGAACCGGCGAGGACGGTGTCACGGCAGCGGTGGACGGCTCTTTCGACGCGCTGCTTCTCGACGTCTGGCTGCCGGGGATCGACGGCATCGAGACACTGTCCCGGCTCAAGGCCAATGGCATCGACGCGGAGGTCGTTATGATCTCCGGCCACGGCACGATCGACACGGCGGTCAAGGCAACGAAGCTCGGGGCGTTCGACTTCGTGGAAAAACCGCTGTCGCTGGAGAAGACCCTCCTCGTCTTGCGCAACGCGCTCCGTCAGAGGCATCTCGAGAAGCGCAACCGCGCTCTGCTCGAGCAGCTGACCCGCGATACGGAGATCCTCGGGGAGAGCGAATCGGTTCGGCGGGTCCGGCGCGAAGCCGACGCGGCGGCCGCCACCGACGCGCCGGTGCTGATCTCCGGAGAGGACGGCTCCGGCCGGGAGACGCTGGCGCGCAGGGTGCACTCGGCCAGCCGGCGCGCGGATCAGGCCTTCGTTCCCATCGCGTGCGGCGCGCTCAAGGGCGCCGCCGGGGGGACGACGCTCTTCGGCGGGAACGGGAAACCCGGCCGACTGGCCCTCGCCGAGCGCGGCTCGGTCTTCTTCGAGAACGTCGATACGCTTCCGCGCGAGCTGCAGGTCGCGCTCGCGGCGTGGCTGGCGGGACACCCCGACGTTCGCGCGATCGCGAGCTGCGGTGCCGACGCCACACGCCTGAAGGCGCCGCTGCGCGACCAGCTCGACGTGATCCGGATCGCGGCGCCGCCCCTACGCGAGCGGCGGGAGGACATCGGGCTGCTCGCGGACCGCTTCTTGCGCGATCTCTCGCGCGAATACGGTCGTCCCGGTAAGTCGTTCGCCCCCGATGCGCTGGCCGCCCTCAACCGCCACGACTGGCCGGGCAATGTCCGCGCTTTGCGCAATACGGTCGAGCGGGCGTTGCTACTCGCCCCGGCCGACGAGATTCAGGTGGCCGATCTGCCGGCGGAGCTCGGAGGCGGGCCCGTCGCGGGCGAGGATCTGTACGGATCCTTCGAGTCGCTGGCGGATGGGCTCGCGGCGTTCGAGCGCTACTTCCTCCGCCGGGCGCTCCGGGACGCCAACGGCGACGTCGATGCGGCTGCTCGGCGTGTCGGGGTTTCGGTGGCGAAGCTCCGCGAAACGATCCGCTGATCGGCCCGTCAGGACGCGCGCGAGCCAGGTCGAGCGGCCCAGGCCAGGGCCCCCGACAGCGCGAGCATTGCGGCTCCGAAAGCGAGCGCCGCGGTCAGCGAGAGCGCGCCCACCGTCCAAGGACTCAACGTCCCCGACGATCCGGCCCAAGCGACCGACTGGGCCGTCATGCGGATCCACTGCGCGGCGGAGCCAAGCAGTGAGATCCAGCCGTCGGTGTCGTCGGGCGTGAACCGAGGCATCGACGGGGTCGCCACGTCCAACCGGAGGGAGGGAAGCACGCGGGCGGCGAGGCCGGCTCCGAAGGCGGTCACCGACGCGAACGCGGCAAGACGGAGCCCGCGGCGCCAGCGCGCCGGCTTCGCGAGCTCGACCGGACGCGACGGTCGCTCCGGGAGCGACGCCATCACGTTGCGGAAGAACGCCTCGTCGACCACCACCGCATCGTCGGCCTGGCCCAGCATTTCGGCGAGCCGCGTCTCGCGGGCGAGCACGATACGGCACGACGTGCAGCGCGCGAGATGCCTCGCCAGGCCCAGAGCCTCGCTCGGGTTCAAGTCGCCGTCCACCGAGCGAACGATCCACGGTCGAATTCGACGGCAGCGGCTCATCGCAGGACCTCCGGGCTCAGGACGTCGGCCAGGCGCTCCCTCAGGATCTCGCGTGCCCGGAAGATGCGATTCTTGACGGTGCCGAGCGGAAGGCGCGTGATGCGCGCGATCTCGTCGTACCGGCAGTTCTGGCGATGGCGGAGAAGGATGAGCTGCCGATACCCCGTTGGGAGCTCTCCGATCGCCTGCCCGATCCGGTCTTGAAGCTCGCGTCCGCGAAGGATGTCGTCGGGGGACGGATCCGATCCGGCAATCGCCGGTGCGGTCTGCGGCTCGTCGGCGGAGGAGGGCTGGGACAACGACAGGGTTCGAGGTTGTCTGCGGCGGAGATGGTCGATCGCGCTGTTCGAGGCGATGCGATACAGCCACGTCGTGAACCGGTAACGCGGGTCGAAGGAGTCCAGCGAGACGAACACCTTGAGGAAGACTTCCTGGGAGAGATCGGTCGCGACGTCCCGAGAGCCCACCAGGCGGAAAATGTAGTTGACGAGCCCGCGCTGATGCCTCAACACCAGCGACCCGAACGCATCGCGGTCACCCGCGAGGGTCTCGTCGACGAGGCGCTCGTCGGGTAACTCCGTCGGATCGGAGACCCGCCGCCGGGCCGTGCCCGACGCGGCCAGCCTGTTTCCCGTCGCGTCCATCCTGCCCCTTATACGTGTGATCCTACGAAAGGTTTTCACTTCTCGCGAATCGGGGGCGGCCACGGGCCGCGTGTTACGATCCGCCCAGCATCGGGCGACCTCGCCCGCGGCAAGGAGGTCGGCGAGCGTGGAGGCGTCGCGGCTGGGGGACCGAGCCCGCAGCAAGCTGTTGCGCCTCTTGTCGGATGACCGCCCCGAACCCGACCGATGGGTGGGCCGGCTCAAGTCGTTGAGCGACTTGGAGAACACCCCAGTTTTTTCCACCGCGGTCCGCTTCCTTTTTCACCTGAAGGTGGACGATGCCGAGGCCGAGACGCTTCTTTCGCACGTTCTGGCCCATCGCAGGATCTTGAGTTGCGAGCTGGGACGGGACCCCGGCCTGCGTGTCGCCGCCATGGATTACCTCTCGAACGTCGAAAAGCGCTACGAGAACCCGAAAATCGTCGAGATGGAGGAATTCGAAGAAACGGAGCGCTCGGCACGGACCGACACGCTCACCGGTCTATCGAACCGACGGGTTTTCGACGAGACGTTGGAAGTCGAGATCCGGCGCAGCCGACGCTACCGGTGGCCCGTGACGGTGCTCATGCTGGACCTCGACGACTTCAAGGAGGTCAACGACAGCTACGGACACGTGCTCGGTGATCTCGTCCTCGAGCGTGTGGGGGGCGTCGTCCGCCATGCCGTGCGGGACGCGGACGCGGCCTGCCGCTTCGGCGGGGAGGAGTTCGCGGTCGTCCTTCCCGAGACCGTGCGCGAAGGAGGATATGCCGTCGCCGAGCGGATCCGCCGAGAGGTGCAGGAGGCGTTTCACGGCCATCCGGTCGACCGGCACGACGTCCCGATGACGATCTCTTGCGGCCTCGCGACCTTTCCGGAGGATGGGCTCCACGCGGAGGAGCTCGTCGAGCGCGCCGATGAGGCGCTCTACCGTGCGAAGCGCGCCGGGCGCAATCGTGTCTGCGTTCATTACCGCGAGCGGCGCGCCGCTCTCCGGTTTCCCGTCCGCGCCGGAACCGCGGTGACGATCGCCAGCGATCCTTCCTCCGGCGCGTCGCCCGTCAACCTCAGCCGGACCGGAATGCTGTTCGATGCGCGCGCCGAGTTCCGCGTGGCCGATCGCGTCGCCTTGCGGTTCGAGAGGCGAGGGGCGATGCGCGTCGACGAGAGCCTCGGGCTGTCGGGGCGAGTCGTCCGCGTGGTCGTCGATCCCGCCCGCCCGGCCCATGTGCAGGTCGGCGTGGTGTTCGACGATCCCATCACGGAAGACCAGCTCATGTCGCGCGTCTCGCTCTCGCGGCCGACGGGCGCGTCGGCACGGGGAACCGCGCGTTGATCACCCGCGAGGAGGCGAACGGTCTCAAGGAACAGCTCCTCCATCTGCTCGCGGAGGACACGCGCAACAGTGAGCGTCTCCTGGCGCGGCTCGACGCCCTGACGTGGGAGACGGGAATCGAAGCGCACGCGGCTCTGCTGCTCATTCTCACGCAGCTCCCCTTCGACGAAGCCGAAGGGCGTGCCCACTGGGAAGGAATCCTCGCGCACCGCCACGCCCTGTCCTTGTCGTTGGGACGGGATGCGGGCCTGCGCGTGGCGCTGCTCGACTATTTCATGAACGTCAATCGCCGCCTCGTCAATCCGACGCTGATCGACCTGGCGATGGAGGAAGCGGCGTCGCGCGCGGACGGCGATTCGCTGACCGGGCTCGCCAACGCACGTGCGCTCCGCGCGGCCCTGCAAGGCGAGCTGCGCCGCGCGAGGCGCTACGGCCACGCGGTCGCCGTCGCGGTCTTCGACCTCGACCGGTTTGGGGACGTCAACGCGCGCGTCGGCCGCCTCGTCGCGGACCGTCTGTTGCGCGAAGCGGCGATGATCCTGAGCAACAAGATCCGCGACATCGATCTTGCCGCCCGCCCTGGGGAGGACGAGCTCGCGGTGCTGCTCCCGCAGACCGATCGTAACGGAGCGTTTCTCGTCGCGGAGCGATTCCGCCGCGAGATCGACGCGCACTTCAGGAAGCGCGAGGCGGGCGGGGAGCCGGCCGCTCTCACAACCTCGGGAGGGGTGGCCGCCTACCCCGATGACGGATTGGACGCCGAGACCTTGCTCGCTCGCGCCGCACAGGCGCTCTATCAGGCCAAGAGCGCCGGGAAAAACGTCGTGCAGGTGCACAGCCCCGAGCGCCGCCGATTCCTCCGGTTCGACCTCCAGTCGCGGCGTTGCGAAATCGAGGTGCTGGAGCCGAAGGACTCGGGAGAGGGGCGCGTGCGGAACCTCAGCCGGAACGGCCTGCTCTTCGGCTCTCCCGAGCCGCTCGAGGTCGGTGAGGGAGTCGAGATCCGCCTCGAAAGCGGGGGAGGCGACGACCCACGGCGAGTCCTCTCGCTCCGCGGCCGCGTCGTCCGGCTCGAAGAGACTCCCTCCGGAGAGCACGACCGGTTCGAGGTGGGCGTCGTGTTCGACCTGGATGCGGGACGAGGGGAGCAGGATCTGCTGGAGTTCCTCGAGCACGCGGGACCGGAGCGTCCGCAAGAGCCTGCTTGATGCGCCTGCTCGCGATTGACGCCTCGACCTGGTGGGGCGGCGCCGCGCTGCTCGAGGCCCGTTCGGGCGTCACGACGCTCGTGGGAGAGATCGGTCTCGAAGTCGCGGACTCGCACGCGGCGCGCCTGCTCCCGGCCGTCGACCGGCTGCTCGAAGCCGCCGGTTGGACCAAGGCGACGCTCGACGCATACGCCGCCGCGCGCGGTCCGGGCTCGTTCACGGGCATCCGGGTTGCTCTCGGCCTGCTGAGCGGTCTCGCGCTGGCGGTCTCTCGTCCCTGCATCGGCGTGGGGACGCTCGACGCCATGGCGGAGGCATTTGGGGCCGCGGCCGCCGACCGGGTGCCGCTTCTCGACGCGGGGCGCGGGGAAGTCTACGGCGCCCGCTTCGCCGCGTCGGGGAGCCCGCCCCGCGAGCTGCGCGCGGCGTGGGTCGGGAGCCCCGCTCTCGCCCTCGAGCGGGGCAGGGAGGTCGCAATCTTCGGCAGCGGGGCCCGCGTCCACGAAGCGCGTCTTCGCGAGGCAGGGTACACGGGGCCTATCGGGCTGGCGCCGACCTCGATCGCGGCGGCTGCTGGGCGGATCGCGCTCGCGACGCTCGCGTCCGGCGCGCCGGCCGCGGTCCCTCTCACGCCGCTCTACGTCCGGCCGCCCGACGCCGAGGTCAAGCGACGTTGACGGACGGCCGCATCGCCATCGCCCCGATGACGGTCGAAGATCTTCCTGACGTTCTCGCCATCGAGCGCGCCTCCTTCGCGACGCCGTGGACCGAGGCCAACCTCCGGCACGAGATCCGTGCGAACCCGTTCGCCTGGAATCTCGTGCTGCGGCTGGATGATCGGATCGCGGCGTTCGCGTGCGCCTACGTCGTCGCCGACGAGCTGATGATCAACGACCTCGCCGTCCATGTCGATGAGCGCCGGAGGGGGCTCGCGCGCGCGGTTCTCCAGCACCTTCTCTCGGGTGCAAGAGCCCGCGGCTGCCGGCGCGCGACGCTCGAGGTACGGCCGTCGAACGGGCCGGCCCGGGCGCTGTACGAGCGATTCGGATTCGCTCTCATCGGCCGGCGGCCGGGATACTACTCGGACACCGGAGAGGACGCCCTGGTCCTCGAGGCGACGCTCGCCTCGCCTTGACGGCCCGGAAACGCAGGGGAGAAGATCACGACCTCATGAGGATCGACCGGGCCGGATGGCCCTTCGTCGCCGGGATCGCGGCGTTTGCGCTCGTCCTCGGTTTCATCACACCCGTCCTCGCCTCGGTCGGAGCACTCCTGCTCCTCTTCACGCTCAACTTCTTCCGGGACCCGGAGCGGATCGCGCCCGCGACGAAGGGGGTTCTGATCGCGCCCGCCGACGGGAGGATCATCCGGGCGGACGGATCGCGGGTGTCGATCTTCATGAACGTGTTCGACGTTCACGTCTGCCGGAGCCCCGCCGCCGGGACGATCACCGGCGTGAGACACGAACGGGGCCGGTTCCTCGCCGCGATGAAGGACGAGGCGTCGCAGCAGAACGAGCGCGTCATCATCGACCTCCGGCTCGCCGACGGGGGCGACGCGAGGCTCATCCTCGTTGCCGGTCTCATCGCCCGCAGGATCGTCTGTCGAGTCCGCGAGGGGCAGGAGATCTCGGCCGGAGAGCGCGTCGGGATCATCCGGTTCGGCTCGCGGGTCGATCTCGACCTTCCGACAGGGAGCGCTCCCGCCGTGCTCATCGGAGACCGAGTGATCGCCGGCGTGTCGATCGTCGGGAGACGGCCCGAGTCCCCCGCGTAGAGCCCTCTTCCTTTCTCCGATATAGTGCCGGTCTCCGACGCGAGGAGTCGCTCCATGGCCGGCCGACGCAAGCTCCGCCGCGGCATCTATCTCTTGCCCACCGCCTTGACGATGGGCAACCTTTGCTGCGGTTTCTTCAGCCTGATCGAATCCTCGCGAGGCCATTACGAGACCGCCGCGCTCCTGATCGTGGCCGCCGGGATTCTTGACGGCCTCGACGGCCGCATCGCGCGGCTGACCGGGACGGAATCCGAGTTCGGGGTCGAGTTCGACTCGATGGCCGACATCTCGTCCTTCGGGATCGCACCGGCGTTCCTCGCCTACGAGTGGGCGCTCCAGCCCTTCCATCGGATCGGCTGGCTCGTCGCATTCCTTTTCGTGGTCTGCGCCGCGACGCGACTCGCTCGGTTCAACATCCAGCACGGCTCGACGGACAAGCGCTTCTTTGCCGGCCTACCGTCCCCGGCGGCTGCCGGCACGATCGCGAGCGTGGCGTTCGGATTCCCGGATGCGCCGACGCAGCTGGGATTCTCGGTACTGATCGGCGTGCTCGTGACGGCCTCGGCGCTGCTCATGGTCTCGCACATCCGCTACCGATCGTTCAAAGGATTCGACCTGAGGAGCCCACGATCGTACCTCTCGGCGGTCGCGCTCGCCCTGATCCTCGTCGGCGTCCTCGCGCATCCGCGCGCGCTCATGGTGATCGCCGGCCTTTACCTGCTCTGGGGGCCCGCCACGTGGTTCGCGGGCTGGCTCACACGGGGGCGGGGAGCGTCGCGCCTCGACTCGCGCGCTGCCTCGGCGGAGGAGGTGGTCGATGGCGCGGCGAACCGCTGACCGCGCGACCAGCCGCGTGGCCGTGGTCGGCGCGGCCAGTCCTGCGGGGGCCCACCTCAAGGCCGCTCTGGCCGACCGCGGTGTTCCCGGAGCACGCGTCGAGCTTTTCGGACATCGCAGCGACCTCGCCGTGCTGTCCGAGTACGACGGCGAGGCTCGGCTGGTTCAATCCGCGAGCGAGCTGTCGGCGTCGGACTTCGACGCCGTGTTCGTCTGTGAGACGGGGCACGACTTGCGCCAGATGACCGAGGCCGCGTCTCAGGGCGCGGTGATCGTCGACCTGACCGGCTCGATCCCCGGCGCGGCTCTGGCGGGCGACCCGGGAGGGGGAGCGGGATCCCGCTTGATATCCGTCCCGCATCCTGTGACGACGCTCGTCGTCGGGCTCCTGGCTCCCATCCAAAGAGCGCTCGGCCTCGGGCGCGTCTCCGCTTTCGTCCTACGGCCGGCCTCCGACTTCGGCGAAGCGGGGCTGGAGGAGCTTCGCGAGCAGACGGTGCATCTCCTGCGCTTCGAGCCGACCCCCACGGACGTCTTCGGCCGCCAGCTCGCCTTCAACGTCGTCCCCGAGGCGCTCTTCCCCTCGGGGGAACAGGACGCCGGAGCGCGAGTCGTCCGCGAGACGCGCGCTCTGCTCGGCGCTCCGACGCTGGCGCTCCAGGTCTCGCAGGCGCTCGTTCCGATCTTCTTCGGGCACGCCCTGGCCGCGCACCTCGAGCTCCCGCGCGCCGGGCGTGAGGAGGCGCTCGCGGCGTGGAAGAGCGCCGGCGACGTCGAACTCGCCGTCGATTCCGAGATCGGAGCCACCCTCGACGCGCCCGAGCGTCCCGGCCTGTTGATCTCGCGCGTCGAGGCCGCCGGCGACGGGATGCTTCGTGTCTGGGCACTCGGTTCCGAGGCGGGCGCGACCGCCGCCGGTCACGCGATCGAGGCGAGCGTCGCCGCCGGAGTGCTGTGACGCCGCCGTGAACGCCCCGTACGAGCTTCTCCTCGCCCTCCGCTATCTGCGCGTCCACCGGGGCCGGACGTTTCTCTCCGTCATTACGATGATCTCCGTCGCGGGGGTCGCTGTCGGCACGGCGGCGCTCGTCATCGCGCTGGCCTTGATGACCGGGTTCGAAGAGGACATGAGGCAGCGCATCGTTCGCGGGAGTGCGCATCTCCAGGCGGTCGATCAGACCGACGCAAGCTTCGAGGACGCGGACGCGGTGCTCACCAAGGCGGGTGCGATCCCCGGCGTCGCCGCGGTGTCGCCGGTCCTCTACTCGCCCGCGATGATCCTGAACGACGCGATCGCGTCCCCCGCCTACGCCGAGATCTACGGCGTCGACGCCGACCGTCAAGGCCGTGTCGTGGAATTCGGGCCGGAGGCGGGGAGGGAGCCGCTGGCGGTTCTCTCGCGCCCGGGCGAGGGGCATCGTCCCGGAATCGTGCTGGGCGCGGATCTCGCGACGCGGCTCGCCGTGCGACCGGGGGACGAAGTGCGTCTTCTCGTCCCGAAGGTCCGGCTGACGCCGTTCGCTCCGATGCCGAAGAGCCTCGTGCTCGAGGTGTCGGGGACGATCAGAACGGACGCCTATCCCCAGGACGCCCAGCGCGCCTACGTCGCGCTCGATGTTCTCCGCCGGCTCCTCGACGCGCCGGGGCGGGCCTCGTGGATCGAGCTGCGCCTCACCGACCCGCACACGCTCGTCGCCATGAAGGCGTCGGTCGGCCGCGCCCTCGGGGAGCGGTTCAGGGTCCTGGATCTTCTCGAGCAGAACAAGGAGATCTTCAAGGCGTTTCAGACGGAGAAGCTGTTCCTGTTCATCGCGATCGCGCTGATCGTCGTCGTCGCCTCGCTGAATATCGTCTCGACGCTCATCCTGATGGTCAACGACAAGGTGCGGGACATCGGGACGCTGACGGCGATGGGAGCCCGTCCGGTCGGGATCGCGGCCGTGTTCATGCTGCAGGGGATTCTCATCGGCACCGTCGGCACCGCGATCGGGTTGACCCTCGGAACCGCGGCCGCGTATTGGCTGGACGAGTACCGCCTCGTGAAGCTCAATCCCGAGGTCTACTTCACGACCTACGTACCGTTCGCGATCCGCCCCTGGAACGTGGCGGTCGTCGGAGCGTGCGCGTTGCTCATCGCATTCGGGGCGACGATCTACCCGGCGTTGAAGGCCGCCCGCCTTCGGCCAGTGGAGGCGATCCATCATGAGTGAGCCCGTCCTCAGCGCGGCAGGCCTCGTCAAGCGTTACGCGAGTGGCGAGCGAACCCTCGAAGTCCTTCGCGGACTCGATCTCGACGTGGCCGCGGGGGAGTCGGTCGCGGTGGTGGGCGATTCGGGTGTCGGAAAATCGACGCTCCTCCACATTCTCGGGGCATTGGACCTCCCCGATGCTGGGACGGTGCTATTTCGCGGCCGCGAGACCGTCACGCCGCGGGGCGGCGATCTGGCGGAGTACCGCAATCGGCGCGTCGGCTTTATATTCCAGTCTCACCACTTGCTTCCGGAGTTCACGGCCCTCGAAAACGTCGAGATGCCGTTCCGGATCGGGCGGCGGCCGGGGAGCCCACGAGGTCCGGCCAGGGAGATGCTGATGCGGCTCGGTCTCGGCGACCGTCTGACCCACCGGCCGGCGGCGCTCTCCGGCGGGGAGCAACAGAGGGTGGCGATCGCCAGGGCGGTCGCCTCGGCACCGGACGTCGTTCTGGCCGACGAGCCGACCGGAAACCTCGACCCACCCACCGGAGCCGCCGTTTTCTCGCTTCTCCGGGATCTCCAGAGCGAGCGCCGGTTCGCTCTCATCGTCGCGACGCACAGCGGGCGCGTCGCTCACGGATGCGATCGCATGCTAAGACTGTCCGAGGGCCGGCTGCGCCCGATGGCAGACGGCGAGGCTTTGCGGTATTTCACCGGGGAAGGCGTGGAGGAGACGGGCGGCCGGTAGACGGGCTTCTAAGGTGCCGGAGGCACGGGGTTGGCGATGTTCGAGAAGTTCACGGAGAAGGCGAAGCGCATCCTCTTCCTGGCGCGCTACGAGGCGAGCCAGCAAGGAAGCAAGGTGATCGGGACCGAGCACATCCTGCTCGGCCTGCTCAAAGAGGGGGAGGAGACGACCCGCGAGCTGTTCACGCGCGCCAACGTCTCGATGGATCTCCTCCAGGCCGAGCTCGAGCGGCGCAACCCGCCTCGCGAGAAGCTGTCGACGTCCGTCGAGATCCCGTTCAGCGAGGAGACCAAGAAGTCGCTCCAATTCGCGGAGGAAGAAGCCGAGCGCCTGATGCATCCGCACATCGGCACCGAGCATCTGCTCCTGGGCCTGCTCCGGCTCGAGGATTCGGTCGCGGGCCGCATGTTGGCCGAGCGGGGGATGCGCCTGTTCGCCGTCCGTGAGGACGCGGTGAATATCTACAAGCGGCGCGCTCTCCCCAAGAAGAAGAAAGAGACTCCCTTCCTCAACGAGTTCGCCCGCGATCTCTCCGAGATGGCCCAGCGGCGCGTGTTCGATCCGCTCGTCGGCCGTGAAGTCGAGCTCGAGCGCGTCGTTCAGATCCTCTCACGCCGCCGGAAGAACAACCCCGTGCTCCTCGGGGAGCCGGGCGTGGGCAAGACGGCGATCGTGGAGGGGCTCGCCACGCGGATCGTCGACGGCGACGTCCCGCCGTCGCTCCTGAACAAGCGGATCCTGGCGCTCGACCTCTCGCTCGTCGTGGCGGGGACGAAGTACCGCGGACAGTTCGAGGAGCGCCTCAAGGGGATCATCTCCGAGCTGACCTCCTCCGACGACGTCATGATCTTCATCGACGAGATCCACTCGCTGATCGGCGCCGGCTCGGCCGAGGGGTCCCTCGACGCGGCCAACATCCTGAAGCCGACGCTGTCACGCGGCGAGGTGCAGTGCATCGGCGCGACCACCCCGCGCGACTACCACAAGTACATCGAGAAGGACCGCGCGCTCGTGCGCCGATTCCAGCCGATCACGATTCGCCCGCCCGACGAGGTCGAGACGATGGCGATCCTCGAAGGGGTCAAGGAGCGCTACGAGCGGTTCCACGGCGTGCGCTTCGACGGCGAGGCGCTCCGCGCCTCCGTCTATCAGTCGAACCGCTACATCACCGACCGCTTCCTTCCCGACAAGGCGATCGACGTGCTCGATGAGGCCGGCGCACGCGTGAAGCTCGGCAAGCGGATCTCCTACGGAGAGATCAAGAAAGTCGAGCAGGACCTTCGACGAGCGGTCGATGGAATGAAGAATGCGCTGGCGCGGAAGGATTTCGACGAGGCGGTCGCCTACCACGACAAGGAGGTCACCCTCCGCCGTCGGCACGAGGAGCTGAAGCAGCGGTACGAAGACGAGGCGAACCGGATCCTCGACGTCACCCGCGCCGACGTCGAAGAGGTGATCGCGCGCTGGACGGGCGTGCCCCTCCAATCGGTCGCCCAGGAGGAGATGGACAAGCTTCTCAACATGGAGGCCTATCTCCACGAGCGGATCGTCGGCCAGCAAGAGTCGATCTCGGCCCTTTCCCGGGCGATCCGACGCTCGCGCGCCGGGCTCAAGAGCCCGAACCGGCCGATCGGCTCGTTCATCTTCCTGGGACCGACGGGCGTGGGGAAGACCGAGGTCGCCCGCACGCTGGCGGAGTTCCTCTTCGGATCGGAGAAGGCGCTCTTGCGGTTCGACATGTCCGAGTACATGGAAAAGCACGCCATCGCCAAGATGATCGGATCACCTCCGGGCTACGTCGGCCACGAAGAGGGTGGCCAGCTGACCGAGCGGATCAAGCGCAAGCCGTACAGCGTCATTCTCCTCGACGAGATCGAGAAGGCGCATCCGGATGTCCTGAACATCCTCCTTCAGGTCTTGGAGGACGGGATGTTGACCGACGCCTATGGCGAGGTCGTGGACTTCAAGAACACGCTCGTGATCATGACGTCGAATATCGGATCGCAGCACGTCGCGAGGACGTCGGGCAGGCTCGGCTTCCAGAGCGCGGAGCGCGAGCAGCAATTCAAGGACCGCCGCGAGGCCGTCCTCGGCGAGGTGCGAAAGACTCTCTCTCCCGAGTTCCTGAACCGCATCGACGAAGTGATCGTCTTCGACGCCCTCTCCGAGGATCAGCTCGAGGACATCGTCCGCATCCTCCTCCGCCGCGTCAACGCCGCGCTCGTCGACCGCAAGGTCGAGCTCATTGTGCCGGACGAAGTGTGCCGGTGGCTCGTTCGGACGACGTGCACCGACCGCTCGTACGGCGCGCGCCCGCTCCGCAGGGCGATCCAGCGGTACATCGAGGATCCGCTCTCGGAGGCTCTGATCCGCGGCACGGTGCAGCTGGGGAGCCCGATCGAGGTATTCATGGACGGCGACCGGCCCGGATTCCGCTCCGCCATGGAGCCCGCGACCCCGTAGCGTGCTTTTCGCAGCGCCCGTCCGCGCTGGACGGGCGCCGCTCTTCCCTCCCGAAGTACAATACCGCGCCTTTTCGATCCGGTTTGCCGTTCCCGGGGCCGGAGGATCGCGACAGAAGGGTCCGTGAGGGGCGGAGCGCCGACGAGGGAATGAGTCTTCGCATCGTCAAGGCCGCGATCGTCGCCGTCGGTATCGCTCTCGCCGTCTCCTCAGCCCGCGGGCAAGTCGGCACGGTGGAGAGTGTGGAGGTGCAGGGCCTCGTTCGGATGACGAACGAGGCGTTCGCGCACGCGTTCGGCATCCGTGCCGGCGACCCCTACGACCCGCAGCGCATCCGGACCGCGTTCCGGAGCCTCTGGTCGCTCGGACTGTTCGACGACATCACGGTCGACGCCGAAGACGGGCCCCAAGGAGGCAAAGTCCTCATCGTCAAGGTCAAGGAGCGCCCCTCCCTCGCGTCCGTGTCGTACCAGGACAACAAGGTGTTGACGCGAACGACGATCGAGGAAGGGCTCAAGGACAAGAAGATCGTCCTCGACGTCGGAAAACCCATGAACTTGAAGACCGTCGCCGACGCCGAGAACGAAATCCGCATGATGCTCGGCCAGAAGGGGTATCTCGACCCCGTGGTCGGTCACACGATCGAGAGCCCGACGCAGTCGACGGTGGCCGTCAACTTCAAGATCAGGCCCGGCGGCAAGACGAAGATTCGCAAGATCACCTTCGTCGGCAACAAAGTGCACAAGTCAAAAGAGCTGCTGCATGCGCTTCAGCTGACCGAGCCCTACCACTGGTACAAGTTTTGGAGCCAAAAGAACCTGTACCACCCCGCCAAGTGGGATCAGGATTCCGGCCACATTCGCGACCTGTACTTGAACGGCGGCTATCTCGACATCGACCTCCGGCCGCCGATCGTCGACCTGAAGGACACCGGCAAGCCGAAGAAGGAGAAGCAGCCGAAGTCTTCGAAGAAGGCTGCCCCGCCCGAGCCGCCGCCTCCGGCCCAGGACCCCGAGACGATGACGGCGAAGGAGCGCCTGAAAGCGGACAAGGCGCGCAAGAAGGCGGAAAAGGCCGAGGCGGACGCGGAGGCGAACGTGAGGCGGTGGGCCTACCTCACGGTGCCGATCGTCGAAGGGCCGGTCTACAAGCTGGGGAGCTCGACCGCCACGGGGAACACGGTGTTCAGCGAGAAAGAAATCCTCGCCGACATGTTTCTCAAGCCGGGTTGGACGGTCAACAACTCGGTCTTGGACCTCGCGGTCAAGCGCATGCAGCGGCGGTACGAGGACAAGGGCTACGCGTACGCGACCGTCCGCCGCGAGATCGATCGTCGTCCGGCGGACGAATCGAAGCCCGACGAGCGGACTGCCGACGTGCGTTTCATCATCAACGAGGACAAGCCCTACTACGTCGATCGAATCGAGTTCAGCGGGAACACGGCCACTCAAGACAGGGTCCTGCGCCGCGAGTTCCGGATCAACGAGGGGGATCTGTTCAGTCGCAGCACGCTCGATCTCTCCGTCGGGAAGGTCAATCAGCTCGGCTATTTCGAGGTCAGGCCCGAAAACGTCGTCGTCCAGCCCGTCGAGGGGACGAACAAGGTCCAGATCAATGTTCCCGGCGAGGAAAGGGGCCGGAACGAGATCCAGGTCGGCGGCGGATACAGCGGCGTGGACGGCGCGTTCTTCACCGGGCTGTATTCGACGAAGAACTTTCTCGGACGAGGCCAGATCCTCTCGGTGTCCCTCCAGCTCGGGGGGCGCCGCAACCTCTACCAAATCGCGTTTCAGGAGCCCTGGTTCCTGAACCGCCCGTACACGCTCGGGTTTTCGGTCTTCCGCGGCGATCAGGACTATGGCGCCGCTCAGCGCAGCCAGAGCCGCGGCTTCGGCGTCATGATCGGACGCCAGATCGGCTATTTCCAGTCGGTTCAGCTTCGCTACGATTTCCAGAAGGTCAAGTCGAACGGGCTCCAGCCGCAGGTGGGGTTCGCGACGATCGCCGGCACGACGACGCCTCTGGTCTCCGTCGTCGCGTCGAATACGATCTCGAAGATCACGCCGGCGTGGCTACGAAACAGCATCAACAACCCGTACCGGCCCAGCGCCGGCTGGTCGCTCCTCGCGGATTTCGAGATCGCGGGCGGACCGCTGGGCGGAGACACCGCCTATCTGAGGCCGCGCCTCATCGGCACCAAGTACCTTCACATTTGGAAGAAAACCTTCCTCGGTATCCATGGAGAAATCGGGCAGATCAAGACCTGGGCCGGCGGCAGCGCCCCCTCGGCCGCCAACGTCAACGACGTTCCGCGCTTCAGCCGCTTCTGGCTCGGGGGAGAGACCTACGGGCCGCGCGTCTTCCAGACCCGCGACGTCTCCCCCCTGCGCTACGTCCGCCTCAACGCCGTCGGGGAAGTGATCGAGGCCGTCAAGGACCCGACCGGTCGGCCGGTACGCGACTTCGATCTCAACGGGGACGGGTTGGTGAACCGAAACGATCTCGTCGCGTTGGGGGGAGACCGGTACTGGCTGGGCATGTTCGAGTACACGATCCCATTCCAGTCGCCGGTGGAGATCGCCTTCTTCGCCGACGCCGGGAACGCCCTTTACGAGGACACGAGCTGGGGCAAAGGACTGGAGGAATATCGCGCCTCCGCGGGGGTGGAGCTCCGATTCTTCCTCCCGGTCTTTCCAGTACCCCTGCGTTTGATCTACGGTTGGCCCCTCCGGAGACTGCCCGAGGACCGGACGAGCGCCTTCACTTTCTCCATCGGGCGTAGTTTCTGATCGGCCGTACCAGAGGCGAAAGGAGTTCCATGAATCGCATCCTGACGATCGTCGCCGCGCTCGCGCTGGCCGCCCAGGCTTCCGCATGGGCGCAAACCCCCGTCTTGAAGGTGGGCGTCTTCGACGCCAACCGCGTCTCGGAGGAGACCAACGAGGGGAAGCGGATCGCCGCCAAGCTCTCGGCGTTCGGCGACAAGAAGAAAGCCGATCTCGCCGCGAAGGAAAAGGAGATCGCCGACCTTCGCGCGCAGCTCGACTCGCAGAACTTGTCGCTGTCCCCCGAGAAGCTCACCCAGATGCAGAAGGACGTTCAGAAGAAGGGACTGGAGCTGCAGCAAGCCCAGGAGGCGGCGCGCAACGAGTTCCAGATCGAGGTCTCCGATGCGCAGAACAAATTTCAAGAGCAGCTGATCCGCGTCATCACCCAATTCGGACGCGACGAGGGATTCACGCTCGTCCTCGAGCGGACGACGGGAGGTGTCGCGTTCGCCGCGGAGTCGATCGACGTCACGACGGCGATCGTCGACAAGTTCAACGAGATCGTGAAGCCGCCGCCGGATGCGGTGGCCCCGCCGGCCGCGGGAGTGAAGCCGCCGGCTTCTCCGGCGCCGACACCGTCGCCCGCCCCGAAGAAGCCCTGAGCGAGCCGGAGAGGACGGCGTGAGCCAAGATTGGCGTCTCGGCGATCTCGCGGCGGCCGTCGGCGGGCGAGTGGAAGGCGATCCCGATCGGCGCGTTTGCGGCGTGGCTACGCTCGACGCCGCCGGGACCGATGATCTCTCGTTCCTGACGAACCCGCGCTATCGCGACGCGCTGGCCGGGAGCCGAGCCGGCGCGATTCTCGTCGGGCCCGACGCGGGGATCACCGGTCGCGATCTTCTCGTCGCGCCCGATCCCTACCTCGCGCTCGCCGAGATCCTCGGCAGGATCCACCCGGCCGAAAGACCGGCGCCCGGGATCTCTCCTGATGCCCGCCTGGCGGCGACGGCCGTGGTGGGTCGGGACGTCGCGATCGCCCCCTTCGCGGTCATCGGCGACGGCACGCGTCTCGGCGATCGGGTCGCCGTTGGCGCGGGGGCCGTGATCGGAGGCGGGTCGACGGTTGGCGACGACAGCATCCTGCATCCCCGGGTCGTGCTCTACCCCGGAACGAGCGTCGGCTCCCGCTGCATCCTTCACGCCGGGGTCGTTCTCGGCGGGGACGGTTTCGGTTTCGCGACCTCGAAGGGCGCGCACAAGAAGGTGCCCCAGCTCGGGCGCGTGGTCGTCGAGGACGACGTCGAGATCGGCGCGAACAGCACCATCGACCGAGGGACGCTCGGCGAGACGACGATCGGGCGGGGAACGAAGATCGACAACCTGGTGATGGTGGCCCACGGCGTCGTCATCGGGCCGCACGGCCTGCTCGCGGCCCAGTCCGGCATCGCGGGGAGCACGCGGATCGGGAGTCACGTGATGATGGGGGGGCAGGCCGGAGCCGCCGGCCACTTGAGGATCGGCGACCGGGTCGCGGTCGCCGCAAAAGCGGCGGTGTTCTCCGACGTCGACGATCGCGCGTTCATCGCGGGAATCCCCGCCGTCGAACATCGAGCTTGGAAAAGGTCGCTGGCCCTGGTCAAAATGCTGCCGGATTTGAGGAGCCGCCTCCGGGCGCTCGAGGAGCGCCTCGCTTCACTCGAGGCTCCCGGCGCCGCCGCCAAGGGAGATCGATGAACACCCTGGATATCCGCGAGATCATGAACCGGATCCCTCACCGGTACCCGCTCCTCTTGGTGGATCGGGTTCTGGAGCTGGTCCCGGGGCAGCGTGTCGTCGCCGTCAAGAACGTGACGATCAACGAGCCGTTCTTTCAGGGACACTTTCCGGGGGCTCCCGTGATGCCCGGCGTCTTGATCGTCGAGGCGATGGCTCAGACGGGGGCGATCCTGTTGCTGGCGGAGGTGCCCGACCGGGCGTCGAGCCTGGTCTACTTCACGGGAATCGACGAGGCCCGTTTCCGGCGCCCCGTGATCCCCGGCGATCAGCTGCGGCTCACCACCGAGGTCGTCAAGCTGCGCGCGAAGAGCTGCAAGATGCGCGCACGGGCCGAAGTGGACGGCGTGCTCGCAGCCGAAGCGCAAATCATGTCAGCGTTGGTCGCGAGGTAGACCGATGAGCCCGGCGACGATCGATCCGCGGGCCGTCGTGCACCCGGGCGCGAAGCTCGGCGAGGACGTCGTCGTCGGGCCGTTCTGCGTCGTCGGCGCCGAGGTCGCTCTTGGCGACCGGACCCGGCTCGAATCCCATGTCGTCATCGACGGTCGGCTCCAGATGGGACCCGACAACGTCGTCTCTCCGTTCGCAAGCCTGGGCGGCCCCCCGCAGGACCTGAAGTACAAGGGGGAGCCGACCAGTGTTCGCATCGGCGCCGGAAACCGCGTCTGCGAGTACGTGACCGTCAGCCGAGGCACCGTGAGCGGCGGCGGGGTCACGCAGATCGGGGACAACAATCTCTTCATGGCCTACACGCACATCGGCCACGACGCGAACGTGGGGAGCCGCATCGTGTTCGCCAACGGAGCGACGCTCGCCGGCCACGTCGAGGTCGGGGACGACGCCACGGTCGGCGCGTTCTCCGGAATCCACCAGTTCTGCCGCATCGCCAAGCACGCCTTCATCGGCGGCTATTCCGCCCTGAACCAAGACGCTCTCCCTTGGGTGCTCACGGTCGGGAATCGCGCCAAGAGCCATGGCATCAACATCGTCGGCTTGAAGCGGAAGGGATATCCGGCGGAAACGGTGGAAGCGATCAAGCGCTGCTACGTCACGCTCTTCCGCTCGAAGCTGCTCCTCGACGAGGCCATCGCGAAGGTCGAAGCCGAGTCGGGCGGAATCGAGGAGGTCCGCTACTTCCTCGACTTCGTCCGGACGAGCAAGCGCGGCGTGACCCGGTGAGCGCGGATCGGCTTCCCGTCGGTGTGGTCGGCGTCGGTCACCTCGGCCGCCACCACGCGCGGCTGTACTCGTCGCTCCCCGGGGTGAGGCTGGTCGGGGTCGCGGACCGGGATCTCGACCGCGCCAGGCAGATCGCCGCGGAGCACGGCTGCGAGGCGTTTCGCGAGGCCGGCGAACTCGCTGGGCGCGTGGCGGCGGCGAGCGTCGCCACGCCCACCGTCCACCATCGCGAAGCCGCCGTCGCGCTCCTCGCGGGAGGAGCCGACGTCCTCGTCGAGAAGCCGATCGCCCCGTCCCTGGGGGATGCCGACGCGATCCTCGAGGCCGCTCGGGGCGCGGGGCGCCTGGTCATGGTCGGACACACCGAGCGGTTCAATCCGGCCATGGCAGCGCTTTCCCGCGCGGTCGACGCCCCGCGCTTCGTCGAGATCCATCGGCTCGCGGCGTTCTCCGCTCGCTCGACCGACGTCGACGTGATTCTCGACCTGATGATCCACGATCTCGACCTGCTCCTCTGGTTCGACGGAACGGAGCCGGTGAGCGTCGATGCGGTGGGGGTCGCCGCGCTCACCGACAAGATCGACATCGCGAACGCCCGCATTCGCTTCGCGTCGGGATGCGTGGCGAACGTCACCGCGAGCCGGATCTCCGCCGAGCCGCTGCGGAGGATTCGGATCTTCCAGTCGCGAACGTACATCGGCTGCGACACCGGCGAAAGGAAAGTCGAGCGCTTTCGGCTGGTCCTCGGTCCCGACGCAAAGCCGTCGATCCAGCACGAGATGCTCCCCGTCGGCGAGGGCGAGCCCTTGGCCGTCGAACTGCAGGCGTTCGCCGACGCCGTGCGGGGGAGGACGGTGCCGGCGATCGACGGGCTCGCCGGCCGTCGAGCCCTGGCCCTCGCCATCCGGGTGGCGGAAGCGATCGAACGCCCGGGGTTGGCGTGATCGGAGAGGGCGATCCACTCCGCTCCTTCGTCGAGGCGGAGATCCGCCGGGGAGCGATGCCCGGCGCTGCGTGGTGGGTCGGCGACGCGAAAGGAGCGATCGCCTCCGGCTGCGCCGGCAGCGCCTCGGTCGAGCCCGTGCTCGCTCCGATGAAGCGCGGGACTCCGTTCGACCTCGCGTCGCTGACGAAGCCCCTGGTGACCGCGCTGCTTTCGATGATCCTCGACCGCGACGGCCGCCTGAGCTTGGACGCCTCGATGGGAGACGTCGTCGACGAGCTTCGGGCGTCTCCCTTCGCCGCCGCCACGTTGCGCGACGCCGCCGCGCATCGTGCAAGGCTTCCCGCGTGGGTTCCGCTCTACGCGAAGGGCCGGACGGTGGAGTCTTACCTCGCCGCCATCGCCTCGTGCGAGCCTCCGGTAGCGCCCGGAGAAACTCTGTACTCCGATCTCGGCTACATTCTCCTCGGGGTGGCGCTCGAGCGCGCCGCGGGCTCTCCGCTCGACCGACTGTTCGCGGAGCGGATCGCACGGCCCTTGGGGCTCGCGCGGTGCGGGTATCCCGCGCACTCCACGTCCTTCGACGACGCGGCGGCCACGGAGGCGGGGAGCTTTTACGAGCGGGAGCTCGCCGGCAGCGAGGCCCACGCCGATTCGTTCCGACCGCACATCCGCCGCGGTGAGGTCCACGACGGAAACGCGTGGGGCCTGGGAGGCGTCGCCGGCCACGCAGGTCTGTTCGGGACCGCGACGGAGGTCGCGTCGATAGCGCTCGCGATCTTGGAGCCGGAGCGTCTCGGGCTGCCCGCCGGTGCCCTCGATGCGATGATGCGCAAGGCGTCGGCCGGCACGCGCGCGCGGACGGTGGGTTTCCTGACGGCCCGAGATGCGGATTCCGCAAGCGGCCTCCTTCCGGACGATGCCGTCGGACACTCCGGATTCACCGGTACGTCCGTCTGGCTCGACCCCGCTCGGCCGCGCGTCCACGTGTTGCTGACCAACCGCGTGCACCCCCGCGTTCCGCAGGCGCCGTTTACGGCGACGCGGCGCGGGTTCCACGCCCTCAGCGCCGCGCTGTAGGCGGCGCCGGCCGCGACATCCCCCTACAATGGGTGGGCGCATGGATTCCACCCGCACGACCTTCGCGCTCGGGCCGCTCGAGATTTCGTTCCGCCGCCGCGAGGACAGCGTGCGAGCGGGGATCCTCCTGTCGGTCGTCTTGCATGTGCTGGCGGTGCTCCTGCTGACGTTTGCGGTGCCGCATCACGGCGCTCGCGCGACCGTCGAGGCGGCGCAAGCCAGCCCGCCTCCGGTTCCGATCACGTTCGTATCTCCGATCCCGCCGCAGCCGCGGCAGCGACAGGAGGAGATCGCGACGAGGCGGCCGCCAGCCCCCGCGCAGCCGAAGCCTCTTCGCATGCAACCCGTCCCCGAATCGAACGACGCCCTGAGCGCGGTCCGCCCGGCTCCCCACAAGCAAGCCGGACAAAAGGACACGCGTCCGGCGGGCGGAGAAGCGGGTGGGCCCAAGGCTGCGCTTTCACCCGGCGTGCCGCCGCCCGCGACGAGCGGTCGAGACCAAGAGGCCGATAAGACGGTCGCGTCGAATCTCTCGGAGTCGAAGGACATCCTCGGCCGGCTCCAGGATTTCAAGCGGGCCGTCGAGGCTCCGCACCCGTCCACCTCTCACGGGCCGCAAGGAGGAGGCCACGGAAGCGGCGGGGTCACGATGCCGAATCTTCCCGCGACCGGCTTCGGCGTCGGCAACCTGGAGTTCGAGGGGCGCGACTACGACTGGGAGAGCTACGGCCGGCAGATCCACGGGATCATCTGGAGGGCTTGGCACAATCGTCTGCTCATCACGGCGAGCGTGTTCGAGCGATGGGCGGCCGAGAACCGAAGCTGGATGCTCGATCACCAGAACGCCGTGAGGTTCACGATCCTTCGGTCGGGTCAGGTCGTCGACGTCGCGGTCGAGAGCGGATCGGGGTGCTATCCGCTCGACGACTCCGCGACCGACGCGCTCAAGGAGGTCGTGCTCCCGCCTCTGCCCGCCGACTTTCCGCGCGACACCGAGACCGTTCACGCGCGTTTCATCGCCGAAGGCGAGATCCGGACGATGAAGACCTTCTTGCAGCAGATGAAGAACGCAGGATTCTTCTAACCGACGCGCCCCGCTCCCTCCGTCGTTGACGCCCGACGGGGCCGACGACTACGATGCCGCCTCGACGAGAGGCCCCGAGGATGCGCGAGGAGCTGATCCACGACTGGAACGCGGACGAGGCGGGCCCGCCCCGTCCGCACACGGTCATGCTCGACGACGAGACTCTGCGCGACGGCCTTCAATCTCCGTCCGTGACCGACCCGGCGATCGGGAAGAAGCTCGAGCTTCTTCACCTCATGGACCGGCTCGGCATCGAGACCGCGGACGTCGGGCTCCCGGGAGCCGGGCCGCGGGCCGAAGCCGACGTGGAGGCGCTCTGTCGCGAGATCGCGAGAGCCAAGCTGGCGATCGCCGCCAATTGCGCCGCGCGCACCATCGTGAAGGACATCGACCCGATCGTCCGGGTCACGCAGAAGACCGGCGTCCCGATCGAGGCCTGCCTGTTCATCGGATCGTCGCCGATCCGCCAATACGCCGAGGGTTGGGACGAAGATTTCCTCGTTCGCCAGTCGACGGAGGCGATCGCGTATGCCATCGGGCGAGGCCTCAGGGTGATGTTCGTCACCGAGGACACCACGCGGGCGAAGCCGGGGACCGTCGAACGCCTGTACTCCGAAGCCGTGCGCGCGGGAGCTTCGCGCGTCTGCGTCGCCGACACGACGGGCCACGCGACGCCTGAGGGCGCCAGGCGCGTGGTGACGTACGTTCGCCGCGTGCTGGATGCGGCGGGCGGCTCCGAGATCGGGATCGATTGGCATGGGCACCGCGACCGGGGCCTGGGCCTCGTCAACGGACTGGCGGCTTTCGAGGCGGGGGCGACACGGGTGCACGGAACAGCGCTGGGCGTCGGTGAGCGTTGCGGCAACGCGGAGATCGATCTCCTCCTCGTGAACCTCAAGCTCCTGGGCTGGATCGACCGCGACCTGACGGCTCTCGGCGCGTACTGCCGCGCGGCCGCCGAGGCGCTCGGGCACCCGATCCCGGAGAACTACCCTGTCGTCGGCCCCGACGCGTTCGAGACAGCGACCGGGGTTCACGCGGCGGCGGTGATCAAGGCGTTCAAGAAAGGGGATGCGTGGCTCGCGGACCGGATCTACTCCGCGGTCCCGGCCGGAGACTTCGGATTCCGCCAATCGATCCGTATCGGGCCGATGAGCGGGAAATCCAACGTGATCTTCTGGCTCGAGAGCCACGGCGTCGAGCCGACCGAGGAGCGCGTGGACCGCATCTTCGGCGCGGCGAAGCAATCGAACCGCTTGCTCAACGACGGCGAGATCCGGGCCCTCGCCGGATGACGGATTCCTTCAAGAGGTTCTCGCTGCGCGCCGAGCTCGTGACCGCGCTGGATGAGGCGGGCTACGCGACGCCGACGCCGATCCAGGCGAAGGCCATCCCGCTCATCATGAGCGGCCACGATCTCGTGGGCGTCGCCCAAACGGGAACGGGGAAGACCCTCGCCTATCTCCTCCCGATCCTCCACGCCTTCAAGCCGGGCGGCGAGAGCCCGCACGCCGTGATCGTGTGTCCGACGCGGGAGCTCGCGATCCAGGTCGCCGGCGAGGCGGACCGGTTCGGAAAGCATCTCGGCGTGCGCACGGTGCTGGCCTACGGCGGCACCTCGAGTGGAGGGCAGAAGCTCGAGCTCACACAAGGATGCGATCTCCTCGTCGCGACGCCGGGCCGTCTGCTCGATTTCCTGGGGCAGGCGTGGGTCTCGATGCGCCGCACGCGCTATCTCGTCCTCGACGAGGCGGACCGAATGCTCGACATGGGGTTCATCAACGACGTCGACGCCATCGTGCGCCGCTCGCCGATGAGCCGGCAGACGCTGCTCTTCTCGGCCACGTTCCCGCCCGAGATCCGGGCGCTGTCCGAGCGCTATCTGATGCACCCCGAGACCGTGCGCATCGACGCCGTCGTTCGCGTGAAGGAATCCGTCGAGCACGCGTTTCTTCCCGTGAACGGCCGCCAGAAGGTCGATCTCCTGCTGGCGGTGCTCGACCGCGACCGCCCATCAAAATGCCTCGTGTTCACCGCGACACGCGAGATGACCTCCGAGCTCGCGCGGCGTCTCCGCTCGAGGAACCACGAGGTCGTGTCGCTCTCGAGCCTTCTCTCGCAGGCCAACCGGGAGCGTGCGTTGACCGCGTTTCGGACAGGCGTGTTCGACGTGTTGGTCGCCACCGACGTCGCCGCGCGCGGCCTCGACATCAACGACATCGATCTGGTCGTCAACTTCGACGTGCCGATGCATGCGGAGGAGTACGTGCATCGCATCGGGAGAACGGGGCGCGCGCACCGCGCGGGACGCGCCTTGACTCTCGTCAGCGAGCGAGACGGCGGGCGCGTCGCGGAGATCGAGGCCATGCTCGGCCATCCCGTGAAGAGGGAAACCGTCGACGGCTTCCCCTATGCCCCCGCTGCACCCGCCGGAGGCGCCCGCGGAGACCGAGGGCGTCGCGGCG
>JACXTT010002321.1_pt1 | contig 30355 bp, 23 predicted proteins | sample 9270951 | NCBI WGS metagenome assembly JACXTT01 (sample SAMN15532306, study PRJNA645909) | rock metagenome | isolation source: weathered quartz diorite | place: Puerto Rico | collected 2017-06-21 | reverse complement strand
AGCTGGGACTGGTGCGCACGCTGCTCGACGAAGGCGAGCGCGTGCGGCAGGCCCTGCTGCAACTGCAGCCCACGCTCGGCCCCGGCGGCACTGGTGACTATCTGGCCGATGTCCTGCGCCGCAGCCTCGCGGCGCATGTGCCGCCCCAGCAGTCCGACGCCGCGGGTGCGCAGGCCAACGGCCCGGCGCTCAAGCCACGTGAGGTCGAAATCCTGCGGCTGGCCGCGCAGTCGATGTCGAACAAGCGCATCGCCCTGACCCTCAACCTCACGCTGGACACGGTGAAGTGGAACATGAAGAACGTGTTCGAGAAACTGGGGGTGCCAAGCCGTTATGACGCGGTAATCGCCGCGCGCAAGCGCGGCCTGATCGACTGACGGTGCAATCACGCGCACGCCTGCCCGCCACCCGGAAAGTGTGGTGATTTCACCGTGGCGGCATCCCAGAATCTCCTGACCAGGCGCGCCCGCCACCATCGCATCGCGGGCACTGCCACACAGGAGACATCATGGCCCAGGAGCAGACAACAAACCCCGCCACGGCAATGCTGCCTGGCGACGAAGAGCGGCAGATGCTGCGCGAGAGCCTGCGCCGGCTGCTGTCGCAGCGGTGGCCTGCCGAGCGGGCCGTGGCGCTTGCGGCAGACCCGCAAGCGCTGGTTTCGATCTGGCAAGCCCTGGCCGGGCAAGGGCTGACCAGCCTGGGGAGCAACCCGCAAGAAGGCGGCTTGCGCGAGATCGCCGTGGCGCTGGAAGAACTGGGCCGCGCCGCCTGCCCGGCACCGCTGATCGACGCCGCACTCGCCAATCTCGCCCTGTCGCAGCATCTGCCCGAGGACTCTGCGCCAGGCGATGCCGCAGCGCTGCTGGACGCGCTGCATCGCGGTGACGCCAGCGTTTGCTTCGTCTTCGGCAACTTTGACGGTGACGCGCAGGCAGGCTCCGTGCGCTTCGCCAGCGGCGCGCTGCACGGGCGAGCCGCCTTTGTGGAGGCAGCAGTCCATGCCACCCACCTGCTCGTGCTGGCAGAGCCGGGGCCGGTACTGGCCATCGTGCCTCGCGCTGCGGCCGGCCTGAGCGTGACGGCAGCCCCGGGGCTGGCGGTGCCGCCCCTGGCAACGGTGAATTTCGATCACGTGGCCGCGGCGGCGTTGCCGCTTCCGGCCGGGTTCGCCGAAGACCTGCGCCGGATCGGCGGTCTGGCGCTGCTGGCGCGCGCGCTTGGCGCCGCCCGGCAAGGCTTCGACATGGCCGTTGCCTATGCCAGGGAACGGCAGCAGTTCGGGCAGCCGATCGGGCGCTTCCAGGCGATACAGCACAAGCTGGCGAACTGCCTGATGGCGCTGGAGTCCGCACGGCTGATGCTCCACAACGCAGCCAGCGCGCATGACCTCGGCTCAGGGAGCTGGCGGATCCACGGCGCGGCCGCACGCGCCTACGCCGGCCCGGCGCTGCGTCAGGTATCGCTCGAAACGCATCACGTCTTTGGCGCCATCGGCTACTCGGAGGAACATGAGGCGCCGCGGCACTTCCGGCGCACGCATGCGGATCTGGCGCGCCACGGCGGCGTCCGCCAGGCGCGCGAGGAACTCGCCCGGGCGCTGCTCGACCAGGGCGCGATGCTTCCCGAGCACGATCTCGGCCCGGCCGGCAATGCATTCCGCGATGAGGTACGGGCCTGGCTGAAGGAGAACTGGTCCGGCGCTTCCCGCAAGCAAGAACATGACCATGCTTACGAGGAATGGGGCTACGACACGCAGTTCACCAAGCTGTTGGGCAACAAAGGCTGGAACACCATGAGCTGGCCCAGGGAGTATGGTGGCCAGGGACGCACGCCCTACGAGCAGCTTGCCTTCATGGAAGAGATCCAGCAAGCCGGCGCGCCCATGGGCGGCCGCGGCGACATCCAGGCGCATGCACTGATGGCATTCGGCACGGATGAGCAAAGGGCCGAATTCCTGCCCAGGCTCGCGCGCGGTGAGATCACCTTCTGCCTCGGCTACAGCGAACCGGGGTCGGGCTCTGACCTCGCATCCATGCAGACTACCGCCGTGCGCGACGGGGACGAGTGGGTCATCAACGGCCAGAAGATCTGGACCACGGCCGCCGAAAAGGCGGACTATTTGTGGCTGGCCGCGCGCACCGACCGGAACGCGGCACGGCCGCACGCCGGCATCAGCATCTTCATCGTCCCGATGAACAGCCCTGGCCTCACGGTCAGGCCGTCGATGGCGATGTACGGACACACATTCTGTCAGGAGTTTCTGGACAATGTCCGCGTGCCTGCCAGCGCGCTGGTCGGAAAGATCAATGACGGCTGGACGATCCTGACATCGGCGCTTGCCACCGAGCGCATGATAATGGGAAGCTTCATCGCCAATGCCCGCGCGGAATTCGAACGACTGGTTCGCTGCGTCAAAGACAGAACGGTGTTCGACGACCTGGCCGATGACGGTGCGGTCCGCGATCGCATCGGCGCGCTGGCGGCGGAGGTGGAAGCCGGGCGGCAGTTGTTCATGAACAGCATCGCCCTGGCCGAGCAAGGCAAGGTTCCCATTCATGAAGCGGCCATGAGCAAAACCTACACGGGCGAGTTGATGGAGCGCCTGGGCCAGACGGCACTCGACATCCTCGGCACCGGGGCAACCTTGTCAGAGGGCGCCGAAGGCGCGATCGCCAACGGCAAGTTCGAACAGTTGCTGCGTTATGCGATTTTGACCGTCATCGGTGGTGGCACGGCAGAGATCCAGCGCAACCTGATCGCCCAGCGTGGGCTGGAGTTGCCTCGCTGAGGATTCCATGGTTGCCACCATAAAGCGCGAAGAAGATCACAAGAGGCGCCTGGCTCGTGCTTGGCACACCGCAAGTCAGACCGCCGAAATGGCGGTGCCGGCGCAACGCCCACCTCGCCAGCCATGCAGTGAAGAAACTCTAGCCAACATGATCCTGGCCGGACGCGACCTGATTGCGAGCAGCACGGAAATTTTGATCTCGCCCTGCTCAGCGATGTCATCCGCATTGCAGGGACCTCTATCGGCGCGTTCTACGGACGTTTCAAGGACAAGGACGCCTTCATTGCATCTTACTGCGCAAAGTTCTCGACCTGTAGCCCCCCACCGCTTACCGCGCTCGCCAGGCGGGTTCCGCTGACGGTTACGTTGTAACTCGCCCACATACCCCGCAGTGCAGCCCTATGCCTGACCCTCTTCACCATTTGATCAATTCCTTCTCCATTTGATCAATCGCTTCACCATTTCATCAAATCGGCCAAGACAAGGCTGCTTGAACGACGGAGAAGCGCGCTGAGCCAAGATTTGAAACGCCTGACTACGCGGAGGCTGACAGCGCCGAACGTGCTGTTTAACCCGCATTGGACCGGCGGGCGGCCAATGTTGACTCATCGTATTCCCTGAGTTCTCGAACATTGTGGCCGGAACTCTGTACAGCTGGCACGTTCGCTGCAAGCAATCGTGCGGCCGGCAGAGGCAGGCGGAAAGCGTCCGGCACAGAACAATGGCGGAGACATGAAAAACACACTATACAAACTCGCCAGCGCACTTGCGCTGGCTGCGGCCATATCGCCGCCCGCGACCGCACAGGCCAGCGCCGTCCGTCCGAATATCCTGCTGATCGTTGCCGACGATCTCGGCTATTCCGATATCGGAGCCTTCGGTGGCGAGATTGCCACGCCCAACCTGGACCGCCTGGCCGCCAGGGGCCTGAAGATGACGAGCCTGTACGCATCGCCATTCTGCTCCCCGACGCGCGCCATGCTGATGTCGGGCACCGATAATCATCTGGTCGGCTTCGGCGGCATGGCCGAACTGATGACACCGCAGCAGCGCAGCCAGCCGGGCTACGAGGGTTACCTCAACGAACAGGCGCTGGCCTTCCCGCAATTGCTGAAGGACGCCGGCTATCGCACATACATGGCCGGCAAATGGCATCTTGGTGTCAAGGAAGAGCATAGCCCGGCTGCGCGCGGCTTCGACCGCAGCTATGCCATGGTCAACGGTGGCGCCAGCCACTTCGACCAGACCGGCATCATTACCTTTGACGAGAACAAGACGCCGGAAGCCATGTACCGGGAAGACGGCAAGCCGGTGAGGATTCCGGCCAGCTTCTACTCCAGTACCTTCTTCGCCTCGCGGCTGGTCGAGTACATCGATGGGGGCCGGGACAGCAAGCAACCCTTCTTCGCCTATCTGGCCTTTACCGCGCCGCACTGGCCCTTGCAGGCGCCCGACCAGTACATCCGCAAATACGAGGGGAAGTACGACGTCGGCTATGACGTGATCCGTGCCAGACGGCTGGAGAGGATGAAGGCGCTGGGTATCGTGCCGGCGGACATGCAAGCCTACCAAGGCAGCCGCGCTTGGCCGAAGTGGGATGCACTGAGCGAAGAGCAGCGGCGCCAGGAATCCAGGCGCATGGCGGTCTACGCCGCTATGGTCGAGGCCATGGATGCCGAGATCGGCCGGGTGCTGGCCTATCTGGAGAAGCAGAAGCAACTTGACAACACAGTGGTGATCTTTCTGTCTGACAACGGCGCTGACGGCAATTCCGTGCTGGACGAGGGCGCAACCCGTGCCTGGGCTGAGAAACATCGCGACAACAGCCTGAAAAACGTGGGCCGGCAGGGTTCGTTCGCCGAGTACGGCCCGGGCTGGGCGCAGGTGGGCTCATCGCCGTTCAACCTGTACAAGGCCTTCATGTACGAGGGCGGCATCAGCGTACCCGGCATCGTGGTGATGCCCGAGGGCGTGCATCGCGGCCAGACTTCGAGTGTCCCGGCCCACGTGACAGATATCGCGCCGACTTTGCTCGCACTGGCCGGCGTGCAAGCACCCACGCAGACCTATCGAGGACGCCCGATCATGCCGATGCGCGGCAGTTCCATGCTGCCCTTCCTGAGCGGACAGCGCGCGGCCGTGCACGATGAGTTCCGCATGGGCTGGGAATTGAACGGACGCAAGGCGATGCGCAAAGGCAACTGGAAAATCGTACAGGCCAATGCACCCTGGGGTAAGGACCGCTGGGAGCTGTACGACTTGTCGGCCGACCGCGCGGAGTTGAACGACCTGGCCGCCAGCCGACCCGACAAACTCAGAGAACTGGTGGCCGCCTACGAGGCTTACCGGCGCGAGAACGGCGTGCTGGAGTTTGATGGGCTGGACCAGCGCAAGGGCTACAGCAATGGCACTTCCTACTATCAGGATATCCGTGGCCTGGGCGAGTAGCCGGGCGGGCGCGGCCGGGATACTGGCACTGCTGCTCGCGCGGGCGATCGCCGCAGAACCGGCGGCGGGCGTGTCTGGCCAGGTAGCAGCGGCCACATCGCCCGCTGTCACCGGGCCGCAGTCCGCCGCCCTGTGCAATGACTACCGCGGCTTGCCAGAGGGGTTCGGCCCAGGCCGCGCCGGCCGGCCAAACCGCGCCGGCCTGGTCCGCCTTGCTGGCGGCACATTCATGATGGGCTCTAACCAGGGCTATCGCGAAGAGCGCGAGGTCCACCGGGTGAGCGTGGCCGGCTTCTCCATCGATCGCCATGAGGTCACCAACGCGCAGTTCGCCACCTTTGTACACGCAACCGGCTATTTGACCGTCGCGGAGCGGCGTAGCACTTCCGGCCCCCCGGGTTCGGCCGTGTTCGTGCCGCCCAAGGCCGGTGGGCCAGCCGACGCCGCCTATTGCTGGTGGGTCTGGGTACCAGGCGCAGACTGGCGCCACCCGTTGGGGCCCGGCAGTTCCATCGCGGGCAAGGACAACCACCCGGTCGTCCATGTTGCCTACGAAGATGCCAAGGCCTATGCAGACTGGCTGGGCCGCTCCTTGCCCACGGAGGCCCAGTGGGAGTATGCGGCCCGGGGCGGGCTGGACGGCACGGCCTATGCATGGGGCAATGTGCCGCACCCCAACGGCAGGGAGATGGCCAATATCTGGCAAGGCCGCTTCCCTCAGTCAGACAGTAAGGCCGACGGCCATGCCGGCACCGCGCCGGTGGGCTGCTTTCCGGCCAACGGCCATGGCCTGTATGACATGATCGGCAATGTGTGGGAATGGACCGAGGACGTCTATCGACCTTCCCATATCGCCGCGCCCGCGGTCAACCCTTTGATCGCAACGCGCGAGCCCGGCTCCATTCCTGGTGACGGCAATGCAGCCTACATGGCAAGAGTCATAAAAGGAGGCTCCTTCCTTTGCGCACCGGATTTCTGCGTGCGCTACCGGCCCGCCTCGCGGCAGCCGCAAGAGGTCTCCGTTTCCACCATCCATGTAGGGTTTCGCACAGTATTGAATCGCTGAGCCCTGGCGGTACGCATTCCTCGGGTTCCATCCTGGCCATCTGGCCGCCCGAGTATTCTCCAACGAGGCACCGCACGCGCCATTGTCGGTCATCTGCTCCCGTGCATGTAGACGTCTGAAAGCCGTCTTTTGGAATGCGAAATTGCCGCGGCAATGGAGATCGCGGATGCTTGACCCTGCCAAAGCCGCTCACAAGAACCAAGGAGACAACACACATGATTCAATCGCGCACCGTCGGCGACCTAAAGATCACCCGCATCCTCGAGTACATGGGGCCCACGCACGATCCGGCCTTTCTCTTCCCCGAGATCGACCGTGCCGTGCTCGACGCGAATGCGGACCTGATGACGCCGCACCACTGGATTCCGCACATGAACAAGCTGATTGTGACCATCCAGTTCTGGGTTGTACACGCCGGTGACAACATCATCGTGGTCGATACCGGTGTGGGCAATTTCAAGCCGCGCGCCGGCATCGCACGCATGAATATGCTCAACACCCTCGTGCGCGAATGGATGATCGCGGCCGGCGCTCCGCCGGAGAAGGTCACCCATGTGGTGATGACGCACTTGCACGCTGACCACGTCGGCTGGAATACCACCTGGCAGGATAACCGCTGGGTGCCGACCTTCCCCAATGCGCGCTACTACATCCCCAAGGACGACTTCGTTTTCTGCGACGAAGGCCGCAACCAGGAGCCCGGCGTCGTGGACGTGTTCGGCGAGTCGTTCTTTGACAGCGTGATGCCGGTAGTCAGCGAAGGCCTGGCGGAGATGATGGTGCCCGGACAGGAGATCGCCGGCTGCCTGCAAGTGGAGCCGGCAGCGGGCCACAGCCCTGGCCAGGTGGTCTTCCGCGTCCGCTCCCAAGGCGAGGAAGCGATCTTCTGCGGTGACATTCTGCACAGCCCGCTGCAGATCGTGCGCCCCGACGTAAACTCCGGCTATTGCATCCGTCCCGACCTGGCGCGCGCCACACGCCTGGCTTTCCTCAACCGGGCCGCCGACCGCGAGGCGCTGATCCTGCCGGTGCATTTTGGTGAGCCCTACTGCGGCTATGTCAGGCGCCATGGCCAAGGCTTTTGCTTCGAGCCGGCAAGCTGGTAACGGCTGGGCAGCATGGCCGTTCCATTTGACATCACGGACTTCCGCCTCTTCGTCAACGTGGCGGAAACACACAGCCTGACCCGCGGTGCGGAGCGCTCCTTCCTTTCCGTGCCGGCGGTCAGCAACCGCATCAAGAATCTCGAAGAGACGCTGGGGGTCCGTCTGCTGGAGCGCTCGCCGCAGGGCGTGACGCTGACGGCCGCCGGCGAAGTCTATCTGCACCATGCCCGCGCCGTGCTTGCCGAGTTGGAGCGCCTCACGGGGAACCTCCAGCCTTTCACGGCAGGCCTTTCCGGGCAGCTCAAACTGGTGGCCAACACCACGGCCATCACCGAGTACCTGCCCCCCGTCATCGGCGACTACCTCGCCACCCACTCTGATGTGCGCATCGACGTGCGCGAACGCCTGAGCGACGATATCGTCCGCCTGGTGCGCGAAGGCGGCGCGGACCTCGGCATCATCTCCGGCAATGTGCCCACCGCGGGCCTGCAGGCGGTGCCCTTCGTCAAGAGCGCGCTAATCCTGGTGGCACCGCTCGGGCATCCTTTGCTGGCAGAGGGTGACGTCTGGTTCGAGCAGTCGCTGAACTACGCCTTTGTCGCGCTGCTCGAGGGCACCGCCTTCCAGGTGTTCATGACACGCGCTGCCGGCGCGTTGCACAAGCCCATGACGATTCGCGTCCATGTGGCCAGCTACGATGCCATCTGTCGCATGGTGGCCGCCAATGCTGGCATCGCCATCATGCCCAAGGCCGCGTTCGCGCGCCTCAAGGGCGACCAGCGCATCGGCGCCTGCAACCTGCGTGATGACTGGGCGGTTCGCACCTTCCAGGTCTGTGCACGCGATCTGGATGGCCTGTCCAGCTTCGCCCGCGAGTTTGCCAACCGGCTGATCGCCCGGTACGCACCGGGCCGCAGCGGCGGCTGATCGCGGAACGCGGATCTTCGCGCCCCTCCCTTCTTGCTTTCCGCTGATCCGCTGGCGACCGCTCGCGCAGCTTTGCCGTTCTGCAGTCGACGAGCGCCGCGGACGCCATTCGCATCACCTCATGGAAAACACTTTGCTGCGCTCGCCCCACGCCTTAACCCAGCGCTAAGGGCGCTTGCAAAAGCTGAAATTGTGCCCCCTCGGGTCGCGTGGCAACCTAGATTCGACTGACAACAAGCGAAGCGAGACATGATCGACAAACTCTATGGAACAGCGCGCGCGGCCGTCGACGACGTCCCCGACGGCGCCACGCTCGCGATCGGAGGATTCGGGGGCGCCGGCATGCCCGACGAACTGATCGACGCCCTGATCGAACAGGGCGCCAGGGAACTGACAGTGGTCAGCAACAACGCCGGCAACGGCGACACGGGGCTGGCGGCGCTGCTCAAGACCCGCCGCGTGCGCAAGCTGGTGTGCTCCTTCCCGCGCCAACGCGACGCGTACGTATTTGAAGAACTGTACCGCGCCGGCCAGATAGAGCTGGAAGTCGTGCCGCAAGGCACGCTGGCCGAGCGCCTGCGCGCCGCCGGAAGCGGCATCGGCGCTTTCTACACCCCTACCGGTTACGGCACGCTGCTGGCTGAGGGCAAGGAGACCCGCCAGATCAACGGTCGCGGCTACGTGCTCGAACACCCCCTCCATGTCGATGTCGCGCTGATCAACGCCGCCGCGGCCGACCGCTGGGGCAACCTCATCTATAACAAAACCGCGCGCAACTTCGCGCCCGTCATGGCGATGGCGGCAAGCCACACGATCGCTGCCGTGGCTCGCGTCTGCGAACTGGGCGGGCTGGACCCCGAGGACGTCGTGACGCCCGGGATTTTCGTTAGCCGCGTGGTGCTGCGCGACGGCGCAGTCGCGCAGGCTGAAGTCATGCAGGCAGGGTGAGCGCGATGGACCAAGTGGCAAGACACCTACTGGCCGCGCGCGTGGCGCGGGACATTCCCAACGGATCCTATGTCAACCTCGGTATCGGCCTGCCCACACTGGTGGCCAACCACCTGCCCCGGCACCACGAGGTCGTCCTGCACAGTGAAAACGGCGTGCTTGGGCAGTGGTCGGCCGCCGAACCAGGCCAGGAGGACTGGGACCTGATCAACGCCGGCAAAGAGGCGATCCGCCTGGAGAAAGGCGCGGCATTTTTTCACCACGCGGACGCCTTCGGCATGATGCGCGGCGGCCATCTCGACATCTGCGTGCTCGGTGCCTTTCAGGTATCGGAGCGCGGGGACCTGGCCAATTGGCATACCGGGGCGCCTGATGCCATCCCCGCTGTGGGCGGCGCGATGGACCTGGCCATTGGGGCCAAGCGCGTGTTCGTCATGATGGACCATCTGACCAAGGACGGGACCAGCAAGCTGCGCCGCCAGTGCAGCTATCCGCTGACAGGGGTCGCCTGTGTGAGCCGCGTGTACACCGAGCTCGGCACGTTTGCCATCGGTCCCCTTGGCGTGTCGGTCATCGAGATCATCGGCGACATGTCACCGCAGACGCTCCAGTCGGTTACCGACGTGGAACTCGACTTCACCGTCATGGTAAGAGCCGAATACGCCTAGCACTGGCACCAAAGCCGGCGGCTGGCGGCTACTCGCGCGCAAGCGTCGGCGAATCATAGAGAAAGACAGACAGAAACAGGAGACAACCATGCTAACTTGGTACAAGAGTGGGACACCCCAGCAAAAGAAGACGTTCTGGGCTTGCTATTCGGGCTGGGCGCTGGATTCTTTTGACATGCAGATGTTCAGCTTCCTGCTGCCCGCCCTCACGCTTGCCTGGGGTCTGACCAAGGCGGAAGTCGGCGTGCTCGGTACCGTGGCGCTGATTGTTACCGCCATCGGCGGCTGGGTTGCCGGCATCCTCAGCGACCGCTACGGCCGCGCCCGCATCCTGGTGCTGGCAATCATCTGGTTCACACTGTTCGGCGTACTCGCCGGCTTCGCCCAGACCTATCACCAGCTCGTGGTCGCCCGCATGCTGCAGGGTCTGGGCTTTGGCGGTGAATGGGCAGTCGGCGCCGCGCTGATGGCAGAAGTGATCGACCCCAAGCACCGCGGCAAGGCCATGGGCTATGTGCAATCGGGCTTCGCTCTGGGCTGGGCGTTGGCGGTCGTCGTGGCCACGCTGCTGCTGGCCTGGCTTCCGCAGGAGATGGCATGGCGCGTGGCCTTCTGGAGCGGCATCATCCCGGCGTCGATCGTACTGTTCATCCGGCGCCATATCAAGGACGCGCCGATGTTTGAGCGCGCACGGCAGAGCCGCGCACCGCGTGCTTCGCTGGCCTCGGTGTTCAACCGCAAATACGGGCGCTCACTGATCCTGTCGAGCGTGCTGGTGATCGGACTGCAGGCCGGCTGCTACGCGATCTTGGTCTGGCTGCCGTCCCTGCTCAACCAGCGGGGGGTTGCTGCCACCTCGATGATCGTCACTGTCTTCATCATGGCGTTCGGCTCGTTCTGCGGCTTCGCGGTGGCGGCCGATCTTTGCGATCGGATCGGGCGGCGCCCCACGCTGATCCTGATGTCGATCTGCGCGTGGGTCGTCACCGTCAGCTATATGCTGCTACCGCTGAACCCCACGCTCGCCGCGATCCTGGGTTTCCTTGTCGGTTTCTCGGCAATCGGCATGTTCGCCGCCCTCGGGCCCTTCCTCAGCGAACTGTTTCCGACCAATGTGCGCACAACTTGCATGGGCTTCGCCTACAACGTGGGCAAGTCGGTAGGTGCGGGCTCCGTCGTTGGCGTCGGCGTCTTGTCCACCCAAATCGGCCTGTCCAATGCCATGGGGGCGTTCTGCCTGGTGGCCTATGCCTTCGCAGTGTTCGGCATACTGCTACTGCCCGAAACGCGCGGCATCGCCATCGAGAACATCGGCGAAGAGGACGATAACTATGTAGGGCAACTGGCCGACGCAGCGCGAACTACCTGACGAGCGATACGATCTCGAGAGCGCGAAAGAAGCGGGAATCGAGCCAATTCAAAACCAAGAGGAGTCAACATGATTCGCATGCTGTACCTACTGGTCAAGCCAGAAGGCATGTCCGTCGAAACCTTCCGCACCGAGTGCCTGCGCCACTATGACATGTCGCACGATGTGCCGGGCCTGCACAAGTATGAGGTCCGCCTCGTCGCCGCGCAGCCAACCGACACCCATGTGCCCTTTTTCGACATCGGCCCCGTCGACGCCATCGGCGAATGCTGGTTCGAGAACGAGGCTGCCTACGCCATCTATATGGCTTCCGACATCCGCAAGGCGTGGTTCGAGCACGGCAAAACCTTCATCGGCCAACTCAAGCCCTTCCGCACCGCGTCGATCGCCGGCAACGACACCGCTGGCTGAGCGTTCATCCGCCGGAGAGACCATATGCAGCAAGGCCGCGCCGGTACGCCGCCGCCCTCGCCCGCTCTACATTCAATAGACAAGGAGACACTATGCTTTACTGCGTTCAGATGGACGTGAAAATCCCAGACTCCCTCCCGGCAGACCGCGTCGACGCCATCAAGGCAGCCGAGAAGTCGCGTGCTATCGAAATTCAGGGGACTGGCAAATGGCCACACCTTTGGCGCGTGGTGGGCCGCTATTCCAACGTCAGCATCTTCGATGTGGAAAGCAACGATGCATTGCACGAGCTGTTGTCGTCGCTGCCGCTGTTTCCCTATATGACCATCCAGGTTACGCCGCTAGCTCGCCATCCGTCGGCGATTTGAAAAGTCAGCAGTCGTTTCAAGCACGGGCGCGGCGCCACCGTCGAAAGGTCTGAGCGGCCGCGATCATTCCACCTGCGACCGGGGGCCAGCGAGCGCCACGCGCTGGTCCTCCTGAATGCCTTCTTCGCCTAGTGAGTCGGCCAGCTACAAGCCAGCATTCAAGTCTGTAGTTCCCTCATGGCGATAGATTGCCATTTACAGCGACAAACCTTTGTACACAGAATCCACCGAGGTTTATGTGAACCGCCGAAGCAGACCAGCATCTGTTGAAGATCGTGATTCGTGCGACCCACGCTGACCTGGGCTCTGCTGATAGAGCAAACGCTTGAATCGCCATAGCCCGGCACGCCGCATCGGTCCCCTCCGCGGTTTCCTCCCTCGAGGATTGTTCGACGCCTGCCCGCACGCGCCACTAGCTCTCACGATCCTAAAGACTAGGGCAGGCATCGAACAACCCTTAACAGTTTCAGTCAGCAGGCGTTCGGCCGGCACGGTACTGACCGCTCTCCGCCACGAAACGGACATGCCGGGGTTAGATGCCGGACGCCTGCCATGGGAAGGTGCGCCCCGCCCATCAAGGCCGCCGGCAACGTCGCACCGTTGCGGACGACCCCGTCCATCGAGAGCTGGCCGGCGAGAGTCAGACGGCAGGCTTCCTGAACTGCAGCGACTTGTATTCGAGGAATTCCTCCAGCCCATACTTGCCGCCCTCGCGGCCATTGCCTGACTGCTTGTAGCCGCCGAATGGCGCGGCCATGTTGAACGGGCCGCCGTTGATGTCGACCTGGCCGGTGCGGATGCGGCGCGCCACGCGCACGGCGCGAGCCTCGTCGCCTGACCACACGCCGCCGCCCAGCCCATAGAGGCTGTCGTTGGCGATACGCACCGCGTCCTCCTCGGTGTCATAGCAGATCACAGACAGCACCGGTCCGAAGATCTCCTCCTGCGCCACGGTCGCCTTCGGATCGACATTGCCAAGCACCGTGGGCCGGACGTAGAAGCCCTTGTCCAGGTTCTCCGGCGCGTCCGGTCCGCCTGCCACCAGTTCGGCGCCGTCTTCGATGCCACGGCGGATGTAGGCGACCACGCGCTCGCGTTGCGTGGCAGAGATCAGCGGTCCGAGCCGGGTGGACTCGTCCAGCGGGTCGCCCACGGTGAAGCCGCCCACTATCTTCTGCGTCATCGCCTTGACCTCGTCGTAGCGCGCACGCGGCACCAGCATGCGGGTATGCGCCGAGCAGGTCTGTCCAGAGTTCAGGAAGCAGGCATTGACGGTGCCCTTGACCGCCGACGGCAGGTCCGCATCGTCAAGGATGATGGAGGCGGACTTGCCGCCCAGCTCCAGCGCCACGCGTTTGACCGTCATCGCCGCCAGCTCGGAGACGCGCTTGCCGGCACGGGTCGATCCCGTGAACGACACCATGTCCACCTCAGGGTGGCTGGCCAACACCTCCCCAACCACCGGGCCGTAGCCTGTCACCAGGTTGAACACGCCGGGCGGCAGGCCTGCGGCCTCGATGACCTCGGCCAGCACGAAGGCGTTCAGCGGCGCCACCTCGGACGGCTTGAGCACCACTGTGCAGCCGGCCGCCAGGGCAGACGCAACCTTCAGCGTGATCTGGTGGAGCGGATAGTTCCACGGCGTGATCGCCGCCACCACCCCGGCCGGCTCACGCACCACCAGCGAATTGCCGACCTCTTCCTCGAAGTGGAAGGCTTGCGCCAGCCTGGCGGCCTCGCTCCAGTTGTAGATCGGGCCGCCCACCTGGATCGCGCGGCCCAGCTTGACCGGCATGCCGACTTCACCGGCGATGAGCTGCGCAAGCGCTTCGCTGCGCGCCTTCAGCCCATCTGCAATCCTGCCAATATAGCCGGCCCGCACCGCTGGCGGCGTCGCCGCCCAGCCGTCGAAGGCCGCGCGGGCCGCCAGGATGGCGTGCTCGGCATCTCGCTCGTTGCCCTCCGGAATGCGGCCCATCACCGCCTCGGTCGCGGCATGGATAACGTCGATCAGGCCCGCGCCGTGCGGGGCCACCCACTTGCCGTTGATGAAGAGCTGGTTTCGTTGTTGCATGGTTTACCGCTTCTGTTGTGAGAATCCGGGTGCGTGGGAACCCGTGACGTGCGGCATCGCCGCATTGGGGCGAGGCCACCCTGAACTCGGGAGGGCAGGTGCGTCTGGAGCGCTCAGGAAGTGCTCGCGTCCTGCAGGCGCGACAGAACCTGCTCCGAGACGGGAGCCATCAGTGCGCCAATCACCATGTCGATCAGGTTCTCGACGGCGCGGGCCATGTCGAAGCCTCGGTTCTGGCGTCCGCGCCGCGCCTTGACACGCTCGAAGTCAGCCAGGCTGAACATGATGAACGCCAGGCTGGACAGGTAGCGCTGCCTCAGGATGCTGGACGGCAAGTCCGACAGGATCGATTCCAGCAGCGCCTGCGCCCGGCGGAATCCGCGATTGCTCTCGTCGCTGGTGAACGCGACGATGTCGACGTCAGGATGCATCTGGGCAGCCGCGAGGAAGCGATTGTAGTAATTGGCCTTGCCGGGCTCGAGCAGGCCGGTCGCCATGGGCCTGACCAGTGCTTCGACCGCGGTGCGCAGGCTGGGCAACTCGCCACCGGTCAAGGCCTGATCCAGGAAGGCGTTCCGCACTTCGTCGAACTCGCACATGCGCCGCTGCAGGATGGCACGGATCAGCGCCTCCCTCGAGCCGAAGTGGTAATGCAGCGCGGATGTATTCCTCTGCTCCGCCTCGCGCGAGATCTCGCGCATGGATACCGCATCGATCCCCTTCTCCGCGTAGAGACGCTCCGCCGTAAAGAGCAGCAGGTCGGAACTGCTGGCCGCATCCTCGGGCCCGTCGGCCGGCTCGGCCTTCTGGCGCAGACGTGCAGTCGCTTGTTTCATCGGTTTCCCTTGCATACAGGCCGCCCTTTCGCCCTCGTTCACTAGTCAGCCGAAGCTTAGACATCCGCCAATTTTAAATCAAGTGCTTTACTTGAATTAAATCACGTGCTTTACTTTCAGACATAGTGCTTCGCGGCATGCTGGCCGGGAGCGGTCCTGACCCAACCACCCAATCCAACAAGGGAAGAGGAAACCACATGCAGAACACAGCATCCGGTCCGACGCGGGCCGCCCAGCGCAAGGCCCTGACCGAATTGCCCGTCGAAGACGGCCTTGACGAAGAGGAAGCGCGGCGCGGCTTCATCGCCACGCTGCCCGACGCGGAGATCCGCGATGACTATGGCCGGCTGGTGTGGAGCCTTGCCGACTATGGCTTTCTGCAGGAGGAGACGGCACCCGACACGGCCCATCCAAGCCTGTGGCGGCAGGCGCGCCTCAATCTTCATCACGGCCTGTTCAAGGTCTGCGACCGCATCTACCAGGTGCGCGGCTTCGACCTTGCCAATATGACGGTCATCGAGGGCGACAACGGCCTGATCATCATCGATCCGCTGACCTGCTCCGAGAGTGCGGCCGCGGGCCTGGCGCTGTACCTGGAGCATCGTCCGCGCAAGCCGGTGGTGGCCGTGATCTACAGCCACAGCCACTCCGACCATTTCGGCGGGGTCAAGGGCGTCATCAGCGAAGCGGACGTGCGCGCGGGCAAGGTGCACGTGATTGCCCCGTCCGGCTTCATGGAGCATGCCGTCTCGGAAAACGTGATCGCCGGCCCGGCGATGGGGCGGCGCGCGCAGTTCCAGTTCGGCCATACCCTGGCACGCAGCGCGTGCTGCCAGATCGACAGCGGCCTGGGCAAGAACCTGGGGCGCGGCACCATGACGCTCATTGCGCCCACCTGGCTGATCTCACAGGAAGCGGAAACACACACCATCGACGGCATCGAGATCGTGTTCCAGCTCACGCCCGAGAGCGAGGCGCCGGCGGAGATGCATTTCTTCTTTCCGCAGCTGCGCGCGCTGAACCTGGCGGAGAACGCCACGCGCACCCTGCACAATCTCTGCCCGCTGCGCGGCGCGCAGGTCCGCAATGCGCGCCTGTGGGCGCACTATCTCGACCAGGCGCTCGAACGCTATGCGCCGCACGCGGACGTGGCCTTCGCCCAGCATCACTGGCCGGCCTGGGGCCGCGAACGGCTGTCGCAATACCTCGCCCAGCAGCGCGACCTGTACAAATACATCCATGACCAGACCGTCAGGCTGATGAACCACGGCCTGACGGCGAGCGAGATCGCCGAGACCCTGCGGCTTCCCGACAGCCTGCACCGCGAATGGCATGCACGCGGCTACTACGGCACGTTGTCGCACAACGTCAAGGCGGTCTACCAGCATTACCTGAGCTGGTACGACGGCAACCCCGCCAACCTGCATGCCCTGCCGCCCGAGGCGGCCGGCAGGAAATACATCGAATACATGGGCGGCGCGGCCGCGGTCATCAAGCGCGCCAGGGCCGACTTCGACAAAGGCGAGTACCGCTGGGTCGCGCAGGTCATGAACCACGTGGTATTCGCCGACCCGGGCCAGGGCGAGGCCCGCGAGCTCGGGGCCGCCGCCATGGAACAGATGGGATTCCAGGCAGAGTCGGCCACCTGGCGCAACGCCTTCCTGCTGGGCGCTCGCGAATTGCGCCTCGGTGCAAAGGGCGTGGAGATCAAGACGGCCCGTGGCAGCGACATGGTCCGTGCCATGACCGACGAGATGTTCTTCGACTACCTCGCGGTGCGCGTCAACAGTGAGCGTGCGGAAGGCCTGAAGCTGCGGCTGAACTGGGTCATGACGGATACCGGACGCCACTACGCGCTCAACCTGGAGAACAGCGCGCTGACCGTGCGCAGCGGCAAGCGCGCGGACGATGCGCGTGCCACCGTGAGCATGGAACGCGCCACGCTCGACGCCATCCTGCTGCGCCAGACCGATTTCGCAACGGCCACCGCCGACGGCCGGATTCGCGTCGAGGGCGATCCGGACCAGTTTTCCGCCCTGCTCGGCACGCTCGACACCTTCGATCACCAGTTCAACGTCGTCGAGCCTTGAGCCGTGGCATGGCCGGCACCGATGCACCGATCACACCACCAGAGGAAACACACATGAAAGCTGCAGTCCTGCATGCGCCGAAGACACCGCTGCTGATCGAGGATATCGCGATCGCGAAGCCCGGCCCGCGCGAGGTGCTGGTTCGCACTTCGGCGGTAGGCGTTTGCCATTCCGACCTGCATTTCGTCGATGGCGCCTACCCGCACCCCTTGCCGGTGGTGCTCGGGCACGAAGCCGCCGGCGTGGTCGAACAGGTCGGCTCGGAAGTGCGTACCGTCAAGCCGGGCGATCACGTCATCACTTGCCTCTCGGCGTACTGCGGCCACTGCGAGCATTGCCTGACCGGCCACCTGTCGCTCTGCATCGCGCCCGATACGCGCCGCACGGACGACGAGGAGCCGCGCTTGACGGCGCCCAGCGGCGTGATGCGCCAGTTCGCCAATCTCTCCGCCTTCGCCGAGCAGATGCTGATCCACGAGCACGCCCTGGTTGCCATCCGGCGCGACATGCCGCTCGACCGCGCCGCACTGATCGGCTGCGCAGTCACGACGGGCTTCGGCGCGGTTGCGCATACGGCGAAGGTCAGGCCAGGCGAAACGGTAGCCGTGATCGGCTGCGGCGGCATCGGGCTGGCAACGATCAACGCAGCGCTGATCGCCGGCGCCGGACGGATCATAGCGATCGACCGGGTGCCGGGAAAACTGGCGCTCGCACGCGAATTCGGCGCCACCGACGTGATCGATGCCAGCGAAGTGGACGCCGTCGAGGGCGTACGCACGCTGACCCGCGGCGGCGTGCAGCACGCCTTCGAGGCGATCGGCCTGAAGCAGACCACCGAGCAGGCGTTCGCAATGCTGCGCCGGGGCGGCACCGCCACCGTGATTGGCATGATCCCGCCGGGCGTCAAGGTTGAGCTCAAGGGAACGGACTTCCTGGCGGAAAAGCGCATCCAGGGCTCGATGATGGGATCGAACCGTTTTCCGGTCGACATGCCGCGGCTGGTGGATTTCTACCTGGCCGGCAAGCTGAAGCTGGACGAACTGATCGCACAGCGCATGCCACTCGCCCGGATCAACGAAGCCTTCGACGAGCTTCGCCGTGGGGAACTGGCACGGTCGGTGATCGAGTTCGAGCAATAGCACCGGCCGGCATTGGCCATGCGCCGGCCATGCATCGACAAAACGGCCGGCCCCATCATCCGCTTGGAAATGAGGAGACAACAGAATGAACATGCGGAGCCCATTCGGACGACAGCGCCAGGCGCTGTGTGCAGCCATCGCGCTCGCCCTGCTTCCCGTCACCAGTCAGGCTGAAGAGATATACCCCGACAAGCCGGTCCGCCTGGTCGTGGCCTATGCCGCCGGCGGACTGACTGACATCCTCGCTCGCGCCCTCGCGCAAGGCCTGAGCCAGCGCCTCGGCCAGCCGGTTGTGGTGGAGAACAAGAGCGGCGCGGGCGGCATCATCGGCACGAGCATGGTGGCCAAGGCGGCACCCGACGGCTACACGCTACTGCTGTCCACGCCCGCCCCGATCACGGCCAACATTGCCCTCTACAAGAAGCTGCCTTACGATCCCCGCACCGAGCTGCGCCCGGTTTCCGACATCGCCATGGCGCGCACCGTGCTTGCGGTCAACCCGTCCGTGCCGGCAAAAACGGTGGCCGAGCTGATCGCCTACGGCAAGCACAACCCCGGCAAGCTGCGTATGGGTTCATGGGGACCAGGCACCGTCCCCCACACCATCCAGACGTATATGGCGAAGACTTATGGCGTCGACATGCTGCACGTGCCTTACAAGGGCGAGAGCCCCATGACCACCGACCTGCTCGCCGGCCAGATCAATGTGACCGTGGGCACTGTCACCACGCTGCAGCCCTACCTTGCCAGCGGAAAGCTGCGCGCCCTCGCGGTGACGGGCCCGCAGCGTGCGAAGCGTTTGCCGGGTGTTTCCACTTTCGCCGAGGCGGGATATGCGGATGCTGCATACCAGTACGCTACGCCGATGACACTATTGGCCCCGGCCAAGACACCCCAGGCAATCATCGATCGACTGGGCAAGGAAGTCTCGGCGCTGGTCAAAGGCGAACCCTTGAACCGGCAGATCGAGGCGATGGGCGCCGAACCGATCGGCAATCTCCCGGCCCAGGCGGAAGCGGGCTACAAGGCGATGTTGCCGGTGATCCTGAAGTTGACCGCCGATACCGGCGTCACGCTGGACTGAGCACGCCACCATGACGGCGGCGCGAAGGTGCTGTCTCTCGTCGCGCGAGCTGGCGAAGACCACCGGCGCCGTGCGGCATATGCTTGCTGACATGCGGCCCGAATTCGTGCCGCAATCGAAAACCTGCGACGCTACAGGAAGGAAATGGAAATGGAAGGTAACGAACAGCCTCAATCGCCCGACCTGCCACTGCAAGGGGTGCGCGTGCTTGATCTGTCGCGCGTATTCGCCGGGCCGCTCTGCGGCCAGGTGCTGGCCGATTTCGGGGCGGAGGTCATCAAGGTCGAGCATCCCCTGCGTGGCGACGACACCCGCGACTGGGGCATGCGCATCGGACAGACCGAGACCACCTACTACACCAGCATGAACCGCAACAAGCGGTCGGTCACGCTTGACCTGCAGTGCCCCGAGGGCGTGAAGATCGCGCACGACCTGCTGCCGCAGTTCGATGTGGTGATCCACAACTTCAAGACAGGCGGCGCGGAGAAGCTGGGTCTTGGCTATGCTCAGCTCAAGGCGGTCAAGCCGGACCTGATCTATTGCGCCGTGTCAGGCTATGACACCAGCGGCCCGGAAGCCGCGCGTCCAGGTTACGACCTGGTGATCCAGGCCGAGGCCGGACTGATGGTGCTGAACGGCGAGGCCAGCCAGCCGCCGCTGAAATTCGGCGTGGCGGTGGTGGACCTGATGACCGGCATGTACGCGGCGCAGGCCGTGCTTGCCGCCCTGTTCCGCCGCGAGCGCACCGGCAAGGGACAACTGATCGAGATGGCACTCTACGACTGCGGGCTGATGGTCACCGGCTATTATGGGCTCGACGCCATGCTGCTGGGCCGCGATCCGGCGCGCTTCGGCAACGCCCATCCCTCCATCGTGCCCTACGGCATGTTCGACGCGGCCGACGGCCCGCTGATCATCGCCGTGGGCAACAACAGCCAGTTCGACAAGTTCTGCCGCCAGGTGGTCGAGCGCCCAGATATCGTGGAGGATCCGCGCTACGCCACCAACGTGGAGCGGGCCAGGAACCGCGAGACGCTGACCCCGCTGATCGTCGGCGTGATCCGTGGCTTTTCGCGCGAGCTGCTGCTCGAGCGCATGACGGCCTGCGGCATCCCCTGCGGCAGGGTGGCGGGACTGCACGAGGCCCTGACCAGCGAACGCAAGCGCCGCGGCGGCCTGCTCCGCGAAATGCCCCACCCGGTGGCGGGCAGCACCCACGTATTCGCGCCGCCATACCGCCTTGACGGCCAGCGCCTGCCGATCCGCAACGCGCCGCCCACGCTCGGTGAAGGAACGCGCGCGGTGCTGCGCGGGCTGCTTGAGATGAGCGACGCGCACTTGCAGGACCTCCAGGCGCGCGGCGTGCTGACGCTGCCAGACCACGCGCCGGATAGCTGACCGCCGGCAAGCTCGCCGCCGGGCTCAGGGCGGCGCAATCTGGTGTTTTCCGCCTGTGAATTCGTCGTTCGCTGTCCAACCCGATTGGACATGATTCGACAGGCGGTACACGGAAAAGTACGCAGCCTGCGTACCGGTGTGGAGCGTCATGTGTGGAACGCTGGCTCAGAACTTGTGCCGCACGCCCGCAGCGAGACCGAGCATACTGCTCTTGCCGCTGCCAGGGAAATAGCCGTTTGAAAAGCCATTGGCCGAAGTATCAAAGTTCAGGCCGGCGTTCTTCGCGTAGGCGGCAGTCAAATAAAGGTCTGTTCGCTTGGACAAGTTGTAATCGGCGACGAACGACACTTGCCACGGATTCTCGAAATTGGTGCTCCCCAGGCCCCTGACGTCGTCGTAATAGTAGGCAAGCGTCAGGCCCAATGCCGTGGTTACCTGATAGTTTCCGCCGATCCAATAGTAATTGTCACGAAGTATGGTGGCACCCGCGGCGCTCACACTCGAGCCCCAACGATAGCCGCCCATCAGCCTCGCAGGACCAAAGTCATAGCTCACTGCTACGCCGGCCTTCTTGAAGGCTCCAGTCGCACCGTTCACAGTATCCAGCGTAGGGTTGTACTGGTCATAGGCAGCGGCCAGGGCAAGTGAGCCGGCAGCGTATGAAAGCGCAGCTCCGTAGCCGGTGTCACGACGGAACTGCCCGGGTACTTCACCTGCCCCAGTGACCCCGTTGCCAAACGACCAATGAGCGATTGCCCCTAGCCCACCAAATTTCCCCGTGTACTTCACCGTATTGTCAGAGCGAAAGTTGGCACCCGTCTGCGCCACGATTGGCTCATACTGCGTCGCGTATGCGGTCGGCGAAAAATTCGCGAAGGCATCAAAGAGACTCGTATACTGCCGCCCGAATGTGATGCGACCAAACTCACTGCTTTCAATGCCCACGTAGGCCTGACGGCCAAATAGCCGGCCGCCCTGCTGCGGGGTACCTGTATCCAGACCGAACCCGCTCTCAAGGACAAATACGCTCTTCAGTCCACCACCGAGATCCTCAGTGCCACGCAGGCCCCAGCGCGGACCAGAAAGCCCGCCGGAATTCATGCGGACCAGGTTCTGGCCCGGCCCTGTGGCAAAGCCGTTGGCCGCGGATGGCCTGATACTGGAGAAATGGTTCACATACTCGATGTTGGCATCCACGACGCCATAGAGGGTAACAGTGGACTGCGCCCTCGCAGGGCTGCCAGCAATCGCCGCCGCACTTGCGAGAACGGCACAACAGTAGTGCCTCATTCCAGGTGCTGCCTTCATAGGTCTCCTCCTTATAGTTTTCTTTCAATCCCAGTCATGCTCGGCCAAAGATGCGACTCACGATACCTGGCGACCTTGCCCTTCCCAGAAGCGCGTGCGAAGTGCTTTCTTATCTATCTTTCCGACACTGGTAAGCGGGAGCTTTTCGACGAATTCGATTTGCTTCGGTGCATAGATGGCCCCCTTGCGCGACTTCACCAGCTGCATCAACTCCTCCGCCTGGACCCGCTCGCCAGGGCGGCGCACCACCAGGGCCGCAACTGCCTCACCCCACTTCGGATCGGGAACCCCAATGACAGCCACCATCGATACCGCCGGGTGAGTGCTGATAATGTCCTCGACATCTCGCGGGTAGACATTGAATCCACCTGATATGACCATGTCCTTCTTCCGGTCAACGATGTAGAGATAGCCGCGATCATCGAATCGCCCGATATCGCCGGTGTGCAACCAGCCATTCTTCAGTGCACTGTCGGACAACTCGGGCAAGTTGAGATACTCGCGCATGACGTGTATGCCTCGCACGCAGATCTCCCCGGCTTCACCCATAGGGACTTCCTGATCCTGGTCGTCCAGCACCTTCAGAAGGGTGCCAAGCGTCGGACGGCCGCAGGACGCAAAGCGCTCCGGGCTGGCGCGATCATGGTCAGCCCGGCCAAGATAGGCCAGGGGGTAAGCCTCGGTCTGGCCATATAGCTGGGCGAAGACCGGGCCAATGCGCTCCAGACCTTCATGCAGGCGAGCCGCAGACATGGGTGACGCGCCATAGAGCAGCAGTTCCAGCGATGACAGATCCGCCTTGTCGAGCGAGGGATGGTCCAGCAGGCTGTAGATCATGGTGGGAACCATCAGCGCCATGTTGATGCGCTCACGACGGATGACATCCAGCACGCGGTCGGGCGCGAAGCCGTCCTGCAGATGGACGGTGCCACCGCGTACGAGCGTCGGCATGATCTTTGTACCCGTCACATGGGTGATCGGCGCCACGGCAAGATAGCGCGGGACGGCCGGGATCTCAAAATCAGCCAGACCGTTCAGGAGCATCGCGGTAAATGCTGCGTGGTCCCGTACCACCCCCTTGGCCCGACCGGTTGATCCGCCGGTATAGTGGACATACGGAACGTCTTCCCGATGCGTGAGATCGCGTGGCGAGCAACTTCCGGCCTTCTCCGCCTGTGCCAGCAAATCACTGCCGAAATCCGACTGCCCAAGACTGAACACCGAACGCAAGCCGGGTGCAGCCGCGAGAATCTCTTCGCCGCGCGCCCGGTGCGTTGAGACATCCACCACCAGCACGTCTGCATTGAAATCCTGGATCTGCAGCAGATGGTCTTCAAGGGAGCCAAGAGGATGAAGCGGTGTGCTGATCATTCCGCTGCAAAGTGCCGCCATGCCAGCGCACCAGCCGAACGCCGAATTGCCGGTCAGCAGGCAGACCCGATGGCTGCGGATCAGGCCCGCGCTCGCATAGACGGCCTGCATGCGCCCAAGCAGGTCGCCCATGGCGCGATAGCTCAACGATCCGCCCTCCCAGCTGAAAGCAGTCCGATCACCGTACTGCCAGACAGAGCGCAGCAGCAGCGTGCCAATGGTTGGGGCCATTTGAATCGACTGGTCCATGTTGATGTCTCCTCCTTTGAATAGTCTTGTTCCGACGTCACTTGCCAAGGGCTGACCGATATTCCGCCAAGGTCTGGTCAACGAGCTCTGCAACGGACTGGACCGCGCGTACGCCCGACACGCTGTGCCCGGCGCTGCAAATATCCACCCATCGCCGCGGCCCGGCCTTACCGGATCCGGCACCGAACAGTTCGCCAGCGCGCGGGCGGGAAACCTGCTCGTCGAGACGGTCCGGGTCCAGGCCCGCCGCGCGAATGGAAGGCCGAAGCATGCTGGTATCCAAACCTGTGAACGCCCTGGTCAGCATCACATCGTCCATGGTGCTGTCCACCAGCAGCTGCCTGTATCCTGGCGCCGCCATGCTCTCAGCCGTAGCGATGAAGCGAGTCCCCATATAGGCAAGGTCGCAACCCAGGACTTCTGCGGCGCGAAGCGCAATGCCATCGGATATGCCGCCGGCAAGGACGATGGGGCCGTCAAACAGGCTGCGCACGGCACGCGCAAAGGCGAAGGGATTGAGCCAGCCGGTTTGCCCGCCGGCCCCGGCTGAAAGCAGCACCAGTCCGTCGGCACCCGCCTCGATGGCCTTGTGCGCGTGCTTCAGTGTGGCCACGTCCGCCCACACCTGCGCGCCAATGCCATGCAAGGCAGGTATCACAGCCGCCGGCGATCCAACGCTGGTGATGACCAGTTCCACCCGATGCCGCACCAGGCACGCCAGATCGTCCCTGAGCCGGGATTGCTGCATGATGAGATTCGGGCAAATCGGCGCAGGCGGGCTGTCACAGGTGGCAAGCGACCTCTTCATGCCGGCAAGCCAGTGGTCGAGCTCATCCGTTGAGCGGGCATTGGCGGTCGGAAACGCACCGATCACACCCTGTCGGCAAGCGGCGATCACCATCTCGGGCCCTGACACGCGCAGCATTGGCGCCGCAATCAGCGGCAGGCCAAGTCGTTCTGCAATGTGTTTTGGAAGCCTGCCGCCAGACGCTATTGATGGCGATGCGTGCATCAAGTCATCTCCATCGTGGCGCGTCCCGTTCGAACGCCCCCCGCCGCATGGGCAGCGCGGCTCGGCCAATGCCAGCTCATGCCGACCGCCGCTGGGCCACCTGCCACCCGACCTCGGCGAACTGGCTTGCCCGCCGACCGAACTCCGATGCGTCGGCGCCGACTGCATTCCCCTGCAATGCGCGATGGTAGACACCCTGCGCGATGGCTGCCGAGCGGAACAGCGAGAACGCAACGAAGAACGGCCAATGCTCGAGGTCCGCATCCCCCGCTCGCCTGACGTAGGCTGACACCAGGCTGTCCATGCCGGGAAGGCCCGCGGCTTCCAGATCAAGCCCATGGAGACCGTTGGGAAAGACGTCTGCCGGCAGCACATAAGGCATGCAGCAATAGGCAAGGTCCGCGAGCGGATGGCCGATCGTCGCCAGTTCCCAGTCAAGGATGCCGACGACCTCGGCGCGTTCGGCATGAAAGATCAGGTTGCCAAGCCGGAAGTCCCCATGCGCAATGGCATCACGGTTCAGCACGGGAACTTGCGTGGCCAACCATGCCATCAGCGCATGCATTGCCGGCATCTCGTCGGTCTGGCTCGCCAGGTACTGCGCGCTCCAACGCGCGATCTGGCGCTCCACATAACCCTCAGGACGACCGAAGTCGCCCAGACCCGCCGCACGCCAGTCGACCTGATGCAGTCTTGCAAGCGCGTCCACCATCGCCTCGTAGATGGTCTTGCGGCTTGCCGTCGGCACACCGGCAAGGTCCACCCGACTCAGAATCCTGCCGGGAAGATGCTCCATGACATAGAACGGCGTACCAATCACGCTTGCGTCCTCGCAAAGGAGTCTCGCTCGTGGAATGGGCACGTCGGTATCGGCCAGTGCCGCCAGAACGCGGTATTCGCGCTCGATCTGATGTGCGGAGGGAAGCAGCTTGCCCAGTGGCTTCTTGCGCAGCACATAGTTGTGCCCGTTCGCCTTCAGCAGGTAGGTGGGGTTCGACTGCCCGCCCTGGAACTGCGACACGGCAAGGCTTTCATCAACGCCATCCAGGCGTCCGCGCAGGTATGCGACCAGTGCCTCGACATTGAAGCGATGAGATGGAAGTACATCCACGGTCAGAATGTCCGCGCTCATTCCCGGATCTCCAACGGCGAGACCACTAGACAGAAATACCACTTTGACCGGGCTTCAAACGGATTGACCGCACATGGTGGTCCCGGCAGGATGTCGTTCAGGTTCATAGCTATTCTCGAGTGAATCTGCGTACCTGCGTGTGACCGATAGCGGTCAAGCTCGCGGGGATATCACGAGGCTTCGACGCCGACCGCAGTCCGTATCGGAACAGAGCCGACCAGAAGTGGCCACAGCAGGTCCGCGCGGCCGTCCCACCGGATACTGGCGGGAAACCAGTGACGTGCGCCCAGTATGGCCAAATCCTTCGCGCTGGCACATCGTCAGAATTGACGATCAGAGGCGTCGCCATCCGAATCCAGTTTTCACATCACCGGCCAACACGCCGCTCGCAAGCCTGACCAGCACGCGTCGCTTCGAACATGGTTGTGCTATGCAAGCCAAATATTTGATAATCGCAGGAAGGCCTGGGCAATGACCCATCCTCCACGGAGTTGACGGCCACCTGCGAGCACGCGCCGTGCCTCGCTCAGGAGACAACGAGATGATCGGCAGTAGAGAGCGGCACGGATCTTCGCCGCCAGTTGCGATAAAGCTGAATCCCCCCAATGCTTTGCCAAACCAGGTCCAGCGTCAGACGATCTGTGACGCGGCCTGTGACTCGCACGCCGCCAAGGTGGTTCTCATCAGCGCGCCCGCCGGTTTTGGCAAGACGACGGCCATGACCCAGATTCGTTCCCGACTCGAAGGCAATGGCGTTGCTACCGCCTGGCTGACCTGCGACGCGGCGGACAACGATACTTCGCGCTTTCTTGGCAATCTTGCGATGGCGGTCTCCCGGCTCGCGCCCCGACAGCACGATCGGGACGATCGGGACAATCTGGAGCCGCGGCAATCCATGACCGTGTTGGAGACGATCCAAGAGCTCGGCAGAAGTCCGTCGCCGTTCGCGCTCTTTCTGGACGAGCTGGAGCATCTTCACGAACCGGCCGTGCTGGGCTTGCTCAGAGAAATCCTGAGCAAGCTTCCGCGCCGCGGGCTGATCGTGATCGGTACGAGAACCACCCCGGATCTTGGGCTGGCCCGGCTTCGCGTGCATGGCGAACTGGTGGAGATCGATGCTTCATGGCTCAGGCTGTCGCTCGAGGAGACTGTGGACTTCTTCAACAAGAAGCGTCACCTGTCGATACCGCACGACGAGGTGCGTCAACTTCACCAGGCTACGGAAGGCTGGGTCGCTGCGATATCGCTCGCCTCCGTCGCATTGGAGCGCCATGTCAGGCACAGTGATTTCATCACCCGCTTCTCGGCGTCGAACCGGGAGATAGCCGAGTACCTGAGCGAGGATGTCCTGAACCGGCAGCCAGCCGCGACCAGGAATTTTCTGCTGCGGACCAGCGTCCTGAAGCACCTTTCCCCCGCGCTTTGCGATGCCGTCCTGCGACGCACCGACAGCACGCAGATGCTGGAGCGGCTGGAAAGATCCAACCTGTTCCTCACCTCCATCGCCGGTCCGGAGCCGACGTATCGCTATCACAGCCTGTTCGCCAGCTTCCTGCGGAATCAGCTGGCGCACGAGATGCCGAACGAGGCTCCCCGGCTCACGATGGCGGCTTCGCGCTGGCATGAAGAGCAAGGCCGACCCGTGCCCGCGATCGACTATGCCATCGACGCGAAGGACTACGGGCGTGCCCTGGTTCTCCTCGCCACCCATGCCGATGACTTTCTAGCCAGCGGCCGCTGGCGACTTCTCAGCCGCTGGTTCGGGGCGATACCGCCGGCCCTGCTGGGCAACTACCCCACTCTTCGGGTGGTCCAGATACTTGCCGTGTATTTCACCCGGGGCGCACACGATGCGAACCGGCACCTGGAGCAACCGGAACTGAAGGCGGCGACGAATCCCGAGGTCGTCACCCACATTCGCGCCCTGCGCCCGCTGCTGCTGGCAAGCGTGGATCGCCATGAAGCCGCATATGAGGTGGGCGTAGCGGCGTTATCGTCGTTTCCGAGCGGAAACGCGTTTGCCGACGGTATCCTGGCCAATGCAATGGCCGTTGTCTTTGCCGTCAGGGGCGAACATGAGCAAGCCCGCAAGCTCCTCGACGAGGCCAGGATCACGCAATCTGACAATCCGAACCCATTCGGCCTGATGTATACGGAGTCAGTTGAAGGCATGATCGACATGCAGGAAGGCCGGCTGCGGCAGGCGACGGCCCGCTTTCGCATGGCCGTGGCCGCAACCGGCGCTCCCTCCTACTGCTACACAACCGGCAACGCATGGGCCGGTGTCTTCTACGCCCATGCACTGTACGAAGCCAATGAACTGGGGCAGGCTGCGCGCTTGCTCGATGTCTATGTGCCGATCACGAAGGAACTCGGCCTGCCCGATCATATGGTCACGGGACACGTCACCCTGGCGCGGATTGCTGTCGCCAACGGCAACGTCCCCCAGGCCTTCCAGCTGCTCAGCGAGCTCGAGTACCTGGGCCATCACCGGCATGCGGCCCGTGCCGTGGCCAACGCAAAGCTCGAGCGCGCGCGCCTGCTGGTCATGCAAGGCGATCTGATGGCAGCCCGGATGGAGCTCGAGCGCGCCAATTTCCCTGATATCTGGAAACGCTGCCAGGACCTGCGCCTTCCCGCCAATGATGTCGACTATCTCGAACTGGGCCAGCTGCGCTGGCAGATCGCTGCGGGCCAAGCCAGCGAGGCACTGCCGGCCATCGAGCGTGCCATTGCAATGGCGACGTCCCAGCGCCGGCTGCGGCGCGCCATGAAGCTCTGCGTGCTGAGGAGCCTGGCACTGGACAGCGTGGGCAACATGGCCGCGGCGAACGCTCAGATGCGGGACCTCCTCAAGGCTGCGTGCCATGAGGGCATCATGCGCCTGGTGCTGGATGAAGGCAGACCTGCGCGCAACATTGTCTTGCGATTGGAGCGGTCGAGCCAGGCCGAACCGCCGACTCATCGCGACCCCATCTTTGCCGATTTCCTGCAGCGCATGCTGCAGGGGTTCGGGCCGTTATTGGATGCCCCCGGGGCACGGACGCCCGGCGACAGCGGTGAGTCGACGCCACCGCTGTCAGCTGCCGAGCTCAAGGTGCTGCGCCTGCTCGCCGAAGGCTGTTCCAACAAGGCCATGAGCGAGAAGCTGTTCGTCTCCGACAGCACGGTGCGCACCCACGTCCGCAATATCAGCCAGAAACTCGGAACGCATAGCCGAACCCAGGCAGTGGCGAAAGCGCGTCTGCTGGGACTGATCAGCTAGGCATGGCGTTGCGGGTTGATCACCATCCGACGGGATGGTCGCGCTTATTCCGCTTTGGCGCCCGACATCCTGATCAGCCGCCTGACGGTCGGCTCGATCGCCTCGAAGTCCCGTTTGAACTCGGCACCGGTGTTGCCAATCGGCTCGCTGTTGGACAAGCCGAGGCGCGCTGCCATCGGCTTCGATCTGGCGGCGGTGCTCGCCTCTTGCTCCAGCCGGGCGAGGATGGCCGGCGGCGTGCCGGCACGCGCCAGCAACCCGGCCCAGGCAGCTGACCCGAGCTCCGGGTCTGCCAGGCCGGCTTCTGCCATGGTCGGCACATTCGGCAAGCTCCTGGCCCGATGGTCGCCGAACACCGCAAGCGGGCGCACCTTACCGCTCTGGATGTAAGGCGCCATCGAGGTAAGCGTGCTGATTGCCAGAGAGATCTGCCCCGCGCCGAGATCCTGAACCATCGGTCCTTCTCCCTTGTAGGCAACGTGTACCATGTCAAGGCCCCTCGACTGGTTCAGGTAAGCGCCCGCCAGGTGCGCGAAGCTGCCGACCCCGTACGAGCCAAAGGACACCTTGTCCTTGTTCTGTGCCGCCCAGGCAAGGAACGCCTTCATGTCGGTGGCCGGCACGCGCTGATTGACGGCCAGTACGAACTGGCCCGTGGCAACCTGTGAGATGAACGCCAGGTCGCGCCGCACGTCATAGGGCACTTTCGAGAGCAGATAGGGGGTGCTGATGATTGGGGCGGAATGCGTCAGCAGCAAGGTGTAGCCATCGGGCGCCGCACGCGTCACCGTCTGCACGGCCAGTATTCCGCCTGCCCCTGGCTTATTGTCCACGATGACCGGCTGGCCCATCTGCCTGGCCATCTCCTGTGCCAGGGTGCGGCCCATGGTATCCAGGGTGCCACCGGCAGGCGCGGGCACCACAAGGGTGATGGGCCGCGACGGATAGGTTTGCGCATGGCACAGAGAGAAAACTGTTTCCAGGACGAAGATTGCGACAACGAGCAGCGTTCTTGCGATCATAGGAAGTCACCTCGAAGTTGGGAAATCGAACATGTCGCTTGCATGGCAGCATGCCGGCAGCGCCTTTCCGCCGCCTATCCGGCGTTTGGCCATTTGAAGCGCGGCTCGCGCTTTTCCAGGAACCGGCCCACGGCCTCGCGGTGGTAGTCGGAAGAAAAGGCGATGCCTTGCGCGGCAGCCTCAAGTTCGAGCATCAGGTGCAGGCTCGACGACTGCGACTGGTTCAGCGCGGCCTTTGCCATGCCCACGGCGGCGGCCGACGCGGTAGTCATC